>OJYV01000146.1_pt1 | contig 17745 bp, 6 predicted proteins | sample 1601041 | NCBI WGS metagenome assembly OJYV01 (sample SAMN04436969, study PRJEB24849) | human gut metagenome | biome: human gut; feature: NICU; material: stool | host: Homo sapiens | place: USA: Saint Louis, MO | collected 2010-04-01 | reverse complement strand
ATTAGTTGTTGAACTATATTAAAGAGTGTTTTCAAAATTATGAGGATCAGTAAACTTAATAGCACTTAAAAGTAAGGTATACTTCGTGATGAAATTTATAATTAAAAAAGAACCTGGGACAAAATGTTTGCTTGTCTCAGGTTCTTTTTACGTGCACGTGTATAAATTTTTTAATTACGTTTTTCAATAGCACAGATAAAAGGAGCGTTATTCTTTTGATTTATGAATTGATATTGTAATATATGAGCTTTATTTTGATCAAAGTTTTGTAAAAATTCAAGTAGTGCTTCTTTTTCTACTTTACCTTCTTCATGACCGTGATATATAACTAATATAATAATTCCTTCAATACTTAAGATATCAAAGATTTCATTAATAGCCATAATTGTTGTTTCAGGTTTAGTGACAATTTCTTTGTTACCTTTCGGTAAATAACCTAAATTAAAAATAGCAGCATCTATGCAACCGTGATGTTGGGCGGGAATGTGCAATTTAGCATTTTCATGACCAGATTGGATTAATTTTACATTCGAATAATCTTTTGTTTTTTTGTGCGTATTCAAAATTGCTTGTTCTTGTATATCGAATCCATAGACAAATCCATTTGGAACATGTTGAGCAAAATAAGCAGTATCATTCCCATTACCACATGTTGCATCAATTACAATACTATTATGATTAATATGAGAATCAATTAACGATTTAGAGAAGGGTAAAATACGTTCTAGTTTCATGATTGTATACTCTGCTTGTTCATTTTACCTTGATAGGAGTTTCGTCTAGCAAGCTCATTATCAATTTCATTTAATACTTCCCATTTATTAACACTCCACATTGGTCCAACCATTAGATCTATAGGTCCATCTCCAGTGATTCTGTGCACAATCATTTCTGGGGGTAATACTTCAAGTTGATCACAAACAAGATTGGTATAATCTTGTTGACTCATAAACTCGAGCATACCTTTTTCATATTGTTTAACCATAGGCGTTCCTTTTAGCAAGTGTAATAAATGAATTTTAATACCTTGAACGTCCATCTGAGCGACTTCTTTAGCAGTCTCCATCATCATGTCATAATTTTCACCTGGTAAGCCGTTGATTATGTGCGTACAAACATTTATATTATGTTTGCGTAATTTTGTTACGCCGTCATAGTATGTTTGCATATCATGAGCACGATTTATTAAATCGGAAGTTGACTGATGCACAGTTTGTAGGCCCAACTCTACCCATAAGTAAGTGCGCTGATTAAGTTCAGCTAAATATTCTACAACATCATCAGGCAAACAATCAGGTCTTGTCGCGATTGATAAACCAACGACGCCATCTTCTTTTAAGACAGGTTCATATTTTTCTTTTAGTACTTCAACAGGTGCATGCGTATTTGTAAACGCCTGAAAGTATGCAATATATTGACCTTCACTCCATTTTTCATGCATACGTTCTTTTATTTTTTTGAATTGAACTTCAATTGGTTCAGCTCTATTACCTGCAAAGTCACCGCTTCCTGCTGCAGAACAAAATGTGCAACCTCCATGAGCTACAGTACCATCTCTATTTGGGCAATCAAAACCTCCGTCTAATGCGACCTTAAATATTTTCTGACCAAACTTGTTTTTTAAATGATAGTTCCATGTGTGATAGCGTTTATCTTCAAAGGCATACGGGAAATAGTTACCCATAATACATTTTCCTTTCTATTTAGGTTCTAAGTACAGATTTTAACATATTTTAGTGTTATAGTGTCTATTGTAGATTGAGAAAAATATAAAGAGAGGGACTCATGATATGAATATACCTAAATCAGTATGGTGGCTAGTTATAGGTATGGCACTTAATATAACCGGCGCCAGTTTTTTGTGGCCTTTAAATACAATTTTCATGAAGGAAGAACTTCATAAGAGTTTAACAATTGCAGGTATCGTTTTGATGATTAATTCATTTGGAATGGTTGTAGGTAATTTGTTAGGTGGTTCTTTGTTTGATAAACTTGGTGGTTACAAAACGATTTTAATAGGTACATTTACGTGTTTATGTAGTACCACATTACTCAACTTGTTTCATGGCTGGCCATGGTATGCAATTTGGTTAGTACTACTTGGATTTGGTGGCGGAATGATAGTTCCTGCTATTTATGCGATGGCAGGTGCCGTTTGGCCTAATGGAGGAAGACAAACTTTTAATGCTATCTACTTAGCACAAAATATAGGGGTTGCTTTAGGCGCGGCATTAGGAGGTTTTGTGGCTGAATTTAGTTTCAATTATATTTTTATGGCAAACCTCATTATGTATGTACTTTTTGCCATCGTGGCGATTACACAGTTCAATTTAGAGATTAATGCTAAATTTAAACCACAAGATTCGATAGATTTAAAAAGCAAAGAAAATAAAAAACGATTTACTGCTATGATGCTAGTATGTGCAATGTTTGCAATTTGTTGGATTGCATATATTCAATGGGAAACAACGATAGCTTCATTCACACAATCAATTAATATTTCAATGTCTCAATATAGTGTATTATGGACAATCAATGGAATTATGATTTTAGTAGCTCAACCTTTAATAAGACCAATTATTATCTTATTAAAAGGTAATTTAAAACATCAAATGTTTGTAGGTATTTTAATTTTTATGAGTTCTTTCCTAGTGACGAGTTTTGCAAATCACTTTGCTATATTTGTAGTTGGCATGGTCATTTTAACTTTTGGAGAAATGTTTGTTTGGCCTGCAGTACCAACTATAGCAAATCAACTTGCACCAGTTGGAAAGCAAGGGCAATACCAAGGATTTGTTAATTCAGCATCTACAGTGGGTAAAGCATTTGGACCATTTATTGGGGGTATACTTGTAGATACATTTAATATGAGTATGATGTTTATTGGGATGATTATATTATTAAGTTTTGCACTGTTATTTTTAAGTTTCTATGATAAAGTGTTACCCAAGAATTTTAAAAATCAACATCAATCAAGAAGACGACGAAATCAGAATGGTATTTAATTAAAGTAATGATATTTAATTAACTACTTGCATTCATTGACCATATACAATAATATTAAACACGTATAGTATTAAGCATTTAGAGGCTTTTCTACAGAGAGCTAGTGTTGGTGAGAGCTAGTGTTAAGGACTAAATGACTTATTAACATAAACGACATTTAACTAGACATCTCTTACTATTAAAATGAAGTGCGCTAACTGTTAGCGAATAAGGGTGGTAACGCGGCACAGGTCGTCCCTTTCAAATCATTAATAGTAGAGATGTCTTTTTATGAATTAGGAGGAAATGTGTTGAATTATAATCATAAGGAAATTGAAAAAAAGTGGCAGAATTACTGGGAAGAAAATAAGACCTTTAAAACGAATGATAATTTAGGACAAAAGAAATTTTATGCATTAGACATGTTTCCTTATCCATCTGGTGCTGGTTTACACGTAGGTCATCCAGAAGGATATACGGCAACGGATATCATCTCACGATATAAAAGAATGCAAGGTTACAATGTATTACATCCTATGGGGTGGGATGCTTTTGGTTTGCCGGCAGAACAATATGCTTTAGATACTGGTAATGATCCTCGTGAATTTACACAGAAAAATATTCAAACTTTCAAAAGACAAATTCAAGAATTAGGATTTAGTTATGATTGGGATAGAGAAGTGAATACTACAGATCCTGAATATTATAAATGGACGCAGTGGATATTTATTCAGTTGTATAATAAAGGGTTAGCTTATGTTGATGAAGTTGCTGTCAATTGGTGTCCTGCATTAGGTACTGTTTTGTCGAATGAAGAGGTTGTCGATGGGGTATCAGAACGTGGCGGTCATCCTGTTTATCGTAAGCCTATGAAACAATGGGTACTCAAAATTACAGAATATGCTGATAGATTACTAGAAGATTTAGATGAGTTAGATTGGCCTGAATCAATTAAAGACATGCAACGAAACTGGATTGGACGTTCAGAAGGTGCCAAAGTAACATTTAAAATTGAGCAATCTGACCAAAATATTGAAGTGTTTACGACACGACCAGATACAATCTATGGTACTTCTTTCTTAGTTTTAAGCCCAGAACACCCACTTGTGAATGAAATTACGACAAGTGATAAAGAACAAGAAGTCAAATTGTATCAAAATGAAGCATCAAAAAAATCTGATTTAGAACGTACGGACTTAGCTAAAGAAAAAACAGGTGTGTTTACTGGAACATTTGCAATTAATCCGCTCTCTGGCGATAAATTACCTATTTGGATAGCAGATTATGTTTTATCAACTTACGGTACTGGTGCAGTAATGGCTGTGCCTGGACATGATGAGCGAGATCATGAATTTGCTACGAAGTTTAATTTACCAATTATCGAAGTTATAGAGGGTGGCGAAGTTCAAAAATATGCATACACAGGTGAAGGAAAACACATTAATTCTAGAGAATTAGACGGTCTAGAAAATGAAGCGGCAATAAGTAAAGCGATAGAATTGCTTGAATCTAAAGGTGCTGGTGAGAAAAAAGTCAATTATAAATTACGTGATTGGTTATTTAGTAGGCAACGTTATTGGGGAGAGCCAATTCCTATTATACATTGGGAAGATGGATCAATGACTACAGTTCCTGAAGATGAATTGCCTTTACTACTTCCTGAAACAGATGAAATTAAGCCATCAGGTACCGGTGAATCTCCACTTGCAAATATAGATGCGTTCGTAAACGTTATCGATGAAAAGACAGGTATGAAGGGGCGCCGAGAAACCAATACAATGCCTCAATGGGCTGGCAGTTGCTGGTACTATTTACGTTACATTGATCCACATAACGAAAAAATGATAGCAGATCCTGAAAAATTAAAGCATTGGCTACCTGTTGATTTATATATTGGAGGCGTGGAACATGCAGTACTTCACTTATTATATGCAAGATTCTGGCATAAAGTGTTATATGACTTAGGTGTTGTACCAACAAAAGAACCATTCCAAAAACTATACAATCAGGGAATGATTTTAGGCGAAGGCAATGAAAAAATGAGTAAGTCTAAAGGTAATGTGATTAATCCAGATGATATTGTTGCATCACATGGTGCTGATACATTACGACTATATGAAATGTTTATGGGACCTTTAGATGCTGCGATCGCATGGAGTGAAAAAGGTTTAGATGGTTCTAGAAGATTCTTAGATCGTGTTTGGAGACTTATCATTACTGATGAAAATTCAATCAATAAAAAAATTGTAGATTCTAACAATCATTCACTTGATAAGGTTTACAATCAAACTGTGAAAAAAGTAACAGAAGATTTTGATACACTTAGTTTTAATACTGCAATCAGTCAATTAATGGTGTTTATTAATGAGTGTTATAAAACCAATGAAGTTTACAAACCTTATATCGAAGGGTTTGTAAAAATGTTATCGCCTATTGCACCACACATTGGTGAAGAATTATGGGATCGATTAGGGCATGAAAATACCATTACTTATCAACCATGGCCAACATTTGATGAAAGTTTATTAGTAGATGATGAAGTTGAAATCGTAGTTCAAGTCAATGGTAAAGTTAGAGCAAAAATCAATATTCCAAAAGATTTATCTAAAGAAGAAATGCAAGACTTAGCCTTGTCTAATGATAATGTTAAAATGAGTATTGAAGGAAAAGAAGTTAAAAAAGTTATTGCTGTACCTCAAAAGCTAGTTAATATAGTTGCTAAATAATATTTTTCTAAAGGAGTGCTATTAAATGGAGTCAATAACAGTAGATGAATTAAAGAAAAAAATATTAGATTCAAATCCAGTTAACATTGTAGATGTTCGCACAAACGAAGAAACTGAAATGGGTGTTATTCCTGGAGCAAAAACAATTCCTATGGATGAAATTCCTGATAATTTAAAAGAATTCAATAAAAATGACACGTATTATATTGTGTGTGCAGCGGGGTCACGCAGTGCTAAAGTAGTTTCATATTTAGAAGAACAAGGTGTTCATGCTGTAAATGTCGAAGGTGGAATGAATGCATGGGGCGATGAAGGTACTGTAATTGATAATATTTAAAGAACTTCGAAGTTGTAGATAACGATATTCTAAATTAAAAATTAATACAAATGAGTTTATAATTTATTCTAGTAAATTCTGGAATTACACTGTAAATCACAAATGTGGTCACTGAGTACGATTAAGATTTTTATTTGAAATCTTAGTCGTACTTTTTTTGATATAAAAATCATTAAATAATTCAATGTGGATCTCAAAAAACAAATTCTGATATCATTTAAAAATATATTAAGATAAATTTTTATACTACTAGATTTAGAATAATATAGATGATAAAATTAAAAAGACTTTAAATAGTTGTGTTTGATTAAATGAGCGATATTGGGATGAGTCATTACTTTAAATATTTTTCAAAGTTCATTAGACATACATCATAAAGAATTTACAACTAGGAGGCCAATTTAATGAATCTATTTAGAAAACAGAAATTTAGTATTAGAAAATTTAATATAGGTATTTTTTCAGCATTAATAGCTACAGTCGCATTTTTAGCTCATCCGGGGCAAGCAACAGCATCAGAACTGGAACCTTCTCAAAATAATGACACTACAGCTCAATCTGATGGAGGGTTAGAAAACACATCTCAGTCTAATCCTATAAGTGAGGAAACCACAAATACATTATCTGGGCAAACAGTACCTTCATCTACTGAAAATAAGCAAACACAAAATGTTCCTAATCATAACGCTCAACCAATTGCAATAAATACTGAAGAAGCTGAATCTGCTCAAACAGCATCTTATACCAATATCAATGAAAATAATGATACGAGTGACGATGGGTTACATGTTAATCAGCCGGCTAAACATCATATTGAAGCCCAATCTGAAGATGTAACAAATCACACGAACTCAAATCATTCAAATTCATCGATTCCAGAAAATAAAGCTACAACAGAATCATCAAGTAAACCTAAAAAAAGAGGGAAAAGATCATTAGATACAAATAGCGGAAATGACACGACAAGTACAACTCAAAATACGGATCCAAATTTAAGTAATACAGGTCCAAATGGCATTAACACTGTAATTACATTTGATGATTTAGGAATTAAGACAAGTACTAATCGCTCTCGACCTGAGGTAAAGGTAGTTGATAGTCTAAATGGCTTTACAATGGTTAATGGTGGTAAGGTCGGTTTATTAAATAGTGTGTTAGAACGTACAAGCGTGTTTGATAGTGCCGATCCGAAAAATTATCAAGCAATAGATAATGTCGTAGCCTTAGGACGTATTAAAGGAAATGATCCGAATGATCATGATGGTTTCAACGGTATAGAAAAAGAATTTTCAGTGAACCCTAATTCTGAGATAATATTTTCATTTAATACAATGACTGCTAAAAACAGAAAAGGTGGAACTCAATTAGTTTTAAGAAATGCAGAAAATAATCAAGAAATTGCTTCAACTGATATTCAAGGAGGCGGCGTATATCGTTTATTCAAGTTACCTGATAACGTACATAGGTTAAAAGTTCAATTTCTACCTATGAACGAAATACACTCAGATTTTAAAAGAATTCAACAGCTACATGATGGGTATAGATACTATTCTTTTATAGATACAATTGGTGTTAATTCTGGTTCACATCTATATGTGAAATCAAGACAAGTTAACAAAAATGTAAAGAATGGTAAAGAATTTGAAGTTAATACTCGTATAGAGAATAATGGTAACTTCGCTGCTGCTATAGGTCAAAATGAACTTACTTATAAAGTAACACTACCAGAAAATTTCGAATACGTTGATAATTCAACTGAAGTTTCATTTGTTAACGGGAATGTGCCTAATTCTACGGTAAATCCGTTTTCAGTTAATTTCGATAGACAAAATCATACTTTAACGTTTAGTAGTAATGGTTTAAATTTAGGAAGAAGTGCTCAGGATGTTGCTAGATTCTTGCCCAATAAAATACTAAATATTAGATACAAGCTTAGACCTGTCAACATCTCAACGCCACGTGAAGTGACTTTCAATGAAGCAATTAAATATAAGACATTTTCTGAATATTACATTAACACTAATGACAATACTGTTACTGGTCAACAAACACCTTTCAGTATTAATGTCATCATGAATAAAGACGATTTATCAGAACAGGTCAATAAGGATATCATCCCATCGAACTATACACTTGCTTCTTATAATAAATATAATAAGTTGAAAGAACGTGCTCAGACTGTTCTGGATGAAGAAACAAACAATACACCTTTTAACCAAAGATACTCTCAAACTCAAATTGATGATTTGTTACACGAATTACAAACAACACTAATAAATCGTGTGAGTGCTTCGAGAGAAATTAATGATAAAGCTCAAGAAATGACTGATGCTGTATATGATAGTACAGAATTAACTACTGAAGAAAAAGATACATTAGTTGATCAAATTGAAAATCATAAAAATGAAATTTCTAATAACATTGATGATGAACTTACAGATGATGGTGTTGAAAGAGTCAAAGAGGCTGGATTACATACTCTAGAAAGTGATACTCCACATCCAGTAACAAAACCAAATGCACGACAAGTTGTGAATAACAGAGCAGATCAACAAAAGACGCTTATACGTAACAATCATGAGGCAACTACCGAAGAACAAAATGAAGCGATTAGACAAGTTGAGGCACATTCATCTGATGCTATCGCCAAAATAGGTGAGGCAGAAACAGATACCACTGTAAATGAAGCTAGAGACAATGGTACGAAATTAATAGCTACAGATGTTCCAAATCCAACTAAAAAAGCAGAAGCTAGAGCGGCAGTTACCAACAGTGCAAATTCAAAAATTAAGGATATCAACAATAATACACAAGCAACATTAGACGAGAGAAATGATGCTATCGCACTTGTTAATAGATCAAAAGATGAAGCAATTCAAAATATTAACACTGCACAAGGTAATGATGATGTCACTGAAGCACAAAATAATGGAACGAATACGATACAACAAGTACCATTAACTCCAGTGAAAAGACAAAATGCAATAGCAACTATCAATGCTAAAGCGGATGAACAAAAACGTTTAATTCAAGCAAACAATAATGCAACGACTGAAGAAAAAGCTGATGCAGAGCGTAAAGTTAATGAAGCAGTCATAACTGCAAATCAAAATATTACCAATGCAACTACTAATAGAGATGTTGATCAAGCACAAACAACTGGAAGTGGTATCATATCTGCTATTAGTCCTGCAACGAAGATTAAAGAGGATGCACGTGCAGCAGTAGAAGCTAAAGCTATTGCACAAAATCAACAAATTAATTCAAATAATATGGCAACAACTGAAGAAAAGGAGGATGCATTAAATCAAGTAGAAGCACATAAGCAGGCCGCAATAGCAACTATCAATCAAGCGCAGTCAACTCAGCAAGTTTCTGAAGCTAAGAATAATGGCATAAATACTATTAATCAAGATCAACCTAACGCAGTTAAGAAAAATAATACAAAAACAATATTAGAACAAAAAGGAAACGAGAAAAAGTCAGCAATAGCTCAAACACCTGATGCTACCACTGAAGAGAAACAAGAAGCTGTCAGTGCTGTTTCGCAAGCTGTTACCAATGGCATTACCCATATCAACCAAGCAAATTCTAATGATGATGTTGATCAAGAACTTAGTAATGCAGAACAAATTATTACTCATACTAATGTCAATGTTCAAAAAAAACCTCAAGCCAGACAAGCATTGATTGCTAAAACAAATGAAAAGCAGAGTGCGATTAATTCTGATAATGAAGGCACTATAGAAGAAAAACAAAAAGCAATTCAAAGTTTGAATGATGCTAAAAATTTAGCTGATGAACAAATTACACAGGCTGCTTCTAATCAAAATGTCGACAACGCCTTAAATATAGGTATAAGTAATATCAGTAAAATACAGACTAATTTCACTAAAAAGCAACAAGCTAGAGACCAAGTAAATCAAAAGTTCCAAGAAAAAGAAGCTGAGTTAAATTCAACACCTCATGCAACTCAAGATGAAAAACAAGATGCGTTAACTAGATTAACACAAGCAAAGGAAACTGCACTCAACGACATAAATCAAGCACAAACAAATCAAAATGTGGATACAGCACTTACTAGTGGAATTCAAAATATTCAAAATACACAAGTTAATGTTAGGAAAAAGCAAGAAGCCAAAACTACGATTAATGATATTGTTCAACAACATAAACAAAGTATACAAAATAATGATGATGCTACAACTGAAGAGAAGGAAGTCGCAAATAATTTAGTTAATGCATCACAGCAAAATGTAATTAGTAAGATTGATAATGCTACAACGAATAATCAAATTGATGGTATTGTGAGTGATGGTAGACAAAGCATAAATGCAATTACACCTGATACATCAATTAAAAGAAATGCTAAAAATGATATTGATATTAAAGCAGCTGATAAGAAAATAAAAATTCAAAGAATAAATGATGCTACAGATGAAGAAATTCAAGAAGCGAATCGTAAAATTGAAGAAGCTAAGATTGAAGCAAAAGATAATATTCAACGCAATAGTACTAGAGATCAAGTAAATGAAGCGAAAACTAATGGAATAAATAAAATAGAAAATATAACACCAGCAACTACTGTGAAATCTGAAGCTAGACAAGCAGTACAGAATAAAGCAAATGAACAGATTAATCATATTCAAAACACGCCTGATGCAACTAATGAAGAAAAACAAGAGGCAATAAATAGAGTAAGTGCTGAATTAGCAAGAGTTCAAGCACAAATAAATGCAGAACATACAACCCAAGGTGTCAAAACTATCAAAGACGACGCGATAACTTCTTTATCTCGAATTAATGCACAAGTTGTTGAGAAAGAGTCTGCAAGAAATGCAATCGAACAAAAGGCAACACAACAAACGCAATTTATTAATAATAATGATAATGCTACAGATGAAGAAAAAGAGGTCGCCAACAATTTAGTTATCGCTACAAAACAAAAATCATTAGATAATATTAACTCCTTATCTTCAAATAATGATGTTGAAAATGCTAAAGTAGCAGGAATAAATGAAATAGCTAACGTTTTACCAGCAACCGCTGTTAAGTCAAAAGCAAAAAAAGATATTGATCAAAAACTCGCGCAACAGATTAATCAAATTCAAACGCATCAAACTGCTACAACTGAGGAAAAAGAAGCGGCTATTCAATTGGCAAATCAAAAATCAAATGAAGCAAGAACAGCAATTCAAAATGAACATAGTAACAATGGTGTCGCACAAGCTAAATCTAACGGCATTCATGAAATTGAATTAGTTATGCCAGATGCGCACAAAAAATCTGATGCTAAACAAAGTATCGATAATAAATATAATGAGCAAAGTAATACTATCAACACTACACCAGATGCAACAGATGAAGAAAAGCAAAAAGCATTAGATAAATTAAAAATAGCTAAAGATGCAGGATACAACAAAGTTGATCAAGCGCAAACAAACCAACAAGTATCTGATGCAAAAACTGAGGCTATAGATACGATAACTAATATTCAAGCAAATGTTGCAAAAAAACCATCCGCTCGAGTGGAATTAGATTCAAAGTTTGAGGATTTAAAGCGTCAAATCAATGCAACGCCCAATGCTACAGAAGAAGAAAAACAAGATGCAATTCAAAGATTGAATGGTAAAAGAGATGAAGTTAAGAATCTAATAAATCAAGATAGACGTGACAATGAAGTTGAACAGCACAAAAATATTGGACTTCAAGAATTAGAAACGATTCATGCTAATCCAACTAGAAAATCTGATGCGCTCCAAGAGTTACAAACTAAATTTATTTCACAAACAGAGTTAATTAATAATAACAAAGATGCAACTAATGAAGAAAAAGATGAAGCCAAACGACTTCTTGAGATTAGTAAAAATAAAACTATAACAAATATCAATCAAGCGCAAACTAATAATCAAGTTGATAATGCTAAAGATAACGGCATGAATGAGATTGCTACCATAATACCAGCAACAACAATTAAAACAGATGCAAAAACGGCTATTGATAAAAAAGCTGAGCAACAAGTTACAATCATCAATGGTAACAACGATGCAACAGATGAAGAAAAAGCAGAGGCTAGAAAGCTGGTTGAAAAAGCGAAAATTGAAGCCAAATCTAATATTACAAATAGTGATACTGAAAGGGAAGTCAATGGTGCTAAAACCAATGGGTTAGAAAAAATAAACAATATTCAACCATCAACTCAAACTAAAACAAATGCTAAGCAAGAAATAAATGACAAAGCTCAAGAACAATTAATCCAAATTAATAACACGCCTGATGCAACCGAAGAAGAAAAGCAAGAGGCAACAAATAGAGTCAATGCTGGATTAGCACAAGCAATACAAAATATTAATAATGCACATAGTACTCAAGAAGTAAATGAATCTAAAACAAATAGTATTGCTACAATCAAGAGTGTACAACCCAATGTGATCAAAAAACCGACTGCTATAAATAGTTTGACTCAAGAAGCTAATAATCAAAAGACGTTAATAGGTAATGATGGTAATGCTACTGATGATGAAAAAGAGGCTGCAAAGCAATTAGTGACCCAAAAATTAAATGAACAAATTCAAAAAATTCATGAAAGTACACAAGATAATCAAGTTGATAACGTAAAAGCACAAGCTATCACTGCAATTAAATTGATTAATGCAAATGCACATAAAAGACAAGATGCCATTAATATTTTGACTAATCTAGCTGAAAGTAAAAAATCAGATATAAGAGCCAATCAAGATGCAACTACTGAAGAGAAAAATACGGCAATACAATCTATAGATGATACGTTAGCACAAGCACGTAACAATATTAATGGTGCAAATACAAATGCGTTAGTGGATGAGAATTTAGAAGATGGTAAGCAAAAGTTACAACGTATTGTGTTGTCAACTCAAACTAAAACACAAGCTAAAGCAGACATTGCTCAAGCAATAGGTCAACAAAGGTCGACAATAGACCAGAATCAAAATGCTACAACAGAAGAAAAACAAGAAGCCCTTGAGAGACTTAATCAAGAAACAAATGGAGTCAATGATAGAATACAAGCAGCTTTAGCAAATCAAAATGTTACAGACGAAAAAAATAATATATTAGAAACAATAAGAAATGTTGAACCTATTGTAATTGTAAAACCAAAGGCTAATGAAATAATTAGAAAAAAAGCTGCGGAACAAACGACTTTAATAAATCAAAATCAAGATGCGACACTAGAAGAAAAACAAATAGCACTTGGCAAATTAGAAGAAGTAAAGAATGAAGCGTTAAATCAAGTATCACAGGCACACTCAAATAATGATGTGAAAATTGTGGAAAATAATGGAATTGCTAAAATTTCTGAGGTCCATCCTGAGACTATAATTAAACGTAATGCTAAACAAGAAATTGAACAAGATGCGCAAAGTCAAATTGATACTATCAATGCAAATAATAAATCAACTAATGAAGAAAAATCAGCCGCTATAGATAGAGTTAATGTAGCTAAAATTGATGCTATTAACAATATTACTAATGCTACAACTACACAATTAGTTAATGATGCTAAAAATAGTGGTAACACGAGTATTAGCCAAATATTACCAAGTACAGCAGTCAAAACTAATGCATTAGCAGCTCTAGCTAGCGAAGCTAAAAATAAAAACGCTATAATAGATCAAACACCAAATGCGACAGCAGAAGAAAAAGAAGAAGCAAATAATAAAGTTGATCGTCTTCAAGAAGAAGCAGATGCTAATATCCTAAAAGCGCACACTACTGATGAAGTTAATAATATTAAAAATCAAGCTGTTCAAAATATTAACGCTGTTCAAGTTGAAGTTATCAAGAAACAAAACGCTAAAAACCAATTAAATCAATTCATTGATAATCAAAAGAAAATTATTGAAAATACGCCTGATGCAACACTAGAAGAAAAAGCTGAAGCTAATAGATTGCTTCAAAATGTACTAACTTCCACATCAGATGAAATTGCTAATGTAGATCATAACAACGAGGTTGATCAAGCTTTAGATAAAGCTAGACCAAAAATCGAGGAAATTGTACCACAAGTTAGTAAGAAACGAGATGTTTTAAATGCAATCCAAGAAGCATTTAATTCACAAACTCAAGAAATACAAGAGAACCAAGAAGCTACGAATGAAGAAAAAACTGAAGCATTAAATAAAATAAACCAATTACTTAATCAGGCTAAAGTAAATATTGATCAAGCACAGTCAAATAAAGATGTAGATAGTGCGAAAACACGTAGTATTCAAGATATAGAGCAAATTCAACCACATCCACAAACAAAAGCAACCGGGCGTCACAGATTAAATGAAAAAGCTAACCAACAACAAAGTACTATTGCAACTCATCCTAATTCAACAATTGAAGAAAGACAGGAAGCAAGTGCAAAACTACAAGAAGTTCTTAAAAAAGCCATAGCTAAAATAGATAAAGGTCAAACCAATGATGATGTAGAAAAGACTGTAGTAAACGGAATAGCTGAAATTGAAAATATATTACCTGCTACTACAGTTAAAGATAAAGCTAAAGCTGATGTAAATGCTGAAAAAGAGCAGAAAAACCTACAAATTAATAGTAATGATGAAGCAACGACTGAAGAAAAATTAGTTGCTAGTGACAATTTAAATCACGTTGTCGAGACAACAAATCAAGCTATTGAGGATGCACCAGATACCAACCAAGTGAATGTAGAAAAGAACAAAGGTATAGGTACAATTAGAGATATTCAACCACTTGTAGTTAAAAAACCTACTGCCAAATCTAAAATTGAAAGCGCAGTAGAAAAAAAGAAAACTGAAATTAATCAAACACAAAATGCAACTCATGATGAAGTAAGAGAGGGTTTAAATCAGTTAAATCAAATTCATGAAAAAGCCAAAAATGATGTAAATCAATCTCAAACTAATCAGCAAGTTGAAAATGCTGAGCAAAATAGTTTAGATCAAATCAATAACTTCAGACCAGATTTTAGTAAAAAACGTAATGCAGTAGCTGAAATTGTTAAAGCGCAACAAAACAAAATTGATGAAATAGAGCAAGAATTTAGTGCTACACAAGAGGAAAAAGACAATGCTTTACAACATTTAGATGAACAGGTTAAAGAAATCATTAATTCTATAAATCAAGCTAATACAGATAATGAAGTAGATAATGCTAAAACTTCTGGGTTGAATAACATAACTGAATACAGACCAGAATATAATAAAAAGAAAAATGCTATATTAAAATTATATGATGTTTCAGATACTCAAGAAGCTATAATTAATGGTTATCCTGATGCAACTGAAGATGAACTTCAAGAAGCTAATAGTAAGTTAAATAAAATACTTTTAGATGCAAAAAAACAAATTGGTCTTGCGCACACAAATAATGAAGTTGATGATATTTATAATGAAGTTTCCCAAAAAATGAAAACTATTTTACCACGTGTAGATACAAAAGCGGTAGCACGTTCTGTACTTAATGCACTTGCTAAACAATTGATTAAAACTTTTGAAAATACTGCAGATGTTACTCACGAGGAACGTAATGATGCGATTAATCATGTAAAAGAACAATTATCTTTAGTATTCAATGCCATTGAAAAAGACCGAAAAGATATACAAGTTGCGCAAGATGAATTATTTGGATTAAATGAATTAAATAGTATATTTATCAACATAACTCAAAAGCCAACTGCCAGAAAAGCAATTAGTGGTATGGCGAGTCAATTAAACAACTCTATCAATAATACGCCATATGCTACAGAAGAAGAACGACAAATTGCACTGAATAAAGTTAAGGCGATTGTTGATGATGCAAATGAAAAAATACGAGAAGCTAACACTGATAGCGAAGTACTTGGAACAAAAACAAACGCAATAACATTGTTACAAGAAATCAGTGCGGATGTACAAGTTAAACCACAAGCATTTGAAGAAATCAATGCACAAGCTGAAATTCAAAGAGAACGAATTAATGGAAATAGTGATGCGACAAGAGAAGAAAAAGAAGAAGCTTTAAAACAAGTTGATACATTAGTAAATCATTCATTTATTACAATTAATAATGTTAATAAAAATCAAGAAGTTTATGATACTAAAGACAAAACGATTGAAGCTATTCATAAAATCAAACCAATATCAACTATCAAACCACAAGCATTAAATGAAATCACTATTCAACTAGACACTCAACGTGATTTAATAAAGAATAATAAAGAGTCTACAGTTGAAGAAAAAGCCTCGGCTATCGATAAATTAATTAAAACTGCAGCAAGAATAGCCGAAGCAATAGATAAAGCTCAAACAAATGAAGAAGTTAAAAATATTAAAAAACAAAGTATTGATGAAATTTCTAAAATACTACCTGTTATTGAAATTAAATCAGCTGCAAGAAATGAAATTCATCAAAAAGCAGAAGTTATTCGCGGATTAATTAATGATAATGAAGAAGCGACTAAAGAAGAAAAAGATATCGCATTAAATCAATTAGACACAACTCTAACACAAGCAAATGTTTCAATTGACCAAGCATTAACAAATGAAGCTGTTAATAGAGCTAAAGAAATAGCAAATTCTGAAATTAATAAAATTTCTGTCATTGCCATTAAAAAGCCTGAAGCTATAGCAGAAATTCAAGAACTAGCAGATAAAAAATTAAATAAATTTAAACAAAGTCAAGAAGCTACTATTGAAGAAAAGCAATCAGCTATCAATGAATTAGAACAAGCTTTAAAATCAGCTATTAATCATATTCATCAATCTCAAAATAATGAATCAGTGAGCGCTGCATTAAAAGAAAGTATATCTTTAATAGACTCGATTGAAATTCAAGCACATAAAAAATTAGAAGCTAAAGCATACATTGATGGATATAGTGACGATAAAATTAATGACATATCTTCTAGAGCGACTAACGAAGAAAAACAAATATTTGTAAGTAAACTTAAAGCATTAATCAATCGTACACATAAACAGATTGACGAAGCTGAAACATTTGTTTCAGTTGAAACAATTGTCCGAAACTTTAAAGTTGAAGCGGATAAATTAAACTCAATTGTACGTAAAAAAGCTAAAGCATCGAAGGAAATTGAATTAGAAGCAGACCATGTAAAGCAAATGATAAATGCAAATTTAAGTGCTAGTACTAGAGTGAAACAAAATGCTCGTACATTGATAAATGAAATTGTTAGTAACGCTTTAAGTCAACTTAATAAAGTAACCACAAATAAAGAAGTTGATGAAATAGTTAACGAAACGATTGAAAAACTTAAGTCAATACAAATAAGAGAAGATAAAATATTGAGTAGTCAACGTTCATCAACATCTATGACGGAAAAATCTAATCAATGTTATAGTTCCGAGAATAATACAATTAAATCTCTACCAGAGGCAGGAAATGCTGATAAATCACTACCATTAGCAGGAGTTACTTTAATATCTGGTTTAGCAATCATGTCCTCACGTAAAAAGAAAAAAGATAAAAAAGTAAATGACTAAATTTATAAATCACAAAACCGGAGATATCAATTGATAAACTCCCTTCAAAGTAGACATTAATATAATGAAAACTTTGAAGGGAGTATTTTTAGATATTCAATATAAAATCGACGCTAATCTATTATTATACGTCTTTTAAGAATAGCAAAATGTAAATTCTTTTCAATACTAAATCAGTTCATTTAAGGTAGTTATTAATATTTACCATCTATAT
>OJYV01000136.1_pt1 | contig 19025 bp, 17 predicted proteins | sample 1601041 | NCBI WGS metagenome assembly OJYV01 (sample SAMN04436969, study PRJEB24849) | human gut metagenome | biome: human gut; feature: NICU; material: stool | host: Homo sapiens | place: USA: Saint Louis, MO | collected 2010-04-01 | reverse complement strand
AAAGCCAATCTATTATAATGCATGAAATTGAAGATAAATTAACAGAAAATGAAAGTTATATATTTAAAAGAGGAAGAAATACTAAATCTGCAACTGTTCCTAAAAATGCTGATGTAAGAGATTATAGAATGGCAACTGGGTTTGAGGCATTAGTTGGATATTTATATTTAATTGGTGATACTGAAAGGTTAGAATTCATATTTAATACTGCGCTATCAATTGATTTACAACAAAAATAAAGGAGATTATTCATGACAAAAAGAGAGAATCCAAGAAGAAAAGAAAGAGAATTTAATAAATTCCAAGAAAAAACAAATAGAGTTTTTAGAAGAGAGTCAAAAGCAATGTCACCTGCGAAAGAAGCTAATATTGACGCTATAAGAGAAGATTTAATATTAGGAAGAAATGCTGTTATTGAGGCATTAAAAAGTGATAGAACTATTGAATGTTTATATGTGAGTAAAGGGGACTTAGAAGGTTCAATAAAAGTTGCATTAGGGTTAGCAAAGGATAAGGGGGTAGTAATTAAGGAAGCTGATAGAAGAAAACTGGATACTATGTGTGAGGGGTTAAATCATCAAGGCATAGTTGCTAAGGTTACTCCATTTAAATATTGTGAAGTTAACGATATATTAGAAGTTGCAGAAAAGAAAGAGGAAAAGCCTTTTATAGTAATATTAGATGAAATAGAAGATCCTCATAACTTGGGTTCTATAATAAGAACTGCTGAGCTTTGTGGTGTTCATGGAATTATTATACCTAAAAGAAGAAATGTTGGAGTAACATCTACAGTATACAAATGCTCTGCAGGAGCAATAGAACATATGAAAATTGCGAAAGTTACAAATATAAATGCGACTATAGATATGCTGAAAGAAAAAGGCGTTTGGATATATGGTGCAGATATAGAAGGAAAGGATTATAGCTATAACACTGATTTTTCAGGACCATGTGCTTTAATAATAGGAAGTGAAGGGAAGGGAATATCTAACTTAACTCTTAAAAAATGTGATTTATTAGTTAAAATTCCTATGGTAGGGAAAGTTAACTCTTTAAATGCTTCAGTAGCAGGTGGTATAATGATGTATGAAGTATTAAAAGGTAGACTAGTTAAATAGTTTAATACTAATAGAGGTTAAAAGTGAAATTTATTTTTATAGATGGATATAATGTAATAAATAGTTGGAGTATTCTAAAGAAGGAAAAAGAAATAAGCTTAGATAGTTCAAGGCAAAAGCTTATTGATATTTTACATAACTATGGTGCGATTCATCAATGTAAAATCATGCTTATATTTGACGGTTATCGAGTAGCTGGAAATTTAGAAAATAAATATGAACACAATAAAAATCTTACAGTAGTTTTTACTAAAAGTGGAGAAACTGCTGATGCTTATATTGAAAGAGAGATACATAATATAGGAAGACGTTTTGAAGTTTCTGTAGTCACATCAGACTCTTTAGAGCAGCAAACTATATTTCAAAGGGGTGCAACTAGAATTTCAAGTGTAGAATTTTACAATATGGTATTTGATACATCTGAAGATATAAAAAGAGCAACAAGTAAAGTGAATCATTCACATAAAAGTACAGTACAAGACAATATTGATGAAGATGTATTGAAAAAGTTAGAGGCTATGAGACGTGGTTAAATATTAAGGTGCTTTAGGAAGTGGAGGGGGATTTGTGAATAACAAAGATTATTCAAGAGAAATAGCAGTTGAATTTGAGGGTAAATTAGAAGAAGAAATAGTTATAGAAGCTAAAAATGGAAATGTGAGAGCACAAGAATATGTTATTTCTAAATATGAAGGCTTTGTGAAAGCAAAATCTAGATCATATTTTCTAATAGGGGCTGATAAAGAGGATATTTACCAAGAGGGTATGATAGGTCTATATAAAGCAATTAGAGATTTTAATTATGAGAAATCAACAACATTTAAGGCGTTTGCGGAGTTATGTATAACAAGACAAATAATAACAGCGATAAAAACTGCTACAAGACAAAAGCATATACCTTTAAATACATATATTTCTCTCAATAAACCAGTATCAGAAGATGATTCAGAAAGAACACTCTTGGATATACTCTCTAGTATGAAGATTAGTGATCCAGAAGAACTTATCATAGGAAAGGAAGAAAAAGCTCAGATAGAAGATGCTATTGCAAGGGTTCTTTCAGACTTGGAGATGGAAGTATTGCAATCTTATTTAGATGGTAAGTCATATCAAGAAATTGCTTGTGATTTAGATAGGCATGCAAAGTCTATAGATAATGCTCTTCAGAGGGTTAAAAGAAAGCTCGAAAAGTGCCTTTCCGACACTAAACAATAATAGTAAAATAATATTGACAAAAAAAACAAATGATAGTAAACTTTATAATTGGTATATTAAAGTGTAACTCACTTTAATGCTCATGTAGCTCAGTCGGCAGAGCGTCGCCTTGGTAAGGCGGAGGTCGTCGGTTCAATCCCGATCATGAGCTCCATGAAGGATATAAATTAGTATGCAAACGCTAGGCAAAGTTTATTTAAAATAAGGAGGATTTTCAAATGGCAAAGCAAAAGTTCGAAAGAAGTAAACCACACGTAAATATCGGAACAATCGGTCACGTAGACCACGGTAAGACTACATTAACAGCTGCTATCACAACAGTATTAGCAAACAGAGGATTCGCAGAAGCGTTCAACTATGCTGATATCGATAGAGCACCAGAAGAAAAAGAAAGAGGAATCACAATCAACACAGCTCACGTTGAATACGAAACAGAAAGCAGACACTATGCACACGTTGACTGTCCAGGACACGCTGACTATGTTAAGAACATGATCACTGGTGCTGCACAAATGGATGGAGCAATCTTAGTTTGTTCAGCTGCAGATGGTCCAATGCCTCAAACAAGAGAGCACATACTACTAGCTTCAAGAGTTGGTGTTGACTACATCGTTGTTTTCTTAAACAAAGCAGATATGGTTGACGATGAAGAATTATTAGAATTAGTTGAAATGGAAGTTAGAGAATTATTATCAGAATACAACTTCCCAGGAGATGATATTCCAGTAATCAAAGGATCAGCTTTAAGAGCATTAGAAAACCCAACAGATGCAGAAGCAACAGCTTGCATCATGGAATTAATGAACGCAGTAGATAGCTATATCCCAACTCCAGAAAGAGCAACAGATAAGCCATTCTTAATGCCAATCGAAGACGTATTTACAATCACTGGTAGAGGAACAGTTGCAACAGGAAGAGTTGAAAGAGGAGTTCTTCACGTATCAGACGAAGTAGAAATCGTTGGATTAACAGAAGAAAAGAGAAAAGTTGTTGTAACAGGAATCGAAATGTTCAGAAAGTTATTAGATGAAGCGCAAGCTGGAGATAACATCGGAGCATTATTAAGAGGTGTTCAAAGAACAGAAATCGAAAGAGGTCAAGTATTAGCAAAAGTTGGATCAGTAAATCCACACAGCAAGTTCGTAGGTCAAGTATACGTACTTAAGAAAGATGAAGGTGGAAGACATACACCATTCTTCGATGGATACAGACCACAATTCTACTTCAGAACAACAGACGTTACAGGATCAATCAAATTACCAGAAGGAATGGAAATGGTTATGCCTGGAGACCACATCGATATGAACGTTGAGTTAATCACTCAAGTAGCAATGGATGAAGGATTAAGATTCGCTATCAGAGAAGGTGGAAGAACTGTAGGTTCAGGAGTTGTTACTTCTATAATCGAATAGTAATAGTTTTACTTAATATAGATAAGGACTGGGTTAGTTTACCTAGTCCTTTACAAAGCTAATATTATTGACATAATATCGGTTTTGTGGTAAGGTGTTTAAGTAATTAACGAAATAGATAACACAATATCATATAGACTTATATAATTATTTGGATAAACTGGAGGTGCAGACTGTGAGAGTTAAGGTAACATTAGCATGCACAGAGTGTAAGCAAAGAAATTACAACACAATGAAAAATAAGAAAAACAACCCAGACAGAATGGAAATGAATAAATATTGCAGATTCTGTAAAAAACACACACAACACAAAGAGACTAAATAGTTCACTTTAAAGTGATGACACATACTCGCAATAGTTAAGGATGTGAAGTAATGGCTGTTAAAGAAAATGTAAATATTAATACTAAAACTTCTGAAAAAAGAGGGGTTTCTAAGTTTTTTAGAGAGCTTAAGGCAGAGGTTAAAAGAATAACTTGGCCTTCTAAAGATGACACAAAAAAAGCGTTAATTGCAGTAGGCGTAGTCGTACTAATATATATTATATTAGTAGGCGGGTTAGATTATATTTTTACAAACCTCTTTAAATTAATTTTTAAACTATAATAAAGGAGGTTTAGATGAGTTTTCTCATCTATAGTAAATATGAGTGAAAGAGCTAGATGGTATGTAGTACACACATATTCAGGTTATGAAAATAAGGTTAAAGCTAATCTTGAAAAGACTATAGAAAATAGAAATCTTGAGCATTTACTTCTTGATATTCAAGTTCCTATGGAGGAAGTTGTTGAAGAAAAGGATGGAAAACAAAAGGTTTCTTTAAAGAAGAAATTCCCAGGATATGTGTTAGTTAAAATGCTAATGACTGATGAGTCATGGTATGTGGTTAGAAACACAAGAGGTGTAACAGGATTTGTTGGACCGGGTTCTAAACCAGTACCTCTTACTGATGAGGAAGTAGAATCAATGGGTGTTGTTGAAATGCCAATTGATATTGACTTAGAAGTAGGAGAAAGTGTAAGAGTTATCTCTGGACCACTAAGAGAATTTGTGGCAATAATCCAAGAGATAAGTGTTGAAAAACACAAAATAAAAGCTTTAATAGATATGTTCGGCAGAGAAACATTAGCTGAACTAGATTTTAACCAAGTTGAGAAATTAGTTTAATATATTATATATAAAACTAATGTTTTTAATTAAGTGGGAGGACAAAAAGTCCGTATTACCACAGTATAGGAGGAATAGTAAATGGCTAAGAAAGTAACAGGAATGATTAAATTACAACTTCCTGCAGGTAAGGCAACACCAGCACCACCAGTAGGTCCAGCATTAGGGCAACATGGTGTTAATATTATGGGATTCTGTAAGGAGTTTAACGCAAAGACTGCTAATCAAGCTGGATTAATAATACCAGTTGTTATAACAGTATACCAAGATAGATCTTTTAGTTTTATCTTAAAGACTCCTCCAGCTGCAGTTCTAATTAAGAAAGAATTAGGATTAGAAAGCGGATCAGGAGTTCCAAACAGAACAAAAGTTGGAACATTAACTAAGGATCAAGTTAGAAAGATCGCTGAATTAAAAATGCCAGACTTAAACGCTGCAACAATCGAAACTGCTATGAGCATGATCGAAGGTACTGCAAGAAGTATGGGTGTTACAATAGCAGAGTAATTCTGAGTTTTTTAAAATGTGGGAGGTAAAAACCGCTAAAACCACGAAGGAGGCATAATAATGGGAAAGAAATATGTTGAAAGTTCAAAATTAGTAGATAAGAACGTTTTATATACACCAGCTGAAGCATTAGATTTAGCTGTAAAAACTGCAAAAGCTAAGTTCGATGAAACAATCGAATTACACGTAAGATTAGGGGTAGACCCAAGACACGCTGACCAACAAGTTAGAGGAGCTGTTGTTCTTCCAAACGGAACTGGTAAAACTGTTAAAGTTTTAGTATTCGCTAAGGGTGCTAAAGCAACAGAAGCTCAAGAAGCAGGAGCAGATTTCGTTGGAGCTGAAGAATTAGTTCAAAAGATCCAAGGTGAAAACTGGTTCGACTACGATGTAGTAGTAGCTACTCCAGATATGATGGGTGTTGTTGGTAGATTAGGTAGAGTTTTAGGACCTAAGGGATTAATGCCAAACCCAAAATCAGGAACAGTTACATTTGATGTTGCTAAAGCTATAGCTGACATCAAAGCTGGTAAAGTTGAATATAGAGTTGATAAAACTGCTATCGTTCACTGCCCAATCGGAAAAGCTTCATTTGGAGTTGAAAAATTACAACAAAACTTCCATGCTTTAATGGATGCTTTAGTAAAAGCTAAACCAGCTGCCGCTAAGGGACAATACGTTAAATCTGTATCAGTTTCAAGCACAATGGGACCTGGAGCTAAAATTAACCCAACAAAAGTTTTAGATTAATATTGACATAGTGAAATTTACATAGTATAATAAATTTCGTTGTGAAAAAAGAGAATACTGTTTCCGTAGACAGTAGGTGCCGTAAGGTTTAAAGTAATCGCCTGCCTAGGATAACTAGATAAGTGATTGTTTATTTGGTCTTCCTGTGTCTATGGGAAGACCTTTCTTAATATATATTACAGTTAATAACTGTGAGGAGGTGGACACACAGTGATAAAGAAGAACAGACAAATTAAAGAAGCTAAAGTAGCTGAAATTAAGGAAAAGTTAGAAAAAGCTCAAGGTGTTGCATTAGCTAGCTACCAAGGTTTAACAGTTGAAGAAGATACAATGTTAAGAAAGAGCTTAAGAGAAGCTGGTGTTGAATATAAAGTTTACAAAAACACATTAGTAACATTAGCTGCTAACGAATTAGGTTTAGGTGATTTAGTTCAATACTTAGAAGGACCAGTTTCTATAGCATTCGGATACGAAGATGCTACTGCTCCAGCAAGAGTATTAAATAACTTCGCTAAGGACCACAAGAAGTTAGAATTAAAAGCAGGTATTGTTGACGGTATTGTTTATGACAAGGCTGGAGTTGAAAAACTTGCAACAATCCCATCAAAAGAAGTTCTTATTGCAAAACTTCTTGGAAGCTTCAAAGCTCCATTATCAAACCTTGCATACTTATTAAATGCAATTAAAGAAAAAAAAGAATCAGAGTCAGCTGAATAATAAACTGATAAAAATTTTGGAGGTGCAATTAAAATGACAAGAGAAGAAATCATTCAAGCTATAAAAGAAATGACTGTTTTAGAATTAAACGAATTAGTAACTGCTTGCGAAGAGGAGTTTGGTGTTAGCGCTGCTGCTCCAGTTGCTGTTGCTGGTGGAGCTGTTGCAGGTGCTGCAGCTGAAGAAAAGACTGAGTTTGACGTAGTATTATCAAATGCTGGTGCAAACAAAATCAAAGTAATCAAAGTTGTTAGAGAAATAACTGGATTAGGATTAAAGGAAGCTAAAGAAATAGTTGACGGAGCTCCTAAGACATTAAAAGAAGCTGTTTCTAAAGAAGAAGCTGAAGACATGAAAGCTAAATTAGCTGAAGTTGGAGCTGAAGTAGAAGTTAAGTAATTTCTTAACTTAATATAAAAAAGGTGCTTTATAGCACCTTTTTTATTGCCTAAATAGAAGAAGTTAAATATAATAAAAATTAATTTAAATATACTATTATATTAATAAATGTAATTAATATGACGATATATAAAAGTATTGACAAAGAAAAATTCATATGGTACTATCATAAAATGTACTATTCATTATGGATAATTATATATTCTTGCGAAAATGAGTATAATCAATAAAAAAATGGTTATACTATAACGTGATGCTCTCCGAAAGCATAGGTCCCTAGGGAAATTATGCTTTTGGTTATTTTACTTTAAACAAGGGGTGAAAATTCATGGTACATCCTGTCCAAGTCGGAAAAAGAACTAGAATGAGCTTTGCTAAGGTTAAAGATGTAACCGAAATGCCAAACTTAATCGAGGTACAATTAGATTCTTACGAATGGTTTTTAAGAGAAGGATTATTAGAAGTGTTTGATGACGTAAATCCTATTTCAAACTTTACTGGGAATCTTGTACTTGAGTTTGTAGACTATAAACTTGATATGGATAATATTAAGTATTCAGTGGAAGAGTGTAAGGAAAGAGATTGCACTTATGCGGCTCCACTAAAAGTGTCAGTAAGACTGACAAATAATGAAACAGGAGAAATAAAAGAACAAGAAGTGTTTATGGGAGATTTCCCATTAATGACTGAACAAGGAACTTTTATTATTAATGGTGCTGAAAGAGTTATAGTAAGCCAATTAGTAAGATCTCCAGGTGTTTACTATAGTAATACTGTTGATAAGAGTGGTAAAAAGCTATTTTCATCAACTGTTATTCCTAACAGGGGTGCATGGTTAGAGTATGAAACAGATTCTAATGATGTTATTTATGTTAGAATTGATAAGACTAGAAAGTTACCAATCACAATTTTAGCTAGAGCTATGGGTTATGGAAGTGACCAAGAGCTTTTAGACTACTTTGGTGAAGAAGAAAGATTTAAAGCAACAATAGAAAAAGACAACACTAAGACTAAGGAAGAAGCGTTACTTGAGATTTACAAGAGATTAAGACCAGGTGAACCACCAACAGTTGATAGTGCTGTATCTTTAATAGATTCTTTATTCTTTGATGCAAAAAGATATGACTTATCAAGAGTTGGTAGATATAAATTTAACAAAAAATTAGCTATTAATCTTAGATTAATAAATCAAATAGCAGCTGCTGATGTTATAAATCCTTCAACTGGAGAAATAATGGTTGAACAAGGTGAGAAAATAAGCAGAGCTATGGCTTCTGACATACAAAATGTGGGTATAAATTCAGTTGATATTTTAGTAGAAGATAAAGTATTAAGAGTAATAGGAAATCACTTTGTTGATTTAGAAGAAGTTTTACCTTTTGATGTTAGTGATTTAAACATAAGAGAAGCTGTTCATTATCCAACTTTAATGGAAATATTAGAAAATTATGATGATGAGCAATCAATAAAAGAAGAAATCAAGAAAAACATTACTAGATTAATACCTAAACACATTGTAAGAGATGATATATTTGCAACTATAAGTTATGAATTAGGATTAGCTTATGGTGTTGGATATACTGATGATATAGACCATTTAGGTAATAGAAGATTAAGATCTGTAGGTGAGTTACTACAAAATCAATTTAGAATTGGTTTATCAAGAATGGAAAGAGTAGTTAAGGAAAGAATGACTATTCAAGATCAAGAAGCAATTACTCCACAAATGTTAATAAACATTAGACCGGTAGCTGCTGCTATAAAAGAATTCTTTGGTAGTTCACAATTATCACAATTCATGGATCAAACAAATCCACTTTCAGAATTAACACATAAGAGAAGATTATCTGCATTAGGACCAGGAGGTCTTTCAAGAGAAAGAGCTGGTTTCGAAGTAAGAGACGTTCACCACTCACATTATGGTAGAATGTGTCCTATAGAAACTCCAGAAGGACCTAACATAGGATTAATTAACTCACTTGCAACGTATGCTAAGGTTAATGAGTATGGATTTATCGAAACTCCATATAGAATTATAGATAAAGAAACTGGTAAAGTTACAGATGAAATAAGATACTTCACAGCTGATGAAGAAGATTTATACTTAATTGCACAAGCAAAAGAACCAATTGGTGAAGATGGAACATTCGTTGACAGTAGAGTTACTGTTAGATATAAGCATGATATATTACAAGTTAATGCTAAAGATGTAGATTTAATAGACGTTTCACCAAGACAAATAGTTTCAGTTGCAACAGCGATGATACCATTCCTTGAAAATGATGACGCGTCTAGAGCACTTATGGGAGCTAACATGCAACGTCAAGCAGTTCCACTATTAAAGCCACAAGCACCTATAGTTGGTACAGGAATAGAGTATAGAGCAGCAGCTGATTCAGGGGTACTACCTAAAGCTAAAAATTCAGGTACAGTTGTATATGTAAGCTCTTCAGAAATCAGAATCAAGAGAGATGTTGATGGTGGAATTGACACATATAAATTACTTAAATTCAAGAGAAGTAACCCAGGTACTTGTATAAACCAAAGACCTTTAGTAGATAAGGGTGAAATTGTATTTAAGAACCAAGTTTTAGCTGATGGACCAGCAACTGACCTAGGAGAAATCGCATTAGGAAAGAATATCAGAATGGGATTCATTACTTGGGAAGGTTACAACTACGAGGATGCTATGCTTATCTCTGAAGAATTAGTAAGAGAAGATGTATTTACTTCTATCCACATTGAGGAATATGAATGTGAAGCTAGAGATACTAAGCTAGGACCAGAAGAAATAACAAGAGATATTCCAAACGTAAGTGAAGATGCTCTTAAAGATATAGATGAAAGAGGAATAATCAGAATCGGTGCTGAAGTTAGATCAGGAGATGTCCTTGTTGGTAAGGTAACTCCTAAGGGAGAAACTGAATTAACAGCTGAAGAAAGATTATTAAGAGCTATATTTGGTGAAAAAGCAAGAGAAGTTAGAGATACTTCATTAAGAGTACCACATGGAGAAGCTGGTATTATTGTTGACGTAAAAGTATTTACAAGAGAAAACGGTGATGACTTAAATCCAGGTGTTAACGAACTTGTAAGATGTTATATAGCTCAAAAGAGAAAAATATCTGTTGGAGATAAGATGGCAGGACGTCATGGTAACAAAGGGGTTATTTCTAGAGTTTTACCAGAAGAAGATATGCCATTCTTACCAGATGGTAGACCACTACAAATTTGTTTAAATCCACTAGGGGTTCCATCTCGTATGAACATTGGTCAGGTATTAGAAGTTCACTTAGGTTGGGCTGCAAGTGCATTAGGATGGCACATTGCTACACCTGTATTTGATGGTGCAACAGAAAAGAACATTGAAGAATGTTTAGAAAAAGCAGGATACAATGCAAATGGAAAGACTATATTATACGATGGAAGAACTGGAGAAGCATTTGATAATGAAGTTACAGTTGGTATAATGTACATCTTAAAACTGGCTCACTTAGTTGATGATAAGATCCATGCTAGATCAACAGGTCCATACTCACTAGTTACTCAACAACCACTTGGAGGTAAAGCTCAATTTGGTGGTCAAAGATTTGGGGAAATGGAAGTTTGGGCATTAGAAGCTTATGGTGCTGCACATACACTACAAGAAATCTTAACAGTTAAGTCTGATGACGTTGTAGGTAGAGTTAAGACATACGAAGCAATAGTTAAGGGAGAAAATATTCCTGAACCAGGAGTTCCAGAATCATTTAAGGTTCTTATAAAGGAACTTCAAGCTTTATGCTTAGATGTTAAAGTATTAAATGAAGATAACGAAGAAGTTAAGTTAAAAGAATTCTCAGATGATGATTCTGAAGAATTAGAAGTAAATATCGAAGGAACTGAAGAAGTTGTTCCAGAACAATTTACAGGTGACGATAGTTATACAACTAATGATGAGGAAATTGAAGAAGATATAGATTATGAATCATTTACTTTAGAAGGTTTCCATGAAGAAGAATTAGAACTAGATGATTTCGTTAATGACGAACACTAAAATTGAAGGGAGGATATACCCTTGTTTGAATTGAACAATTTTGATGCTATACAAATTGGTTTAGCTTCTCCAAGCCAAATTAGAGAATGGTCTAGAGGTGAAGTTAAAAAACCTGAAACAATTAATTATAGAACTTTAAAACCAGAAAGAGATGGTCTATTCTGTGAAAGAATATTTGGACCTATGAAAGACTGGGAATGTCATTGTGGTAAATACAAGAGAGTTAGATATAAAGGTATTGTTTGTGACAGATGTGGAGTTGAAGTTACAAAAGCTAAAGTAAGAAGAGAGAGAATGGGGCACATTGAGCTGGCTGCCCCGGTATCTCACATTTGGTACTTTAAAGGAATTCCTTCAAGAATGGGATTACTTTTAGATATGTCACCAAGAGCTTTAGAAAAAGTTCTTTATTTTGCTTCATATGTTGTTATAGATCCTAAGGAAACATCACTATTAAAGAAACAACTTTTAAGTGAAAAGGAATATAGAGAAGCTGTAGATAAGTTCGGTGAAGAAAGCTTTGTGGCTGGAATGGGTGCAGAAGCTGTTCAAGAAATTTTGGGAGAAATTGACTTAGAAGCAACTTCAAGAGAGTTAAAAGAAGAGCTAAAAACTAGTAGTGGTCAAAAGAAAGTTAGAATAATAAGGAGATTAGAAGTAGTTGAATCTTTCAGAAAATCAGGAAATGATCCAAGATGGATGGTTATAAATGTGATTCCTGTTATTCCACCAGATTTAAGACCAATGGTTCAATTAGATGGAGGAAGATTTGCAACATCTGACTTAAATGATTTATATAGAAGAGTTATTAATAGAAATAACAGATTAAAGAAGCTTTTAGATTTAGGAGCTCCCGATATAATTGTTAGAAATGAAAAAAGAATGCTTCAAGAAGCAGTTGATGCTCTTATAGATAATGGTAGAAGAGGAAGACCAGTAACTGGTCCTGGAAACAGACCTTTAAAATCATTATCAGATATGTTAAAAGGTAAGCAAGGTAGATTTAGACAAAACTTACTTGGTAAGAGAGTTGACTATTCTGGTAGATCAGTTATAGTTGTTGGACCAGAATTAAAAATGTACCAATGTGGTTTACCTAAGGAAATGGCTTTAGAACTATTTAAGCCTTTCGTTATGAAAAAATTAGTTGAAGATGGCGTTGCACATAATATAAAGAGTGCTAAGAGAATGGTTGAAAGAGTTAATGATCAAGTATGGGATATACTTGAAGAAGTTATTACTGATCATCCAGTTTTACTTAACAGAGCGCCTACTCTACATAGACTAGGTATTCAAGCATTCCAACCAGTATTAGTTGAAGGTAGAGCAATAAAACTTCATCCATTAGTATGTACAGCATATAATGCGGATTTCGATGGAGACCAAATGGCTGTTCACGTACCATTATCAGTTGAGGCTCAAGCAGAAGCAAGATTCTTAATGCTTGCAGCAGGTAATATAATGAAGCCATCAGATGGTAAACCAGTTTGTGTTCCTACACAAGATATGGTTTTAGGTTCATATTACTTAACAATGGATAAAGAAGGTGCTAAGGGAGAAGGAATGTACTTTGCATCTGTTGATGAAGCTATAATGGCTTATAATGTTGGTGAAATAGCTGTTCATGCATCTATCAATGTTAGAATGTTTAAAGAAGTTGATGGAGTAGTAAAACATGGTATAATCAAAACTACAGTAGGTAAGATTATATTCAATGAATCTATTCCTCAAGATTTAGGATATGTAGATAGAACAAATCCAGAAAAAGAATTTGATCTTGAAGTTGATTTCTTAATAACTAAGAAAACTTTAGGTAAATTAATAGATAAGTGTTATATTAAACATGGTCCTACTAATACATCAATAATGTTAGATAAGATTAAAGCATTAGGATATCACTACTCATCAATTGGTGCAGTAACAGTTGCTGCATCAGACATGATAGTACCTGAAGCTAAGTATGAATTACTTAGAGAAGCTGAAGAAACAGTTGAAAAGGTAGAAAAGATGTATAAGAGAGGATTCATATCTGAAGATGAAAGATATGAAAAAGTTATTGAAAAATGGAGTAAAACAACAGAAGATGTTGCCAATGCATTAATGGATAGCTTGGATAAATTCAATCCAATATTCATGATGGCTGATTCAGGAGCCAGAGGATCTAAGGCTCAAATTAAGCAGTTAGCTGGTATGAGAGGACTTATGGCCGCGCCATCAGGTAAAATTATCGAATTACCAATCAAGGCTTCATTCAGAGAGGGTCTTGACGTATTAGAATACTTCATTTCAACACATGGTGCTAGAAAAGGTAATGCCGATACAGCACTTAAAACAGCCGATTCAGGTTACTTAACAAGAAGACTTGTTGACGTATCACAAGATGTTATCGTAAGAGAAGAAGATTGTGGCACTGATAGAGGATTAATTGTTGCTGAAATTAAAGAAGGTAACGAAGTAATCGAAGGATTAGCAGAAAGATTATATGGTAGATATACAGCAGAAGATGTTATACATCCTGAAACTGGAGAAATACTATTAGGTAAAGATGAATATATAGAATCTCATATGGCTGATAGAATTACAGCTGCAGGTGTTAAAAAGGTTAAAATAAGATCTGTATTCACATGTAACTGTAAGGTTGGTGTTTGTGCTAAGTGTTATGGTATGAACATGGCTACAGCTCAAAAGATTAATATAGGTGAAGCTGTTGGTATAATAGCAGCTCAATCAATAGGAGAACCAGGTACTCAGCTTACAATGAGAACATTCCATACTGGTGGTGTTGCTACTGGTGCGGATATCACTCAAGGTCTTCCTAGAGTTGAAGAATTATTTGAAGCTAGAAAACCAAAAGGTCTTGCTATAGTTTCTGAAATTGCAGGTACTGTAAGAGTTGAAGAGAGTAAGAAGAAAAAGACTGTATATGTAATGGCAGCTGATGGAGAAGAACGTAGCTATGACATTCCATTTGGTTCAAGATTAAGAGTATCTGATAATGATGTTATAGAAGCTGGAGATGAAATTACAGAAGGTTCAGTTAACCCTCATGATATTATGAATATTAAAGGGGTTGAAGGGGCTAGAAGATATTTACTTTCTGAAGTTCAAAAAGTTTATAGACTTCAAGGGGTTGATATCAATGATAAGCACTTAGAAGTTGTTGTTAGACAAATGACTAGAAAAGTAAAAGTTTCTGATTCAGGTGATACTGAGTTATTACCAGGTACAATGATAGATATGTTTGACTTTGAAGAAGAAAATGCAAGAGTAAGAGAATTTGGAGGAGAAGAAGCTAAGGGTGAAATGGCATTACTTGGTATTACTAAAGCAGCTTTAGCAACTGATAGTTTCTTATCAGCAGCTTCATTCCAAGAAACAACAAGAGTTCTTACAGAAGCAGCTATCAAAGGGAAAATAGATCCATTAATAGGATTGAAAGAAAATGTTATTATAGGTAAGTTAATTCCAGCTGGAACAGGTATGATGAGATATAGATCTGTTAAACTTGATGTACCAGTTGAAGAAACTGAAGAAGATAATATTGATACAATAGAATAATACAATGCAATTTTATTGACATGTGTATGCTTAAATGATAAAATACCAATTGTGTGATTTTAAAGCTACACTACAGTATGATTGTCTACATGATTTATGGAGGCATCCTGTATAGCATGCCTCTGTGATCTTTAATTAAGGAGGGGGATTCATGTTAGACAGAATTGTAGTAAAAAAAGTAATTGGAATAAAACAGTGTACTAAATTACTTAAAAGTGGTGAAGGAAAAGTTTTATATGTAGCTAAAGATGCAAATGCTAAGTTGATTTCTCCAATAATTCAACTGGCAAAAGAGAAAAACATTGACATTGTAGAAATACCTACAATGAAAGATCTTGGGAAGATAAGTGGGATTGATGTTAAATCATCAGCGGTATTGACCCTAGAATAATAAATTAGTGTTTATCTTATTTTATATAGATAAATAAATTTCAGGAGGTGAAGAAATGCCAACTATAAGCCAATTAGTAAGAAAAGGTAGAAAGACTGTTGTTAATAAATCAACAGCACCAGCACTAAACGAGTGTCCACAAAGAAGAGGAGTTTGTACAGTTGTTAAAACTACTACTCCAAAGAAGCCTAACTCAGCGTTAAGAAAAATTGCCAGAGTAAGACTTACAAATGGATTCGAAGTTACTGCTTACATCGGTGGTGTAGGTCACAACTTACAAGAGCACAGCGTTGTTCTTATAAGAGGTGGTAGAGTTAAGGACCTTCCTGGTGTTAGATACCATATCGTAAGAGGAGCACTAGACTGTGCTGGAGTAGCTAACAGAATGCAAGGAAGATCAAAATACGGTGCTAAGAGACCAAAGCAAAAATAGTTTTCTAAACTAAGACAGTGCTTATCTTCGGCATTTACATAGACTAGAAATTTTACATAAGTTTATATAGATGTAAGAAGCGAAGCACTTTACGGTAAATTAATTACCGAGTACCTATGAATTAAATTTAAAATTGTTAAGGAGGGAAGAAAAGTGCCAAGAAAAGGATTTATCGCAAAAAGAGATGTATTACCAGATCCAATGTACAACTCAAAAGTTGTTACTAAGTTAATAAACAACGTAATGGAAGATGGTAAAAAAGGAGTAGCACAAAAGATTTGCTACGAAGCGTTTGAAATTATGGCGCAAAAAACAGGCAAAGATGCTTTAGAAGTATTCGAAGAAGCTATGAACAATGTTATGCCTTTATTAGAAGTTAAAGCTAGAAGAATAGGTGGTGCTAACTACCAAGTTCCAATCGAAGTTAGACCTGAGAGAAGACAAACTTTAGGTATCAGATGGATTTTAGCTGCTGCTAGAAAAAGAGGCGAAAAAGTTATGGCTCAAAGATTAGCTGGAGAATTATTAGATGCAGCTAATAATACTGGAGCTGCTGTTAAGAAGAGAGAAGATACTCACAAGATGGCAGAAGCAAACAAAGCATTCGCTCACTACAGATACTAATATTACAAAAACTGTTTTGGCTTATGCCAAAACAGTTTTGTCGAATATAAAATTACTCATTGAGAGGAGGACATAAAATGGCTAGAAAATATCCATTAGACAAATTCCGTAATTTCGGAATAATGGCTCACATTGATGCTGGTAAAACAACAACAACTGAGAGAATATTATTCTATACTGGAAAAACTCACAAAATTGGTGAAACACATGAAGGTGCTTCACAAATGGACTGGATGGTTCAAGAACAAGAAAGAGGTATAACAATTACTTCTGCAGCAACAACTTGTTTCTGGGAAGGTCATGAATTAAACATAATAGATACTCCAGGTCACGTAGACTTCACAGTTGAAGTTGAAAGATCATTAAGAGTTCTTGATGGAGCTGTTACAGTTCTTGACGCTAAGAGTGGGGTTGAACCACAAACTGAAACTGTTTGGAGACAGGCAGATAAATATGGCGTACCAAGAATGATATATGTAAATAAAATGGATGCTACAGGAGCTGATTTCTTCAGATGTATAAATACTGTAAGAGATAGATTAAAAGCAAATGCAGTTCCAATACAAATTCCAATAGGTGCAGAAGCTGAATTCAAAGGTATGGTTGACTTAATATCTAATCATGCTATCGTTACTTATGATGATTTAGGTAAAGATGTAAGAATTGAAGAAATTCCTGCTGATTTAGTTGATCAAGCTGAAGAATACAGAATGGCTATGATAGAAGCTATTGCTGAAACAGATGAAGCATTAATGGAAAAATATCTTGAAGGTGAAGAGATAACAGAAGAAGAAATACATGCAGCTTTAAGAAAAGCTACTATAGCTAATGAAATAGTTCCATGTATATGTGGATCTTCATATAAGAACAAAGGGGTTCAAGAAATGATTAACGGTGTTGTTGCTTACTTACCATCACCATTAGACATTCCTGCAATCCAAGGTCAAACTTTAGAAGGTGAAGAAGATTCAAGAGAAGCTTCAGATACAGCACCAATGGCAGCTTTAGCATTTAAGATTGCTACTGACCCATTCGTTGGAAAACTTGCATTCACAAGAATATATTCTGGTGTTATGAACAGTGGTTCATATGTTCTTAACTCTACAAAGGGTAAGAAAGAAAGAATAGGAAGACTTGTTAAGATGCATGCTAATACAAGAGAAGAAGTTGAATCATTAGAAGCAGGTGAATTAGGAGCTGTTATCGGATTAAAGAACACTACAACTGGTGATACTTTATGTGATGAAAGCGCACCAATTATACTTGAATCAATGGAATTCCCAGAACCAGTTATATCTGTAGCCATCGAGCCAAAGACAAAAGCTGGTCAAGAAAAGATGGGATTAGCTTTAGCTAAATTAGCTGAAGAAGATCCAACTTTCAAAACTTGGACTGACCAAGAAACTGGTCAAACAATCATTGCTGGTATGGGTGAATTACACTTAGATATCATCGTTGATAGATTACAAAGAGAATTCAAGGTTGAATGTAACGTTGGAGCTCCTCAAGTTGCTTACAAAGAAACTATTAGATCTGCTGTTAAAGCAGAAGCTAAGTATGCTAAGCAATCAGGTGGTAAAGGTCAATACGGTCACGCTGTAATTGAAATGGAACCAACTGAAGGAGAATACAGCTTTGAAAATGCTATCGTTGGGGGAGCTGTTCCAAAAGAATATATTCCTGCAATTGATGCTGGTATTCAAGAAGCTGCTAAGAACGGTATAATAGCTGGATATGAAGTTATCAACTTCAAAGTTAAATTAGTACACGGTTCTTACCATGAAGTCGATTCATCAGAAATGGCATTCAAGATTGCTGGTTCTATGGCATTCAAGAACGCTATGCAAAAAGCAAGCCCAGTATTACTTGAACCAATGATGAAGGTTGAAGTAACTGTACCAGAAGAGTACATGGGAGATGTTATCGGTGATATCAACTCTAGAAGAGGTAGAATGGAAGGAATGGAAGCTGTTAACGGAGCTCAAGTTATAAGAGCATACGTTCCACTAGCTGAAATGTTCGGATATGCTACTGCTTTAAGATCTAGATCTCAAGGTAGAGGTAACTACTCAATGGTATTCGATCACTATGAAGAAGTACCAAAGAGCATCCAAGAAGAAGTTGCTGGAAAGAGAGCTAAATAGTTTATAATTTTGTAATAATTTTTTGTGGTGTTATCCATAATATACTTATGGATAACATTACAGAAATTAATATATATTCTTTCTATAACATCATTTTCATCTAACATATCATCTATCAATAATATTTCCTGGGACATAAGAGCAACATTGTCTATTTCATGACCAACTTTTTTATATGCTTCTTCAATATTTCTTTTGGCTAAAACTAAAACTTCATCTTTTATATCTACTGTTATATAATTTATATCTGGATTTTTAGAACCATGTACAGCCATAAATGTTCCTTTTCCACAACCTAATTCCATATACATTGGTTTATCATTTCCAAAAAACTCTCTCCATCTACCTTTATATTCACTTGGCTTCTGTATAAAAAATTTACAACTTTCTAATTCAGGTCTTGCCCAAGGCTTTCTTCTCATTCTCATAACTTTTGTTCACTCCAAATCATTTCTTTAAGTTTATAGATTAATTATACAGATTATTTCTTTTATTTCAACTCTATATACATCTTCATAACAACTTTTATTTATATAATAATAAATCCACAATAC
>OJYV01000120.1_pt1 | contig 21752 bp, 9 predicted proteins | sample 1601041 | NCBI WGS metagenome assembly OJYV01 (sample SAMN04436969, study PRJEB24849) | human gut metagenome | biome: human gut; feature: NICU; material: stool | host: Homo sapiens | place: USA: Saint Louis, MO | collected 2010-04-01 | reverse complement strand
ATTAATAATTAGGAAATAAAATCTTCATCTTTTCGATACATTTATGCCATTAAATTTACATATTTGCATGTAACAATTTCAATTTATACATAACAAAAGCCGAGGCAATCTATGCCCCGGCTTTTATAAACACCATACATTCTAAATATTATTTAGTTATCAGTGTATTATCACAGAATCTAATGAAACTGTCCCTGATTCAATTACAATATTTAATTAAATTAGCGGTTTATTACTTACACCAGATCTTACTGAATTGTTGGTGCATTAATCGCTTTACGAAGATCCACTGTATGAAGTTCGTCCATTGCAGGAGCTGCTTTTTCATCCACAGTTTTCACGCGATTATTGCCGTCTTTCATAGCTTCGTTCAAGCTGAAGATAACCATTTCGTTCATGTAGAAACGCAATTCATCATCATGTACATTGGCTGTATTGCGATCCAAGATATCGATGATTTGTTGCGCATAGTCCAGTTTAGCGTCTTCAGATACAGTCGCATGTTCTGTAAAGAACTGTTTGTAATCATTATACAAACGGTCTAACGCCAAACGTGCATAGCTGTCGTTCTTATAACGATGGCTCACGATGTACCAGCTACGACGAACGTTCATGTAGTACAACACATTATTACGATAACGTTCTTGACCGGTCATAACACGAGAATCATCCATGATACGTTTGCCCTTTTGGTCCAATTGGAATTGTGTGAAAGCGTTAACAACGTCACGAACTTCTTCGCTAGGTACGGAAAGTGCCACTTCTGTTTCAAGCACATTCAATGGTTCAGCCGGTTGTTCTGGCATCATCAATCGGTCTTGAGCCGCATCTGCTTGACCTACCGCGCACACACAAGCAAGTGCCAATACAGGCATAAATGTTTTGAATTTCATACTTCCTCCTTATGATGAGCCGCCCTAGAAGGGCGGCTTTCATATTCCTTACATAACAAGACTAAGAATTCTTTTTATTTGGAAAGTCCTACTTGTTGCATCAACAATGCGATTTGAGCTTTCATTTCTTCATTATCGCGCTGTACTTGATCGTATTTAGCAGTTAACTCTAAGTCATGTTGTTTCATGCGTTCATTTTCAGCTTTTAACGCAGTCACTTCATCTTGCAATACATACGCAGAGCTGATAGGGCCTGCTTTATAGCGTGCTGGAATAGCTTTCTTAGCATCGGATGTACCAAATTTGTAGGATACGCCCGCATTAATCATGTTGTCATGACCGCCAAGAGATACACCCATATGGAACATTGTAGATTCATTAGTATAGTGCGCTACGCCTACAGCAGCAGCTGTGCTGCCTTTGTAGTGGCCTACAGCAGCCAATACTTGAGTTGGTTCCAATGGATCATATTGTAAAGGTTTGAGACCGGAAATAGCTGCACTAGTAGCACCTACATCAGCAATCTTACCATCCACACTACGCATAGCACTGCTCAATTGATTTACGTTAACCGCATCAGTACCATCTACGCCAGGGCCTACATTAGTAATTCTATTACCGCCGTTGTTAAGGCCGTCTTTAGTAAGGCTTACAGCATTACCTTGAGCAGGCGTAATTGTCACGCCGCCGCCGTTCATAACAGTCGTATTACCAGCAGCATCTGTAGTAGTTACGGACTCAAGACCTTTCAAGTCTTTAGCCAACTTGATGTTATAACCATCACCAGCAGCGTTTTTCACAACACCGATATTGTTATCTGCCAAACGGTTCACATCAGCACCACCAGTAAGGTTCATAGTATCTCCCAATCCACGAACCACTTTACCGCTATCGCCAGGTTGATCACCTTGGAATACACGGCCTGTTCTTGCTTTGTTATTGAAGTCGTCATTAACTGCTTTCAATTGGTCTTCTGTTGCGGCACGACCAGGAACTGCTACAGGGTTTTCAGGATCCCAAGTTTTGTTATCCAAGCCTGTTACGAAGTTGCCTTCTTTACCGTCAGAAGTTTGTTTACCTACAACTACATCGCCAGCTTTCACAGTATTTGCCGTTACGGAACCGTCATTGCCGTCAATCTTAACTTGATTACCGCCGTTGCCAGCTGTAATTGTACCTGCAGAACCATCGATGTTAACTTGTTTTGCTGGATCTTGACCAAGAGTGATCTTATCATTTAATGCCATCTTGATAGCGCCGTTGTCCACGGAAGTTTTGATGTTGCCGTCACCTTTCAAGTCGATTGTCTCGCCAAGAGGTTTCTTCACCGATTGACCGTCTTCCGCTTTAAGACCGAAGCCTGTGGATTTGATGTCTTCAATAGCTGTATGCAATTGACCGCCGTTTACAGCGTCCTTGCTACCAGCGCCAATAGTACCGTCAGCCACATTAGTGATCTTCTTATCAGCCGCATCGATACCGTCTTTTGTTATCTTAGGACCATTTTCGATAGTCAAACCGTCTTTATTGACAGTAACAGCTTTGTTGCCACCATCATTGATTTGCAAGCCGTCTTTAGTCAACTTAGTCGCTTCATTAGCGCCGTCCTTGATAGTAACGCCGTTTGTATCCATCTTAGTATCGCCTGTTGTTACAGTGTCTACAGTGATGTCTTTTTTCAATTCCACCTTAACAGCACCGCCGTCTACGGATGTTTTGATATTCGTGTCATCACCTTTAACCTTAACAGTTTCACCAAGAGCTTTCTTCACAGATTGACCGTCTTCCGCTTCAAGGCCAAAGCCTTTAGTTTTAAGGCTTTCAACAGCATCATGCAATTGACCGCCGTTAACAGCATCTTTGCTATCTTTGGCAACCGTACCGTCAGCTACGTTAGTAACCTTCTTGCCTGCTGCATCGATGCCGTCCTTCGTCATAGATGGACCATCGGTAATCTTCACGCCGTCTTTTGTAACAGCTGTCAACGGATTACCTGCTGCATCTTTAATAGTCATACCTTTGCCGTTTACAACGGTTTTACCATTTGCACCATTAGCTCCATTGTTGAAAGTAATGGAGTTCAAGTCTTTAAGGTCTTTTGCCAAACGAACATTGAGGATATTATTTTTACTGATAACGCCAATATTGTTTTCAGTCAAATCATCTTCGTTTGTTACCCCGCCCTTAATGTCCAATTGTTCATTAAGTTTTTTCTTAATCACATTACCGGAGTCACCACCGTATGCCATACCGTCATCCTTGGTTGCCACTTGATGTGTCTTACCATTTTCATCAGTGTATTTAATACGAGTGATTTCGTTACCGTTGAGGTCCGGATCACCTTTTTCAACAGAAATGTCAGCGCTACGACCGTCTTTACCGTTGAGTCCGATGTGACCTACGCCGTCTTTACCAGAAATAGATACAGCTTCTCTGCCGTCCTTACCAGTCACAGCTACCTTGCCGTCTGTACCGTTCGCAGCATCAGGACCTGTAATGGACACGCCATCCTTACCATCTTTGCCAACCTTCACGGATTCAGCCTTAAGGTTTTTATTCATCTTCACGTCGATAGTCGTGTTACCTTTATTGTCTTGGTTGATGAAAGTTTTGATATTTTCACCGCTGTAATCTCCGTCAGCTGCAGTGCCTTCACCTTTAATAGTCACTTTGGTGCCAAGCTTGTTAGTTTTTTCGCCGCCTTGGTTAGCATCGAATTTCAAACCTTTATTAGTCAATGCGTCCGCACTATCTTTGATTTTATCATTCAAGTAATCCACATTAACCGCTTCGCTGCCATCGTTGCCTGTAGCATATGCCACATTCGTTACGTGAGTACCGCCTTGTTTATTGTTATATGCAGGACCTTCGTAAGTTACCTTGGATTTATCAGGATTACCAGTAGGATCCAAATCATACTTAACAGCGCGGTCATTCAATTTATCAAGTTTGGATTTAGAAGCAACGTCTTTGATGGTAACGGTTTCTGTTTTATCTGGATGATTCTTATCCTGTACAGTCAACGCTACATCGCCATTCGCATCCACGGTATAGTCACCATTAGAGCCTGCCGCTTGATTTTTGATCAAACGATAATCAGTGGAGTTAGCACTTTGAGCATCCAACGCTTTTTTCAACTGATCTTCTGTTGCCGCACGACCGGATACAATCTTATCTGCATCCCAATCTTTATTATCAAGACCTGTTACATAGTTGCCTGTTTCGCTGTCGCCGGCCGCGTTGTTAACAGTTTGACTACCCATAGTAGCACCGCCTGCTTTCACAGTCTTAGCAGCCGTTACGGAATCAAGATTTTTAAGGTCTTTCGCCAATTGAAGTTCCAATTTGTTAGTGCCATCAGCTTTTACGTTGATATTGCCGGCTGCGCTCTTGAACGCTGCAGATTCAGCTTCAGTTACGCCTTCACCTTGTACTTTCACCAAGGAATTCAATTTTTGTTTATTCACAGTACCAGAATTATTACCAGTGAATTGTAAACCGTCCTCCATAGTCGCAACTTGGTGTTCGCCGTTGCCGTCTTTGTAAACGATACGTGTAAGACCGTTTGTACCGTCTACACCTTTTTCGCCTTTAACGCCAGTAGCAGGATCATCGTAACCAGGTTTTACGGACAAGTCGATACCATTAGTACCATTCACGCCGTTCGTTCCAGCAGGACCTGTCAAGCCGATGTGGCCTACGCCGTCCTTACCGGAAATAGAAACTGCTTCTTTACCGTTTTTATCAGTCACAGCTACCTTGCCATCTGTACCGTTCGCTGTGTCAGGACCTGTAATAGCTACGCCGTCCTTACCATTTTTGCCAATCTTCACAGATTCAGCTTTAAGGTTTTTATTCATCTTCACGTCGATAGTCGTATTGCCTGTCGCCGCATCTTGTTTGATAAAAGTTTTAAGGTTTTCACCACTGTAATCAGCGTCAGCTGCAGTGCCTTCACCTTGAATTGTAACAGTAGATCCTAATTTGTTAGTTTGTACGCCACCTACATTGGCATCGAATTTGAGACCTGTGTTAATCAAGTCATTCTTGGTATTCGTAATTTGATCGCCAAGGTCTTGTTTAACTTGATGTAATTGACCGCCGTTTACAGCATCTTTGGAGCCAGCCGCTACGTTACCATCTTTCAAGTTAGTAATTTTTGTACCGTTAGGACCTTCCAAAGTTACCGTATCTTTATCAGTTTCACCGTCATATTTCACGGAACGATCTTTTACTTTATCAAGTTCAGTTTTGGACGCAATATCCTTAATCGTTACAGTTTTAACATCACTGGATTTTTCGTCTTTTACCTTCAAGTCTACTTGATTGTTTTCAACCTTATAGGAACCGTCTGCTGCGTTGTTCGGATTAGCAATTAAACGGTAATCTGTAGCACTTGCATTAGACGCTTTCAAAGCATCGCTAACCTTCTTAAGTTGGTCTTCTGTCGCTGCGCGTCCCTCTACATACGTAGGATCTGAAATGTCCCAAGTTCTATTATCTAAACCTGTTACAAAGTTACCAGTTTGGTTAGCACCTTTGTTATCTGCTACCGTATGATTACCTACAGTTGCAGTGCCTGCTTTCACAGTGTCGGATGCCGTTACGGATTGCAAGCCAGTCAAGTTTTTCGCCAATTGCAATTGTAATTTTGCATTGCCATCAGCGCCAACAGCCGCAGAAGTAACACCGATATTATTGCCTGTAGCAAGATCGGAAGCGCTTGTTACACCACCGTTGATGTCCACTTGTTTGTTAAGCTTAACATTGGATGTAGCACCCATGTCGCCTTTGAATTTAAGGCCGTCGTTCAAGGTTGCCACTTCTTCGTTGGAGCCATCAGGTTTTTGGTACGTAATACGAGTTGTAGTTGTGCCAGGAGCGCCGTCTACACCGGGTTGACCGTCACGAGTAACGGAAATATTAGTTGTTACACCGTCTTTACCGTTGATACCGATTTTACCGTCTTTGCCGTTTGCACCGGTTGCAGTAATTGTCTCTACATTAAGGTCTTTACCGAGTTTCACATCAATTGTGCTGTCGCCGTTAGCATCTTGAGAGATTTCCGTAATGATATTGGAGTTATCCCCTTTAACTGCTACTTTGGAGCCCAATTTATTTGTTTTTTCACCGCCTGTATTAGCGTCGAATTTCAAACCTTTATCGATAAGATCTTGTTTAGTTGTATCAATCTTATTGTTTAATTCATTCTTGGTATTTGTGATTTGGTCACCAAGATCTTGCTTAACTTGATGTAATTGACCGCCGTTTACAGCATCTTTAGAACCAGCTGCTACGTTACCGTCCTTCAAGTTAGTGATTTTTGTACCGTTAGCGCCTTCTAATGTTACTGTGTCATGACCTGTGTTACCATCGTATTTCACAGAACGATCTTTTACCTTATCAAGTTCTGTTTTGGACGCAATATCCTTAATTGTCACAGTATTAACTGTACCGGATTTATCGTCCTTCACTTGTAAATCAACTTTATTGTTATCAACCTTATAAGAACCATCTGCCGCATTGTTCGGATTAGCAATTAAACGATAATCAGAAGCACTTGCGTTAGCCGCTTTCACAGCATCACTAACAATCTTAAGTTGATCTTCTGTTGCCGCACGGCCAGATACATAAGCAGGATCAGTTAATGTCCAATTTTTATTGTCCAAACCGGATACAAAGTTACCGTTCTGAGCAGCACTTTTGTTATCTGTTACAGATTGGGTACCCATAGTAGCAGTACCAGCTTTTACAGTTCTTGTAGCAGTTACCGTATTAACATTGATGTCTTGACCCAATGCAACCTTAATCGTTGTATCGTCGCCGGTCTGCGTAATCGTAGTATTAATGTTAGTACCGTCACCGGCTACAGTTACCTTGGAGCCTAATTTATTTGTTTTTTCGCCGCCATTATCAGCATCGAATTTCAAACCTTTATTAATGAGCTCTGTTTTTGTAGTATCAAGTTCTGTTTTAGATGCGATATCCTTAATAGTTACAGTTTTCTTATTCGCAGGGTTTTTAGCATCTTGTACAGTCAAGTCAACTTTATTGCCAGATACAGTGTAAGCTTTATCAGCAGCACTGCTGTTTTCAACTAATTGATAATCAGGAGCATCTACGTCAACTTTATATGTTTTATATGTACCGTCAGTACCTTCTGTAATCGTTGTATTTTTACCAGCTACAACTTTTACGGCTTTTTGCGCTTCATCACGAATAACGGATTTACCGCCGTCTGTAATGTTGGACAAGTCTTTATTTGCCGCATTGTCGATTTTATTCTTAGTAGCATCAGTCAACGTCACATCAATTGTTTGGTTGTTAACAGATGTCGTAACATAAGAACCATCGCCTTTTACAGTCAATGTTTGATTGTCCAATAAAACATCATTTTTGCCAGTGTTGCCGGCTACTTTCAAATTAACATTGCGCAATTGTGCCACGTTAACAGCGTCAGTATCAGCTGTACCTGCAGCCACGTTTGTGATTTGACGAGTTTTTGTACCGCCATCACCTACGGACACCGCACCCATAGTGGATGTCAACGCAGCGCCAGTCAATCCGCTATATCCGTTTGTACGGCTGTCTGCAGTTTTCACATTATACCCTGCTTTGCCGGCCGCAACGGAAGCAACGGTATTCGCACCCAATGCAACGCCGTCATCTACACTGGATTTAGCTTTATAACCGATTGCAGTGCTGTTCGTATTCGCTGCAGTTGCATCAGCACCGACAGCTGTCGCGAAGTTACCTGCTGCAGAAGTACGTACACCGGCTGCTGTCGCATTATTGCCTGTAGCACCTGTGTTATCGTAGTTCGCATCGGCAGATGTGCCTTTAGCGCTGAAGAAATTCGTTTGCGCCGCTTCAACAGCTTCTTTTACCGTATGGTACGTACTGTTCTTGATATTGAAATCAGGCGCTTTATATGTAGAACCATTCGCTTCATAGCCCGTATATGTAGGACCTGCGATGGATTTTGCCAAGTTACTGTTTACAAATTTTAATTGTTTTACATTTGTTGCGTCAGTATCGTTTTCACCACCTGCTACGTTGATGATACGGCGTTCAGAACCTACGTTACCTACCGCAACTACACCGTTTGCAACATTGTTGTTTTGTTGATTAGTGAAAGCAGAGTATCCATTAACCAAGGCACCTCTTACTTCCGTACCAGTACCCAATGCCAAGGAATTATTGGATTCTGCAACAGCATTTGTACCGATAGCCATGGAGTTAGTACCTGTAACAGTAGCACCAAGACCGATAGCTGTCGTATTAGTATTGTTTGCTTTCGCTTCTTTACCGATTGCAATGGCACCATCTTTAGATGCATTAGCCGCACCGCCAAGTGCAAGCGCATCAGCACCCAAGGATTTTGCATTACCACCTAATGCGATAGAGTTGGATAATTTGGCTTGGGAAGAACTACCCATAGCGATAGCATCAGCACCAGCAGCATTAGAGCTACTACCCATGGCAAAGCTGCTTACACCACTTGCATTTGCACTTTTACCCATCGCTACCGCATTTTGTGCGGATGATTGCGCCGTATTACCGATAGCAAAGGCATTCTCTGCACTAGCATTAGCACTATAACCCATAGCTACCGCATTAGCGCCACCAGTACTGGATGAAGAACCGAATGCCATAGAATCATCTGCACCAACTGCAGTACGAGCTTTTGTACCGAAAGCAAGAGAACGAGCCCCTTCTGTTACGGTATTACCATCGCCATTATATTTAGCACTTGGAGTACCATGTTGTTGACCAGGTAATTTTATAGTTTCTGCCGCACCGATTGCAATGGATTGATCCGCTTTTGCTGTAGCGGAGTAACCCATGGCAAAACTACCATTACCCTTTGCCCAGGATGCAGTACCCAATGCTGTGGAGAACTCACCTTCTGCAGCGGATTGACGCATCATAGCCAAAGAGTTAAATCCGCTCGCCTTTGTAGCTGTACCAAGAGCCATAGCAGATGGTGATAAAGCCTGAGCATAATGACCTAAAGCAAAAGCAATACCACCTGTGGCCTGAGCATAGTTACCGATAGCTAAACCGGAATAATAAGTTGGATTACCAGTTTCCTGAATATTTGTATTTTTACCGATAGCAATGCCGGCAAAACTATTTTCTGTATAGTTACCTCTATCTGTACCATTGTACAAATGACTATTATCAAATGGTGTCAGGTTCCCAGGGTTTTGATAATTATATAAATAACTACCTTCACTATAAACTACATTACCAGTAGCATAACCAGCGCCATTTACATCATTAATCGTCATAGCAGTATATGTAGCAGCATTAACTGTAGTAATATTACCACCCATTAATAATGCAGCCACCGCCATAATCGCACTCATACGAGCCCAGGTTGTACCGCTTTGTACGGATTTCACCTTACCGCCACCTGTTTTTACAATTTCAGATACTACAACGTAGCATTTTTTTGTTTTACTCCAAATAACATTATAAATTCGATTCATAATTATCCTTTCTTACCGAAAACTCAGTAAAACACACCACTTGTGTTGCATAATATTGCAAAGATAATAAAAAGAAGAAGTATAACGATTAATTATCATCTACACTTCTTACACCAAATATTAGTATTCCAAATTACGATCTGAATACTATAATTATTCATGATTCTTCATCATATACTCACCCACGGCAATACAATATCAAAAAATTTCTATCTTGTAAATAACTTTTTCATCTTTTCTTCACTTTTATCGTTTATTTATTTTTAATTTAATACTTTTTAATTTTAGGAAATAGAATCTTCATCTTTCCTATCATTTATTACGATAAATCCACATATCGGAATATAACGATTATTGTAAATACTTAATCAATTTCATATTTTTAGACTCTTCAGTTTAGTACTTTCATAGATAAGATAATTTTATATACAGAAAAATTATCATCTACACGTACACGACAAAAGCCGAGGCCCTAAAGAGCCTCGGCATTCACAATATAAACCATATATAAAAGTATTCTATTTTTTATTGACCCTTACACGTTCAATAGTTGGTTGCCCTTCATGATTCTTGGCAATGGTATCCACACGGAATAACGCCATTTCAGGACCAAATTCAGATACGAGACGATTATCGACGACAACACCATTTTGAATAGCACGGTACACAATTTGAGCAAATTCATAACGGGTCATCATACGATCCCCTCCGAATGTACCATCAGGATATCCTTCTACAAGACCACGTCGAGATAGATCACTAACTGCCGCATATGCCCAGTGATTATTCGGCACATCAGGGAATAATGTGCTGCGGTCTGCTTTCATATTAGTCCCGGCCAATCCATTCAAAAGAGCCGTCAACTTTTGAATCTGTGCATTTTGTACCGCTACAGTTTTCTTAAGTTCCAAAACTTCCTTACTGATGGCTACACGAGAACGAGATACATTACTGTGAGCACCTACTTTCACAGACATACCAGCATTCACAACAGTTTCGCCATTACCAACAGTAGATCCTACACTAAATTGCAAGTCCTCATTCGGTCTGTAGAAAGCCCCCAATGCAGCGGCGTTGCCATCATGGTAGTGTCCATAACCAGCAGCAAAGTCCCATTTTGCATCAGGATCGAAATCCAATGGATGCAAAGCGGCAAGTGCGGCCGCTCCGGCCACAGATTTGTTAACCTTTTTATCGAGACGAGCTACATTCCGCCCCATATTGGTTACATCCTGCTTGATATTAGTAATATCTCCCTGAATATTGGTTACATTCTGTTTAATGTTGGTCACATCACCTTGTATATTGTTAATATTTGTTGTGTTATTTGTAATCTGGTTTGTTATATCGTCAGATAGGCTTACCTTATAATCTTTGGTCGTTCCGTTCGTCGTAGTTGTCACATTAATATGCTTACCTGCACTGACGGTAGTAGAACCGGTTGCATTCACTTGATTTTGCAACTTTTTGAGCTGTGCCACATTCACCGCATCCGTATCCTTTGTGCCGGCTGCTACGGATGTAATCTGACGCGTAATGATGTAATCTGACGCGTAATATTGTTATTTACATCACCGACAGATACGGCCGATTTAGTCGCCTTCCACGTAGAATCTGTATTCGTAGACTGTGCTTTTGTGCTCGGATCATACCCAACGGACCCAGCCGCTACAGTAGACTTCGATTCACTACCCAATGCAACGCCACCCTCTACGGTTACATTCGTATTATGTCCGACAGCAACCGCATTATTAACAGATGTCGTAGTCTTGCTATCCGTGGAACCGATGAGAACCGCATGATTCGCATCTTTCACCTCACGATTATCCCCCATTACAAGACTGTTCTTAGAATTAGTCACCGTATTTTCAGACCCTATTACGGTCGTATTGGACACCTTATCCGCTGTATTGTGAAAGCCCGTCAACATGGTATTCGTACTTTCTTTGCCTTGAGAGCCAGTCAATGTGTTATTTACACCCATAAGTGCAGAGCGAAGTGTATAATCCGCCTTATTACCGCTACCAAATGCCATAGTAGAACCGCCACCATTAGAATTTTTGACAGCGGAACGTAATTTCTCAGATAATTCCTTAGCGGAATTACCGCCCGAACTTGGCGCTGAAATACTGGTTACAGAATTCGTTATTTCATTCCCAGCACCAAATACGAGAGACCCATTGGAGTTAAAGGTTCGATTGGCAGTACCTACAATACTGTTCGCAACACCCGAATAATAGCTACCCGTTTTCGATTCAATGCTATTCAATGTACCATTAATGGTGGCACCAAAATTCTTTGTATAATTTGCAAATCGTCCACCATTATAATCACTGGAGATAATATTATATACACCTGTACTTGTAGTGAAAGCCCCATTACTAAAGCTATTAGCACCAATTGTTGTAGCATATACATTTAATGCATCTTTTCTTGTGGATGCACTATCCACAGTAGTATCCCCAAGGTCCCCTTTATAATTATGAGACCCAATCATGGTACTACCGGTACGAGCAAATGTATTATCACCGATAGCGACACTACCTACCACCTTTGTAGGATCCGCAGGAATTCTGGCAGGAGAAAGCAGCCCCCCGCTATAGGTCGTTTGCCCTAACGCAAAACTAGCCTCTCCACCACCGGCCATATTTTCAACCTTTGCATTTTTACCGATAGCTATACTACCGCCCTGGCTAGCATAGTTATTAATACCTGCTCCATTGCCGATAGCTACATCACCTGTAGCCGTACTAGCACCGTTCGAGTAAGAAATGCCGGCACCTTTACCAATGGCTACGTTTTCCGCCTTCGGTGCACTACTGCCCGTACCGATAGCTACACCATTACCGCTGCCCGGTGCCACATCCACCGCTCCGGCCACATATAGGCTCGATAACAACACACCATTAATCAACACAGATAATATAAGTTTACGCTTGCTCATTTTATCCTCTCCATTCCCTAATGAATTCCACGTGTAACTTATTCTTCATTATATTTTCATGAATATTGTGCCACTCTTTTTCTATTTTGTAAACAAAATAAATTTTTATGAATTGATGTATAAAAAAGGAACTGTCTTTTCATACCAAATGACAATTATCTGATACTATAAAACAGCTCCTTATGTTGCTTTTATCTAAAAAATAAATATAGATTCTTATGCTACTTTTATCAAAATAATAAATATATATATATATCAATCTATCAATCAACGTGCACCGTATGTTGACGACGCACATTTTCCAACATATTAGCACGAACCGATGTTTTTGTATCCGATCGATGGTTACCACCAAACCAAGCCGTATCGACACCGGCTAGACGGAACATAACCTTACCGTAAGGGCTACCGTGCTTATGCTCCGGTTTATTATAGCCCATATCAACAGAAATCCTCGGTGTGAGCTGCAACTCGGTACCGATTCGCAAACCATGCTTATCCGCACTGTGCCGCAACTGCCAACGATAGGCCTCCATATACACGCGCGCCCAACGGGCATTCTTGAAGCTAGTCCCGTACTCCGCAGTATATCCGTTAGACACATTTTCCATGCGTGTCGCACCATCAAGGGAACGCTCACCAGACACACCGCGATACCAGTTCATGCGAAACGCACCAATCCCCGACACGTACTCCAGCCCGACACTCATGCGACCGTGATTGCCTCTGAACCGATGGTCATAAAACAGATTGCCACCGTAATAGTGTTCATCGTTCACTGCAATTCGGCGATAACCGATGCCTACATTCGCCGTCGTTCCTGTATCCGCTGCATTCGCCAACCGCTCCTGTGTAAACCACACATGACGAGATGTCTCATCATAATGACCTAACGGCTGCAATGTTTCCACACCGTACAAGGGCTTCCAGTTTTTCTGAAAGCGCAATGACAAGACGGTTCGCTGCATCCAGGGCTTCGCCTTCGATCCGTGCATTGCGGAATGAACACCAGTCATGACCACCGCCTGCAACGCAGAGTTGACCGCATCCGTATCGGAATAACGAGTCGTCTTTTTATCTGTGGAGTCTGGCATCTCCAATCCGCCCTGACCGATGACATGATCTGGAGTATGAGATGAATTAACATGGAATGTATCTAAGTCGTCAGATAATACGGTCTTACTTTCACTATGAACTTGTTTTACCGTAGTCCCCTGCATAGGCTGCTCTGCTTTATTTACCTGCTCCCCCGATACGGGCATAACGAACATGCAAAGGGCACTCATCAACACGATTATATATTTCATTACACACTCTTACGTACAAACACACTTCTCATTACTTAATACCGTACATACTTAATTATGTACATAATACTTAATTACACACGATTACATATACCGATGACTCATGATTTCATCATGAACAACACATGAAATTATTTCTATTTTATATAAATATATAGAGAATTGTCAATGCATATAGATTGCAATTGATAGAATAAATAAATATTTAAACTTTATAATTATGTGTCAAAGATTTCTTATCAACTATAAATACCTATAGAATATATTGTATATTTATTGAAATTATGTGAATATTCTATTTACAATATACCTTTTTGGTATTATAGTAGCCATGTAAGTCTTTTTATGAAAGTTTTGTGAAAGTTTGTTTGTACACAAAGGAGTGTATACGATGAGTAAGAAACGTTTTGTATTAGCAAGTGTTGTAATGGTAGCTTTATCCGCCTCAGTTTATGCGGCGCCGGTTAATATCGTTGATAACAATGGTAACATCGGCAAGGAAGGTCAAACTTTCACCGCAGGAACAGGCGGCAACATCACCCTCGGTGAGAATGCCGGTGCGGCGAACGGAAAAGGAAAGGGGCCCAATGCCCAAGGCAATAACATAGCCTTAGGTTCAGCTGCTGGGGCCGGCTCATCAGGCGGTGGCAATATCAACCTTGGGGCGAAGTCATTTCGAGACAGTACTGGCGATTTTAACATAACCGTCGGTTTCGCCGCAGGTAATGCAAGCCAGTTGACGAACTCCATTGTCATGGGGACTCAATCAGGGGAAAAATCCGCAGGTGATAAAAACGTGTGGATTGGGAACTTCCAGGGTGCTAACAGTAAAGCCAGCAATTCTGTAGCCATCGGGTCAAATTCGACAGTAAATGGTCAGTTCAACCTTGCCGTAGGGCATTATGTGAATGTAAATGCCGCGAAAGGTTTGGCCGTAGGCTCTTATAACACACTATCTGAAAAAGCGACTGCATCTGGCGTATTCGGTCAAGGCCAATACGGTAAAACAGCTATTGATGCGGCCAATTCTTACAGTATAGGTAATTACAACCATATTTCTGGAGAAAACACCTTTGTTCTCGGCAATAATGTGACTACCTCTCTAAAAAACGGAGTTGTCCTTGGCAATGATTCCGCTGACGGCGATGTAGTCGGTACAGCAAGTCATACCTTTGAAAATGGTACTACCGTCAACTATGCCGGCACTGCCCCTGTATCAACAGTATCCGTAGGGGCTAAGGGCAAGGAACGGACGATCACCAATCTCGCAGCAGGTCGCGTGAGTGCTACCTCTACAGATGCGGTCAACGGATCCCAACTCTACGGCGTTCATCAAATGATTGATACCCTTGGTAAAAGTACAAGTCAACAGCTTAATAATTCTATTAGCACTATTGAAAAATCTGTACAACATGTATCTCAAGAGGTACAACGTGTTGAATCGGAATCCAATAAAGGTGATGCTCGTGCCGCTGCATTAGCTGCATTACATCCATTACCATATGATCCGGATAATCGCGTTCAATACATGGCGGGCTACGGTCATTATAAAAATGCAAATGCAGTAGCTCTAGGTGTAGGCTATTATCACAAAGATAATCTTTTACTCACCACAGGGTTTACGATGAACAATCACGTTATGGCCAATGTAGGCATCACCTATAGACCAGGAAAATCTTTATCTACTGCTATGTCCCCTGCCTCTTATAACGCACTAGAACAACGCGTACAAGCATTAGAAGCTCAAAATAAAGATCTACAAGAAACAGTAAAACGCTTAGTAGACAAACTTGAAAAATAATAAGATCCCTTTATGGTAGTCCTATGACTACTTTCACAAAAACACACTAAAACCAAAAAGCTGTACACACATAATCGATTTTTGAACCGCCTTTGATGTTACATTCGTTTTGACATCAAAGCCGTTCAGTCTAATCTATGTATGTACAGCTTTTATCATTATTTATATGTAGTTATTATAATAATGTATTTCATCTCAATTTGACGATATATATTTTTATCCCTATAATATAAGTAGATAGCCAGACGAGTGGTTCCGTTAGGCTCATCTCAGAACTATAAATAATTGATGAAATGGCCTTTCAGTTATCCAGTTACTGGTAACGAAGGGCTATTTGTCTTTTCCAAGACAAATAAGAGCCACAAGTGCTCCAAAGGCAATAACTACAGTTATTACCTCTAGAATTAGCATGATTAACTCATAATCACTCATAGACACCCCTCCCTTCATTAACGAAGAGAGGCCCAACCTCGTTGGCTATCCTAATCCTATTATAAGTCGAACTAATGCTCGATACAATAAGAAACGTTTTAAAGAAATATATGAATGAATCAATAGACGACTTTACCTGTCATGCAATTATCGATGTACTAAAATCGCTCCTATCTATTAATAATTCGCTTAAAATTTATGTGTAAATCCTGCATTTACAGACCAACCGGCCTTATAATCACCAGATAGACCTGTACTAATATCAGCAAAGATGCTGTTATTTGCATTAAAACCGTAGCGACCTCCAAAGGCTAAATCTGTCCAAGTGCCTTTAATGTCCTCGGAAGTGTATTTAGTAGTAGCACCACTAGTATATGTAGTTTTTACTGTACCAGAGAATGCATGGTTAACACCAAGACGAGTATATAGATTACCTGCGCCGAAATGTTTACCGATTTCAAGGCCAAGACCGCCTACTGTACTGCTCACACCAGACTGATCTACTTTCATACTGCCAGCATTGAAGCTATCACCACCAAAGTGAGTATAGCTCAATTGTGCTTGTGGCTCGATATATGTACCATTAGAAAGTTTCACGGTTTTACCATAGCGTGCACCAATTGTATACGCATTAGCTTTAGTCTCACCAGAAAATTTTTCACCAATCTCATTACGAACAGTGAAATCGTTAGATGCACGACCTACTTGGGACTCAATATGGATATATTGGTTGTTACCAAGATTTTTCAAACCATACGCACCAACAGCAAAGGCTTTTTCCTTACCAGAGCCGTTGAAAACGTAATCATCGTTACCACGAAGATAAGAAACTTGACCACCTACGGTCCAACCGCTACCAGTTTTAGCATCGTAACCACCTTGGATACGCGTGTATGTTGTATCTGTATCGATTCCGCTTCCATTAAAGTTGTATTTACCTCCACCAACGCGAGCCCAAATACCTGTTGGTTCACCTTGTTGTAATACGCGTGAACGATACATATTATCTGTCAACGTTCTCCAACCATTAATATTACTCATGATGGCGGAACGAGTACCACGCATATGTGGCGTATCAAAGGCACCCATATTGACATTCATCTGAGGATTCTGCTCAAGAGCTGGTACTTGTTTTTCCTCAGTTTTTGGAGTCGGTTGCGGTGTTGGTTTCACTTCCGGCTTAGGTGTTGGAACCGGAGCCGGTTTTACCTCAGGCTTCGGAGTCGGTTGCGGTGCTGGTTTCACTTCCGGCTTAGGTGTTGGAACCGGAGCCGGTTTTACCTCAGGCTTCGGAGTTGGTTGCGGTGTTGGTTTCACTTCCGGCTTAGGCGTTGGAACTGGAGCCGGTTTTACCTCAGGCTTCGGAGTCGGTTGCGGTGCTGGCTTTACCTCAGGCTTAGGCGTTGGTACCGGAGCCGGTTTCACCTCAGGCTTCGGAGTCGGTTGCACCTTACCATACTCATATTTACCCTGACCATTTTTATCGGCCTGCCACGTAACAGCACCTTCCTTAGCATAACCTTCGGTTAATACTTTAAAACGCGCAGATTCAGCACCTTCAGAAGCAATAGCAACCGTGCCTTGAAGATTTCTTTCACCATTTACATAATTATGGTAGTACACCTTATGCGCCAAATTATCCAAAACTTTATTTACATTGTCCTCAGTAGACAAGTCTAAGCCCTTACGACTCGTGTACATATGAGCACCGGAATTAGGTGCCGCACTTGTAATATGAACATCACCACCCCAGAATGATTCTGGAGTCAATCCATTTACAATATTTTCACGCTCTTTATAACTTGGATCCTCTTTATCATCATACTCACCATTTGGATCATACACAAAATTTACATGGCCTTCTAATTTATCAATGTGAATTTCATTATGCTCACTTTGAGTTACTATGGATTCAAAATTACGATTTTTTGAACCGACCAAACGATGTACACGGCTTGGAGTTGTCATTGTGCTATAACTAGTACCATTCAAACCGCCTTGATACATATGGTCCCAATAACCACGATCACCAAGAAATACATTGATATGGTTTGGCTGTTTTGCATTCTTATCTGCTAAGTTGAGAGCAAAGCCAGTCCATAGTACTTCATCACTATCTACACCGATATTAATTTCAGATGGATGTGTATTGCTACCATCGATACGTACATCGCCTTCAATGGACATATCATGGCCAGTAAAATTACCCTTATTACCATCTACGCCGAGATTTACAGTACCGCCTTTAGCAATAACAAGTGGATTACTGTCACGACCAACTTGAAGATCGCCATTTTTAATATTCACAGTACTTCCATTTTGACTAGTAATGATAGTCTTTCGTCCATCCATTAGTCTACCAGATACATAATCTGCATTAATAGTACTCTTATTATCTGCATCAATTCCAAACAGTGTCCCTTGTACCTTTCCCAAGTTTAAAGTTTCACCTTTAACAGCACTAACAACAGGATATTCTGCCATTACATACGGCACTACAGAGCTAGCAATCGTCAGGGCAATCGCTAAGGATAAATTCGCTTTACACATGCGTTTCATAATAACCCTCTCTTATTCACACTATAAATTATAATTAAACATTTTTAATTATAATTTATAAGGCTATTATTGTAAACATAAGAAAACTGTTTCATCATCAAAAAATAATAAATAACAAAAAAAGGCGGCACCTAAGTGCTGCTCATAATTATAAAAAAATCTATTGAAAGCTATATTATCATTTATTCGAATTTGACGATATATATCTTTATCCCTTTAATATAGGTAGATAGCCAGACGAGTAGTTCTGTCGGGCTCATCCCAAAAGAATAAAGAATATGATGGAATGGCCTTTCAGTTCTCCAGTCACTGGTAACGAAGGGCTATTTTCTTTTTCCAAAGCAAAAGAAAAGGCAGAGATTATATAACATGTCCTCCATTACTAGATGTTCAGTAATGGAGGACATATCAATAATTCCTGCCTTTTTTGTTTATCTACGAGCCACGCGCATGGCTGCCATCATGCCTGGCGACTTCCAGACGGATTGGCCATTATCCGATACGAGTTTATTATTATCGTAAAACACGTCTGCATTGTAATAGTTATCATCACTAGATGTCACTTTATAGCTAAGACCTGCTGTTGTGTACACCGTAAAATTGAGTATATCCCCCACTCGCTTTACAGAGTCTTGATCTACATACCAGCTATTACCGAGATACGTCGTAGCATACACATCTTGACGAGCTTCTACATCGTTTGTGCTAATGCCAATTAATACAAGCAATGCCGCTAACATATATAAGAATTTACGCATTATAATTACCTCCCGTTTTATGGTAAGAATACTTATATATTATACCAAAAAACACCGATAATCGCATTATAATGGCAGTACTTTCTCAACCCTTAACTGAATTCGCTCGAGGCTCGGCGTGATTGCTTTCATCACAGGTTTTTCTATGAAAGCTAACCGCACATAGTCTACAATCATACCGATGACAAAAATAAGCGCCACTACAAGAATTGCATACAGAGGTAATAGTATTGAATCATAGTACTGATACGTTGCTAATACATTGTCCCACATGTAATGAAGGAATAGCTTATTATCATGCAATAGGTATATGCCAAAGGTAGTAGATGCTACCGCATTGATCCAAGGACGATAAGTGATCTTTGCTTTCAAAAAAATAATAAATAAGCCAATGCCTAATAGCAATTGAAAGAAGCCATAATCATTTTGTGTAAAGTAGAAAATCTGTTTCATATACACTGGATTCGTCATGGCTAGTACATCAACGAGGATGTCCCCTAGAAAGGCCCCTACAAAGCCTATGGCGCTAAAAATAATACCTATTTTCTTTGTTATATGTGAGCCGTACAGCTTGATGTACGCCCCCATCGAATAGAATACGATAAAGGAAAAGATATGTTTAAATCCAAAGGTGGTATGCGGTACATTAGGCCACAAATTCAGCACCGTCGGTATTAAGAACCAAATTACCGTGGAAGCCACTAGGAGCATAACGTAGTATGTATGCTGTAGCCAATGAAGTACTCGATTAATAATAGGCGTTAATAAATAGAGTACTAAAAAGTTCTGGGCGAACCAACTCATGACACCAATGGGCAATAAAGCGAGCATCATATTCCTTGACGTCACCGTATCGAGTCCTAAACCCATAGCTACGCCCAGCATGGCAATGCTGTAAAACCATATTTGCCCTACTAACTTCGCAAACTTGTGCAACTTGAAGCTACTAGAAATCATAAAATAGCCTGTTATCATAACAAAGGCAACTACACCAGCCTTGCCTCCAAGCCCAAATACTTGAATGAACACCTTATTAAACGTTAAATCTGGCGTAAGAGGGAAACAACCGTGCACGCTAAAATGGTGCATAATAATTAGTATCATCGAAATGATACGCAACAACTCAATATTGCTCGCTCTCATTCTCTATACCTCATATTCTTCCTCTCAAACTATATGAATACTACGCTAACTGGTAACTACCAAAATGACTTGTATACATCATAAAATACATGAAATATATGAGAATGTTGTGACAAATTTTACACATAAAAAAGACAGCTGATATAATCAACTGTCCTTATAAATTATATATTACCAAGTTACTCTAATATACTTGTTTTTAACATATATGATTCGGTACGACTATTTTTTACCCTTATGAGATGTTCTTCTGGAATTTGTTTAAATCTATTAAAAATAGTACCTCTACTTTTACCACAAGCATTCATAATTTCAGCTTTACTAATACCAGCACCTAAGGAAAATAATCGAGCTTGTAATAATAAGAAATATATCTCTTGAAGCAGTGAATCTTTGATATGTTGAACTTCAAAAAATGCTTCTAATTTAAATTTCTCTTCAACTAACCGATTTATGCGCTTATCTAATAGCTCAATCGCACTATCTATCGTTTTTTCAATAAGTGAAATAAAGGCAATTACAAATGTTGTTAAATCGCCCCCATTAATCTCGGCTGTAGTCATTTTAAAAGCATCATAGTATTGTTTTTTATTATTATTAATTATAGCCGATAAACGTAATGCAATAAGAGGATGATAATATTTTGCCAAATAGGCTGTCGAAATAAAACGATTAGTACGCCCATTTCCATCGTAGAAAGGGTGAATATATCCAAAATAGTAATGGAATATAGATACTCTAATCGGTAACACTAAATCCTCATTATTAAGAATTCCCAGTGCTCGATCCAACTCTATAATAATATCTGACTCTGGCCATGTCCCTCTATGAATTATTTTATCTTGATGATTCACTATATCTACAGAATCACGTCTAAACAACTCGCCGTCTGGCTGATTTTTCTTTTCTATTTCATTGCTGATAATATCATCAAATAAACCTCTAATATCTTTACTACTTTCAAACTTAAATCCATGAGGATTATCTAAAATAGACTGATACTTAGCAATAATATTTGAAAATCTTAATTTATCATTCTGACTATTCTGTATAGCCGCCCTAATCTCTTTACGACTACTATAAACACCTTCAATATCATTACTTGCTTTGATTTCAGTAGATAAAAATGTATTCATTACATGCAAAATCATAACTGTAGGAACCTTGGAAACTAAATTGATAAAAGCACTTTTTTTAGATTCTAATGATAATAAAAGCTGAACTAATACAGGATGATATATAAAAAAAGCATCATATGTATTACGTCTATTATATTCATGAATAGGAATAGGCAAGGAGATAGAGCTTTCAGAATTACGACGATTATCTAATATGCGCTGCCAATCAGAAGGTTGTTTATAGTATATTTTATACATAGGTTCAAACTTCATACTATCTCTCCAATCTTTCCTGCATGATC
>OJYV01000117.1_pt1 | contig 22603 bp, 14 predicted proteins | sample 1601041 | NCBI WGS metagenome assembly OJYV01 (sample SAMN04436969, study PRJEB24849) | human gut metagenome | biome: human gut; feature: NICU; material: stool | host: Homo sapiens | place: USA: Saint Louis, MO | collected 2010-04-01 | reverse complement strand
GCGGTGCCGGCGGCGATTATGGGGCCCATCTCCCATGGGTCCGTGCCGGAGGTGTTCATCGGTTCGGGAAGAGGCGCTGGCGAAGGCTCGGGCGGTCCGGCGCGGTGGCGGTCATGCCGTCGGCGGCGTCGGCCTGCCGTTCGCGCAGCTGCCGCTGTTCCATGACCCATGCGGGATGCTGGCCGTGCTCGTGCGCGTCCATGAGGCAGCGCGTGACCTCGCCCTCGGGCGAAACCGCCGCGAGCCGGCCCAGATGGCCGGTGAACGCGGCCTCGGGATCGCCCTGCATGAAGCTCATGTACGCGGCGGCCTCAAGCGCGCCCTCCCTTCGCGCGGAATCCGGGATGGTGTTGGACAGCCGCCACAGCAGTGCGGGTATGTCCTGGTGGAACTCGCTGTTGGCGATCTCGCGCACGTTGTAGTCGGCCTGGTACCACGGTTTGACCTGGCCCGAGGCGAACAGGGGCAAGGCGCGCGGATCATGCTCGGCGACCATGAGGAAACGGGCGCGTTCCATGCCCGGCGATATCAGCTTGGCGCACACGGCGTCGCGCAGCCCCGTGTCGCCGGACAGCGACGCCAGCAGTCCCGCCGTGGCATGGTCCTTTTCCGCGTCCGCGCCGATGCGGTATTGTCCGGCGCGCAGCGAGTCGAGAAAATCGAATACGGCCAATGCGGTTTGCCTGTCAGCCATGTGCAACCTCCAGAAGAATGATGATGGTGCGAACAATGTCAGAGTCGATGATGCGCCGGGTCGCGGGCCGCTGCGGGGCGCACCGTCTACAGGCCCCATCGGGAGCACGGTTCCACGGGTCTGCGGCTCCACGGTTCCACGGGTTCACGGGTTCCGGGCATGGAAAAGGCCCTTCGCCGGGGGAGAGGCTGGCGAAGGGCCTGGGGGTTCACACGCCGTCCGGGGCACGGGATTCGGAAAGCTTTATGCCCCTTTCCGGCATGTGAAGTCAATGGAGGGCGTCCCGGCCGTCATCGGACGACGAGGCCGGAACGCCACGGGGTCACTTGCCCGCGTTCACGGCCGTGTGGCGGCCGGAACCCTGTGCGTAGTGGCGCTTGCGGAACACGAGCAGGGAGCCGCCCGCGAGCAGCACCGCCAGAGCGCCGCCGGCAAGGCCGAGCACGGCCGTGCCGGTGGAGGCCAACGGCTTGGCACGGTAGCCGTTCCAGTCGTCGGTGTTGCTGGCGGTCTGGGTGTCGGCGCACAGCTGCTTGCCGTCGATCTCGGTCACGTCGCCGGTGGAGTATTCCGGATCGGTGTCTTCGCCGCCGTCGGTCTTGTCGTTGAACGGGTCGCCGTTGGACGGCGCGCATTCCACGAGCGGGGTTCCGGTGACGATGGCGCGATCCGTGTGGGTCTCGCCTTCCTTGACGCCCTTGAGCGTGCCGGTCACGCTGACCGATTCGCCCGGCTTGAGCACCAGGGTGTCCCAGTCGGCGGGATAGGTGAGCGAATCCATGTCCACGTGCGCGTCGCCGACGATGGTGGAGTCGTCGAGGTTCAGGTCGCTTGCCTTGAACCATGCGCCGTCACCGGTCTGCGGGTCGGTCTTGGAGGTGTTCGTGATGATGAACGTGATGCCGATGCTGTCGGCGTCCATCTTCAGCGCCTGCTTGGAGGCGTCGCGGTCCGCCTGCTCCTGGCCTTCCTGCTTGAGGGTCGGGGTATCGACCTTTTCGAGGTGGATGCTCGGGGTCATGTCCGGGGTCTTGGTGACGACCTTGTTGGATTCGCGCGGCTGGCCGTTGATGGTCTCGGTCCACGTGTTGGGCACCTCGTCGGCCACGGCGATGCGCTTGCACTGGAGGTAGAGCACCCAGCCGGCCTCGTGCTCGTTGTCGGCGCTTACCAGGTCGAGGTAGGCCTGGGTCGCGTCGGCCGTGACCTTGCCGTTGTCGTCGGCGTCCACGGTGAACAGGTTGCCGCCGAACTTCGAGGAGTCGAAGCCGCTGCCCGCGATCTTCTCGCCCTTGGCTGCGAGCACCTGGCCGTCCCTGTACAGGTCGCGGCTGGCGTAGACGGCCCAGTTGCCTAGGTACTGGTCGTACTCGGTGTTCAGCTGGTCCGTGCCGCCCCAGTCCGTGACGGTCTGGTAGGCGCGGTCCGGGGGCAGGATGCTGGAATCCAGGCGGTAGAGGAACGTGTGGTTCAAATACACGCTCTTGCCGTCGATGCTGTCGCCGCCGACCTTCACGGTCACGTCCTTGGTCGGGTTGATCTCCTTCAGCGGGTTGGTGACGGTGTTGGTCTTGTCGCGCTTGTCGTTCGTGACCTGCGTGGCGGTGTTCTCCACCGTGTGGCCGTCCTTGACCTTGGTGACGGTCATCGGCATGACCACCTGGTAGGTGTGGCCCAGCAGCGACTGGTCGATGCTCGGGTCCTTCAGCGGGTCGTAATCCTTGTCGGTTTTCTCGCTGTAGGCCTTCAGGTCGCCGGGTTGCGGGTCGCCGGGCACGGTCTCGCCGGTCGCGGGGATCTGGGTGTCCACGGTTTTGGCGAAGGCGTAGAGCACGCCGTCCTTGTCCTGGATGTTGAACTCGCCGGTGCGGTCCCTGCCGGTCTCGTCAAGGATCTCCACGTGCTTCGCGTCGAGGGTCAGGTACTCCTGGTCGTAGTCGTCCGTCATGCCCAAGCGCCATACCTTGTAGGCGGTGTCGGTGAGCCTGGAGGCGTCGATGTTGACGCGGTAGTACACCTTGTCGCCCAGCAGCGCGGTCTTGCCGTCGATGTTGATGGTCGGGTCCTTCTGCGTGTCCTGCTTGGAGGGCTTGATGACCGGCGGCTCGTTCTCGACCTTGTTGGACGGGGTGACGCCATTGTTGACGGTCAACGCGGCCTTGTTGCCGACGGTCTTGTCGGTCGGCGCGTCCTCGTTCACCTTGGCCTCGAAGCGCAGCAGCACGCGCGGGTTGGAGCCGGCCTTCCAGTTGGCGGCAACCCAGTCCCTGGCGAACGTGGCCTCGAACGAGTGGTTGGCTTCGTCCCACTGCACCTTGTAGGCGCTCTTCGGGATGATGCCGCCGGTTCCCAGGTCGGTGATCTCCAGGGTCTGCTTGTTCGCGGTGGTGTACTCGGAATAGGTGTCGCTCAGCTTGATGGCGGTCACCGAATATGCCTGGTCCGCGGGGATCCGCGGGTCCACGCGCACGGTGTATTCCACGGTCTGGCCGGGGAACACGGTCTTGGTGTCGATGCTGGACTGGTCGCCGCCCTGGGAGGATTCGGCGATGACCTGCTTGTGGATCGGGGGCACGGTCACGCAGATCTTCGGCGTGTTGGTGTCCACCGTGCTGCCGCCGACCGTCTGGCCGCCCTTGTTGTCGAGGTCGTCGCCCTTCGGGTCCACGCACGTGTTGAGCTCGTCGCCCTCCGCCTTGCCGTAGGATTCGAGCAGCTTCACGGTGTCGAAGTTCACGTCGAACGGGATCACGACGCTGATCTGCTTCGCGGTCTTCAGGTCCTTCTGCGCGGCCTCGTAGGAGTCCTTCGCGCTGACCGTGACCTTGGTGCCCTCGGCGGTGATGTCGAACTGGTCGGTCACGTCCTTGCCGGTCTTGTTCAGGTCGTTGACGCCGGCGTTGGCCTCGTCGGTGGTGTCCTGCTCGTAGACCTTGATGTTGGAGGTGTCCTTCAGGTCGAGGATGCTATCGACGTTGGCGAAGTCGTCGGTCCACGCGATCTCGGGCACGCGGCCCAATCCTGTGGGCAGGGTGCCGGAGATGACCGCCGCCACCTCGTCGCCGAGACGGTAGTACTTGTCGTCGCCGCCCACCTTGTCGGTCTTGGTCGGATCGACGGTCAGCTGCCACTTGCCGCCGACCTTCATGGCCCACGCCTTGTTCGGGTTGGGCGTCCACACGAACACCGGCGGCTCGTTGGTCGGTCGGGTCTCGTTGTTCCACTTCTCGTACGCCTTGTTGGTCAGCTGGATCTTCTTGCCCTCGGTGGCACCCTTTTTGATGGTGCCCGTCAGGTAGAACCTGACCTTGCTCGCGCTGTTCCTGAACATCGTCTTCGCGATGTAGGCGGACTTCGCGGTGGCGGTCGCGGTCCCGGCCTTCCGGTCGATCGCGATGGTGAAGTTCGCGGTCTCGTCCTTGCCGTCGACGAACACCTTGCCGGACTTCCAGTCGATCCACTGGTTCGAACCGGTCAGATCATCGGTGATGGAATAGGATGCCAGCGGGTTGAGCAGGTGCGCGGGGATGCTGCCGTTGACGACCACGCCCACCTGGTCGCCCACGAGGAACGTCTTCTGATCGACGCCCTGCTGGTTGGTCCATTGCTTGTCCTCGGCCACGAGAGCGCCGGACTCGTCCAGCACCCACACCTTGTCCGGGGTCGGCGTGACCTTGCCCACGCTGTCGTTGTTGCCGGTCTGGCAGTCGGCCAGGCTGCCGGTGCCGTTGTCTCCGTTCCAGCACGCCACGGAACCGTCGTTGATCTCGTAGTCGCCGCCGGTGGGTTTGGCCGACTGTGGCACGTTCAGTGTGTAGAGGCCGGAATGCGGGGCGGTGGCGTGCGCCTTGACCACGCGCTTGCCATCGATGGAATCGTCGATGGAAATGTCCGCCGGCACGATGTTGCCGTTCGCGTCGGTCACGGTCACCTTGCTCACGTCGTCCTGCTCGGTGCCGCCGATCACCACGTCCCTGGTGTCGATCGTGTCGTAGATCCAGAACTTGCCGGAGGCGTTGGAATGCGCCTTGATGTGCGCCGTGTACAGCGAGCCGGACGCGATGGAGTCGTTGCCGTCCCGCACCGTGTCGCCGGCCCCGTTGGTCAGCCATTTCTCGGGCGGGGTGGTGGTCTTCTCGCCGGACTCCTTGCCGTCGTTCTCTCCCTTGTGGGAGACCGCCTCGGCCATGTTGCCCTGCTTCGCCACGTCAACGTCCCACCAGCGCTTGCCCGCAGGCCACGACTCCCACGAGGCGTCCATGTCCCTGAAGGACGCGCTCACTGTGGCGCTGCCCTTGTTGGATGCGGTGAACTGCTTCGCCACCGTCTTCTCGGTGCCGTCGATGCCACGCCAGTGCAGGGTCGCGGTGCCGTTCACGTTCTCGGTCTTCGACCCGTCGCTGGACAGGGTGATCGTGTCCGAAGCGTCCTTGGTGTCGCCCGACTGGCCCGACATCTCCGCAGCCTGCGTGCTCACGCTCAAGTGATAGTTCGGCTGCACCGGCTCGTATTGGTTCAACATGATGACGATCGCAACCGGGCTGTTATTCCACTGGGAGGCCGCGATCGAGTCCACCGAACGCTCAGGAGCATCAGAGAAACCGTCATTAGTGTCATAAGACGCACCATTATTGTGGTATTTAACCGGTGCGATGTTTTTGTTCCATGCGTCGCTCCAATAGGAGGCGGTGGCGAAGCCTTCGCCGGAATAGGAGTGCGTGGTGGGCGTGGCGACCACGCCGACGGCGACCATGCGGCAGTTCGCGGTCTCGCCCGGATGCTTGTCGTTGAAACGGGCCACGCATTCATTGTTGGCCATCGTGATCGCGGTGTTCGCCTTCTCATCGGCCCCGCCGTTGTAGTTGTTATAGGTCGCGCCCATCTTCGCCACGGCCTTCTTGAACGCGTCAAGGGTAGCGCCGCCGAAACCGCCGTTGTTGTTGTCCTCATAGGCCCAGCCGATCACCGAGCCGCCGACACTGCCAGCCGAGCCGGGAGCCCAGCCGCCGCCGCCGTCGGCCATCGCGGTGGCCGCGACCATGCCGCCGCCTGCCAGCGTCGCCACCGCAGTCAAAGCGGCCACTGCCACGCGCAGCCCCTTCCCGTTGCGGGCATCAGCCCGTTTCCTCTCGTTGAAAACCATAGGGTTTCCTCCTGTTAGATTCTTGTTTCCGACCGGCCTAAAAGCCGGTAGCCGGAGTCCGGAAAACTTCGGCCACAAACCATTAGAACCCCATTTCGGCCGGTCCAGTTTGGACATTTTTTCCGATCAGTTACGCGAGATATTGACCACGAGGAGGGGAAACGCCTAAAACGCATGATTCGGGGTATTTACCGAAATACCGAAACCGGTAAAAACGGTGCATACCGAAGCGAATGATAAAAAAACTCGCCCGAACGAATCGGACGAGTTTCATGCCTGCATGTCAGCAAGTCAGACGCCGCACACGCTCTCCGGGCAAGTTCCGCCCGGAGTAGCAGCTCCATAGCCGCTGCTGTAGCCGAAGCTCCCGCCGTAGGAGGAACCGGCGGAGCCGCCTGTGGAACCTCCCGTGGTGCCGCTTCCGCCACCAGTGGAGCCTCCGCCGTAGGGGTATGAGGGTGTCCAGGATTGCTGGGGCTGAGACTGCTGATAGTTGTACTGCTGTTGTTGCGTCTGGGCGTTCGCAGCGGCGGCGGCTTTCGCATCGGCCTCGGCCTGGGCCTTGGCCTTCGCCTCCTCGTCGGCCTTCTGCTTCGCCGCGATGGAATCGTTCACCGCCTTGGATGCCTTGGCTATCGCGGCCTCGTCCTTGGCTTCGATGGCCTTGGACAGTTCCTCGCGCGTCTTGTCATCCTGCACGTTGCCGTTGCTGGACTCCAACAGGGTTTTCGCCGTGTCGATGGTCTTCGCCAGCTTCGAGTCGTTCACCGCGTCCACCGCCTTCTTCAGGCTCCCGGCGTGCTTCTCGTACCATGCGGCCGCATCGTCCAGTTCGTCGATCGCCGCTTCAAGCCCGTCCTTGCCGTCGGCCACGCAGCCCTCGTATTCCGGCGCTTCCACGTCCAGCGCGGTTTTCAGCGCGTCGATGGTCTTCGCGTCCTTCACCTGATCGGCCTTGACCTCCAGCAAGTCGGCCGCGTCGCCGTTGACGAGCGTGTTCCAGTCGTTCATCGCGCCGCGCGCCGCGTCGGAGGCCGTGGCGCACGCGGCCTTCGCCTCGGCCAGTCGGCGGTCCGACCATATTTTCCATCCGATGCCGCCGGCCACCACAAGCGCCAGCGCGCACAGGCCCGCGACCAGCGGCACCAGCCACTTCGGCCGAACACGCCTCGACTCCTCGACGGCGGCGGTTTCTCCGTTCGTGGGCGGCGGGGTGTTGGTTTCCGTTTCCTGTTCCGTTTTCATTCGTGTCCTTTCATCGTTCGTTTCGGTATGCACCGATTTTACCGGTTTCGGTATTTCGGTCATTCTCTGTCGGAGCCGGGGTTGCCGGTTTCCGCGCGTTCATGCCGCCGCCGGTGGCGCTCTGCACCGTTCCGGTTCGGGCACCTGCTTGTTTCGCACGGCGTCTCGCGTCATGCGAGATAGGCTTCGAGCGCGAGGTCGATGACCTCCTGGATGCGCATGTCGTGCGCGGCGGCGTAGGTCTTGAGCCGCCGCCGCGTTTCGGGCCTCATGCTCACGCTGGTCTTGGACCATTCCCCCGTCTGATCGGAGCGGAAGACGTCGGCCATGCCGGAGACGCTGCGGGTGCGGGCTGCGGGCCTGAAAGCCATGTCGAGGTTCCTCATGCGCGCGCCCCCATCGCTTCGACGATCTCGCCGAGCACCTGGGGGTACTCGTGGAGCTTGTCGGGGGAGTGCCCCATGCCGGCCTTGATGTCCTGCCGCTTGCACACAACGGCGTCGAAACGGGGCGTGCCGGCCTCGTCAAGAGCGGCGACGGTCGCCTGGAAGGCTCGGGTGCGGGGTTCGGCGCGCACGATGAGCACCGCACCGGGCTTGCCATCGGGAATCGCGTTCATCGTCGCCCACGCCTGCTGCAGATCAATGGGCGAATCGGAGGTGGGCACGACCACGAAGTCGGCGGCCTTGACGCTTTCCTCGAACAGCCGGCCCTGCGGCGGCGCGTCCACCACAGCGAAGCCGCCATGCCCGGCACGGGCCAGCCGCTGGAGCGTGCTCAGGTTCGCCGGCATCACATCGGTGCCTGCGGGCCACCCGCCGTTTTCCTCGGCCATGTCCCTCCACAGGCTCGCGCTGGACTGCGGATCCGCATCGAGCACCGTGGCCCCCTCCTCGAAGCGCCGCGCGTATGCGGCGGCGAGATAGATGGCGCTTGTGGTCTTGGCGACGCCTCCCTTGGCGTTTGCGATGGTCACGATCATGGTTGTTTCTCCTATCGGTATTTCGGTGTTGGATTCGTATCGGTATTCCGGTTTTTCGGTATTCCGGTTTTTCGGTATTCCGGTTTTTCGGTATTCCGGTTTTTCGGTATTCCGGTAATTCTGGCGTGGTCAAAACAGGACGCCTTGGATGGCCGGCGGAACCGGCGTCGCGTCGGTGAAGCTCGGCGCGACAGACAGGCGTTCACGTTTGCGACGTTGCAGGCGCTTGCGCTGCCGCCAGTCGCTGGAGTCCGCCAGTCTGGTTCGGTCGGCCCAGTCCGGATGCCTTTCAAGCCAGTCGCTCACCCGTTGCGCGGGCATGTCGTGCAGCTGGCGCGCCGTGATGCCGAGGTCTCGGCAGACCAGTTTCGAGAGTACTGTGCGACGCCTGTAGTCAAGACCTCCTATGAGGTTGCGGTCCTTCCATCCGCCGACGAGACTGTCGGCGATGCAGGTGGTTCGCAGGGGGCACGTCTCGCACACCCTGCGCCCGAGCGCGCGCTTCTCGGCATCGACGACCTCACGGCCTCCCACCGTAATGGTCGCCCACATGCGATCCGCGAGGTCCGGGTCTCGCCGCGCGATCTTCGCGCAGGGAGCCTGGGCCGTCATGATCCCGCCCTCGCCCCGGCGAACATGTGCCCGCCGTTCGCCTTGCGTATGTCGGAGAGCCGGCGCTCCATCTCCTCGCATCTTGAGCAGCTTGACCGGTTTCCGATAGTCCGTGAGGGTCGATGCCAGCATGTTCCTCGTGGTCATCGGCTTGTTGATCTCCATGATTCCTCCTCGGCGGGCGCGGCGACGGTGAACCGGCTGACGACCTCCACCCCGAAGGGCAGTGGGCGGCCGGCCGATAGGGCGAGGTAGCCACCGGTTGCCCCGGCAGCCACCAACAAGCCTCACAGACGACACGCCGAACCACGGAGCATGGCGTCTACAAAAAATCCGGAAGTATTTCCCGGCAATACGGGTACACGGGAATGCGGGGGACACAGGTTCACAGGGACATGGCTTTCCTTTGCGAAATCCATGAAAAAGGCCCGTACCGGTTTCCCGATACGAGCCATAATCAGTCATTCATCGATCAGTGATGGTAATAGCCATCATCCTTGCCGGTGCAGCTGTTGCCGCAGCCGTATGCGCCGTTGAGGTTCGGCTTTGGGGCGGAGGCGGCGGCCGGGCCGGAGCCGCCCGATGTGGTGCCACGGTATGTGTTGGAGCCGGAAGTGGAGCCTTCCGTGCGCCTGTACGCGCCTCCGGAGTAGGAGGAGACGCCGCTGTAGGTGGATTGGGCCTGCGCCTGAGCCTGGGCTGCCGCTGCGGCCGCTGCGGCGGCTTGCGCATCCGCGTCCGTCTTTGCCTGGACGCTCGCGTTCACGCCGTTGATGGCATCCTCCAGCGTTTTGCGCGCTCCGTCGATCTTCGCCGGATCGTTCCCGTCCTTCAGCCCGTTCGCCGCGTCGATGGCGTTCGACAATGCGTCGCGGGTGGCGTTGTCCGCGACCTTGCCGTCCGAATCCGCGAGCAGCTTCGACGCCTCGTCCAGCTTCGCCGTCAGATTCGTTTTCGCGTCATCCAGCCTCTTCGCGGCCTTGGATTCGGCGACGGCCCTCACCGCCTTCGACAGGCTCTTCTCGTGGGTCTCGTACCAGTCGGCCTGTTCATTGAGCTTCACGGTGGCGGCATCCAGTCCTTGCGCGTTTTCGGCCACGCAGCCCTCGTATTCGGGTGCCATGGCCTTGAGCTCCTTGCCCAAGGATTCGACGGTCTTCGAGTCCTTGACCTGTTCGGCCTTGACGGCGGCGGCATCGGCGGCATCGCCGTTGAGCAGCGCGTTGTACTCGTTGGCATTGTTGCGCACGGTGTCGGCGGCGGCGGCGCACGCCTCCTTGGCCTCGGCGAGCTTCGCGCCGCTGTAAGCGTTCCAGCCGACGATGCCGGCCGCGACCAGAATCACCGCGCAGACGGCCGCGATCAGGGGCGGCATCATGCCACGTTTAAGCTGATTGTCTTCCACGTTTTTCCCGTTCTCCTGAATGCCACTCACAAACAGGGTATCCGACATTTAAGAAAACAGTAGAAAGGCAGGGCGGGGAATCCGCTCCCCTGCCCGGCCTTTCTACTGTCCTACCGTGGCCTTACTTCCTGTGTCGCGCGGTCTCGGTTTGGTTTCCGCGACGGCGGAACAGCATCAATCCCACTCCCAAGAGCGTGAACGCGGCCAACGCCACGGTCGGCGTGGATACGCCGGTCTTGGCGAGTTGGCGAATCATCTTCACGATGGCCGGGGTCGCCGGTGGGATGTACGAGTTGGTGAACTCGGGTCGGGTTCCGGTGGTTGTGACCATGCCGGGAGTCGTGGACGGCTTGTCCCCGACGGCATCCCCATCGGTCTTGTCGGTCTTGTCGGTCGGCGTGGCGAGCATGGCGCTGGAATCCTTCGCCGTATCGTCCGTCGGGTCGTATTCGACTTTGGCGGTCAGGTTGCCTTGCAGGTCGTCGCCCACGGTGACGGTCACGTGGTGTTCCGTCCTGTCGTAGGTGACGTTCTTCTCGCCGGTGTTCCTTTCCCGAATCACGTACCGGTGTTCGCCGCAATCGTCGATGCCGTTGTTGTCACGACCGTAGGTGAGCGGCTTGAACCGGATGTCGCCGTCCTTGTCGTTCCTCGCGCTGTCGATGACCTTGCCGTCCTTGTCCACGAGTTCGAACTCGAATTCGTCGGCCTTCAGCCCGCGTCCGGTCAGGTTCTTCCTGGCCGCGAGTTCGACCATGACGTTCCCCGGCTGGTACGTGTTGCGGAAGAGGATGCCATCCTCGCCGCCCTCGCCGTTGGAGTAGGAGACGGCGGCGACGAGCCGATGGGTCTTCGCGTCCTCGGTGACGGTGACGGTGACGGTGTGGACGGTCCTGTCGTAGGTGACGCCGCCCAGATTGCCGTCCTGTTCGGTCACGGTGTACGTGTACACGCCGGCCCGGTCGAACGTGAGCTTGTCGAATTCGAGGGTTCCTTCCCCTTCGCGGACGTTCGTCGCCTTGTCGGATTGCGCGTCGCGTGGAACGCGGGCGAACCGTTTGGTCTGGAGGAGGTTGCCGTCGGAATCCTTCAATTCGGCGGCGAACTCGCCATCGTTCAGATCACGTCCGGTCAGGTGCTTGTCCGCCTTCACGGTCACGTCAACGGGTGTCGGCGTGTACGTGTTGTCGAATCGGACGTCCGTGGCCTGACGGTCGGCGGTGGCCGAGAGCATGCCGCCTTGGTCGGTGACGGTGACGGTCACGTCATAGGCTTGGGTGGAATACCCGATGGTCGGGTCACGTCCGGCCTGTTCGGTGACGGTGTACACGTAGGTTCCGGGCTTGTCGTAGTCCATTCGTCCGAACGTGAAACCGGTGCCGGTGTTGGTGACGGTCTTCACGCCGTCCTTCGACCCCTCGGGCATCGGCGCGCCGTCATGCGAGGTGAGTGCGAACGTGAACTCGCCATCCTGTGGGATGCGGTTGGTCGCCGTATCCGCGTTGATGATGGTCTTCACGCCGCCAAGCGTGCAGCCGACGCCTTTCGGATTGTACGTGTTGTCGAATCGGATGCCGTTCGCGGTCTTGCCGTCCGAACGGGTGATGGTCTTATCGACGACCTTCAACCGTCCGGCATGGCCGACGTCCTTGACCGTGTAGGTGATGGTGGTGACGGTGCCGTCCTTGGTGACGCCGGGGACGGTGACGTCCCGTTCCGAAACGGTGTACACGTAGGTTCCGGGCAACGGGAACGACAGTTGGTCGAACCTGATGTTGCCCCGGGCGTCGTTGGTCTTCGTCTGGTCGGCTTCGGCCGTGACGCCGTCGGGCGCGGTCACGCGGTGGAGCGTGAACGTGAAATCATCGCCCTTGAGCTTATAGTGGTTGCCTTCGGACGCGGAGACGGCCTTCACTGCGGTCGGCGTGTCCGTGGCGGGCTGCGCCCGGTACGTGTTCGTGAATTCGGGGATGGCGGTCCCGCCGTCGTATTTCACGTCGGCGAGCAGCCGTCCCTCCCCATCGTCGGTGACGGTGACCCTCACGTGGTGTTTCGTGGTGTCGTACGTGATGCCGCCCCTGTCGCCGGGGGTTTCCCGGATGGTGTAGTCGTACGTTCCCGTCTTCGTGTAGGAGATGGCGTCGAACAGGACGTCGCCTCGCTGGTCGTTGGTCTTCGCCGTGCCGGCCTGGCCGCCTGTCTTGTCCTCGACGCATGTGAACTCGTATTGTCCGGCTTGCAGTTGGATGCCTGTATGGTCGGGGTCGTTGAGGGTCTTGTGCGCACGGAATTGCACGCTGACCGGCTTCGCCTGATACGTGTTCGTGAACGTGGTCGGATATGCCGCGTTCGTTCTGGTTTGGGCTTTCAACTGTCCGGTCAAATCGTCGGTGACGGTGATTTGCCACATTCCCATGTGGGAATCGTAGTTGACGCCGCCCGCCGACTGGCGGATTTCACGCACCGTGTAGGTGAACGTGCGTGTCCGCGCGCCGTTCAACTGTTGGGCGGTGAACGTCAACGGCTGGAAGCGGATGGTACCATCCTCGGCGGCGTTGACGGTCTGCACGGGCACGCCGACCGCCCGCTCGTTGTCGAACAGTTGGAATTGGAAGTCGGTGAGCTTCGCGTGACTGTTGTTGGCGTTGTCGAACGTCTTGCGCGCCGTCAGGCTTACGGTCACGTCCTTCGGCTGGTACGTGTTGCGGAACACCGGCACGTCCGGCGTGTTGTCGTAGGTGACGGCGGCGTTCAACCGTCCGTACCCGTCATCGGTGACCGTCACGCGCATCATATGCACGGTCCGGTCGTAGGTGATGCCCGCCAGTTTGACCGACTGTTCGATGATTCGATAATCGTGTTCGCCTACGGTGTCGTAGGTGATTTTGTCGAACGTTACCGTGCCGTCGGCCTTGTTCGCCTTGGATTGAAGGGTCTTCCCGTTCGCATCCTGCAATTCGAACGTGAACTCGTCGGCGTTCAACAGGCGGAGGGTTCCGGACGGATTGGCGAGCGTCTTGCGGGCTTTCGGCGTGACCGTGACGGGCTGGCTGGAATACGAGTTGACGAACCGTCCTTCGGTTTCGGACGGGTTGGTGACGTTCGCCTTCAACTGGCCACTGTTGTCGTCCGTGACCGTCACCGTCCACGCCGCATGATGTCCGTCGTATTGGACTCCCGCAGCGCCCGTATTGCGTTCACGCACGGAATAGCGGAACACGGCCCTGTCCCTGCCGTTCAGTCTCGCCTTGGTGAACAGGAGCGGGGCGAACTCGACCCTGCCGTCCGCCGTCGCGTTCACGGTTTGGATTGGCGTGCCGGTCGCCTTGTCGTTCGCGTACAGATCGAACTGGAAGTCGGTTATCTTCGTGGCCGACCTGTCCGCGTCCGTGAACAGTTTGCTCGCCGTGATGCGCGCCTGCGTGTCCTTCGGAGCATACGTGTTCGTGAACTGGATGGCGTCGGATTGGACGCCGTCGCACGTCGTGTTGACGGTGACGTGACGTTTGAACGTGGTCAAATCGTCTTGGACGGTGACGGTCAGGATCCAAGTGCGGCTGTCGTAGGTGACGCCCGGGTTGTCTCCCTTGCGTTCCTTGACCTGATACCGGTAGACGCCGTCCGTGGGGAACGCGTTGGAGTTGATCTGGAGCGTCTGCGTCCTGTTGTCGGCGAACGTGATGGTGGAGGGCACCGCGTTCGCGGGCGCGCCGTCCAACGCGGTGATGTCCGCAACATACCTGTCCCTGTCGGTCCAAGCGCCGTTCGGACGACCGTCCAGCACCTTGACCGCTTTGAACGTGGCCGGAACGGCGGGCATGAGCGTGCCGCTCATGCCATGGTCCTCGTTCGGGTCCTCGTACACGGCGGACGTCATCTCGTCCAACGCGGGGAACGGTTTCAGCGTGATGACGCCGGCGACCATGTTGCCGTGCGAATCGTCCTCCCGGTCGCTGTCGGAGTCGGTCGCCTCGCTGGCGTCCTTCGCGTTCTTGACGGTGACGTTCTGCCCGTGCCAAGCGGTGCCGGTTTTCGGCGTGAACCTGAGCTTGAACCCGGAACCTGCCGGAATGGAACCGATTGCGTAATGGCCGTTCCTGTCGGTTGTGGCGGTGCAGGGTTTGCCGTCCACACTGGTGACTGTCCTGCCGTTCGCGTCCACCAGCGTGACGTTCACGTCCGCGAGAAGCCTGTCCGAATCCTGTCGGACACCGTCATGATTGGTGTCGAACCATGCGACGCCGTTGACCTTGCGTTCCACGACCTGCGTGACCGCGTCCACCTTGTTATCACCGTCCGCCCACCGGTTCACATACGAGTCCGCCGCCTTGTTGCCTGTAGGCTTGATGCTCAGGCTGAAATCGTAGCGGGCGTTGGCGGGCAGGCTTGGCGAGGTGAACGCCCATGCCACCGGCTTGCTGTAGCCGTCGGGGATGGCCACCTTGCCTGTGGTCGCATTCACCGTGGCTTCGGTCCATTGTGCGACCTGTTCGCGGGTTATCTTCGTCGCGTCCACGTTGCGCCACTTCTGGTCGGTCGTGAAGTAGACTCTGACGCCGTTCATGCTTGCGCCCGCACCCGCCCTGACGGTGAGTCCGGCCATCACGTAGTCGCCGTGATAGTTGGACTGGTTCAAGCCCCTGTAAGGCATGACGTCCACCGCATACGGGTCGGTTTTCTCGTCCTTGGAGAAGTTGCCCAGCATGTTCCTGAATCCCAACGGGCGGTTGATGTCGTTCAGCAGCGGGTCGGCGCGGGTCGCCAGCGCGGTCGCGCGCGTGCGGGACACGCGAACCGTCATGTCGGCTATCTGCGCCTTTGGAGCCAATGGGGGAGCCATGTTGCGTTTCGACCGGATGGACGCATGGTTCGTGAACGAATCGTTGTTCCTCACGTCATGGTCGGGATCTGACGCGTCCCCGATGGTGGTGGAATAGTGGATGACGGTCTGCGTGCCCGAATCGGCGCGCGCCCCGTTCACCCTGATGGTCATGGTGGTGGTGCCGTCCTTGTTCACGACGATCGTCGGCGTGACGGGGGTGCCGCCGGTGACCGTGCCCTTGTCGGGCGTATGCTGCGAGTATTGGCCGCCGACCGTCATGGAACCGTCCACGTAGGCCAGGCCTTTGGGCAGCGTGTCGGTGATGATGTAGTCGGTCGTGTACTGTCCGCCGTCCGTGGTCGTGGACGTGTCGGCGGTGGCGGTGAGCTTCCAGTCCACCGTACGCTGTTCCTTGTCCAAATCGTAGACGGTTTTAGTGTTGCCGGCCTCGTTGGTCTGCTCGACCTGTTTGGCGATGTGCGGTGTTTCGCCGGCTATGTACAGGCTGTCGCCTTTCAAGAAGTCGGCGGTGTCGCCGCCCTGATAGACGCCGTTTTCGTCGAACGTGGCGGGACGGTACGTGTCGCCGCTGTAGGTCAGGTCGGGTTTCACGCTGTTCGCGTATTCGGGCAGTCGGATGGCGAGACTGTCGGACCATTGCTGCCATTGCGTGTTGGATGCGTCCGCGTCCAGGTTCGCGGTCCGGGCGAGGCTGTTGCGCGTCCAGTAGGCGGTTTCGGCGACGATGGGCGTGACCGTGCCGATTCTCGCGGTGTCGAGGATGCGGGCGGGCAGGGCGACGATGGGCGTGAATCTTCGGTTGAAGCTCGTGCCGGTCGGGTCCACCGTGTTGTGGTCTTCGAACAGCATGCCGACTACCGTGCCATGGGTTTTCGCCTCGTTGAGGGTCGGATAGTAGTCGAGTCCGCTGATTTTCGTGTCGCGCTGCTCCCTGTAGTCCTTCCAGTTGGTGCCGTCCTTTTTGACGGCATACCAGTAAGGGATTGCGTTCCCCCGTTTGGCTGCCCTCGCGCCCCAAGTCCAAACGTTCATGGGGATGGTCGGCTGCGTGTCGGGATGGTCGTCCACCGGTTCGATGCTGTTCGGGTCGAATTTGACCAGGCCCATGCCCATCACTTCGGCGTCGCCTTCGGAGTTGATGATGATGTTGTGGCCTATTTGGAGGCGTAGTTTCGACCCCTGTATGAGACTGTCGGACCCGTTGACGCGGTCGGGCATCGTCCAGTCGCCGCTCGTGCCCGCATCGTTCCATGACACGCTGTTGTTCCAGTGCGTGTATCGGATGCGCGTACTGTACGTGCCCGGCGTGCGGACGGTCAGGGCCGAACCCGCATGGTCGTCACCGGTGGCGGCCTGGTTCGAATTGTCTTCCGCCGTGGCGAGACGGTCTCCGCTGACGCCGGTGGCCGTCAATCCCATGTCGTCCATGGTGATGTTGGCCGTCTGGTCCACGTTCCCGTAATATTGCGCCACGGTCCGGCCGTCACGGCTGGTGGGCGTGATGAACTGCAATACGTCCGTGTGGATGGCTCCGACCTGCATGGTGGAACAGTCCGACGTCATGTAATCCGTGCTGCATTTATTCTGTGTGCCGTTGAATTTATTGTGGATGGGGAAGACGGACGTGTCGTACCCGTCGAACGAGACGGTCACATCCGTGCCCTGCCCGCCGGTCGTGGTCGTGACCGTCGTATCGCCACGCGCCACCCTGTCATATCCGTCGGCACGGTCGGCGACGCCCGGAGCCCTATACTGTAGATCGCCCATCCATGCGAACGTCCGACCATACTTCGAATCCATGTTGTCGATATGCCCGTAATCGTAGAGCAACGGCTGCCAACGGCGTTCCATCGGATGCTTCGTCCCGGGCTTCGTATCATCCGAATACTGGTTGGACAAGCGAAGCCTATAGGTAATCCTGCCGGACGGAGCCTCCAAACCCTTCAACCCCTTCGTCCGGTCGGGCCAACGCATCTCCGTGACCAATGCGACGCCCAAACCCAAGCCGGTCACCTTGCCCTCGTCCTTGTTGGGCGCGTTCGCCGCACCCGAGGAGAAGTCGAACACGCCCCTGTCCACGTTGCCGTAATCGACCATGCGCACGTTCAGGCTGAGTTTCGCGCTGACGGTCACATCCTCCGGCGTGTCCACGGCCCGTTTGTGCGTGCCCGTGTTCGTCGGGTTCGAGGCGTCCCATGCGGGCCACGCCTTCACGGTCGGATGGAACCGGTAGCCGTGGGGCGCGCCCTTGACGGCGACCGACAGGCCGATGGAACCGGTGCCCGGGTTCACGGTCGGCGACTGGCTGGTCGGCTCCAACAGACGGTAGCAGGTGTACACCTGCGTGACAATCCCGTCGATGGTTTCCGTGGTGAGTTTCGGCTCGTAGCCGGGCGTATGGTCCACCCAGCCCATCTTCTCCGCGTCGAACGTGACCTTATCGGCCGGATACGGCAGTTCGAACCGGAAGCCGACGCGCGTGCGCCGGTAATAGTCCATGGTCGAGTCGGGGGTGAGCGTGTACTCGTAGTCGTAGGTCACCGTATCGTACGAGCGGACGATATCGTTGTTCTCGTCCTTGTCGTCGCCGCGCTCGTTGTCCTTGTCGAACGGCGCGGTGCCGGTGATGCGGTCGGTGAGCCTGAGCCTGCTCACGGCGGCGCTGTCCGTGTCGAGCATGTCGTGGACGGTCACGTCCGGCGCGGCCTGACCCGTATCCGCCTGCGGAGCGGATTGCGCGGGCGCACCGGTGTCGGATTGTTTGTCCGCCCCGGTTCCGGCCTCGTCGCCGGAACCGGCGTCGGGTTTCGTCGCGGCCTCGTCGCCGCCTGTGGTCGTCTTCACGTCGGGTTCGGCTTGGATTCGCGTGGACGTGCCCATGGTCGTATCGTCCGCATACGCGGCGGACACGACCGACGCGCCTGAACCGAACAGCATCGCGGACGCGAGTATGAGCGCGGCGACCTTTCTCAGACCGGGTTTCATCGTCTTCCTGCCAAAGTTCAAATGAACCTCCGTTAACCTTGTCTGTTCATCCCCTCCCCTCAAACTTTCCGGTCATGGCCCCGCCGCCTTTTTTCAAGGGGTGGCGGGGCTTCCGACCGCAGGAATAACGGGAGGTAGCCGCCGGTTGGCCCGGCAGCCACCAACAAGCCTCACAGACGACACGCCGAACCACGGAGCATGGCGTCTACAAAAAATCCGGAAGTATTTCCCGGCAACACGGGCACACGGGAATGCGGGGACACGGGTTCACGGGGAAATGGGTTTCCTTTGCGAAATCCATGGAAAAGGCCCGTACCGGTTTCCCGATACGAGCCATAATCAGCCAATCGTCAATCAGTGATGGTAGTAGCCATCATCCTTGCCGGTGCAGCTATTGCCGCAGCCGTAAGAGCCGTTGAGGTTCGGCTTCGGGGCGGAGCCGCCGGCCGGGCCGGAGCCGGACGTGGAGCCGGAGCCGGTGCCGCCCGATGTGGTGCCACGGTATGTGTTGGAGCCGGAAGCGGAGCCTTCCGTGCGCCTGTACGCGCCGCCGGAGTAGGAGGAGCCGCCGCTGTAGGCGGATTGGGCCTGCGCCTGAGCCTGGGCGGCCGCTGCGGCGGCTTGCGCATCCGCGTCCGTCTTTGCCTGGACGCTCGCGTTCACGCCGTTGATGGCATCCTCCAGCGTTTTGCGCGCTCCGTCGATCTTCGCCGGATCGTTCCCGTCCTTCAGCCCGTTCGCCGCGTCGATGGCGTTCGACAATGCGTCGCGGGTGGCGTTGTCCGCGACCTTGCCGTCCGAATCCGCGAGCAGCCTCGACGCCTCGTCCAGCTTCGCCGTCAGATTCGTTTTCGCGGTTTCCAGCCTCTTCGCTGCCTTGGATTCGATGACGGCCCTCACCGCCTTCGACAGGCTCTTCTCGTGGGTCCCGTACCAGTCGGCCTGTTCATTGAGCTTCACGGTGGCGGCATCCAGTCCTTGCGCGTTTTCGGCCACGCAGCCCTCGTATTCGGGTGCCATGGCCTTGAGCTCCTTGCCCAAGGATTCGACGGTCTTCGAGTCCTTGACCTGTTCGGCCTTGACGGCGGCGGCATCGGCGGCATCGCCGTTGAGCAGCGCGTTGTATTCGTTGGCATTGTTGCGCACGGTGTCGGCGGCGGCGGCGCACGTTTCCTTCGCCTGCGCGAGCTTCGCGCCGCTGTACGTGTTCCAGCCGATGATGCCGGCCACGACCAGCACGACCGCGCAGATGGCGGCGATCAGGGGCAGCAGCCACTTCGGCCGTTTCCTTTCACCCGTGCTTGGCTCCGTGATGTTCTTGGCGGGTGTTTCTACGGTTTCGAGGATTTCCATCTTGTCGTTCTCGTTTTCGGGGTTCATTGTCGTTCTCCTTGTTTTGATTGGATTGTGGCCCGCACCGGTTTCCCGGTGCGGGCCACAAACAGCCAATCATCAATCAGTGCTGAATAGGCGGCAACGATGCACAACCATCTACGCATGTGCCGATGCCGTGTCCGCCGTTGAGGTTTGGTCTTGTGGTGGAGGCAGAGCCGCCGGTCGAACCGGAACCGGAGTTCGAACCGGATCCGCCCGATGTGGTGCCTCGGTATGCGTTGGAGCCACCTGTGCCTGTGCGCCTGTACGTGTTGCCGGAGTACGACGAGCCGCCGCTGTAGGTGGATTGGGCTTGCGCCTGAGCCGCAGCGGCAGCGGCAGCTGCGGCGGCGGCTTGCGCATCCGCGTCCGTCTTGGCCTGGACGCTCGCGTTCACGCCGTTGATGGCATCCTCCAGCGTTTTGTGCGCCTTGTCGATTTTCGTGGCGTCGTTCGCGTCCTTGAGCTTGTTCGCCGCGTCAATCGCATTGGTCAGGGTCTCGCGGGTGGCGTTGTCTTGCACCTTGCCATCCGAATCCGTGAGCAGTTTCGATGCCTCGTCCAGCTTCGCCTTGAGGTTCGCCTTCGCGTCATCCAGCCTCTTCGAGTCCTTGGATTCGGTGACGGCCTTCACCGCCTTCGATAGGCTCTTCTCGTGGGCCTTGTACCAGTCGGCCTGTTCGCCCAGCTTCACGGTGGCGGCATCCAGTCCTTGCGCGTTTTCGGCCACGCAGCCCTCGTATTCGGGTGCCATGGCCTTGAGCTCCTTGCCCAAGGATTCGACGGTCTTCGAGTCCTTGACCTGTTCGGCCTTGACGGCGGCGGCATCGGCGGCATCGCCGTTGAGCAGCGCGTTGTATTCGTTGGCATTGTTGCGCACGCCGTCGGCGGCGGTGGCGCACGCCTCCTTCGCTTCCGCGAGCTTCGCGCCACGGTACATGTTCCAGCCGACGACTCCCGCCACGACCAGCACAACCGCGCAGACGACGGCGATCAGGGGCAGCAGCCACTTCGGCCGCCTCCTTCCGTCCACGCCGCCACGGGCCTCCGCAACGTTTGCGGCAGCGGTTTCGACGGGTTCGAGGGCTTCCGTTTTGTCGATCTCGTTCTCGGGGTTCATTGTCGTTCTCCTTGTTTTGATTGTCGTCTCAATTTCGTCTCTCATCGCAGCGTCTCCCGCGCGATGTCGAGCAGCCGCCCGTCACGGCCGGGTTGGGCGTCCGCTGTGTGGGAGAGCCAGTCCTGATCGACGTCGAGGGTCAGGTCATCGAAGGCCTGTTGCCCGTCGTCGCGGCCCAGCAGGCCGCGTAGCCTGAACGTCTCGTTCATGTGCTGTCCGTCCCATTCGATGCGCCGGGCGTACAGCAGGAAATCCAGAGTAAGGAACCCCGGCCCGGCCTTGTCCACCTGCACGTACCGGGAGCGCGCCGGCGCGAGCCTCACCTGCGGCACGCCTTTCAGCCGTTCGTGCAACGGACTGCCCGGCACGATGTAGCGTTTGACCAGGTTCTGTCCGCCGGCCGCGAAGAACAGCATCTGCGGCAGATTGCCGTAGGTCGCGTCGTAATAGCGCCATCCCTGGTCGTCCCGCCATCTGCGAAGCATGTCACGGGCGGCCCCCGGCCCCAGATGGATGCCGGAGAACCGTTCCCACGCCAGCGTCACCCGGTCGAACTCGCCGCGCATGAGACCATACAGGGCCCGCCCGGTCGGATCCTTCGAATGACGTCTCGCTCGGGTGTCCGTCCGATGGTTCGGATCCGCATACGGGCAGTGCAGGTAGGCGTCCTCGTCGTAGCGGCACAGGCCCGGCACGTCGCCCCGGTGGTGCCGCCCGTAGGGCCGGCGCGCACGGCTTTCCTCCTGCCGGCGGAACAGACCGACGATCTGGATGGGATTGTCGCACAGCGGGCACACCGCGTAGTAGGACGGCCCCGTGTCGCCGTCACGACGCCACGGGGCCACGCCGCCGGTGCACCCCATGTATGACTCCTGGCTGATCACGATGCTTTCCGCCCTTCCCGGCCATGCCTTGAACACATCCATAGTCGGCCCCCCTCGCCGCGCATCGTCGTCATTGATACCTCCTGTTGATATTAACCCACCAATCCGCCGGCAGCTCGGGCACCGCGCCCTCGCGTTCGGCGAACGCGAGGCACGCGAGCACCGTGCGCAATCCCAACGGGAACTCCCGCCGTCCCTGACGCATCAGGAACGTCCAGTCCTCCACGCAGTCCTCGCAATCCGAATGATCCATGATCCCGCGACGGGCCAGCACGGCCCGCTCCTCGATGTCATCCGTCATCATCCACTCCTTCTTCCGTCTTGCTTCGCCTCGGCCCTTGCATCCGCCGCGTCGAGGGGCGGGCAGTCATGTTCGATCCATGCCGTGAGCATGTCGCGGATGGTGGTGCCGCGTCGCACGGCCTCGGCCTTGAACCGTTTCTTGAGCTCGGGGTCGAGCTCCACCGTGATCTTGGGCAGCTTGACCGGTTTCTTGTAGTCTGTGAGCGTCGATGCCAGCATGTTCCTGGTGGTCATCGGCTTGTTGATCTCCATGATGTCGTTCCTTTCCGTGTTCCCGTATCCACGGGTTTGCGTGGATACGGGATTGCGGGTTTTCGGTTTTGCGGGTGTCATGCGGCGAATGCGTCGCTGAGTTCCCTGGCGATCAGTCCGTAGCCCGAAGCGGACGGGAACCGCCCCTCGTCCGATGCGAGGCGCATGGCCTCCTTGTACGGGATGGTCTCTTGGCATCGGGCCAGTCCGTTCTCGGCCAGGAACTCCTCGGCGTGCCTGAGGCTGCGCGTGCCGTAGCGGGTCTGGGTCAACAACACCGAGGAGGGCTTGTTGATCTGCCGGATGGTCTCCAGCATGCGTTCCAGGTCGATGGGTCCGGTGGTGGTGACGAGCAGCACGAGGTCGGCCGCGTCCACCGCCGCCTCCACCAGATCGGTCTGCAAGGGAGGTGTGTCGATCAGCACCCATTCCTCCTCGGCGGGTGCGGCGACGGTGAAACGGTTGACCACCTCCACCGGGAACGGCAGGGGCCGGCCGGCCGATTCGGCCTTGTGCGCCCACAGGGTCGCCGCGCCGGACGGGTCGGCGTCACGTACCGTCACCGTGCGGCCGAGGCGAGTGAGCGCTTCGGCGGTGCCGATGGCGCTGGTGGTCTTTCCCACCCCGCCCTTGAGGTTGACGAAGGCCACGGTTTTCGTGTTCGTGTTCATTTTGCATTGTTCCTTTCACTGGTTTTCCGGCTTCCCGTGTCCACGGGTGGCCGGTTTCCTGTAAATACGGGTTTCCGTGATGATTCGGCC
>OJYV01000103.1_pt1 | contig 26717 bp, 17 predicted proteins | sample 1601041 | NCBI WGS metagenome assembly OJYV01 (sample SAMN04436969, study PRJEB24849) | human gut metagenome | biome: human gut; feature: NICU; material: stool | host: Homo sapiens | place: USA: Saint Louis, MO | collected 2010-04-01 | reverse complement strand
TTACGCCAAGCAGGAGGACTCCTACAAGGAGCACGAGCACCTGCTGGCCATGGAACAGGAGATGCTCGCCAAGGTCGAGGTGCCCTACCGCATCATCGATACCGCCGCCGGCGACCTCGGTTCCTCCGCCGCCCGTAAGTTCGACTGCGAGGCTTGGGTGCCGACCCAGGGCCGTTACCGCGAGCTCACCTCCACCTCGAACTGCACCGAGTACCAGGCTCGCCGCCTGAACATCCGCGAGCGTATGGAAGACGGCGGCACCCGCCCGGTCTCCACCCTGAACGGCACGCTGGCCACCACCCGTTGGCTGGTCGCCATCATGGAGAACCACCAGCAGAAGGACGGCTCCATCGAGATCCCGAAGGCCATGCGCGCCTACATGGGCGGCAAGGAAGTTATCGAGCCCACGAAGTGGGAGGCCTGAGTCTCATCGTGCTTTAGCTCCCTCTGATGAGGGAGCTGTCAGCGTAGCTGACTGAGGGAGAGATTACTGAGGGAGAGATCGCTGATAGCCAGCAGGCGAATCCAAGACCGACCGCACTGCCGAATATCAACATCCCTCCCTTCTGTATAATGAATACTTGCGCGTGTGAACGCGCATCAGGACAGGTGTCTGAGCGGCCTAAAGAGACGGTCTTGAAAACCGTTGAGGGGCAACCCTCCGCGAGTTCGAATCTCGCCCTGTCCGCGAACCGAGGCCTGGGCAACATGCCCAGGCCCTTTTTTTCTTTTTCTGGAACCTGTCTTCTTGATTGCCGCCGGGGTGCTGATATATTGGTTTGTGATGCCGTAACATGCGGTGTCCCCGTTGATATGACGGGCCGATCGGCGTGAGCCGATAAGAAAAGGCCCGACGTTTGCAGCATCGGGCCTTTGCGTTGATTACCGGCTTGCGCCTTTAATCAACAAGGTTGCAAGATGAATCATATCACGATGCACGGTAGTCTGACCGTGAACGGGCGCACCGTGATCGTCCATATGGGCGATGGCGAGGCGAACGCCACGGTTGACGGCACGCACTTCAACGTGCGTAGCCTGTGGCAGCTCTACCAGTTGCTGAGACTGCTCGTGTAGCGTCTCATTAAGGTGCGGTGCCCCCTGGTCGGGTATCGCGCCGGCGACCTGAAAACCGATAATGTTGGCAAGTGCTTGCAATTTGCGGTGGACGATTGCAAGCTAACGTCTTGGATTGTTGCCGCTATCCAATATCTCATTAGGCCTACCGGCGGACCAAAAGTACGTTGCTTTGTAAGGGGAGTTAATGAAATGAACAAACTCGCACAATCGAGCATCGAACCGGTTTAATGCTACTCGCCTCAACGGGACGCGCGGTAATTGTTAGCTAAGTTGACAATAAAAGAATGAGGGCATACATTAGTAATCAGTCATCACACTGAGATGATGATTTCACTACGAAGGAGTAGAGATATGGTATCTCGCAATAAGCGCATCGTGGCTGCTTTTGCCGCGGTAGCAGCAATGGGTATTGGTTTGGCCGGTTGCGGCGGCAGCGACACTGCCGGCGACACGAAGTCCGGCAGCGATGGCGGTGTGGTCAACATCACCTATATGCATCGTCTGCCCGATTCCGAAGGCATGACCTTGGTCAACGACATTGTGGCCAAGTGGAACAAGGAGCACCCGAACATTCAGGTCAAGGCCACCAAGTTCGATGGCAATGCCGCCGACATGATCAAGAAGCTCGAGACCGACGTCAAGGCTGGCAATGCGCCGGATTTGGCTCAGGTCGGTTACGCCGAGGTTCCTGAGGTCTTCACCAAGGGCCTTCTGCAGGATGTCACCGATGAGGCCGCCAAGTACAAGGACGATTTCGCCTCCGGCCCGTTCGCACTGATGCAGGTGGACGGCAAGACCTACGGTCTGCCGCAGGACACCGGCCCGCTGACTTACTTCTACAACGCCGCTGAATTTGAGAAGCTCGGCATCACCGTGCCGAAGACCGCTGACGAGCTCATTGAGACCGCCAAGAAGACCGCTGCCCAAGGCAAGTACATCATGACCTTCACACCTGATGAGGCCATGATGATGATGTCCGGCCAGGCCGGCGCTTCCGGTCCGTGGTACAAGGTCGACGGCAACTCCTGGGTTGTCAACACCCAGACTAAGGGCTCCAAGGCCGTGGCCGATGTCTACCAGCAGCTGATCGACAACAAGGCCGCCCTCACCAACCCGCGTTGGGATGCATCGTTTGATAACTCCATCCAGTCCGGTCAGCTGATCGGCACCGTGGCCGCCGCTTGGGAAGCCCCACTGTTCATCGATTCCGCCGGTGGCACTGGTGCTGGTGAGTGGAAGGTCACCCAGCTCGGTGACTGGTTCGGCAATGGCACCAAGACCGGCGCCAATGGTGGTTCCGGTGTGGCCGTGCTCAAGGGTTCCAAGCACCCGGCCGAAGCCATGGAGTTCCTTGACTGGTTCAACACCCAGGTTGATGACCTTGTCTCCCAGGGCCTTGTCGTGGCCGCTACCACCGCGGATGCCAAGACCCCGCAGAAGTGGTCCGACTACTTCAGCGGACAGGATGTCATGGCTGAGTTCAAGACCGCGAACGACAACATGGGTGACTTCACCTACATGCCTGGCTTCTCCGCAGTCGGCGCTGCAATGAAACAGACCGCCGCCAAGGCTGCCGATGGTTCTGCCAAGGTTTCGGATGTGTTCGACACCGCTCAGAAGACCTCGGTGGATACGCTGAAGAACCTCGGTCTGTCCGTCAAGGAGTGACCTCACTAGGTCTTGTCAACGGGCCGGCTTGAAATAGCCGGCCGTCCAAGACCTTCGATGCCTCGCATCACCATAGCGAAAGGCCGGGGCACATACTCCGGCCTTCCGTATTGTTTGGGGGTATTGCTGCAGGGGCGCTGTGGCCCTTGTCATTTGTTTTACTGTTCTTTGCAAAGACAGGTTTTGTATTATGACTGCATCCACTACTCAGGCGAAGGGCAAAGCACCTAGGCGTGCTGCCGCCAAGCCGAAGCGGTCCGGCGCTCAGAAGCGCGAGAACCGCACCGGCTGGGCGTTCATGGCACCGTTCGCCGTCCTGTTCACTTTCGTGTTCATCTTGCCCATCATCTGGGCCATCTATTCCAGCTTCTTCCGTCAGGTCACCGAGGGCGGTGGCGCATACGGCGGTGGCGAGCTGGTCAATAAATTCGTAGGATTCCAGAACTTCCAGTATGCTATTACTTCCGGCAACTTCTGGTCCGGCGTCGGCAGGGTGCTGATCTACACCCTGATTCAGGTGCCGATCATGATCATCGCCGCACTGGCGTTGGCCATCGTCATCGACTCGTTCGTGGTCAAGCATGTCACCGGTTTCCGTCTGGGCTACTTCCTGCCCTACGCCATCCCCGGCGTCGTGGCCTCGATTATCTGGGTCTACCTGTACAACGGCCAAATCTCGCCGATCGTCAAGGGACTTGCCGCCATCGGCGTCAATGTGGACTTCTTCAACAAGAACATCGTGCTCGGCTCGATGGCCAACATCACCACATGGACCTTCACCGGCTACAACATGCTGATTTTCCTTGCCGCACTGCAGGCCATCCCGCATGACCTCTATGAGGCCGCCCGTATCGACGGCGCCAATGGTTGGCAGATTGCCACGAAGATCAAGCTGCCGAACGTGCGTGGCGCGGCCCTGCTGGCCATGCTGCTTTCCATCGTCGGCACCATTCAGCTGTTCAACGAACCGCAGATCATGTCTACGGCTGATCCGGGTATTTCCAAGTCGTATACACCGATGATGATGGCCATGAACACTTCTCAGGGCACCATTACCCCGTCTGGTGACGGTCCGGCCTCGGCCATCGCCATTGTCATGGCTCTGATCGCAGGTGTGCTTGCCGTGCTGTACACCTTGGCCGAAAGGAAGGTGAACGAGTAATGAGCTCCGCAACCGTTGAAGCACGCGCCCGCAAAAAGGCCGAGCGCAAGCTCGAAAAGCAGCGTCAGGCTGCGCAACACGATTTGCCTCGCTCCATGCGACCGTCCGCGGCCGTGAAGACCTTCACTGTGGTGCTGCTGGTACTGGTGTTGATCTACTTCCTGTTCCCGATTTACTGGGCCATCATCGCGTCCACCAAGACGCCGGCCCAGATGACCGGTAGCAACGGCATGTGGTTTGCTGTGCCGCTTGACCAGCTGCCCAATGCCATCGCCACTAACTATTCCAAGCTGCTTGGCTGGACTCGTGGCAACTTCTGGCGCTGGGTGCTGAACTCCCTGATCTACTCGGGCGTCTCGGCATTGATCGGCACCATCGTGTCTGTGATGGCTGGCTACGCCACCGCAAAATTCAACTTCCGCGGCAAGAACGCGGCCATCGGCATCATTATGGCCTGCATGCTCATGCCGTCCGCCCTGCTGACCATCCCGATGTACTCGATCTTCCACACGTTGCACCTGACCAACACTATGCTCTCGATCATCATCCCGTGCTGCGTTTCGCCGTTCGGCTTCTTCCTGGGCCGCACGTACGCACAGAGTTCGGTGCCGGACGAACTGCTTGAAGCCGCCCGCATCGACGGCGCGAGCGAGGCGAGGATCTTCTTCACCATCGTGCTGAGGCTCCTGGCCCCGGCCATGGTGACGATTTTCCTGTTCCTGTTCGTGGCCACGTGGAACAACTTCCTGCTGCCGTTGATGATGGTGTCTTCCGACACCTTGAAGCCCGTGACCCTCGGTCTGTACGGCATGGTCTCGCTGTCCACGTTCACCGATCGCGGCGCCCTGATGATGGGTGCGTTGCTCGGCGTGCTGCCCGTGATCGTGCTGTTCCTCGGCCTCCAGCGCTACTGGCAGTCCGGCCTCGCCGCCGGTGCCGTCAAGGGCTAACCAATCCGCTGCCCGGCATGTCGTGTCACTCCTTCCGGTGCCGGGCAACGTCCCTCCCATATTCAGTGACACGATTCCAATCGTCCGGCGTCACCGTAAGCGTCAAGGATCTACGCAGTCAGGGTCCCAGGGCCCGCGATGACGCCGGTCATTTTGTATGCGACGAATTCGTCGCTTTGTAGTTTTTTTGATGACCAACCCCGCAAAGGAGCACTCATGACCAGCACCGGCCGCTTCACGCTGCCCAGTGAAGAGAATTTTGCCGAAAAGACCAAGGAACTCGCCGAATTGTGGGGTGCGGACGCCATCCGCAACTCCGACGGCACGCATCTGGACGAGGCAGTGCTCGCTCTTGGCAAGAAAATCTACAGCGCCTACTTCCCGACCCGCGCCCACAACGAGTGGATCACCCTGCACATGGACGAGACCCCGCAGGTCTACCTGCTGACCGCCCGTATCCTGGCCGAGTCCAACGCGGTGGATGTGCCGCTGATGGACGGTTTCTTCGAGGAACAGCTCAAGCCTAACCGTGACGCCGACCCTCATAAGTACTGGGAAGTCGTGGACCGCACCACGGGCGAGGTCGTGGACCCGTCCGGCTGGACGCTCGACCCGGGCGAGGACACCGTGCACGTGACCGCTGCCGTGCCGATGCACGAATACACGGTGAGTTTCCTGGCCTACATCATCTGGGACCCGGTCGAGATGTACAACCATCTGACCAACGACTGGGGCGACAAGGAACACGAGATCCCGTTCGACATCTACCATCCGGCCACCCGCAAGTTCGTGTTCGACACGTTCGAGCAGTGGCTTAAGGACAGCCCGCAGACCGATGTGGTGCGATTCACCACGTTCTTCTACCAGTTCACGCTCCTGTTCGATGAAAAGCGCCGCGAAAAGGTCGTCGACTGGTTTGGTTGCGCCTGCACCGTAAGCCCGCGTGCGCTGGATGATTTCGAAGCCAAGTATGGCTACCGCCTGCGCCCGGAGGACTTCGTGGACGGCGGTGCCTACAACTCCGCATGGCGCGTGCCCAGAAAAGCCCAGCGCGACTGGATCGACTTCCTCTCCGGCTTCGTGCGCGAAAACGTCAAGCAGCTCGCCGACATGTCCCACGCCGCCGGCAAAGAGGCGATGATGTTCCTCGGCGACCAGTGGATCGGCACCGAACCGTACAAGGACGGATTCGACGAACTCGGCCTGGACGCCGTGGTCGGTTCCATCGGCGACGGCACCACCACCCGCATGATCGCCGATATTCCGGGCGTCAAGTACACCGAAGGCCGCTTCCTGCCGTACTTCTTCCCCGACACGTTCTACGAGGGCAACGATCCGAGCATCGAAGGCCTCGACAACTGGCGCAAGGCCCGCCGCGCGATCCTGCGCTCGCCGATCAGCCGCATGGGCTACGGCGGCTACCTCTCCCTGGCCGCCAAGTTCCCGAAGTTCGTGGACACGGTGACCCATATCGCCAACGAATTCCGCGACATCCACGACCGCACCGGTGGGGTGGCCGCCGAAGGTGAGCTCAACGTGGCGATTCTGAATTCCTGGGGCAAGATGCGCTCCTGGATGGCGTTCACCGTGGCACACGCCCTGCCCAACAAGCAGACCTACTCCTACTACGGCATTCTGGAATCCCTGTCCGGCATGCGCGTGAACGTGCGGTTCATCAGCTTCGACGACGTACTCGCGCATGGCATCGATAGCGATATCGACGTAATCATCAACGGCGGCCCGGTCGACACCGCATTCACCGGCGGCGACGTGTGGACCAACCCGAAGCTCGTGGAAACCGTGCGCGCCTGGGTGCGTGGCGGCGGCGCGTTCGTGGGCGTGGGCGAGCCGAGCTCGGCACCGCGCTTCCAAACGGGCCGGTTCTTCCAGCTGGCCGACGTGATTGGCGTGGACGAGGAGCGCTATCAGACCCTTTCGGTGGACAAGTATTTCCCGCCGGTGGTGCCGGACCACTTCATCACCGCCGATGTGCCGGTCGACCCGGCGGCCCGCGAGGCTTGGGAGCAGGCCGGCTACCGCATCCCGCTGAGCGGCTGCGGCGGCGGCCAGTCCATCAAGCCGTTGGGCGGCATCGATTTCGGCGAACCCGTGCTCAACACGTATCCGGTCAATGAAAACGTGACCCTGCTGCGCGCGGACGGCGGCCAGGTACAGCTCGCGACCAACGATTATGGCAAGGGCCGCGGCGTGTATATCTCCGGCCTGCCCTATTCGGCGGCCAACGCCCGACTGCTGGAACGCGTGCTGTTCTACGCTTCCCACAACGAAGACAAGTATGCGGCCTGGAGCTCGTCCAATCCGGAATGCGAAGTGGCACACTTCCCCGAGCAAGGGCTGTATTGCGTAATCAACAACACCGATCAGCCGCAGAAGACCACGGTGACTTTGGCCGACGGCACCACCGAGGACTTCGACCTGCCTGACAGCGGTATCGCCTGGCGTGAAGCCTGATCCCGCGTTTTGGAGAACGGACCCATCATGACTGAAAGCAATGAAGTTTTATTCGGCATCGCCTCGCATTTTGCGCTGGAAGGTGCCGTGACCGGTATCGAACCTTACGGAGACGGCCACATCAACACCACCTATCTGGTGACCACGGACGGCCCCCGCTACATCCTCCAGCAGATGAACACCAGCATCTTCCCCGATACGGTGAATCTGATGCGCAATGTCGAACTGGTCACCTCCACTCTCAAGGCTCAGGGCAAAGAGACGCTGGACATTGTGCCCACCACCTCAGGCGCCACCTGGGCCGAGATCGATGGCGGCGCATGGCGCGTCTACAAGTTCATCGAACACACCGTGTCCTACAACCTCGTGCCGAACCCGGACGTGTTCCGCGAAGCCGGCAGCGCATTCGGCGACTTCCAGAACTTCCTGTCCGAATTCGACGCCAGCCAGCTGACCGAAACCATCGCCCACTTCCACGACACCCCGCATCGTTTCGAGGACTTCAAGGCCGCCCTCGCCGCGGACAAGCTCGGCCGCGCCGCCGCATGCCAGCCGGAAATCGACTTCTATCTGAGTCACGCCGACCAGTATGCCGTCGTGATGGATGGGCTCAGGGACGGTTCGATTCCGCTGCGCGTGACCCACAATGACACCAAGCTCAACAACATCCTCATGGACGCCACCACCGGCAAGGCGCGTGCGATCATCGATCTCGACACCATCATGCCCGGCTCCATGCTGTTCGACTTCGGCGATTCCATACGCTTTGGTGCGTCCACTGCTCTGGAAGACGAAAAGGACCTCAGCAAGGTGCATTTCAGCACCGAGCTGTTCCGCGCCTACACGGAAGGCTTCGTGGGCGAACTACGCGGCAGCATCACCGCGCGCGAGGCCGAACTGCTGCCGTTCAGCGGCAACCTGCTCACCATGGAATGCGGCATGCGCTTTCTCGCCGACTACTTGGAAGGCGATATCTACTTTGCCACCAAGTACCCCGAGCATAATCTGGTGCGCACCCGCACCCAGATCAAACTCGTGCAGGAGATGGAGCAGAAGGCCAGCGAAACCCGCGCCATCGTAGCCGACATCATGGAGGCTGCCAGGTGAGCCGTCAGCCGAGCCATACCCGAACCAGCATGATGGAGGCAGAGCAATGAACGATCAGCTGACCGAGGTATACGCCAGCATCGACGCCCTGATCGATTATGCCTTGGCCCATCTTGACCTTGACCCACGCAACGCAGACTGGACCCGCAACCAAATCTTCGCCCTCTTCCGCCTAGATTCCTACCCCGGACCCAAAACCACAACGTCGGCGGCGTCAGTGTCAGACGTAGTCCAAGACATTGTTGGCAGCCGAAGCCAGGCCCCCTATGGCGAAAAGACCCCCGACCCCCTGCTCGCCGCCTTCCGCGCCGCCGCCACAACCGCCGGCCTTTTCAAGCCGGAGGAAGGCCCGGCCTACGCCGACACCATCATGGGCATCCTCTCCGCCAACCCCGCTGATCTCGACGACCGATTCCTGCTCGTCGAGCACCGGGATGGCGGCATGGCCGCCATGCAATGGTTCTACGACTACTGTGTGGCCAACAATTATGTCAAGCGTGCCCAGCTCGACCGGAACCCGCGCTTCGACTCGCACGGGCTGACGGTGACCATCAACCTCGCCAAACCCGAATTCAAGAACATGAAGAAGGCGGCGGCCGGCAACGCCGTGGCCGGCGGCTACCCGAAGTGCACGATCTGCCATGAGAACGAGGGCTTCGCCGGACGTGACAAGCGCACGCTGCGCACCTTGCCGGTCACGCTCGGCGGCGAGTCATGGTTCTGGCAGTTCTCGCCCTACGGCTACTTCGACCAGCACGGCATCTGCGTGAACACCGACCACACGCCGATGCATGTGGACCGCGACACCTTCGGCCATCTGCTCGACTTCGTGGACCGTTTCCCCGGATACTTCCTCGGATGCAACGCCGCGCTGCCTCGCATCGGCGGCTCGGTGCTCGCCCACGACCACTACCAGGGCGGCGGCGAACTGCTGCCGATGCACAAGGCCGCCACTTGGGCCGCCTTCACGCTCGCCGACTATCCGGACGCCGTGGTCGAAATCCTCGACTGGCCCGGTACCGCCGTGCGTGTGGTGTCGAAAAACCGCCAGAGCATCATCGACGTATCCGACATCATCCGCGAGGCATGGGTCGGTTATGACGACGCGGCGAACGGCATCGCCAGCCATGACGCGGACGGCAACCGCCAATCCGCCCTCTCGCCCAGCGCGATCATCACCGAACGTGGCTATGAGATGAGTCTCATCTTCCGCAACAATGCGATCAGCGACGAGTACCCGGAAGGTATTTTCCATGCACACCCCGAATACTGGCCGGTCAAGCAGGAGCCGATTGGACTGATCGAAGCCCAAGGCCTGTTCATCCTGCCCGGACGGCTCGTCGACCAGCTCGGCATCGTCGAGGAGGCGCTCGCCGAAGGCCGCGATTTGCCCGATGAAGTCAGCGAATTCAGTCTCGAATGGGGCGAACTCGCTGAAACATTGGCCGGAAACCGCGACCGCGAGGCCATCCACCAAGCCGTACGTGACGAGCTCGGCAGCGTCTGCTACCGCATCCTCGGCAACACGGCCGTCTTCAAGCAGAAAGCCACCACGCAAACATTCCTCGAAAGCCTTGGTTTTGCCGCTAGGTGAAACAGGTCAAGTGAAGTAAGCTCAATACTGAAGGAAAACCGAAGGCAAGTCCTTCCAAAGGAGGAGATATGACTACTGTTCTGGTTACGGGCGGTGCTGGATTCATCGCCACCCACACCGACATCGAACTGCTCGACAAGGGCTACGACGTTATTTCCGTAGATAACTACGGCAACTCGTCTCCCGTGGCGCTTGAGCGCGTCGAGCAGATCACCGGCAAGCCGGTCAAGCGTTACGACGGTGACGTGCGCGATGAGGCGCTTATGGAACGCGTCTTCACCGAAAACAACATCGATTGGGTCATTCACTTCGCCGGTCTCAAGGCCGTGGGCGAGTCCGTGGCCAAGCCGATCGAATACTACGACAACAACCTGTACTCCACGCTTGTGCTGCTCAAGGTGATGAAGAAGCACAACGTCAAGAAGATCATCTTCTCCTCCTCCGCCACCGTGTACGGCACGCCGAAGGAACTGCCGATTACCGAGGAGACGCCGACCGGCGGCACCACCAACCCGTACGGCACCTCCAAGCTGTTCCAGGAGCAGATTCTGCGCGACGTACATGTGGCCGATTCGTCCTGGACCATCGTGCTGCTGCGCTACTTCAACCCGGTCGGCGCACACGAGTCCGGCCTGCTGGGCGAAGATCCGAAGGGTATTCCGGCGAACCTCACCCCGTACGTGGCCAAGGTCGCGGTCGGCGAGCTCAAGGAAGTCCAGGTCTACGGCGACGACTACGACACGCCCGACGGCACTGGTGTGCGTGACTACATCCACGTGGTCGACCTGGCCAAGGGTCACGTGGCCGTCATTGACCACATCGACAAGGAAGGCGTGTTCGTCTACAACCTGGGTACCGGCCACGGCTACTCCGTGCTTGAGGTCATCAAGGCTTACGAGAAGGCCGCCGGTCATCCGATTCCGTACACGATCAAGCCGCGTCGCCCCGGTGACATCGCCGCCTGCTACGCCGACGCTTCCAAGGCGGAGAAGGAGCTTGGCTGGAAGGCCGAGCTGACCATCGACGACATGGCCGCCTCCTCCCTCAACTGGCAGACCAAGAACCCCAACGGTTTCCGCGACGCCGAGTGATATGAGCAGATGAGCTCCCTCTGATGGGGGAGCTCATCTGTCGTTTATCACACAATGCGCCTATCGGCGGCCCAGCGGGTGAGCTCGGTGCGATTCGAAAGCTGAAGCTTTCGCAGCACCGAGCTCACGTGCGTTTCTACCGTCTTGATCGAAATGAACAGTTCGGCCGCCACCTCTTTATACGTGTATCCGCGTGCGATCAGCCGCATGACCTCCTGCTCGCGGGCGGATAGCCGGTCCAGCTCCTCATCATGAGCCCGTGCCGCACCATCAGCGCCGCCATCAGACCCCGCCGCCGGCACACCCTGGAAGGCCGAAAGCACAAAACCGGCCAGTTTTGGCGAGAACACGGCATAGCCCTCATGCACCTGCTTGATGGATGAAATCAAATCAGCGCCGGTAATCGTCTTGGTCACATAGCCCTGGGCGCCGGCGCGAATCACCGCCCCCACATCCTGCGGCGCATCCGAAACCGACAACGCCAGAAACACAGTGGTAGGGGAGTAGGGGCGCGATTTGGCGAGGATCTCGGCACCGCCGCCACCTTCACCGCCGGGCACATGCACATCCAGCAACACCACCTGCGGCTTGGTCTGTGCGATCATCGCCACCGAACCGGGCACGTCCGCCGCTTGGCCGACGATATCGAAGGAATCGCGCAATGTGGCGATTACGCCCGCACGGAACATCTCATGGTCATCGACCACGGCCACACGAATCTTGGCTGTCTCGTTCTCGCTCATCGATGTTCTCCCTGCGCCGCTTTCAGCGCGATCGGCATATGCATTCTGACCTCGGTGCCCCAGCCGGCCCTGGACACTATCTCCACTGTACCGCCGCGCCGTTTGACGCGGCCGATAATCGATTCGCGGATGCCCAGCCGGTCGGGCGGAATGGCGTCCATATCGAAGCCTTCGCCATGGTCGCGCACGAACACTTCAACCATCGTGTCGCTGGCCTCGCAATACAAAGACACCGGCTCGCCGCCATGCGTGACCGCATTGACCAACGCCTGACGGGTGGCGTCCAGCAGCGCATCGGTCTGGGCGCTCGGCCGCGCGTCGCCCACGGTGACCACCTCAATCGGCTTGCCGTGCTCGTCCTCCACTTCGGCGGCGATCTGCTTCAATCCGGTTCCCACCGAACGATCCGATGTGGAACGTTCCTGATACAGCCATTCGCGCAGCTCGCGCTCTTGGCTACGCGCCAGGGCGAATACGGTGGTCGGTTCCTCGGAGTGCAGCTGAATCAGCGCCAACGTTTGCAGCACGCCATCATGCAGATGGGCGGTCATGTCCGCGCGCTCCTCTTCGCGCTCCTTCAATGCCTGCTCGTGGGTGAGTCGTTGCAGCATCGCGTTCGCCCACGGCATCACCGCCACCACGATACCGACGATCATCATGAATCCGCTGGCAACAATGCGTCGAGGAGAGGTGCCCCACCCAGGAATGCTGACATTATGCACATACAATGCCCATCCCATGAAAATCAGTGCGATGCCGCCCAACATAGACAACAGCTGCGTGCCTCGCGGACTAAGATTCATCCATGCCAGTGCGATGCCGCCCAACCCTACCAGCAGCGGAAGCACAATCTGGACATCCGCACCGGTGCTGGTGAGCAGCAGTCCGGTGGCCATCAACGCGAAACCGGCCAATGCCACGACGGCCGGTTTCGGAGCACGTTGGATGGCCTCGGACAATGATTCCGGTGCGGCAGCCGATTCGTCGTCATGAGCGGCAAGTGGCTGATTGCCTCGCGCAAGCGGCGCCTGATTAACGGGCACTGTGCGAGCCGCAGCCGCCACCGGGTCTCCGGCAGGCATGAACACCCACAGGAATACATAAGCGATGATGCCTGCGCCGTAGAGGACGGTCAGTGCGATGAACGCAATCCGAACCCATGCCACGCCGATGCCCAAGTGCAGGGCGATGCCCTTGCACACGCCGGTGAGCCAACGGCCCTGCCGGGGGCGCATCAACGGCATGCGCGCGGGCAGCAATGGTTCGGGAGATGACGTCATACTCCTATTGTGCCGCGCTCAGGGCGTTACGGCCGGGGTTTTACCCGGTGTTCAGGGAACAATCAGGGTGTTCCCCGAGCGTTGTGGCAGTGGTCGGGCGGTGTAATGGAATCATGAGCAATCCAAACGCGAATCCATATCAGCCACAGCCGCAGCCTGGTCCGCAAAAAAACAAGACATCGCGACGCTTCTTCACTTGGGTGCGATCCAGTGGACTGGTTCGCGGCGACGACCGGTGGATCGGCGGCGTATGCAGCGGCATCGCTTTACGGCTTGGCTGGAGCCCCACATTAGTACGTGCGTTGGTGATTGTATGTACATTGTTCTTCGGTTTTGGCGCAGCTCTGTACGCACTCGGCTGGTTTCTGATGCCGGATGTACGCGATGGGCACATCTTGGCCGAGGACCTCATTGCCGGCCAATGGGACTGGAATTGTCTGGGATGCTTCCTGTTCCTCGCCGTGGCAATCGTGATTCCAGGTGCGGGGTGGGGTTGTATTGCGCTCGCCGCCTTAGCGCTATGGCTGTTGGCCAAAAGCGGCATTCGCCAGCAGGAAGGGTACGGATTCGGGGCATCTGCGCCGCGACCGGTTTCACAGCCTGTGTCATATCCAGCTCCACAGCCTGTCTCATATCCAGCCGCGCAACCAGTACCTCAATCTCCTTTGTATTCAGCTCCGCAACCTTTTCCGCAACCTGTTTCACAACCTGTTTCACAAACCGCGCCTAGTGTTTCACAGCCTGTTTCACAGCCTGTCTATCAGTCGATGCCCAGCGTGATGCCGGGTACTGTGCCCGGCGCGATGCCCGGCACAGTACCCAACGGGCCGTTTGCCCCCGACCGTATGAATGCGACGGCCTATGCCCCCACCGAGTCCAAGCGCCGCAAGCCGGCGGGCCCAATCGTGGTCTTGAGCATACTGGGCCTTACCTTCCTCTCCTTTGCCGGTCTGATGGGACTGATTTGGGTAAACGACATGGGCATTATCGGCATTATGCGTCTGGGCACCATCTGGATTGCCGCAGTATGCATAGTGATGGGGCTGGTGGTCATCATTCTCGGATTCAGAGGACGGCGTACCGGTGGTCTGATTCCTCTCGGACTGGTTGCCGGTGGATGCGCGCTCTGCATGACCATCGTTTCAGGCACGTATGGCGTGTACTACCGTGATCTTGGTGCCAGCGGCATCAATACTGTTGTTTCACTGAGCCAATCTGTCAGTGCGAGAAACAGCGACGGCATGAACGATGTGCAAAAGGATGGCATCTTCGTTGCCGATGCCAGCGATGCCACGTTTGAAACATTGCAGCAAGGTGTGGCGTTCAGCGGTGAAAACTACAACACCGATCAGGCAATCATTGATTGGTCCGATTGGGACAAGACACATGGACCGCACACGGTGAAGATGCTGGATGGCAAAACTTCCATCAGTAATTGCCCGGTCGGTACCATCACCATAGCCGCAACACAGGCGCAAGTGCATATCGTTCTGCCGGATTCCTGCACTTACGCCTTCGGCACCGCCGACTCCTACTACTCCACTTCGAGTGACGTTGGCGGCAAATACGAGATGGTATACAACAACTACATGGGTCCAAGCTTTGTTTTCTTCGAAGCTGAAAGTGCCACCAATGGGCCTGATCACGAATGGTTGTATAAGGAATCCGCCATGCCGGACAACGGCCCAGAATTAAAAATCAATATTCCCTATGCGGTGGAAGCACGTGTCAACGTGGTGTACGCCTCCGATTGGGAAGGCTCTACGTTCCAGCCGCTTGCCGATATATACGACGGCAACAGTACAAGCAAGAACACAACCGAACAATCGGAATGATCAAGCCGTTGCAACTAGGAGATGGAATCATGACTGATGAAACCAAGGAATTCGCCTCCATCGAGGATGCGACACCGACCACGGCCATACCTTCCGAAACCGACGCGACCACCGCGACAACAACCATGGTGACCGTCGATGACCGAACCGATACCACGGTGCTGCCATCCGCAGCGGATGATGACGAAACGGCTGTGCTGCCCGTCCCCGACAATCATGCGGATGCGTCGGTCTCGGATGTGGATACGCAGGCAACAGCTGCCTCTCCATCGCCCATCGAACCAACCACAGATCGGATTGCCCTGGAAACAGTTGCCGATGCCGTGGAGGGAGATGGTGGGCCGATTCCATCTGCCGATGATGTGCCGATGTACGCAGCACCTTCAGCACGACCTCCCTATGGGCAGTCTCAGACCGCCGGCAAACCATGCCAGCCTGGGGGGAGCTCCAAGAACGTCCAGAGCGCCAAGAACGTCCAGAATGCTAAGGATGTCAAGAGTGCCAAGAACATCCAGAAACAGAGCACCAGCGCGCCTACTGTGGTATTCGGACTATTAGGCGTGATTATCGGCGTGATCGCGCTGGTTTTCGGGTACATATCTCCGGATCGGATGATTTCGTTGTTCTCGCCGAATCCGCAATTGCTGACGGCTATTATTTGCGCCGTAGTGGGACTGATTCTGGTAATAGTGGCCGTTGTATGGGCCATAGTCGGTGCCGTCAAGAAGAGAAAATAGCGTTACAAACCATTGCATTACGGTCCCAGTAGAAGCACATTATAACGGGAGCCGACCGATAAGAGCCGACCGTTCTATGCTGATGGGGGGAGGCATAGTAACTATGAAGCGGATTTCGGTGCGGCGGGTAGCGAGCGTCATCGCCGCCGCGATGGCGATGACGCTGGTATTCGCCACACTTGGCTGGGCGATGATGCCGCAATGGAACACACGGCCCTACACCAAGCACATCGTTATCGCTTCTGCCGACACCACCATCACCCCTGCCCATGCGAACATTCCCCACGAGGGGCGATATCGTACGCGTGAAACCCGACTATCCATCAAGACCGGCGACGGCGTCACGCTACCCGCCGTACTACGTGAACCGGTCGGCGCTCCCGGGCCACGCCCGGCTTGTCTGTTCATTCACGGGTCCGGTACCAGCGGTGCCGAGGATTTCGGCGATATCGCCAACGCCATGGCCTCTGCCGGTATCGTGACCTTGGTGCCGGCCAAGCGCAACGACAACTACACCGTGCTGCATCGCGACTACCCGCGTTTTGCTCGCGAATACGGGCGTTCGCTCGACGTGTTGCGTGGCAGAATCGGCGTGGACCCCGCCAAAACCGGCATCTACGCCGAATCCGAAGGCACCTGGATCGCCACGATTCTAACCTCGAAACGGCAAGACATTGCCTTTGCCGTACTTACATCCGCACCGGTGTTCAATGGACGTGAGCAAATGGCCATGGCTGTCAGCGCCTATACGCATGAGGCCGGCGCGCCCAAGCCCGTGGTCAAAGACATGGCCAAATTGATGTCGCTGGACTACGCGCCATTTGATCTAGCCTATGCCGACTTTGATGCCGACCGGTATCTGAAATCCCTCACCATGCCGGTGCTGGTGAACTACGGCACCTACGATACGGCCATGCCCATCGAACAGGGGGCGCAGCGGATCATCGCCACGGCCAACAAGTCCGGCAACGAGAACGTCACCGTACGCTATTTCGCCGGCAACCATCAGATGCGGGCTGGTGAGGGCTTATTCACCCCGAACCTGCCATTGGCCGAAGGCTATACGCAAGCGCTGGAAAATTGGGTGAACGGTGTGACTGCCGGAACCAAAGCCGATGGATGGGCAACGCCCCAAGTCGCCGGTGCGACACCTCACCAGCGCTTCGCCGCGCCGCAACGTACCAGATCCGGTATCGTCGGCTCGCTCGGCGTGCTGGCCGGTCTGATGGTGGCAGGGCCCGTGCTGATCGTGATGGCGGCGATATTAGGTATTGGCTTGACTGTGTTTTCTTGGCTACAGACGTTGCTGGCCGGGCGACGTAGTGTGGCGACTGTGCGGGCCATGCATGCGACGCCGAGTGGGCTGGGAGCCGCCCAACAGCGTACGTTGCACGGCATTGCCGGCTTATCTGCCGGTATCGGCACAGCGGTGATGGTGATTACTGGGCTGTTGTACGGCTATATGAGCGCCGTAGGCGTATCGGCTGTATTGGTTATGCCTCAACCGCGGCTGTTTGCCGTCGGATGGGTGGTGCTGCGAATAGCGACCATGCTGTTGGTGGTGCTGTTTGCTTGGGAAATGGAACGTGTCTGGTATTGCCGCGCCGATATCGTCGGTGTGCGGCGCGTCATATGCGTGATGGTAGCGCTCGGCACTCTCACCACACTGATGACACTGGCATTTTGGGGCCTATTCTCGCTGTAATTCTGCCGATGTGCGCTGGTAAATGGGGCCTGGCGGGCAGGCTGCGTTGGTGGTCTGGGTGTGGGGCGATCGGCAGATTGCGTTGGCCTGGGTGTGGCCGGCCGGCGTACATCAGTCGGGGTGTCCGATACACAGTGAATGGCTGAGTATTACGCTTGGGAGGCTTCGGCCTCCTCTAAGGTGTCGAAACCGCCGAGCTGGACTGTGTGCAACAAGGTTTCCTCAGTGATATTGCGTTGCGGGCTGGCTGCGGCGCGCTCGCTAATCATCACCTCGTAGAGCTGGAAGGTCCGTTCGGAATACGTACCAAGCTCGCCGCGCAGATAGGTTTCGAATGAGGTGGCAGATGGTGTGTCTTCGGTGGTGGTGAGTACGCGCATCGCCTCGCCGAGCTTGGGGTAGCGCTCGCGGAAATCCTTGGCCCAGGCGACCTGCTGGGCGATGACCTGTTCCTGACGGGCCACGCGCTCTTCAGAGGGACGCGGAATATACGGCTCTATGTTCTTCGTGAAATCTTCCGGCGCGGTGGAGGCCATCATGCGGCCGTATTTTTCGGTCACGAGGTTGCGGCCCACGTGGTCGGCCGCGTCAAGATCAGCGGCATAGCTGGTGAGTAATGGCCGCTCCCATGTGAGGAACTGGGCCAGCCGCATCTGGTGGAACACCGGCCAGTTGCCTTGGCATGCCGCGCGTCCACCCTCATTGTTGGTGCGCTGGAACTGATCCCATTCATGGCGCACAATAGCCTCGCGCAGTTCATCATCAGTCAGTTCGTTGGTCATCGACGTTCCTTCCACTAATATCTCCCTCTGATGAGGGAGATGGCACGGCGAAGCCGTGACAGAGGGAGCTTGAATCTACAAACTTTTAAGCACCGGATCATCGGAGACGATGTGGTCCTCGACATACGGGCGCTGCCATTCGAGGAAGGTCTCGCCGGACGTGGTCAGGTGTTCGCGTTTGAGTTCCCTGACGATATCCACCGCAATCTGCTCCACAACATCGTTGATTTTCTCGATTGCTGGAGCCGCGCCCTTGCCGCCTTCGCCGAATCCGGCCCCGCCATAGCAGGCTGTCGAACTCAATCGCATCACGGTTTCCAACTGTTCGCCCACGTTCGGCAACAGCGCGAACATCGAGCCAGACAGCTTGCGCAATGCCGCGAACTGCCACTTGTAATACGGCATATAGCCCACCACCATCGGCACGTTAACCAGGAACACCAACGAGGCGGTGGCCTGCACGAACTCGTGGATGGACAGCCATGCGGCCGCGCCGTCGCCGCGCTTCAACGAACGCGGCAGATTATATTGACCGGCCTGGGCGATCATGCCGAGTCGCCTGGAGATCAGCGCGAGCCGCACATCGTCGGGCATGTTCTTGAACCCTTGGCGCGTCTTGGAAAACAGACCGGTGGGATCGGCGAACACCTCGCCATTGGTGGCGGCGGCCAAGGCCGATTCCTGAAGCATCAGCCACTCATGCGGCGCGGTCTGCGCCGGCGCAGTGCGATACCCGGTGATCGACTCAAAGAAGTCACCGATGCGGAACACGCCGTCACGGCGATTCGCGCCCTGTGCGCGCGGCGTGACGGGGGAACCTGCACCTGCGGAGGGGAATGCTCCGGAAGCATCGGACCTGGCATGCGCCTCGAACGTCACGTGGCCTTGCGCATCCACGCTGAACTTGCGCGGCAGTGCCTCGTAATCGGCCTCAAGTTGCTCGCCGATGGCCGCGTAATCCTCATCCGTAAGCCACAGGCAGAAGCGCGGGCCGAAATCGTGGTCCTGCGAATACGCATCATCGAATCCGTAGCATTCCGAGCCATGACCCACCAGACCGGCGGCGATACGCCCGGCATACTGCGGATACTTCGCCGCAATCATCGGCTTGCCCATCTGCGTCCAGAACGCGCGGGCCAGCTTCAGTCCGGACACCGGGCATGCGGAAACGGCCTCGGCCGCGCCCGCAGAACCGGTCGACACCGAAACGGTGGATGGGGAAGATGCCGAGTTCGCACCGGTCTTGCCCTGTGCCGGGCTGTTCGACAGCCGCGAGCCGGACTGGGGCAGCGCGCCTGCATCGCCGGCAACACCCGCATTGTCAACCGTCACCCCGGCCTGCGCCGCCGCTTCCTCGGCCTGCCGCAGATTGTCGGCGGTGATACGCCAGTAATCGGTGTCCTTGCCGTAACATTCCTCGATCACGGCCAGCGCATGCCGGTATCCAGTAACCGCATCCGCATACCGTCTCTCGGCAAAGCACACCTGCGCGAAGCCCGCCAGTGCGGAGGCATAATGCGCGGAATGTTCTAGATGGCCGGTGCGATAGATTTCCAGCGCCTTGGCTGCATGCCAATGCGCGTCCTCCAACTTGTGTTCGGTCAGCAGGGTCAACGCCAGATTCGTGTGCGAGCTGGCCACGTCGATATCCGCGTCCGGGTTCACGCTCGAGGCTTCGATAATGCGCAGCGCTTCACGCAACTCCAGTTCCGCCTTGTCGGGCCGATTCGTCTCGCTGTAGAGCATCGACAGATTGTTGTGCAGTGCTGCGAGCCTACGGTCGGTGGGTGCCAGCGAATGCCGGCAGACACTCTGCGCCTGATGATACAAATCCTCGGCCTGATCGTATTGTTTGGCCGCGCGCATCGAGGTGGCGCAATTGATTAGCGTGGTGGCCCACGCCTCGGATGTGCCGGTGGTCAAGCCCATACGAGCGGCCAGTTCCAGCGCTCGCTGCACAATCCACTGATTCTCCTTGTGCCGACCTTGCGAGCGATAGAAGCCCATCGTTTCGTTGAGCACGGTGAGCAGTCCGGCCTCGTCGCCGGCGTTTTCCGCGTCCACCATCGCCTGTTCCAAGTACGGGCCGGCTTCGGTGGCAGCCGTGTGGCGATCGAAAATCGCGTCCAGTCCGTTCAGGAATTGTTGGGTATCAAAGGTTGCGGGCGATTGATCGGCATCGTCCGTGGCCTGGTTCGCCGTGGAATCGGAACCTTGTGCTGCGGCCGCCGCATCGGTGTCGTCGGCATCGTCTGGACCATGCGCGAATTGCGCGGCGAATTGTTTGAGCAGTGCTTCCTCATCCATACCGCCAGACCTCCCTGAATCGTGTCTGATTTCAGTCTATTAATACTGTGAACAAACACGTCAGGGAGTTTGCTGTGAGCTTGGTCTCAGTCCACCTTGGTTTCGCGCATGCGGTGAATGGCGTCGGTATCGGTTTCGCAGCGCCACGAGTAGAAGGCCAGCAGCCCTACGGCAAGCAGAGCCAGCGGCATACCGCCCAGGCCGGTATAGCGATAGTTCATCGAGAAGGTGGTGAGCATCGCGCCGCCGACAATCGAGCCGATGGCATTGCCGAAGTTAAACGCCACCTGTACAGCCGCGCCGGCGATCAGCTCGCCGCCGCCCTGGCCGGCTTCGGTCATCAGCAATTGCTGTGGAGCGGAAGTAAAGAACAATCCGATGGCGATCCAGAACGTCAGTACAGCGGTCATCGGCTGATTACCCGGAGTGATAAGCACCAGCAACAAGCCGAGGCAGGAGATGGACTGACCTATTGCGGCCGCGCCGGCATGCCTCCAATGGTCGGTCAGACGACCTCCAAGCAGACCGCCGATGACCATACCAAAGCCGGCAAGCATCATCAGCATCGGCACCAGGGAAGACGACCATCCGCCGGTTTTCTGCAGCCAAGGGGAGACGTAGCTCCACCAGCAGAACACACCGGCATTGCCGGTGAACACGGCGGCCAAAATCACCCACGGGCCACGGCGGGTGAGGAACTTGAACTGACCGGCGATGCCTGCGTCCTTGATCGGTGCAACGTACGGAATCCACGCCGACGCCAGCACAATCGTCATTGCCGCCCAAGCGGCCAAAATGCCGAAGGCAAGACGCCAGGAAAGGAACTCGGCCATCAAGGTGCCCGCCGGTACGCCGAGCATATTGGCCACGGTCTGTCCGGTGACCATCACGGATACGGCCTGCGCCTCCTTGCCTTCCTCCGCCAGAGTCTTGGCGATGAGTGTGGCTGTGCCGAAGAATGCGCCGTGCGGCAGGCCGGCGACGAATCGTGCGACGACCAGCATGGCGGCATTGACGGAGATTGCGGAAGCCAGATTGCCCACCAAGGCAATCACCATAAACAATATGATGAGGTCCTTCGGCGGCACCTTGCGGCCGAATACCAGAATCAGTGTGCCGAAGCACACGCCGATCGCATACGCGGAAATGTAATGGCCTGCGGTGGGGATGTCCACGCCGGTGGCGGCCGCGGCCTGCGGCAGAATGCCCATCATCACGAACTCGGCGGCACCGAGAATGAACGCGCCCGAAGCCAGTGCAAGCAGACTCTTCTTCATGGTTCCTCTAATTACTTCAGTATTACTTACAAAAACAGTGCGGCAATCGATTGATTCGAGCGATATATTACGGTGGTCCGCCAACAAATACGGGGGCTTGCCGTGATGTGGTTTGTCGCTGTGTGCGGCGGGTTGTTTACCGCTGTTCGATCGCTTGGTTTGATTGTTGGGACAGGAAACGAAAAACCGGATTGCTGATTTCTCAACAATCCGGTCCAGTTGTCGGGCTGGCGGGATTTGAACCCGCGGCCTCTTCGTCCCGAACGAAGCGCGCTACCAAGCTGCGCTACAGCCCGTTTGGCAACAGATGTAGATACTACATTGTGGTGGTGGACAATGCAAATCGGCATGTCGCGAGTGTTGCGTGATGGTGGATTCGCCATGTGTACAGGTCTCTCAAGCCTTGTGCAGGGCCGGTTTTGCGTCATGTGAGCGGGTGTTCAGATGGCCGTGCGGTCTGCCGGGCTCATAATCGCCGGCCTTGCGTACACTGATGAATCATGGCTGAAGTTGTCGAAAATACCGAAAACACTGAGAATGAAACCCCGGCCGTCCCGCAGATGAGCACCGTCGAACGTGCGGAAATGCTGCTCAAGCAGGACGCCACCATCCGCGAGAAGATCAAGTCCGGTGCCACGCTGGACGAAGCCGTGGACCCCTCCAACAAGGAGTTCGGCCCGCTGGCCCACCCCGAGCAGGTGCAGATGCGCGTGGCCAAGCGCGCGATGATGCTTGAGGCCGGCATCGCCCCCTACCCGGTGCACTTGGACGTCACCGACACCATCGAGGCGGTCCGCGCCAAGTATGACGGCAAGCTCGAGGCTGGCGAAGAGACCGAAGACATGGTCGGCATTGCTGGCCGCGTGCTGTTCCTGCGCAACGCGGGCGGCCTGTGCTTCGTGCAGCTGTCCGCCGGTGACGGCACCAAGATTCAGGGCATGATCTCCAAGAAGGAGATTGGCGCCGATTCGCTCAAGCAGTTCAAGCAGCTCGTCGACCTTGGCGATCACTTGTACCTCAAGGGCCGCGTCATCGCCTCCAAGACCGGCGAGCTGTCCGTATTCGCCACTGAGTGGGCTATCGCCTCTAAGGCCCTGCAGCCGCTGCCGGCCCTGCACAAGGACCTGAACGAAGACACCCGCACCCGCAAGCCGTACATCGGCATGATTGCGGACGAGAACATCCGCAACATGGCGCGCAACCGCTCCAAGGCCGTGGCCTCCCTGCGCCGCACCTTTGACGACCACGACTTCCTCGAGGTCGAAACCCCGATGCTGCAGACCCTGCACGGTGGCGCGGCCGCCCGCCCGTTCACCACGCACATGAACGCCTTCGACCTTGACCTGTACCTTCGCATCGCCCCGGAACTGTTCCTCAAGCGCTGCCTGGTCGGCGGCATCGATCGCGTGTTCGAAATCAACCGTGACTTCCGCAATGAGGGCGTCGACGCCACGCACGCCCCCGAATTCACCATGGTCGAGGCCTACCAGGCCTATGGCACCTATGATTCCATCGGCCAGCTGGTCAAGGAGCTCGTGCAGAAGACCGCCATGGACGTCTACGGCTCGCACAAGGTCACCCTGCTCGACGGCACCGAATACGACTTCGGCGGCGAATGGAAGACCATCAGCATGTACGACTCCCTGTCCGAATCGTTGGGCGAGGAGATTGTGCCGAACGGCGGCCCGGACGCCCCCGGCACCTCCGTTGAGCACCTGGGCGCCATCGCCGACAAGCTCGGCGTAGAGCGCGACGACGTGGAGAACCACGGCAAGCTCGTCGAACACCTGTGGGAGCACTTCTACGAGGACAAGCTTTACGAGCCCACCTTCGTGCGTGACTTCCCGGTCGAAACCTCCCCGCTGGTCAAGGGCCACCGCACCAAGCCCGGCGTGGTGGAGAAGTGGGATCTCTACGTGCGCGGCTTCGAGCTGGCTACCGGCTACTCCGAGCTCAACGACCCGATCGTGCAGCGTGAACGTTTCGTGGCTCAGGCCAAGGACGCGCTCGCCGGCGACGAAGAGGCTTGCGACATCGATGAGGACTTCCTCGAGGCTCTCGGCGTGGGCATGCCTCCGGCCGGCGGTATGGGTATGGGTATTGATCGACTGCTTATCGCCTTGACCGGTGCCACGATTCGCGAGACCATCACCTTCCCGCTGGTCAAGCCGCTCGTTGGCTGATTAGGCATACTCTGGCTCCCCTCAGAGAGGGGAGCCGAGTTATATATGAAAGGGGTTGCTTATGTCCATCGGCTTGTGGGTTCGGGGCGCGCGTCCCAAGACCTTGGCCACTTCCATCGCGTCGGTGATGGTTGGGGCGACGATGGCATACGCGCATATCGAGCAGTCGGGCACCTGCATCGCAATATATCCCGAACCGGCCTCCTGCGCCACGGCCCGTGAACAGCAGACCCTGCTGATGGACCGATTCTGGCCGGTGACCATCCTGTGCCTGCTAGTCGCGCTGTTCCTGCAAATCGCCGTCAACTATGCGAACGACTATTCCGATGGCATCCGCGGCACTGACGCCGGGCGTGACACGGACGAATCGAAATCAGGCAAACCCCAGCGACTGACCGCATCCGGACTGGTACCGGCCAAGCATGTACTGTTCGCGGCGATGATTTGCGCCGCCATCGCCTGCATATGCGGCATTGCCGCTATCGTGATTTCCCAAGCTTGGTGGCTGTTTGCCGTGGGTGTGGCCTCCTTGCTGGCCGGCTGGTTCTACACCGGTGGCAAGCATCCGTATGGATACGTCGGGCTGGGAGAAGTCGGCGTGTTCCTGTTCTTCGGCTTGGCTGCGGTATTGGGCACCGAATACGCGCTGTGCGGCACGGTGGACGTCGGCGGACTATTGGGTGCTGTGGCGGCTGGCCTGTTCTCCTGCCTGATCATGATGGTGAACAATATCCGTGACATCGACGAGGATCGTGAGCATGGCAAACACACGCTGGCCGTACGGCTGGGGGAGTCCGGCGCGCGTACGTTGCTGATTGTGTGCTGCGTCATCGCATGGATCATCGCCCTGCTGATGTGCGGTACATTATGGTGGCCGTGGGGTGCGGTGCTGTTGCTCTCGGGCACCGGAATACCTGTGCGCATGGTCTCCAGCGTGAATAAACGTCAATTCCGCCCGGCTCTGCCCGCCGCCAGCTTCCAGACCTTGCTGTTTGCGGTGGTGCTGGCGGTTGCCGTGGCGCTATGAGAGCGAAATAATAAGACGAATACTCGTGTTTGGGCGCACGCGGCTGTAGACTGAACCGTATGACTTATAAACTAGTACTGCTCCGTCATGGACAGAGCGCATGGAATAAAACTAACCAGTTCACCGGCTGGGTCGACGTACCGCTGACCGAGCAGGGTGAAGCCGAAGCCAAGCGTGGCGGCGAGCTGCTCAAGGAGAAGAACGTCCTTCCGGACATCGTGTTCACCTCCCTGCTGCGTCGCGCCATCAACACCGCCAACATCGCTCTGGATGCCGCAGATCGTCTGTGGATTCCGGTTCAGCGTGACTGGCGTCTCAACGAGCGTCACTACGGCGCTCTGCAGGGCAAGAACAAGACCGAGATCCGCGAAGAGTACGGCGACGAGAAGTTCATGCTGTGGCGCCGTTCTTACGCCACCCCGCCGCCCGAGATCGACCCGAACGACCAGTACGCCCAGAACAACGACCCGCGCTACGCCGGCGATCCGGTTCCGGAAGCCGAGTGCCTGGCCAACGTTGTTGAGCGTGTGAAGCCGTACTTCGAGTCCGCTATCGAGCCGGAGCTCAAGGCCGGCAAGACCGTGCTGATTGCTGCCCACGGCAACTCCCTCCGCGCCATCGTCAAGATGCTGGACAACCTGTCTGAGGAAGAGATCGCCAAGGTCAACATCCCGACCGCCATCCCGCTGCTCTACGAGCTGGACGAGAACTTCAAGCCGATCAAGCCGCGTGGCGAGTACCTGGACCCGGAGGCTGCTGCTGCCGGTGCCGCCGCTGTCGCCGCTCAGGGCCAGAAGTGAGCCTAAGCCGCTAACACGGTACAAGCTGTAAGGGGAGTCGCACATAACGTGCGGCTCCCCTTTGCTATGCCTGCCAAATCCCCCATGGGGCGGTGATTACCCCATGGGGCGGTAAAACCCTCATGGGGCGGTATGCCAGAATGGCTTAATTCCGCGGTTTCACATATCCTTCAAACCGCCCCATGGGCAAGTTACCGCCCTATGGGTGTTTTGCCGCCCCATGGATACGCCGGTGTACCGCCCAAAAGCAACAAAAAACGGCGTCCAGCCGTAGCCGGATCGCCGCTTTCGGGCATCCTCCTCAAACCACAGGAGAACAAGTGTTCAGTTATTCGCCCAATGTGAGAACAAGTCCCAATCAGTCGATGTCGGTGCCCTCGTCGCGGGTCGGCTCCTTAGTGGGGTCGAAGCCGGAGACGATGTACACCACACGGCGGGCGGCGGACACGGCGTGATCGCCGAGACGCTCCAGAAAGCGGCCCAGCAGCACGATATCCACGGTCTGCTGACGGGTGATGTCATCGGACAGCGCTAGATCGAAGGTCTGGTGGTGCAGATTGTCCAGCTTGTCGTCAGCCAGGATGATGGCCTCGGCGGTCTTGGCATCGCGATCGAAGAGCATGGCCACCAGCTGGTCAGCGGTGTTGTCCAGGAAGTCGATCATCTCGGCGAACACCGGTTGAGCGGATTCAGGAATCGCGGCGGCCGGATAGGTGCGGCGAGCGGCCTCGGCCACGTGGCGGGCAAGATCGCCCATACGCTCGAACGTGGAAGCCAGACGCATGGTGGAAACGACCACACGCAGATCGGTGGCCACCGGATTCTGCTTGGCGAGCAACTTGACGCACTGGTCAATCACAGAGGACTCCAGGGCATCGATTTCGATGTCGCCGTCAATCACAGTCTGTGCGGCTTCAACG
>OJYV01000080.1_pt1 | contig 35644 bp, 9 predicted proteins | sample 1601041 | NCBI WGS metagenome assembly OJYV01 (sample SAMN04436969, study PRJEB24849) | human gut metagenome | biome: human gut; feature: NICU; material: stool | host: Homo sapiens | place: USA: Saint Louis, MO | collected 2010-04-01 | reverse complement strand
TTATGGTTGGTTTTGACTATGTCAAAACCCGCACTCTGGCATATGTTCAATCGTTTTGATTGATTACCTATCATTGTTCAGTTTTCAAAGATCTGTGCCCCTTCATATGGGGTACTTGAATATAATAACATTTCCATATACTCATGTCAACAAAATTTGGACAAATTTTACTACAAATTTCAGAAAATTTTTACCATTTTTTTTGCACAATTTCACGGCCTAATTTTACAGATTCGAAACTTGAGTTATATCACTTTTTAGACATATCATATAACGAGAATTTAAAGCAAAAAGAAGCCGCAACAAGAATACATATTGCATTCTGTTGCGGCTTCTTGCCTATATAACAGTGTAATTATAGAATCCCTTATTTGCGTCTCAACACTGCATATTAAAAACTTTTATATATAAGGTATTGCATCTGCATCCCCTATACAGCAAAAGTTATACATATAAAGATTTAGTTATATATGTATTGGATAATTAGTTATCTGTCTGAATCGCTTCACGAAGGTTGATTTCGTGCATATCGCCAACAGAAGGTTCTTCTGCAGACATATTTTTCACAGTTTGTTTTGTAGCAAACCAAACTGCTTCGTTCATGTAATAACGCAATTCTTCATTAGATACATGTTCTTGATCTTGAGCCATGATATCAAGCATAGCATCTTCCAGTGCTTGTGCTTCTTCATCAGTCAAAGGACCGCCAACGGCCTTTTGTTTCTGAATCAATTCATTCATGCGATCAACCATGCTGCGCAATACATTGTAACCATAGCTATTTGTATAACCTTGGTCCTTATCATATTTAGGGAATGTGTAATAGCTATACTCATTTTTATTACGGTTTTCACCATTCCAGTTCAATGCAGTTTCTTGGCCATGTACATAACCTAAAGAATGTTTACGGAAATAATCAGCATAGTTATGCTTATCTTTAGAATGTAACCATTTAGCTTCTTCTTTAGTTAACGCCTGATGATTATTCTTTTTGCTTTCTGCTAAAGCAATATGTTTTTCCGCATTTTCCCATGCTTTCACAAATTCATGGATACTTTGCACCGCCTGAGGGCTAGCCACAGGAACCAATACAACAGAACCTGTTGTAGGCGCTTTAGCCGGATTTGGTAAAAGCAATGGATCATCATATGTAGCAGATGCCGCATTAACATGGAATACGCCACTGCCGAATAATACTGCCGCTGTGAAAGCAAGCAAAGTGGATTTTTTCATTATATATTCCTCTTTTCTATCAACGAATTAAATCGGGTGGGAGGACTCCCAAAAGGGAATCCTCAACCCGTAATGTTCAGTATGAACGTATTATAAACCTAGTCTTGCCATCATTGCAGCAATATTAGCTTTCATTTGTTCATTTTCAGCTTTCAAATCAGCTACTTCACCTTTTAATCCTTGATTTTCAGCTTTCATTGCAGCAAGTTCACGTTGCATTGCATATGTAGAACTGATAGGTCCTTTACGATAACGATCTGCAGTTTCTGCTTCGCCGTCTCTGTTACCTACTTTCCAAGTTACACCAGCATTTGCCATCATATGGCTATTGCTACCCGCCCAAGCTACGCCAGCATGTAACATCATGGATTCATTTTTGTAATGAGCCACGCCTAATGCCAATGCGGAGTCACCACGGTAGTTACCATAACCTGCCATGATTTGAGTAGGTTCGTAAGGATCATAAGCCATAGGTTTCAATGCAGACAACGCGGAGGATAAAGCACCAACTTGACGAACTTCTTTTACAACATTATTCATGCTGTTTGCAACACGATTAAGTTGGGAACCATTAACAGCATCAGTAGAAGTGGAGCTAATTTCACCTGGTGCTACGTTAGTAATCTTATTACCACCGTTATTCAAACCAGAGCTTGTTAAGGATACGCTGCCACCACCATTATTTTTGATTGTGATACCATTACCGTTTGTTACAGTTGTATGACCGGAGTTATCCATAGTTGTAATAGAGTTGATACCAGTAATATCTTTTGCCAAACGAACATTCAAGCTGCCGTTGTTATCGGAAATAACACCGATATTGTTTGCAGAGGAAAGTTTGCTTTCATCAGTAACGCCACCTTTAACGGTTACTTTTTCACCTAAGTTACGATGGAATTCACCTTTGTCACCTGCAAAGTCTAAGCCAGCTTTCTTAAGGCCATCGATACCTTTTTTCAAGTCGCCGATGTTAGCACCATTTGTTAAGCTGCTGCTATTATCAGCAATATTGTTGATATCTTCGCCTTCGCCATAACCACTTGCCATGTTAACAACTTTATTGCCACCATTGTTCAAGCCGTCCTTAGTCAATGTTACTGCACCAGTACCATCTTTAGGGGACCCTTGACCTGCTGGAGGAGTAGTAATTGCAACACCGTTGCTGCTAACAGTAGTAGTTACTTTAGTACTACCCATGCCAGATGTAACAACCACACCATCTGCAGTTGTGCTTGTTCTCTTAGTCTTTTTGTCAGTAGTTACAACACCGTCAACAGTCAACTCAGTGGCCTTAGTTGGATTATCTACAAGTACACCTTTAGCTGTTGTTTGAGTTGTATTATTTTGACTATCAGATACTTTCACATTATCTGCAGTAAGAGTAGTCTTATTACCAAATGTATCAGTGCTTGTAACACCTCTACCGTTTGTTAAAGTGGAGTGTTGTTGATCGTCTGTAGTTGTAGTTACACTGCGTAAGTTCAAGTCTTTTTTGATATCTACAGTGTATGTTTTAGACTTATCTGCATTAACTGTAGTTTCTACAGTTGTATTGCCGCTATCGCCAGCTTTCACTGTCGTAGTTGCTGCCGCCATGCTGCTCTTCAACTGTTGAACGTTAACTGCATCTGTATCATTTACACCAGCTGCCACGTTAGTAATCTTTTGATTATTTGCGTTTAAGCCTTCGTTAGAAATGTATGTTTTACCACCTACAGATACACCTTTATTGTCAAGTACAACTTGTTTGTTTGGATCGGAACCAACTGTTACAGAGTCAAGACCTTTAAGGTTCTTAGCAAGTTTAACGTTCAAGTTACCGTTTTCATTAACTACGCCAATGTTACCATTTGAAAGTTTAGAAGCATCAGCTTCGCCACCTTTAAGTTCCAATGTTTGACCGAGGTCTTTATGGATAGCTTCACCGGAGTCGCCTTTGAAGTTCAAGCCTTTCTTAGTCAAGTCTTGAGTGTTCTTATCAATTTTATTATCTACAACTTTCAATTGATCTTCTGTTGCAGCTTGACCGTTAGTGATCTTATTAGGATCCCAAGTTCTGTTAGTCAAATCGTTAACAGTACCAGAACCACCGTTGATAGTTACCTTACCGGAGTTGATTGTACCGTTTGTACCATTGATATTTACAGCATTAGCACCTTCGCCAGCTCTAATGATACCTGTTGTACCATCGAAATGAACTGATGTATTGCCGGAGCCCAATGTCACTGTGTCTTTCAAGTTTACAGTGTATGTTTTAGCTTTTGTAAGATCGTTGATTTCTTCTTCAACATGAATGTTCTTGCTACCTTTTACCTTAGTATCGGACGCAGCTTTTACTTCGTTCAATTGTTTAAGGTTAACAGCATCGCTATCTTCTGTACCAGCTTTAACATTTTTGATTTGTGTATTGTTTGCATTGAAGCCGTTGTTTGTAACAAATGTATTACCGCCAATTGTCAAACCATTATTGTTAATAGTTGTTTGACCCGTTGTTACGCTGTTCAAGCCTGTTAAATCTTTTGCAAGTTTAACATTCAACTTACCGTTTTCGGATACAACACCGATATTGTTGTCAGACAATTTAGCTTTATCAGAAACGCCACCTACAACATCCAATGTTTGACCAAGGTCTTTATGAATTAAATCACCAGAGTCAGCTTGGAAGTTCAAGCCTTTCTTAGTCAAGTTTTCAGTGTTCTTATCAATTTTGTTATCTACAACTTTCAATTGATCTTCTGTTGCAGCTTGACCACTTGTGATGTGTGCAGGATCCCAAGAAATGTTAGTCAAGTTGTTTACAGTACCGTTTGCACCGTTAACAAGAACTTTACCAGCATTGATGTTACCTGTTACACCATCGATTGCTACTTTACCAGCGTTGATTGTGCTGTTTACACCATTGATAGTTACTGCGTTCGCACCGTTACCAGCTTTCACGATACCAGTTGTACCGTCGATGTTGACTGCATTATTACCGGAACCTAATGTTACAGTGTCTTTCAATGCCACTGTATAGGTTTTAGCTTTTGTTACATTATCTACAGTTTCATCAACATTGATGTTTTTGCTACCTTCTACTTTTGTATTAGATGCAGCTTTTACATCGTTCAATTGCTTAACGTTAACAGCATCGTTGTCTTCTACACCAGCAGTTACGTTTTTGATTTGCGTATTGTTAGCATTAAAGCCATTAGCTGTAACGAATTGTTTGTTGTTAATTGTCAAGCCATCGTTGTTGATAGTTGTTTGACCAGTTGTTACGCTGTTCAAGCCTGTTAAGTCTTTTGCAAGTTTAACATTCAACTTACCGTTTTCGGATACCACACCGATGTTGTTGTCAGACAATTTAGATTTCTCAGTAATGCCACCTACAACATCCAATGTTTGACCAAGATCTTTATGGATTAATTCGCCAGAATCAGCTTGGAAGTTCAAGCCTTTCTTAGTCAAGTCAGTGCTATTGTCAGTGATTTTCTTATCAACAATTTTCAATTGGTCTTCTGTTGCAGCTTGACCACTTGTGAAGTTTTTGCCATCCCAAGTGATGTTTGTCAAGTTATTTACAGTACCAGCAGTACCGTTGACAGTCACTTTACCGGAGTTGATAGTGCCGTTTGTACCATTGATAGTTACAGCATTAGCACCGTCACCAGCTTTTATGATACCTGTAGTACCGTTGATGTTGATTGCATTATTGCCGGAACCTAAAGTTACATTGTCTTTCAATGCTACTTTGTAAGTTTTAGCTTGTGTATTAGGATCTACTGTGGAGTTAACATTGATGTTTTCGCTACCTTCAACTGTAGTGTTAGATGCATTTTTAACTTCATTCAATTGATTCAAGTTAACTGCATCATTGCCATCAGTACCAGCTTTTACGTTTTTGATTTGTGTGTTGTTAGCATCAAAACCGTTAGCTGTAACGAATTTCTTACCACCAATTGTTAAACCTTCGTTATTAATTGTTGTAGCACCAGTTGTTACGCTTGTTAAGCCAGTCAACTCTTTAGCGAGTTTAACATTCAACTTACCGTTTTCAGATACCACACCGATGTTATTGTCGGACAATTTAGCTTTATCGGAAGTACCACCTACAACGTCTAATGTTTCACCAAGGTCTTTATGAATGCTTGTAGCATCATCGCCTTTGAAGTTCAAGCCCTTCTTAGTCAAGTTGCTACCGTTGTCAGTGATTTTCTTATCAACAACTTTCAATTGGTCTTCTGTTGCAGCTTGGCCGCTTGTGATGTTATTAGCATCCCAAGTGATATTTGTTAAGTTGTTAACAGTACCTTTAGCACCGTTAACAAGAACTTTACCGGAATTGATATTGCCTGTTACACCGTCAATCGCTACGTTACCAGCAGTAATTGTGCTGTTTGTACCGTTGATAGTCACAGCATTGTTGCCTTCGCCGGCTTTTACAATACCTTTTGTACCATCGATGTTAACAGCTGTATTGCCGGAACCCAATGTTACTGTGTCTTGTAAACCAACTGTATAAGTCTTAGCTTTAGTAAGTGGATCTTCAGAATCAGTTACATTGATGTTTTTACCTGCTTTTACAACTGTTTTAGCTGCCGCTGCGTTGTTGGATACTTCTTTCAACTGTTTAAGGTTAACTGCATGGTTATCCTCTGTACCAGCTTTCACATTTGTGATTTGAGTATCGTTAGCATTGAAGCCATTACTTGTAACAAATGTGTTGCCACCGATTGTCAAACCATTGTTGTTAATAGTTGTAGCACCAGTTGTTACGCTGTTCAAGCCTGTCAAATCTTTAGCAAGTTTAACATTCAATACGCCGTTGTTATTAACTACGCCGATGTTATTTTCTGAAAGTTTAGATGCGTCAGCTTGACCGCCAGAGATTTTCAAAGTTTGACCAAGGTCTTTATGAATTGCAGTACCTGCATCACCTTGGAAGTTCAAGCCTTTTTCTACGATTTCAGTTTTTGTAGTATCAATTTTATTATCTACTACTTTCAATTGATCTTCTGTAGCAGCTTGACCATTAGTAATAGCTTTAGGGTTCCAAGTTCTGTTAGTCAATTCGTTAACAGTACCTGTAGTACCATTGATTGTTACTTTACCGGAGTTGATAATACCATTTGTGCCGTTGATAGTCACAGCATTATCGCCAGTACCAGCTTTCACGATACCTGTTGTACCGTTAATATTGATAGCTGTATTACCAGAGCCTAATGTTACTTCATCTTTCAAGCCTACAGTATATGTTTTAGCTTTAGTTACATTGTCGATACTTTCATCAACTTTAATGTTTTTACCTTCAGCTACCTTTGTATTTGCTGCAGATGCACTGTTGGATACTTCTTTTAATTGTGCCAAGTTTACTGCATCGCTGTCGATTGTACCACGAGCAACGTTAGTAATCTTGTTACCACCATTATCCAAGCCAGTTTTAGTAAGAGATACAGATGCATTGTTTGTAGCACCGTTGCTGATAGTTACACCGTTGGAAGTAACTTTTGTATCGCCTACAGTTACGCTGTTCAAACCTTTAAGGTCTTTTGCCAAACGAACTTTCAAATCGTTAGAACCATCGGATACAACACCGATATTGTCTTCTGCAGTCAATTTGGAAGCTTCAGTAATGCCACCTTTAACGTTAACTTGTTCACCAAGTTTTTTATTGATTACGTTACCGGAGTCAGCACCGAATTTCATGCCTTTATTGATCAATTCTTCTTTAGTCTTGAACAATTGGCTGCCATTGATAGCATCTTTAGATGTAGCTGTTACAGCACCATCTTTTACATTTGTAATTGTAGTGCCGTCAGCACCTTCCAATGTTACCTTAGTCTTATCAACAACACCGTTATTGATGTCATATTTAACAGCACGATCTGTCAATTTATCTACAGAAGTCTTGGATGCAATGTTATTGATTGTAACTTGCTCTTTAACGCCTGCATGGTTTTTATCCTCTACGGTCAAGGATACTTCACCATTGTCGTTTACCTTGTAGGAACCGTCAGCGCTGGAGTTTCTTACAAGACGATAGTCAGTTGCACTGCTACCTTGTTGAGTAATTTGTTCACTAACTTTTTTCAACTGATCTTCAGTCGCTGCACGACCAGATACGATAGATGTGGAATCCCAGTTCTTATTGCTCAAGTTAGTTACATAATTACCAGTTTCACTTGCATGTTTCGTATTTTGAACAGTTTGAGCGCCCATTACAACAGCACCAGCAGTTACTCTACCTGCTGTACCATCAAGAACTACTTGATTGTTACCGCTACCCAATGTCACTTTGTTGTTCAAACGAAGATCATATTTAGCGCCTTCAGTGCTTGTAGCAGGAGTTGTTGTCAATTTAAGGTTATCATCGGAAACAGTTACTTTTGAATGTTTGCCTGCTTCGATTTTCACATCATGTAATTGGCTGCCATTTACAGCATCTGTAGAAGTAGAGGATACTTCACCAGCTTTCAAGTTAGTAATTGTTGTACCGCCTTGGCCTTCCAAAGTAACCTTGTTTTTATTAACAGTAGTACCGTTAAGATCATATTTAACAGCACGTTCTGTCAATTTATCCAATTCAGTTTTGGATGCGATATTGTTGATTGTTACCGTATTAGCAGGGTTGTTAGGATGAGCTTCATCTTTAACTTTCAAATCAACTTTGTTGTTTTCTACAGAGTAAGAACCATCTGCAGAATTTGTATTATTGATCAAGCGGTAATCTGTTTTAGCCGCATTAGTAGTCTTGATTTCATCAGACACTTTTTTCAACTGATCTTCAGTTGCTGCACGACCAGATGTGATGGTAGGATTCTGAACATTCCATTCTTTATTGTCCAAACCAGTTACATAGTTTTTATTGTCGCTATGTTTACCTACACGAACAGAACCTGCAGTTACGCTGTTCAAACCTGTTAGGTCTTTTGCTAACTTAACATTAAGGTTTCCGTCTTTAGCTACAACACCGATGTTATTGTCAGATAAAGCACCTGTAGCGCCACCAGTAATACCTAAAGTATCACCAAGTTGTTTATTGATTTTAACATTGTTATCGCCTTGGAAGCTCAAGCCTTTAGCGATCTTGTTAGTGTTATTTGTGATATTAGTAGTATTGATATCTTGTTGCTCTTTAGAAGCAAGGTTCGTCAACTTAACTTGTTTAGGGTTGGAACCATCAGCATCAGCAACAGTCAATGTCATGCTACCATCAGCAGCTACTTTATATTCGCCATTGCTACCTGCTGCAGGGTTTGCAATCAAACGGTAGTCAGTTTTGGAAAGACCATTAGAGATTTTAGAGATATCAACATCGAATGTTTGATTGTCATTACGTGTCAATGTCAATCTCTTACCGTCATTGGATACTGTACCGGATGTAACATACGTATTTTTCAAACCTGTTACTTCAGCAGTCAAACCATTTGTACCGGTCATGTTAATCTTGCCGTTACCGTTTGCTTCATACGTTGCAGAACCACGTTGCAAGTATTTATCGTATTTTGCAGCAATACGAGAAATATCACCAATATTAGCCGCATTAGTTAATGTATCACCGCCAGATTGCACATTGGTAATTTGATAACCACCAGCATTGATACCGGTTTTGCTCATAGATACGCTACCAGTTGTAACGGAGTTGAAGTTTGCATTATCAACTGTTGCAACTGTAACATTGTCTCCGGCGCCTTCTAATTTAATATTTTTACCAGCGTTAAAGTTCACTGTACGGTTTGGAGCTTTTACGTCTTTAACCTTTTGGCCATTAACTTGAAGTTCCCAACCTTGGTTTACGGATTGAATTGCTTCATGAACAGTGTTTTTACCTGTATCACCAATATTAGTCATGGTGATAGTACCGTTTTGGTCAACCTTAGCATTACCGCCTAAGATATTTTTAGTGCTTTTAGCTACATTACCTACTGCATTAGCAACGCCATATAATTGGCTACCATTAATAGCATCTGTAGATTGTGCATTCACACGACCAGCTGCTACGTTAGTAATTGTACGTTTTGTAGAGTTATTACCTACGCTAACGGTAGAATCAGCAGTACCACCAGCATAGTTATATTGCAAACCGTTAATAGTTTCACTAGCAGTGCTTACAGGAGCAGCTGTTGCAGAATTAGCACCTAATGCAACGCCACGAACATTATTTACTGTTGCTTTGCTACCGAGAGCTAAGCCTTCGTTTTCTTGTACACTTGCTTCGCTACCGATTGCTACCGCATCAGTTACTTCTTTTTGAGCTTTAAGTTTAGTGATTAATTCAGGATTATCTTTGTAAACGCTACGATCACGTACACGTTCTAATGTACCAGCTTGAGCGCTTACGCCCAATGCGATGGAGCGGGAACCGGTTGCTTGTGCATCATCACCGATAGCCACAACATTTTTCTTGTCCCCATCTTGAGTACTTAACGCACTTGCTTCACGACCCATAGCAATAGAGCCGTAACCTTCGGAATGAGCATTGTTACCGATAGCTGTAGAACGTTCGCCTAATGCCCATGCCGCATTACCTGCAGCCACAGAGGAACCGCCCAATGCATAAGTATCATTACCCAATGCCACGCCGGAACCACCATGAGCACGCGCGGAGTTACCTACGGCAACGGAGTTATTTACTTTATATTGAGGGTCATTTTGAATACCGGATTCAGCATTGTTACCAATGGCAATGCCGTCCATTGCACGAGTTTTGGCATTGTTACCAAGAGCAACCCCGTTATCACGATAATGTGCTGCACCGTTACCGATAGCCACGCCTTGAATACCTTGAGATGTCGCATGATTACCGATGGCTACGCCTCTTACATAACCTTCACCTTTATAATTTGAACCTGATGCTACATACGCACTAGTACCCATAGCTACGCTATCTTCGGTATCTGATTTAGCACCTTGACCAATAGCAATGGAACGAGCTGCATTAGCTTGGGTATTAGTAGTTTCGTCATATGCTGTATACGGTGTGCCATTATCATCATATTTAGGAGTTGGATTTGCAGAACCGATAGCAATAGATTGATCACCTGTTGCCAATGCAGAGTGCCCCATAGCCAAGCTAGCTTTACCCTGTGCAGATGCAGCCGTACCGATAGCTGCCGCATATTGTTTGCCAGCATAGGCTTGTCTCATCATAGCCAAGGAGTTAAAACCTTTTGCTTTAGCAGCAGAACCGACAGCAATAGCGCCGATTTCTTCAGATTGAGCATAATGGCCTAAACCGATACCCAACGCACGAGATTGAGAATAGTCGCCGATAGAAATACCGGATACGGATCCATCTTTAGCACGTGCATTAGCTTTATTACCGATTTGGATGCCGAACACCTTATTATTGGTATATAAGTGTCCTTGTCCTGGATTCCCTGGTGTTTTGTAATCATACATATTAATAGTTGGTGCACCAGGGTTTGGTGTTAACCATGTCACACCGCCCGCAGTATATTCCTGACGATCCGCATTAGCCGGTGTTAAAGCAACCCCTCGATCAGATTCTGCCTGAACACCCGAAACCAACCCACTACCGCAGGTTAAAACCATAGCCGCCAAGCCAACTTTTACCGAAGCTTTAGCGGAATTACTAACAAAGCTTTTGGAGCCACGAGTATGGCTTTTTGCGATTTCAGATACAACGACATATGCGCCTCGTACCTGACTCCAAATTACCCTATAAATACGATTCATTTAGTAGTACCTACCTTTCACACAGTTTTATAAGGGATTCTAAAACCAACACTAAAACACTAAAAATAATAAAATTTTCATCAAAAATTTAATTACTATACATATAAAATATCAGATTAGTTTATGAATGTAAATATATTTTTTTCACATTTGGCTCATTTACTTTCAGAACTTTAAACTTCTTTTAAAAATCGATTTTCTTACTCATTTAAATATATTTTCAATCATAAAAACCCTTGCTACAATGGGCCAAACAACACTTATAATCTAAAACTAATGATTTTATAGTAAATTAATCATATTCATAATTTTCGATTAAAATTATATGTTCTGTATTATACACTATTATGAAAGGTTTGTGAAGTCAAATACAAAAAAAGAACGAAAGTCTTTTCACAGTAGACTTTCGTTCTTTCATTTTATATACCATATAGGGTTAAAATCATCTAATCTTCATGGGTATTTTCTGGTACATCAACAGATTTTACCGCATGAATATAAAATGAAATTTATATGATTTACATGCCTAAACGACTCATAATAAGAGCTAATTGTCGTTTAGTTTCTTCGTTATCTTTCTGTAGACGAAGGTTGTCTTCTTTCAATGCCGCATAGTCTGCAGTTAATTTTTCATCCTGCGCTTTCATGCGTGCATTTTCAGCTTTCAAAGCAGTCATTTCATCCTGCATTACGTACATAGAGCTGATAGGACCGCCCTTATACCGTTCAGGAATAGCCTTCTTCTCATCAGAAGAACCGAATTTACGAGTTACACCGGCATTCACCATATTATGACGGCTACCAACAGATACACCTGCATGGAACATAGTATCTTCCGATGTGTAATGCGCAACACCTAAAGCCGCTGCGGTTTCACCTCTGTAATTGCCGATACCAGCCATCACTTGAGTTGGTTCTAACGGATCGTATTGAATTGGTTTCAACGCAGACATCGCCGCCGCATGAGCACCTACACGTTGTGTTTCGCCCGCCACGGAATTAATTGCATTAGCCATTCCCTCCGTAACCCCCTTCAATTGATTTACGTTAACCGCATCCGTTCCGTTTACACCAGGACCTACATTGCTAATTGTTTTACCACCGTTATTCAATCCATCTTTAGTAAGGCTTACGGTGTTACCGCTAGCAGGAGTAATGGTTACGCCACTGCCGTTCACAACCGTAGAGTTACCTCCAGCATCCTTAGTCGTTACTGACGTAAGACCTTTCAAATCTTTCGCCATACGAACTTTAAGATTAGTGCCGTCAGATACGACGCCTAAATTATCTTCGGCCGTCAACTTGCTAGCATCAGTAATACCACCGACTACGTTTACCTGTTCGTTAAGCTTTTTGTTAATCACATTACCAGAATCGCCACCGTATTTCATACCATCGTCTTTGGTTGCCACTTGATGTGTCTTGCCCTGTTCATCTTGGTACTTAATACGAGTAATAGCATTGCCTCCGAGATCAGAATCGCCCTTATCAGCGGTAATATCCGCATTACGACCATCTTTGCCAGTTAAACCGATGTGACCAACGCCGTCTTTACCTGACATAGATACAGCATCTTTACCGTCTTTACCTGTAACAGCTACTTTTCCGTCTGTGCCATTCGCAGCGTCTGGACCTGTAATGGAAACGCCATCTTGACCATTTTTGCCGACTTTCACCTTATCAGTATTGACCGTATCAGCAGTAACTGTTTTGGTAGTAATACTATCGGTCTTAAGATTCTTAGCCATTTTAATAGTAACATTACCATTTTCGGCTACCGTTTTAATATTTTCGCCAGAATAGTCACTATCAGCCCCTTGACCTTCACCTTTGATGGTAACCTTTTGACCTAAATCACGGTGGAAATCACCTGTATTACCGGCAAAATCCATGCCTTTCTTCGTGATTTCATCACCTAAGTTATTAATCTTATTATCCAAGGCTTTATGGGACTTCTGCAATTGATCTTCTGTAGCAGCACGACCGCTTGTGATATTGTTAGGATCCCAATCTTTGTTTTCCAAACCTGTCACATGACCGTCCTTGCCATCAACAGAGACCTTACCTGCTCCAATCTTACCATCTTTACCATCAATAGTTACCTTGTCGCCAGCCTTAATTGTACCGTTTGTACCGTCAATCGCAATATTACCAGCCTTGATTGTGCCTTTATCGCCATCGATTTCAACTTTATCACCTGCTTTAATGGTGCCTTTGTTGCCGTCGATTGTAACCTTGTCACCGGCTTTGATCGTACCTGTTGTACCATCCATCGCAATTTGTTTCGTAGCATCAGATCCCATTGTTATTTGGTCTTTGAGGCCCACTTTGTAATTTGTAGAGCCATCACCATTAGTGGTCTTATCAACTTTGATATTATTACCTTCTGTTACGATTGCCTTAGCAGCGTTAGCCGCTGTATCCAATTGAAATTTATTAACCGCATCCTTAGGATTTGTACCGTCAGCTACGTTTGTAATCTTATTGCCGGCTGCATCAATACCATCTTTCGTCATAGATGGACCATTGGTAATCTTCACGCCGTCCTTTGTAATAGCAGTCAACGGGTTGCCATCCTTATCTTGAACGGTCATGCCTTCACCATTAACAACGGTTTTACCGTTTGCACCATTAGTGCCATTGTTGAAAGTTATGGAATCTAGGCCTTTCAGATTTTTTGCCAAACGAACATTAAGGATATTATTCTTGCTAATAACTCCAATATTGTTTTCGGTCAACTCAGATTCATTGGTGACACCGCCCTTAATGTCCAATTGTTCATTAAGTTTCTTCTTGATGGTAGTGCCGGAGTCGCCACCGTATGCCATGCCATCATCTTTGGTTGCCACTTGATGGGTTGTACCATTTTCATCTTGATATTTAATGCGCGTGATTTCATTTCCATTAATATCAGCAGCGCCTTTATCAGCGATAATATCCGCACTATGACCATCTTTACCAGTTAAACCGATGTGACCTACACCGTCTTTACCGGACATAGACACTACATCCTTGCCGTTCTTATCTGTAACAGCTACTTTACCGTCGGTGCCAGCCCCATCTGGACCTGTGAGAGATACGCCATCCTTACCGTCTTTGCCGACTTTCACGGATTCAGCCTTAAGATTTTTGTTCATTTTTACATCAATTGTTGTATTACCTGTTGCAGCATCTTGTTTGATGAACGTCTTAATATTGTCACCGCTATAGTCGGTATCAGCAGCATTGCCTTCACCTTGAACAGTGATAGTAGAGCCTAATTTATTAGTTTGTACACCGCCTACATTGGCATTGAATTTGAGACCTGTATCAGTTTGACCCGCCAAAGCTTGTTTCAATTGATCCTCTGTTGCAGCACGACCGGATACGACTTTACCTGCGTCCCAAGTCTTATTATCAAGCCCTGTCACGTAGTTACCTGTATTAGCAGGGGTTGCACCATCGGCTTGTTTACCCATGGTTACAGTACCGGCTTTTACAGTTTCTGTAGCCGTAACAGTGGTAACGTTAAGATCTTTCTTCAATTTTAGACCAATCTTAGTGTCGTCACCGGTTTGCGTGATTTCCGTCGTAATATTATCGTCGCCGTTTACCGTTACCTTGGAGCCTAATTTATTCGTTTTTGCATCATTATTATCTGCGTCAAAACGAAGACCTTTATTGGTCAGTTCAGTCTTAGCGTCATTAATATTATTGTTGAGTTCAGTTTTAGTGTCAGCGATATTTTTATTTAATTCGGTTTTAGTATCGCCAATGTTTTTATTTAATTCAATCTTTGTATCAGCGATATTCTTGTTTAACTCAGTTTTAGCTTCATGTAATTGACCGCCGTTAACCGCGTCTTTGGAATTAGCCGCAATATTACCATCAGCAACATTGGTAATCTTTTGATCATTCGCATTGATGCCATTTGGAGATACATAATTCTTACCGCCTACGGTCAAACCACCACCATTGATGGTTGTTCCACCAGCTGTTACGCTGTCCAAACCAGTTAATGTTTTAGCTAACTTCACGTTTAACGTACTGCCATCAGATACGACACCAATATTATTATCAGTTAAATCTGCAGCTGCAGCTCCGCCTTTAATGGCAACAGTACCACCTAGCTTCTTGTTGATAGTCGTACCAGAGTCACCGTCAAAGTTCAAGCCTTTGTCCACTTCGGATTTAGATGCTACATCTTTAATCGTTACGGTTTTTGTTTTATCCGGATGGTTCTTATCCTGTACGGTCAATGCTACGTCACCATTGGCATCTACAGTGTAGTCACCATTAGAGCCTGCCGTAGGATTCGCAACGAGACTAAAGTCTGTTGCACTAGCACCTTGTTTCTTAACTTCATCACTAACCGTTTTCAATTGGTCTTCCGTTGCTGCACGGCCAGATGCAATCGTAGGATTATCAATACTCCATGTCTTATTATCAAGACCTGTTACGTAGTTACCCGTATTAGCAGGGGTTACACCATCGGATTGTTTACCCATAGTTACCGTACCAGCTTTCACAGTTTCCGCTGCCGTAACAGTGGTAACATTAAGATTTTTCTTTAATTTAAGACCAATCTTCGTATCGTCACCAGTTTGTGTAATTTCTGTGGTGATGTTATCGTCGCCGTTTACCGTTACCTTAGAGCCTAGTTTATTAGTTTTTTCAGCGTTATTATCCGCATCAAAACGAAGGCCTTTGTTGGTAAGTTCAGTTTTAGCGTCACCAATATTTTTGTTGAGTTCAGTTTTAGTATCACTGATATTTTTATTCAACTCGGTCTTAGTATCGCTAATGTTTTTATTTAACTCAGTTTTAGTGTCATGCAATTGACCGCCGTTCACCGCATCTTTGGAGTTAGCCGCCACATCGCCATTAGCAACATTGGTAATCTTTTGGTCGTTCGCATTGATGCCATTTGGAGATACATAATTCTTACCACCTACGGTCAAACCACCACTATTGATGATTGTGCCACCAGCTGTTACGCTTTCCAAACCAGTTAATGTTTTAGCTAACTTCACGTTTAACGTACTGCCATCAGATACGACACCAATATTATTATCAGTTAAATCTGCAGCTGCAGCTCCGCCTTTAATGGCAACAGTACCACCTAGCTTCTTGTTGATAGTCGTACCAGAGTCACCGTCAAAGTTCAAGCCTTTGTCCACTTCGGATTTAGATGCTACATCTTTAATCGTTACGGTTTTTGTTTTATCCGGATGATTCTTATCCTGTACGGTCAATGCCACGTCACCGTTAGCAGCTACAGTATAGTCACCATTGGAACCCGCCGCAGGATTAGCAACAAGACTGAAGTCCGTTGCATTAGCACCTTGAGTTTTGATAGCTTCAGTAACTGTCTTCAATTGATCTTCTGTTGCAGCACGTCCGCTAACAGCAGTAGGATTAGTTACGCTCCATGTCTTATTATCAAGACCTGTTACGTAATTACCCGTATTAGCAGGGGTTGCACCATCGGCTTGTTTACCCATGGTTACAGTGCCGGCTTTCACAGTTTCCGTAGCCGTAACAGATGTAACATTAAGATCCTTCTTCAATTTAAGACCTATCTTCGTATCGTCACCGGTTTGCGTGATTTCCGTCGTAATATTGTCGTCGCCGTTTACCGTTACCTTGGAGCCTAGTTTATTCGTTTTTTCAGCGTTATTATCTGCGTCAAAACGAAGGCCTTTGTTGGTAAGTTCAGTTTTAGCGTCATGCAATTGACCACCGTTAACCGCATCTTTGGAGTTTGCAGCAATATCACCATTAGCAACATTAGTAATCTTTTGGTCATTTGCATTGATACCGTTCGGAGATACATAGGTCTTACCACCTACAGTTAAACCTCCAGCATTAATAGTTGTGCCACCCGCTGTAACACTATCCAAACCGATTAATGTTTTAGCTAACTTCACGTTCAATGTTGTACCATCAGATACGACACCGATATTATTGTCCGTCAAGTTTGCAGCTGCGGCGCCACCTTTAATAGATAACTTATCACCCAACTGTTTATTAATTACAGCGCCGCTATCTCCATCAAAGTTAAGACCTTTAGCTATATCTTGCTTATTCTTACCGATGTCAGTTGTATTTTGAGCAATATCAGCCTTGTTCTTAGTTATATCTTGTTTATTCTTACCAATATCAGTCGTATTCTGAGCAATGTCAGTTGTGTTTTGAGCTATTTTATCCTTGTTCGTATTAACTTGCGTATTAACAGATTTCAACTGATCTTCCGTTGCAGCACGACCAGTTACGGCTTGTGGATTATCTACATCCCAAGCAGTATTGGTAAGACCAGTTACCGTGCCTGCAGTACCATCCACAGATACAGGATTAGCAGTTCCTAAGGTGATTTTATCCCCTAATCCGACAGTATATTCCTTACCGCCGGCTGCATTTGTACCTTCTTCTACAGTGATGTTGCTGTTTTTAGCTTTCACAGTACTTGCCTTAGCAGTTCCACCGATAGCATCCTGCAACTGACTGAAGTTAACCGCATCAGTAGGATCTGTGCCTTTTGCTAGACCGGTAATCTTTTGATTATTTGCATTGATACCGTTTGGCGTTACGTAGGTCTTGCCGCCTACGGTCAAACCACTACCATTAATAGTTGTTCCACCAGCCGTTACGCTATCCAAACCAGTTAATGTTTTAGCTAGTTTCACATTTAATGTGCTGCCATCAGACACGACACCGATATTATTATCCGTAAGATCCGCCATAGCACCACCTTTAATGGTAACAGTGTCGCCTAATTTTTTATTAATCGCAGCACCGCTATCGCCGTTAAAGTTTAATCCTTTATTGATATTGGTTACATTTGTATTGACCTTATCATTAACGGATTTCAACTGATCTTCCGTAGCAGCTCGACCACTTACAGCTTGAGGATTATCCGCGTTCCAAGACTTATTATCGAGCCCTGTTACAAAGTTACCGTTTGCACCGCCTGCACCACCTGATTGTTTGCCCATAGTCACAGTGCCGGCTTTCACAGTATCAGCAGCAGTAATAGTAGTAACATTGAGATCTTTCTTTAATTTAAGACCGATCTTAGTATCGTCACCAGTTTGGCTGATTTCTGTCGTGATATTATCATCGCCGTTTACCGTTACCTTGGAACCCAATTTATTGGTCTTAGCACCGCCTGTATCCGCATCAAATTTGAGACCTGTATTAATCACATCATTCTTCGCAGTCGATATATTATTGTTTAGCTCGGTTTTAGCATTATCTATATTGCCATTCAGTTCAGTTTTAGCGTCATTAATATTTTTATTGAGTTCAGTTTTGGCATCACCGATATTTTTGTTTAATTCAGTTTTAGCATCATTAATGTTGTTATTTAATTCGGTTTTAGCCGCATGAAGTTGACCGCCGTTAACTGCATCTTTGGAATTAGCCGCCACTTCACCATCAGCAACATTAGTTATTTTCTTGTCATTCGCATTAATACCGTTCGGAGTTACATAGGTCTTACCGCCTACGGTCAAACCACTACTATTGATAGTTGTACCCCCAGCCGTTACGCTATCCAAACCGGTTAATGTTTTAGCTAGTTTTACATTTAATGTGCTGCCATCAGATACGACACCGATATTATTATCCGTCAAATTCGCAGCCGCTGCACCGCCCTTGATGCTAAGCTTATCGCCCAACTGTTTGTTAATTACAGCACCGCTGTCTCCATCAAAATTTAGACCTTTAGCAATAGTTGTATTGATTGTAGAGATAGCATTTTTATTAGTCGCAATATCTTGTGTGTTCTGAGTAATATTTTGCTTGTTTTGTGCAATATCAGTCTTATTTTTACCGATATCAGTAGTATTTTGAGCTATATCAGTCTTGTTCTTAGTTATATCTTGTTTATTCTTACCGATATCAGTCGCATTTTGAGCAATGTCAGTTGTGTTCTGAGCTATTTTATCCTTATTTGTATTGACTTGCGTATTAACAGTTTTTAACTGATCTTCCGTTGCAGCACGACCAGTTACGGCTTGTGGATTATTTACATTCCAAGCAGCATTAGTAAGTCCTGTTACAGTTCCTGCGGTTCCGTCCACAGTTACAGGATGTGCCGTACCTACCGCAAGTTTATTGCCCAATCCAACAGTGTATTCCTTACCACCATTCACATTGGTACCTTCTGTTACGGTTACATTTGCATCCTTTGATTTTACTGTAGTCGCCTTTGCAGTACCACCGATAGCACTTTGTAATTGACTGAAATTAACCGCATCGTTAGGCGCTGTACCATTAGCAACACCAGTAATCTTTTGATTATTAGCATTGATGCCATCAGGTGTTACATAGGTTCTAGCACCTACACTCAAACCATTTTTACTAATAGTAGTATTTCCTGCATTAACGCTCTCTAATCCTGTTAAATATTTTGCCAACTTTACAGTCAATCTACCGGTACCATCGGATACAACACCAATATTATTATCGGATAATGCCCCTGTAGCACCGCCTTTAATGACTAGAGTATCACCTAATTTTCTCTTAATCGAAGCACCTGTATCGCTGCTAAAATAGAGCCCTTTTTCAAGAGTATTATTGATAGTGTTAATATCATTCTTATTAGTAGTAATATCACCTTGTATTTTTGTGATATTTCGTGCATTGGCACCAATACGGCTTGAGTTATCTGAGATATTCTGCGTATTTTGATTAATAAAATACTGATTGGAATTAACTCTCTCATTAACCCGCTTTAACTGATCTTCCGTAGCAGCACGTCCTGTAACAGGTGCTGGATTATTTACATTCCATGATGTATTGGTAAGACCTGTGACCGTTCCTGTACCACTATCTATGGTTACAGGATGCGAGGCCGCCCCTTTCCCTACAGTAATCTTATAATTTAAGCCAACAGTATACTCCTTACCACCTTTCGCCGTTGAGTTTTCCCTTACCGTAATATTACCATCATCATTTGCTTTTACAATGGCTTCTTTAGCTGTACCGTTAATTGCGCGTTGCAACTGACCGTAGTTAACTGCGTCCTGACTACCGCTACCGTCTGCAACACCTCTAAGCTGTTGATTATTGGCATTAAGACCACCTGTTGACACATAGAGTTTACCGCCTACAGACACCCCTTTATTATCAATCGTAGCAGTTCCCGCTGTTACGCTATCCAAACCAGTTATTTTTTTAGCCAATTTCACATTTAGTGTGCCATTTCCGTCTGCTTGAACCCCAATATTGTTGTCAGCCAAAGCACCGCTAGCGCCACCTTTTATTCTTACTGTGTCACCTAATTTTACTTGGTTCTGAACAAAGTTATCACCATAAAAGAACAATCCTTTATCGATATTGTCTTTATTATATCTAATAGCATCGTGGATTGTGCTTTTACCTGTAAAACCGATATCGCTCATCGTTAATTTACCGGTATCAGGATCGAGAGCTGCATTACCGCCAAGGATATTTTTAGTTGTAGTGGCTAAATTTCCCAAACTATTTGCGACACCAAACAATTGACTACCGTTAATAGCATCTGTAGACGAAGCATTCATACGACCTGCAGCCACATTTGTAATCGTACGTTTTACCGTATCATTACCGATACTTACGGTAGAATCTGCCGTTCCCCCCGCTAAATTCTTATACCACAAACCATTTACAAGTTGATTCGGTGTACTATGAGTATCCGCAGTTGCAGAATTTGCACCTAATGCAACAGAACGAATATGATTTTTCCCTACTGTTGTATTTCTACCAAGTGTAACGCTATCCTCTGCATAGCTAACTGCACGATTACCGATGGCAATACTATTTTTCTGAACTGAGTCAGAGTCTGTACCAATAGCTATAGAAGAATCCTCACGGGCATTACTTTCCCAGCCCATTGCAATGGAGTTGAGTCCTACTGCATAGGAGTTTACACCAAGAGCTCTGGACCCTTCGCCCTTAGCTTGTGCATTATTACCGATTGCAACGGCCCATTTACCTCTTGCCTGCGACCCGTTACCCATTGCAACGGCACCACCGGCAGCAGCTTTAGCATTATTACCAAATGCCATAGAGGATCCACCCCAAGCTCTGGCATTAGTACCAAATGCCTGATCGTTATCGGCGCCCACATAGTTACCGGCCTCATCATATCCAGCCCAAGATGTATTACCAAGGGCAAAGCCATTCAAAGAAGCTACTTTTGTCAAATTACCGATAGCAACGCCATTATTTACTTCAACGGTTGCATTTCTTCCGATTGCAATGCCTTGCACATTACCAACATTAGCCCTATTAGTTTTTGTAACAGTAGCCCCTGTCCCCAAAGCCACACTGTTATCTGCCATTGCTGTACTATTGTCACCTATCGCTACAGTGCCATTTTTAGCCTGAGCACCAGCCCCTTGCACAATAGTACTCCCATGCACGATCATTGGAGACATCATGGACATACATAAAGCCGTAGCAATTACAGACCCAGACATCTTGGCAAATACCGATGTCATTGTCGATCGTTTCGACATATTTTTCGCTGTTTCAGCCACAACGACATAACATCCCTTTGTACGACTCCAGATTACTTTAAAAATTCGGTTCATCTCGTCTTACTCCTTGCATAAAACTATCAGATTATATGAATATAATAAAATATTTTATAATTATTTTAAAAAGTAAAAATACAGTTAATATATGGCTATTTACCGATGCATATCATATTAAACATATCATATTCTATACTAAAAGTAAAAAAATTTTCACTCTACACTCACTTCCAAATCATAAATATTTATGAATATACAAAAACTCCGCCATATACCTTATGAATATGCTAAATGTACTAATTTTTTCGCATAAAATTAACTTCATAAAAAAAATGTATTTCACCTTAGTAAACTATTATGATCTGACTATTACTCACCTATTTTAATTACATTACAAAATACTATGACATATATATGCTCAAATAGCTATTGAATCTATTTCTTGCATGCAAAAAGGCGCCAAAAGCATTTCGCTTTTGGCGCCTTTTATAAGCACTGCCGTATCAATATGTTATTTCATATTATTTCAAGCCCGCTTGTTGCATCAATAATGCAATTTGTGCTCTCATTTCTTCGTTGTCGCGTTGTACTTTTTCATACTTAGCTTTCAAAGCAGTCATTTCATCTTGCATTACGTACATGGAGCTAATAGGTCCACCTTTGTAACGTTCAGGAACCGCTTTCTTCGCATCAGAAGTACCGAATTTACGAGTTACACCAGCATTTACCATGTTATGGTGACTACCAACAGATACGCCTACATGGAACATAGTATCTTCTGCTGTGTAATGTGCAACGCCTAACGCCGCCGCAGTTTCACCTCTGTAATTACCGATACCGGCCATCACTTGAGTTGGTTCCAATGGATCATATTGAATAGGTTTCAATGCAGACATAGCCGCCGCATGAGCGCCTACACGTTGTGTTTCGCCCGCTACGGAGTTAATAGCATTAGCTAACCCATCTGTAGCACCTTTCAATTGATTTACGTTAACCGCATCAGTGCCGTTTACACCAGGGCCTACATTGGTAATTGTATTACCGCCGTTGTTGAGGCCATCTTTAGTAAGGCTTACTGCATTACCGCTAGCAGGTGTAATTGTTACACCGCCACCGTTCATAACAGTAGTATTACCTGCAGCATCCTTAGTGGTTACTGTTTCAAGACCTTTCAAGTCTTTCGCCATACGAACCTTAAGGTTGCCAGTACCATCGGATACAACACCTAAATTATCTTCTGTAGTCAACTTGCTAGCATCAGTAATGCCACCCACTACATTAACTTGTTCGTTAAGCTTTTTCTTGATTACGGAGCCGCTATCGCCACCGTATTTCATACCATCGTCTTTAGTTGCCACTTGGTGTGTCTTACCATTTTCGTCTTGGTACTTAATACGAGTGATGTTGTTACCGTCTAAGTCTGGATCACCTTTATCAACGGTAATATCCGCATTACGGCCGTCTTTACCAGTTAAACCAATATGACCAACACCGTCTTTACCGGACATGGATACAGCATCTTTACCGTCTTTGCCTGTGATACCTACTTTGCCGTCTGTACCGTCAGCACCGTTAGGACCTGTAATGGATACGCCGTCTTGACCGTTTTTGCCAACTTTCACTTTATCAGTAGTTAAACTGTCAGTCTTAAGGTTTTTCGCCATCTTGATAGTAACATTACCATCTTGGTCGGCTACTGTTTTAATATTTTCGCCGGAATATTTATCGTCAGACTCTTTACCTTCACCTTTGATAGTAACCTTTTGGCCTAAATCACGGTGGAATTCACCTGTATTACCAGCAAAATTCATACCTTTTTTCGTGATTTCATCACCTAGGTTAGTAATCTTATTATCCAAGGATTTGTGAGATTTTTGCAATTGATCTTCTGTAGCAGCACGACCGCTTGTGATGTTGTCAGGATCCCAATCTTTGTTTTCCAAACCTGTCACGTAGCCGTCTTTACCATCAACAGATACCTTGCCTGCTGCAATCTTACCATCTTTACCATCGATAGTTACCTTGTCGCCAGCTTTAATGGTACCGTTTTCACCGTCAATTGTTACATTGCCAGCTTTAATAGTACCTTTGTTGCCGTCGATTGTAACTTTATCACCAGCCTTGATAGTACCTGTAGTACCATCCATTGCGATTTGTTTCGTAGCATCAGAGCCCAATGTCACTTGATCTTTAAGACTTACTTCGTAGTTCTTGGAACCATTCGCATTGGTGCTAGGTGTCACAGTAATATTATTACCTGCCGATACCGTTGTAGATGCAGCTGCTGTAGCTTTATCCAATTGAGATTTATTAACTGCATCGTTAGGGTCCGTGCCGTCAGCTACATTCGTAATCTTGTTACCGCCGTTATTTAAGCCGTCTTTTGTAAGACTTACTGCATCACCACCAGCACGATTGATGGTCATACCATCACCATTGATAACAGTATTATTGCCGCCGTTTGTAAAAGTAGCAGATGTCAAGCCTTTCAATTCTTTCGCCAAGCGCAATTTCAATGTATCGGAACCGTCGGAAACTACACCAATGTTATCTTCAGCAGCTAATTTGCTTTCATCGGAGATACCACCCTTAACATTCACTTGATTGTTAAGTTTCTTTTTAATTACATTACCTGTATCGCCGCCATACATCATACCATCATCAAGGGTTGCAAGCGTATGTGTATTGCCGTCTTTATCTTCGGTCACTAAACGATTAATGCTTGTGCCATCTACACCGTTTTTAGCGTCGCCACCTTTAAGTGTAACGCCGTCTTGACCGTTTTTACCGGCAATTGCCACACTATTAGCTTTGAGGTTTTTGTTCATCTTCACATCGATAGTTGTGTTACCATCTTGATCTTGTGTGATGAAAGTTTTAAGGTTTTCACCGCTGTAGTTAGCATCAGCATCAGCACCTTCACCCTTAACAGTAACCGTAGAGCCAAGTTTATTAGTTTTTATGCCGCCACTGTTAGCGTCGAATTTCAAACCTTTATTAGTTAATGCATCTTCACTATCTTTGATTTTATCTTTCAAGTAATCCACATTAACCGCTTCGCTACCATCGTTACCTGTAGCATACGCCACGTTTGTTACATGAGTGCCACCGATTTTATTAGCATAGGTAGGACCTTCATAAGTTACTTTTGTCTTATCAACGGCACCATTATTATCCAAATTATACTTAACAGCACGATCGTTTAATTTATCGAGGCTAGATTTAGATGCAACATCCTTAATCTTAACAGTTTCTTTTGTACCTGCATGGTTTTTATCCTCTACAGTCAAGTCAACATCACCGTTAGAATCAACTGTATAAGCACCATCTGCAGCAGCCGCATTTTTCACCAAACGGTAATCTGTAGCAGCAGCACCTTGATTCTTAACTACATCACTGATTTTTTTCAATTGATCTTCTGTAGCAGCGCGACCGCTTACAGGATTAGTTGTATTCACATCCCAATCTTTATTATCAAGACCAGTTACATAGTTGTTAGAATCAGCGTGTTTACCCATTGTTACACCGCCGGCTTTCACAGTATCTGTAGCTGTCAATGTTTGAACATTAAGATTTTTGTTCAATTTAACGCCGATTGTAGTATCATCGCCAGTTTGCGTAATTTCAGTAGTGATATTACCATCACCATTTACTGTTACTTTAGAACCAAGTTTGTTCGTTTTTTCATCGTTATTATCAGCATTAAAACGAAGGCCCTTGTTGATAAGTTCAGTGTTTGCATTACTAATATTAGTATTTAATTCGTTTTTGGCATCGTGCAATTGACCGCCGTTTACAGCGTCCTTACTGCCTGCGCCTACAGTACCATCAGCAACATTTGTTACCTTTTGGTCATTCGCATTAAGACCTGTTGGAGATACATATGTTTTACCGCCTACAGTCAAACCGCTGTTATCAATCTTAGTATTACCAGCTGTAACACTATCCAATCCAGTCAATGTTTTAGCTAATTTCACATTCAATGTGCCATTGCCGTCGGATTCAACTCCGATATTACCGTCGGATAATGTGCCTGTAGCACCACCTTTAACAGTTACAGTATCGCCTAATTGTCTGTTACTTACAGTACCTGTATCACCGGCAAAGTTCAAGCCTTTATTAATCTTTGTATTAATGTTGGAAATATCTTGTTTGTTTTGAGCAATATTGCCGGCATTGTTTGTGATATTTTGCTTATTATCAGCGATATCTTGTTTATTCTTGTCGATTTGAGTCTTATTAGTGTTAACTTTATCGTTAACTTTTTTCAACTGATCTTCAGTAGCACCACGACCAGATACAGCCGCAGGATGATCTACATCCCAATCTGTATTTGTAAGTCCTGTTACATGACCAGCATCACCGTCTACAGTTACAGGATATGCTGTACCTACGGTAATTTTATTACCTAAACCAACAGTATATTCCTTACCACCTGCTGCGTTTGTACTTTCTGTTACAGTTACATTCGCATCCTTTGCTTTTACAGTGGATGCTTTGGCTGTACCGCCGATAGCAGCCTGTAATTGACTATAGTTAACTGCATCATTAGGGTCGCTACCATTAGCAACATTAGTAATCTTTTGATTATTCGCATTGAGACCTGTTGTAGATACATAGTTCTTACCACCTACAGTCAAGCCACCATTATCAATCTTAGTATTACCAGCTGTAACGCTATCTAAACCTGTCAATGTTTTAGCTAATTTCACATTTAATGTGCCATTGCCATCGGATACAACACCGATATTACCGTCAGATAATGTGCCTGTTGCACCGCCTTTAACAGTTACAGTATCACCTAATTGTCTGTTGCTTACAGCACCCGTATCGCCAGCAAAGTTCAAGCCTTTATTAATTTTTGTATTAATATTAGAGATATCTTGCTTATTTTGAGCGATATTGTTGGCATTGTTTGTGATATTTTGCTTATTATCAGCGATATCTTGTTTATTCTTGTCAATTTGAGCCTTATTAGTGTTAACTTTATCATTAACCTTTTTCAACTGATCTTCTGTAGCAGCGCGGCCAGATACAGCCACAGGGTTATCTACATTCCAGTCTTTATTTTGAAGGCCTGTTACATGACCTGTAGTACCGTCAATCGTTACAGGGTTTGCTGTACCTACTTTAATAGTATTACCCAAAGTCATGTTGATAGTTGTATCACCATTAGCTTGTGTAATTGCGGCATTAATATTGTTGCCGTCACCTTTGATGGTAACTTTAGAACCTAATAGATTATTTTTCGTGCCACCTGTATTAGCATCAAAGTTAAGGCCTTTATCTATTGTGTCTTTATTGAATTTAATAGCATCGTGAATCGTGCCTTTACCTGTGTTACCGATATTGCTCATCGACAAGTTACCCGTATCAGGGTCAAGCGCTGCATTGCCACCTAAAATGCCTTTTGTAGTACTTGCCAAATTACCTAAAGTATTAGCAACACCATATAATTGGCTACCGTTGATTGCATCTGTAGATTGTGCATTCACACGACCGGCAGCTACATTTGTAATGGTACGTTTTACCGTATCACTACCTACACTGATTGTGGAATCAGCAGAACCGCCGGCATAGTTTTTATACCATAAACCATTTACCAATTGATTTGGTGTGCTTACTGTAGCATCAGTCTTGGAGTTAGCACCTAGTGCAACGGAACGTTCATGTGCAGCATTAGCAGATACACCTAATGCCATAGAGTTTGTTTGCTCAGCTTTACTGCTTAAACCTAATGCTACAGCACCTACCGCACCAGTAGATGTAGAAGATTGCACACCTATTGCTAGGGAATTACCACCAGATGCAACAGAACCATCACCAGCCGCGATATCAGCGTAGCCATTTGTAGTACTACCCCAACCGAGTGCAGTAGAGTGAGAGCTATTAGTTGTAGCATTCGTCCCCAATGCAGAAGAGCCCTGTTTCAAAGCTTTAGAGCCATTACCGATAGCTACCGCCCAATCACCTCTAGATTGAGAACCGTTACCTATAGAAACCGCACCACCACCACTGGATTTCGCATCATTACCGAACGCCATGGAAGAACCACCATAAGCACGTGCATTGGAACCGAAGGCTTGGTCATTAGGAAGACCTATCAATTTATTGGTTTCATCATAGCCGGCACGCGCATTATTACCAAGAGCAAAACCATTAAGAGATGCCACGCGTGTTTCATTACCTAATGCTACACTGTTATTGGTAATCGAACGAGAGTTATGACCGATAGTTACAGCTTGTGCACCATCAGCACTAGTACCGGAACCAACAGCAATTGCATTAACAACCTTGGTCGTTGCACCTTGACCGATGGCGATACCACCTGTTCTTTGATCTGCTGGAACATCTGCCCCTTTGGCAACATCAACAGTTACAGTTGCACCTTGTCCGATAGCAATACCGCTCTGTGTTTTACCTTCATCAGTATCACCTCTACCTACAGATGCATTAGTACCGATTGAAATACTATAGTCACCCTTAGATGCCGTATTATCACCGATAGCAATACCACCGTCATTTTCAGCTTGTGCACCGTTACCTCTTGTAATAGGTGCCCCTAAGGCATCGGTAGGCATCATAACGCCTGTCAGCATAACGGCAACTGCTGTAGCACCTACCATTTTAGAGAATACAACCGACAAAGAAGAACGTTTCGTCATGTTCTTTGCTGTTTCTGCCACAACGACATAGCAGCCCTTTGTGCGATTCCAAATCACTTTAAATACTCGATTCATTAATCTTTCTCCTATAAAACTTATAAAACTTACTAACTATCCTATATATTTAATGAAATAACAATGATGGATCGATGATGTATTGAGAATTCATCGACATTCTTGAATGTGTATATCTAAAATACCACATATTACAGGAATTGTAAACTTTTTTTCATTTTATTTTCATAAAACTTTTGTGTTTAAGATATTAATAATTTCGATAAAATTAAATATACTGAATATTCTACATAAATGCTGTATTTTTTTACTATTATTCACCAACTTTCATAAATAATACTAATATGCTCCATAATTATGTACCAATATCACTTCATATATAATCAATTTATTTTCTCTTCATCATTCTGATTTATGATGAACCATATAATAGAATGATATCTTTGCATAAACAGATATCGTACAGTGTTTCTGCCATTTTGACTCAATGTACGTACACAATTACTACATACCTACTTAAGCCAATTAACTATTGCACAATCAATAAAGGTAGCATTTTATTATATAGTAAAAGGAATGACAGGTGAAATTCAAATCGCCGTCATTCCTTTTTTATTCTAAGGCACTCTAAAGGCGTATTGGCGGGCTTTATAGGCTTTATAGAAATAGAGCATATGTGTATAAAAACAATTTATACGATTACTCCATGTGTTTTTTAATTTTTATTGTTATACTGAAAGCAGAAAGGAGGAAGAAATCTATGTCAGAACTCAATATCTTACAACAAAATATAGATAAACCAAATACGGTTACAGAAGAAGATATCGTAGTTACACGAGATAATCAAACTTTCACAATCAAAGGTCGCTTTAATGGGGAAGAAGGCGTATTCACATATGATGCGGACGTTCAACCTAACGATCAGTTACAATTTCTGCATCACAACTTTACGGCCATCGTAAAAAAAATTACATATAAGGTGATTCAAGGTCAGCGAATCACATTGATTGCAAAATTATATGCATAAAAATATCGGGGTATTGTTAATACAAACAACACCCCGATATTTTTTATCGGTCATACAATTATAAGAAATACAACACAACAACACTTAATTCTTATAATTGAATCATCTAACATTATTGAATTGTCGGTGCATTAATCGCTTTGCGAAGGTCCACTGTGTGAAGTTCGTCCATCGCAGGAGCTGTTTTTTCATCTACAGGTTTCACGCGATTATTGCCGTCTTTCATAGCTTCGTTCAAGCTGAAGATGACCATTTCGTTCATGTAGAAACGCAATTCGTCATCATGTACATTGGCCGTATTGCGATCCAAGATGTCGATGATTTGTTGCGCATAGTCCAATTTAGCCTCTTCAGATACAGTCGCATGTTCTGTAAAGAACTGTTTGTAATCGTTGTACAAACGATCTAACGCCATGCGCGCATAGCTGTCGTTTTTATAACGGTGGCTTACGATGTACCAGCTGCGACGAACGTTCATGTAGTACAACACATTGTTGCGGTAACGCTCTTGACCAGTCATAACGCGGGAATCATCCATGATGCGCTTGCCCTTTTGGTCCAATTGGAATTGTGTGAAAGCATTCACTACGTCGCGAACTTCTTCGCTAGGTACAGGAACAGCCACTTCTGCTTCAATCACGTTTAATGGTTCAGCTGGTTGTTCCGGCATCATCAATCGATCTTGAGCCGCATCCGCTTGACCTACCGCGCATACACAAGCAAGTGCCAATACAGGCATAAATTTTTTGAATTTCATAAATCCTCCTAATGATGAGCCGCCTCCCAAAGGGCGGCTTTCATATTCCTTACATGATTCTTACATGACTAGAGTATACTAAATAATCCATTTAATCAAGTTCAAGTTATTTTGTAAGCCCTGCTTGTTGCATAAGTAATGCAATTTGAGCCTTCATTTGTTCATTATCAGCCTTAACGGAAGACAATTCATTGAGGCTTTCTTGCATGCGTGCATTTTCAGCTTTCAACGCTGTCACTTCATCTTGCAACACATAAACGGAGCTAATAGGGCCACCTTTATAACGATCTGGAATCGCTTTCTTCGCATCGGAGTTACCGAATTTGTGAGTTACACCGGCATTCACCATGTTATGGTGACTACCAACAGATACGCCTACATGGAACATAGTATCTTCTGCTGTGTAATGTGCAACGCCTAACGCCGCCGCAGTTTCACCTCTGTAATTACCGATACCGGCCATCACTTGAGTTGGTTCCAATGGATCATATTGAATAGGTTTCAATGCAGACATAGCCGCCGCATGAGCGCCTACACGTTGTGTTTCGCCCGCTACGGAGTTAATAGCATTAGCTAACCCATCTGTAGCACCTTTCAATTGATTTACGTTAACCGCATCAGTGCCGTTTACACCAGGGCCTACATTGGTAATTGTATTACCGCCGTTGTTGAGGCCATCTTTAGTAAGACTTACAGCATTACCGCTAGCAGGTGTAATTGTTACACCGCCACCGTTCATAACTGTCGTATTACCTGCCGCATCCTTAGTTGTTACTGTTTCAAGACCTTTCAAGTCTTTCGCCATACGAACTTTAAGGTTGCCAGTACCATCGGATACGACACCTAAATTGTCTTCTGTAGTTAACTTGCTAGCATCAGTAATACCACCCACTACATTAACTTGTTCGTTAAGCTTTTTCTTGATTATGGAACCGCTATCGCCACCGTATTTCATACCATCGTCTTTAGTTGCCACTTGGTGGGTCTTACCGTTTTCGTCTTGGTACTTAATACGAGTGATGTTGTTACCGTCTAAGTCTGGATCACCTTTATCAACGGTAATATCCGCATTACGGCCGTCTTTGCCAGTTAAACCGATATGACCAACACCGTCTTTACCGGACATGGATACAGCATCTTTACCGTCTTTACCAGCAATACCTACCTTGCCATCTGTACCATCAACACCGTTAGGACCAGTAATGGATACGCCGTCTTGACCGTTTTTGCCAACTTTTACCTTATCAGTAGTTAAGCTGTCAGTCTTAAGGTTTTTCGCCATCTTGATAGTAACATTACCATCTTGGTCGGCTACTGTTTTAATATTTTCGCCGGAATATTTATCGTCAGACTCTTTACCTTCACCTTTGATAGTAACCTTTTGGCCTAAATCACGGTGGAATTCACCTGTATTACCAGCAAAATTCATACCTTTTTTCGTGATTTCATCACCTAGGTTAGTAATCTTATTATCCAAGGATTTGTGAGATTTTTGCAATTGATCTTCTGTAGCAGCGCGACCGCTTGTGATGTTGTTAGGATCCCAATCTTTGTTTTCCAAACCTGTCACATAACCGTCTTTACCATCAACAGATACCTTACCTGCTGCAATCTTACCATCTTTACCGTCAATAGTTACCTTGTCGCCAGCTTTAATGGTACCGTTTTCACCGTCAATTGTTACATTACCGGCTTTAATAGTACCTTTGTTGCCGTCGATGGTAACTTTATCACCAGCTTTGATTGTGCCTGTAGTACCGTCCATCGCGATTTGTTTTGTAGCATCAGAGCCCAATGTCACTTGGTCTTTGAGACTTACTTCATAGTTCTTGGAACCATTCGCATTAGTGCTAGGTGTTACAGTAATATTATTACCTGCCGATACCGTTGTGGATGCAGCTGCTGTAGCTTTATCCAATTGAGATTTATTAACTGCATCGTTAGGATCTGTGCCGTCAGCTACATTCGTAATCTTATTACCGCCATTATTTAAGCCGTCTTTTGTAAGACTCACTGCATTACCACCAGCACGATTGATTGTCATGCCATCACCATTGATAACAGTATTATTGCCGCCGTTTGTAAAAGTAGCAGACGTTAAGCCTTTCAATTCTTTCGCCAAGCGCAATTTCAATGTATCGGAACCGTCGGAAACAACACCGATGTTGTCTTCAGTCGCTAATTTGCTTTCATCGGAGATACCGCCCTTAACATTCACTTGATTGTTAAGTTTCTTTTTAATCACATTACCTGTATCGCCACCGTACAGCATACCGTCATTTAGGTTCGCCACTTCTTCGTTCGTGCCATCCGGTTTTTGATACACAATGCGCGTAGTGGTCGTGCCGGCGGCACCGTCGACGCCCGGCTTGCCGTCACGGGTTACGGAAATATTCGTCGTAACACCGTCTTTACCGTTGATGCCGATCTTGCCGTCCTTGCCGTCTTTACCGGTAGCGGTAATCGTTTCGGTCTTAAGGTCTTTGCCGAGTTTCACATCAATGGTGCTGTCACCGTTCGCATCTTGGGAGATACTTGTAATGATGTTGGAATTATCCCCTTTCACGGATACCTTGGACCCCAATTTATTCGTTTTTTCGCCGCCTGTATTGGCATCGAATTTCAAGCCGTCATTGATAACTTTATCTAATTTAGATTTAGAGGCAACATCCTTAATCTTAACTGTTTCTTTACTACCTGCATGGTTTTTATCCTCTACAGTTAAGTCAACATCGCCGTTAGAATCAACTGTATAAGCACCGTCTGCAGCAGCTGCATATTTCACCAAACGATAATCTGTAGCAGCAGCACCTTGACTCTTAACAACATCACTGATTTTTTTCAATTGATCTTCTGTAGCTGCGCGACCGCTTACAGGATTAGATGTATTTACATCCCAATCTTTATTATCAAGACCAGTCACATAGTTCTTAGTATCAGCGTGTTTACCCATTGTTACACCACCGGCTTTCACGGTATCTGTAGCTGTCAATGTTTGAACATTAAGATTTTTGTTCAATTTAACGCCGATTGTAGTATCATCGCCGGTTTGCGTAATTTCAGTAGTGATATTGTTATCACCATTGACTGTTACTTTAGAACCAAGTTTATTCGTTTTTTCAGCGTTATTATCAGCGTTAAAACGAAGGCCCTTGTTGATAAGATCAGTTTTAGCATTACTGATATTAGTATTTAATTCGTTTTTAGCATCGTGTAATTGACCGCCGTTTACAGCGTCTTTACTACCTGCACCTACAGTACCATCAGAAACATTGGTAATTTTTTGATCATTTGCATTGAGACCTGTTGAAGATACATAGGTCTTACCACCTACAGTCAAACCGCCGTTATTAATGCTCGTATTGCCGGCTGTCACGCTGTCCAAGCCGGTCAATGTTTTCGCCAATTTTACGTTCAATGTGCCATTGCCGTCGGATTCAACACCGATATTTCCATCGGACAATGCGCCTGTGGCACCGCCTTTAACGGTGACGGTATCGCCTAATTTTCTGTTGCTCACAGCACCGGTATCACCGGCAAAGTTCAAGCCTTTATCAAGAGTTGTATTGATTGTAGTAATACTTGATGTATTATTATCTTGTTGCGCCTTCGATGCAATATCTGTCAATGTAACTTGTTTTTTGTCGCCTTTATCATTTGCTACAGTCAATACCATATTTCCATTGCTATCAACCTTATATTTACCCTGGCTACCCGCTTCAGGATTTTCTACCAAACGGTAATCTCCCTTTGCTACCTCAGTAAATATATTACTCAAATCAACATTAACTTTGCCCGTATCGTTACGTTCCAGTGTCAACACTTTGCCGTCATTAGAAATACTGCCACTCGTAACATAGTTATTTTTCAATCCACTCACGTTCGCAGTCAATCCGTTTGTGCCGATTAAATTTGCGGCACCCTCACCATTTGCTTGATAAGTCGCTGCACCGCCAGTCACATACTTATCCTTCGCCGTAATGATACGGTTAATATCGCCAATATTGGCACCATTCGTCGTTACGTCTCCGCCACTAGCCACATTAACGATTTGTTTGTTTCCTGCATCAATGCCGGTTTTTACAATTTTAGGGCCTCCAGTGATCGTCACACCATCCGTGTTCATCACTGTATCACCAGCAGTCACACTAGTTAGGTCTTTCAGTTCTTTAGCCAATTTCACGTTCAATGTATCTGTGCCATTAGATACCACTCCAATATTGTTATCACTCAATTTGGATGTATCGGCTACGCCACCAACGATATTAGTTTGTGCCCCCAGTCTTTGGATAAACTTATTATCTGTAGCCCCCGTACCTTTTACATCTCCTGCATAAACTGTGCCCTTATTCACTTCCGTAGTCACTGCATACAGTTGACTGCCGTTAATAGCATCTGTAGATGTAGCGGAAATACGGCCGGCTGCTACATTGGTAACCGTCCGTTCCATACCTGTCTTACCTACGCTAACTGTGGAACCAGGATTTATACCTGCAAAGTTATGTACTACTCCATTAACTGACTCAGAGGCTGTTGCTACCGCTGCAGCAGTTTCAGAACCGGTGCCGAGAGCCACTGCATTTTCATTGGTTGCTTTCGCCCCAGTACCGATAGCGACGCTGTCTTTCGCACTGACCGAAGCACTTTTACCTATAGCTGTACCGTTTTCAGCAGTAGAAGAAGATCCAGATCCTATAGCAGTTGCATCTACTGCACTAGCATTCGTCTGTCTGCCAAGTGCCGTTGCCCCTAATTGTTTCGCGTTAGCTAGATAACCGACAGCCACGGACTGTCCAGTAGTAGCTTTTGACCAGGTACCGATAGACACGCTGGCATCATCTTCGGCCACTGCATTTGTCCCCATGGCGATACTCCATCTGCCCTTAGCCTCCGCACTCCCACCGATTGCATAAGCATAAGTATTAGTAGCTTTTGAATTATTTCCCATTGCTAACGAGGATACCTCAGTAGCGTGAGAAAGGCTGCCGATGGCTATAGCATAGGTTTTATCCGCTTTTGCACCTGCACCGATAGTGGTAGCATACTCTCCATTAGCTTCGGCTTTTGCCCCAATAGAGGTAGCATTTTTCCCTTGTGCCTTGGCTACACCACCAATAGCTGTCGCATTTTCCGCAGTAGATTGTGTTCCTCCACCGATAGCGGTTGAATATGAAGCAGAAGAATTACTATGCGCACCTAATGCCAAGGAAACCGGTCCAAGGGCCTGCGCATAACCGCCAATAGCTACATTATTTTGATCTGTGCCACTATTCGTGCCATTTCCCCATGATACCCCTGCACCAGTCCCCGCAGGATTTACTGCATTAGCAGTATTCAGTGGCAATAATGTACCACCTACTAGTGCCAAAATACATAAAAGTGTACCAACGCATGTTGTGCTTCTTCCATTAATTTTCCCGCGATTATTAGCAATTTCGGACACAACTACATAACAGTTTTTCACCCGATTCCAAATGACTTTATAAATTCGATTCATAATGTTCCTTTCGTACTACATTTTCGTTGCGTAATACCTATCTAACCTTATATAAAACTATAATAAAAATAAGAAGTAATAGATATAAAAATTATCTATACTTCTAATACAAACCAACAATATTCAGCATAACAAGTCAAATATTACACTTATTACAGATTGTTATCATATACTCATCTACTCGTATACCATATCAAAAAAAATCTATATTGTAAACAAATTTTTCATGTTTCATTCATTTTTATGGTTTATTTAACAAAATTAATA
>OJYV01000068.1_pt1 | contig 40013 bp, 9 predicted proteins | sample 1601041 | NCBI WGS metagenome assembly OJYV01 (sample SAMN04436969, study PRJEB24849) | human gut metagenome | biome: human gut; feature: NICU; material: stool | host: Homo sapiens | place: USA: Saint Louis, MO | collected 2010-04-01 | reverse complement strand
AGTTAATAAACAGGAAGGTGTTGAATTGATTGTTCAATCTTGACAATATGAATTTGAGTTTTTCTTACATAATATTTTTAAAGATTCAATGGACTGTTGTTTTATAAAAAAACCGAGTCACAACAAATGTTGACTCGGGATTTTCAAATATGAAATGCAAGTAATTGTGAATGTTTTATTTCTATTGGAGTGAAAGAACTCCATCCTCCATGAAATATGTTTTATCACAAAAATGAGTTAAACGTTCATCATGAGTAACAATCACACATGTTTTATTTCTTTCTTTCGTTTGTTTTTGAAGTATTTTCATTACAGCCATTGCATTATTCGTATCTAGTGAAGCGGTAGGTTCATCTGCTAGTATGATTGATGGATTTGTGTAAATAGCTTTAGCTATTGCCACGCGCTGTTTTTGACCGCCAGATATTTGATTTGGTAATTGATTGGTAATATCCGATAAATTTAGCTGTTTAACCAACTTTTGGTATTCATCTTCACTTAATGTATCTTTTTTATATTTACCAAGAAGTTTGAATTGTTGTTCGATTGTTAAAAAAGGCACGAGATTCGTCGATTGTAATATAAAACCTATTTCGTTAATTCTTATTTGAGATAACTGTTTTTCAGATAATATTGATATATTTTTGTTATTGATGTAAATATTTCCTGACGTAGGTCTTTGTAAGGCGCCAGCCATAGTTAAAAATGTACTTTTTCCTGAACCTGAGGGTCCCACGATAGCAATCAGTTCCCCCTGAATTATTTTTAAATCGGTAGGTTTTACTGCCTGAATCATTTGATTGCCATCTCTGAAAGATTTGCTCACTTGTTTGAACTCTAACATGTTTATGATTCCTTTCTATCCAATTGCTTTAAGTGGATTTATTTTTATTATAGACAGAACAGAAAATAGACTGCCTAATAAAGAAATAATGATAAGAACAATTCCATATATCAACATCGTTAATAAATTAAAATGAATTGGAACGACAGGCGGTAAAAATGTACCTGTTAATAGTGTTAAGAGAAATCCTATGATTGTTCCAATTAAAGATAATATGAAAGTTTGAGCAAAAACCATTTTTGCTAAATAGCAGTTGGTAAAGCCTTGTGCTTTAAGTACACCAAATAAGTGTGTTTTTTGGAGTGTTATAACATATAAGAATACGCCAATTACTGTTGCTGAAATTATAAATAAGAAAACGATCATAAAGTTCAAAGTTAAATTTTGAGCTTTATAGCCAGGAAGATTTTTAATAAACTGCGATATTGAAATGCTTTCTAAATCTTTGTTAAGTTTATGATTTTTCCAATTTGAGTCTTTGATTACTATAGCATTTGTTTTATCTTTTGATAATTTGGGATTAAGTTTCTCAATGGTTTGATTATTAGAGAATAGCACGGGTGAAGCATTATATTTAGCACTTTCTACAATACCTACCACTTTTAGCTTTTCGTCTGATTGAGATAAAGATAAGATGTCACCTATTTTGAACCCCTTATCAGCTAATGTTTGATCAATGACTATTTCATTTGAACTTTCAACTTGATGACCTTTAATTATAGGCGGAATTAAAAATGATTTGTGTGTAACGCCAAAAAGTAACGCGTTTTCTTCCCGATGATGGTTTGAGATAATAACTCCTTGTTGTTTTAATGTGGTTGATTTTTCATAAGTATTTTGTACTTTGGATATATTGAATAAGGATTGCTCTACGGTTTGATTAGCTTCTTTTTTTAATATGATAGCGTCTGCATTCCACTTTTCTATACCTTCAGTATTCATTTTAATAAGGCCGTTTGCAAGTCCTGACAGTAGGAATAATAAATAACTTATAAGTACTAATATGCCAATGACTAAACTGAATTTAATTTTATTTCTTTTTATTTCATTCCAAGCTAAAAACATGAATGATGCACCTCAATTTTTTACGTAATCGTTGGTAGAGAAAATAATCAAATAGAATTAGTTAAAGAACAACTATATTTAATATAAGTATGATTGTAATTGAAAATAAAAAATAGGACAGGATTCATGTTGAATCGACTGTCCCACTCTTGTGAATGATATTACTTTTAGTGATTCTTTGACATAGCTATCTTATTAGACAATATTAAGTTTATTGACAATTATCATCAAAAGCATCTTTTAAATCCATAGCTATATCATTGATGTCGCGCCCTTCAATATGTTCGCGAGGTATAAAATGAACTAAATGTTGACCTTTAAATAATGCGTATGAGGGACTTGAAGGAACTTGTTGGATGTAATCTCTCATTGTTTGTGTTGCTTCTTTATCTTGACCAGCAAATACAGTTACTTTATGATCTGGTTTTACTTCATTCTGCTCTGCAACTGCAACAGCTGCTGGACGTGCTAATCCTGCAGCACAACCGCATGTTGAGTTGATTACAACAAATGTTGTATCATCATTATCTATATTTTGCATATACTGATTGACGTCATCACTCGTTTCAAGACTTGTGAATCCATTGTCTGTTAATTCAGCTCTCATTTGTTGTGCAAGTTCTTTCATATAAGCTTCGTATCCATTCATCATAAAATGCTCCTCTACTAATAATTGTTTCTAATTGTACTATATAGAAAATTAATTGCTTTTAGCGAACGTGTTTTCAATTTGTGGTAATAATTCATTCCAGTTAGCGTTATCTTCTTTATCAATTGATATAAAATCCAAAACATAGAATATTGATTTAACACCTTCTATTTCAAATAATCGATTAATAAATTCAGGTTGACCTTCTTGAGCGGCAGTATATGTTGTAGATGAGTTATCTTGACGTGGTTCACTCAACGAAACTTTCATTGTATTATGATTAGGTGTTTCTGAAATTGCTATAATCTCCATGTGACATCCTCCTATTGTAACTCATTACCAATTTGTTTAATTTGTTTACCGACCGTACATTCATTTATACAAAAATGATGTGCTTGTGTTTTACCGTGAGTTTTTCTATTGTGCTTTTTTAATGGACATTGGTGACAATAAATATTCATCAATTGGTCGATGTGTTGAATTGCTTGTTGTTCTGTATTAGTGAGTATAGCTTTCACTTCCCTTAGCTATAGACTATTTATATTTATACCCATTTCACATGTTTGTATTATAGCATTTATAAGTTGGGAATTTGAAATAATCAATTTTAGTTTTGAGAAAACTGATAACTTAGACGTTTGTTTAAGTTATTATTTATTTACTCTTCTTTTTTAGCATTGCATTAAAGATGAATTTTGAGTAAAATAGTATAGTTAATTTTGGCGGTTTCTAAACACCCGCTTTAACAAAATTTAGGAGGAAAGTTATATGTATAATGAAATATTTGGTATTGCGTCATTTATTGTTACATTCGCTTTAATGGTACTGATGTATCGCTGTTTTGGTAAACAAGGACTAATTGCTTGGGTAGCAATAGGAACGATTATCGCTAATATACAGGTCATAAAAGCGGTTCATATTTTTGGTATTACGGCTACACTTGGAAATGTCATGTTTGCTTCTATATATTTAGCTACTGATATATTAAATGACATCTATGGTCGTAAAGTTGCTAAAAGAGCGGTGTGGCTTGGTTTCTCTTCTACCTTAGTAATGATTATAGTCATGCAAATGTCATTGCATTTTATTCCTGCTCCAGTAGACAATGCGCAAAACTCATTAAAAATGATTTTTGATTTAGTTCCTAGAATTGCTATAGGTTCCATTATTGCTTATATCATAGGCCAACATATTGATGTATTTATATTCAGTATGATTAAAAAGATATTTAGCTCTGATAAGACCTTTTTTATTAGAGCATATGGTAGTACCATTTTAAGTTCTATCATTGATACCGGTTTATTTGTTTCAATTGCTTTTATTGGTACTATGCCTGGTACTGCTGTTTTTGAAATATTTATTACCACTTACTTGTTAAAACTAGTGTCAACTATTTTTAATGTACCATTTGGATATATCGCTAAGTCACTATATCGAAAAGGAAAGATAGAACAACTAGATAATGGGTATTGATATTTATTGTATCAGAAATATAGTTATACAAAAGCGAATCAGAGTTCCATGTGCTGAACTAGCTTCGAAATTCAATTTGGTTTGTCCGTAGAATTTTCGAGCGAAATTCTCAATGATAGGACCTACGACCAAAGTTAAATAAATCTTAATAAAAGGGCTAAATTTAGACATCAATGCCCTATTTGTTAGCAGAACCTGAAGTATATATGTTATCTTAGGTTCTGTTTGTTTTTGATTTAATTTTTAGTGCTTTGTCTTTTTAGTTTGATACAATAGAATAGATACATTTTAGTGAGTAGACAATTCTGAAGAGGAGTAAAAGTAATGGCTAAAATATATTTTGATGCTGCGACTAAAGGAAATCCCGGCCGAAGTGCTTGTGCGATTATTATTAAAGAAAATTCACAAAGATATACATTTACCCATGATTTAGGTAAAATGGATAATCATAGTGCAGAATGGGCAGCAATGTTACACGCTTTGGAACATGCACGCGAATTAAAAGTATCTAACGCGTTACTTTATACTGATTCAAAATTAATTGAAGATAGTATGATGCAAGGTAAAGTTAAAAATGCTAAGTTTAAAGTTTATTTTGAAAACATAGAAATCTTAGAGCAAAGTTTTGATTTGATGTTTGTGAGATGGATTCCACGAAAGCAAAATAAAGAAGCGAATCAACTTGCTCAACAAACACTATACAAACTTACATCACAATAATCTAAAGTGTTAATATGATATGTTACGTATTTAATTGTTTGTTCAACCTTACCAATAAGATTTCGGCTTTGAAAAGCTTATTATAATATGTTTGTACTGAATTATCGATGGTTAACAAAAAACAAGCCTGGGACATTAAGTCCCGGGCTTGTTCTGTGTTAAAGATATATTTTACTTTTTAGAACGCTTTTTGGTTTTTACAACTTTTTTAGTTGATTGAGGCGTTTTCTTCTTTTTAGAAGTAACTTTCTTCTGTTTTGTATCTTTGTTATCACTGTTTTGTTTACGCTTAACGACGGGGATTGAATGAATATCCTCTTCACTCAATTGCTTTTCTTTAGATTTCTTATGTTTAGCAACTGGAATTGAATGTTTGTCATCGTTTTGAATTTGTTCTTCTTTATCTATTTTACGCTTAGTTATTACAATTGGATCTATTTTATCAGTATCTGAAAGACGAATATCTTTGTGATGATTTTTTATCGATTGTTTTTCTTCTTCTTCTTTTTTACGTCTTTTAGCCAAAACTAACCAGAAACTAGAAAGTAAACCAGTTAATGTAATAACACCTACAGTTTTGCCGAAATTATCAACTAAATGTTTGAATAGGCTATCATTATCATTCTTATGAAGTTTTGGTTGCTGTGTTTCTTTGTTGATTTTACCTGGTTCAACACCCGTTCCTTTTAGAACTTCTTTGAATGTTTCAGTTTGTACGATATGGTTTGCAACATCCTTTTCTCTTAATCTAGCATCAAATTTTGAATGAAGATAATTAAAGTTATGCAAGGAATCGTTGAAAGATTGATTTATAATACTTACATTTACTTTCAAGATTTGCTCTATACCTTGTAATAATGCTTTGTGTACATCTTGTACGGTATGCGCACCACGAATTGAATTCATCGTTTCTAGTTGAATTTGTTTAATTCTATCAAGTGCCCATTGTTTTATAAAGTAAGAAGCAGATTGATTATTTAGTATTTGCTGAGTTTTGTTTACTACAACATATCCTAATTTATGTTCTGCTATATGTTTTTCACCTAGTAAATGTGCTTGGTTTAAAATATGTTTATATCTATTATTAAACTCTTGTTGTAATTGATTTAATTCTACTAAATTATGAGCATGCTCGACTTTTTCTAAAAATTCTTTTTGTAGTGCAGTTAATTGTTTATCAAACTGAGTTTTTTCATTAGAAGTTAAACCTTTTATTGTTTCAATTTCTTTGAAACCATTTTGGATTTGAGTATTAACATCAGTAATGATATCCTTTTTAGCTTTATTTAGCGTAAAGCGTTTAGGATCAAACTGATCTATTTCTTCAAAATCAGTTCGTTTTACTGTTTCAATATCTTTAATCGATTTTGAATGATTCACTTTATCGATGGCTTGCTTTTTCAATCTTTCAATTTCAGCTTTTGCATCTTCACGTTGAGTAGACGTTAATTCGTTATTAGAATCTATATCTTTGATTTTTTGTTTTACCAGAACATCAATTGTTTTTATAGCATCCTTTTTAGCTATTTGTAATTCTTTTTCTACAACTTTGACTGGAACATTTACAGTGACATATGAGCCATCAGCTAAAATAACCTTAACTTTAGCGGTTAGGTGATCAGCTACTTTATCAGTGTTCGGTAATGAAACAATATTGACTTTAAGTTCATCAGTTAAAGTCATAGCTCCAATTATAGATTCTAATGAAATAGTTTCATCTCTGTGAACAACCACCTCACTTGTTACTAGAGCATTTTGAAGGCTCAATTCAGGTAGTTCAAAAACTAATGGTTGCTGATCAGTATCCCAAATAATGATATGAGCTAAAGTATTAAATGCATGCTCTTTATTGTTATTGATATCATCAATTGAATTAGAATTTTCGATATGTTGAAGTGCATCTTTTTCTGTTTTATCAATATCTGCTAAAGCATGTGCCTTTTGAGAAGGTGTTAAATCAGTGTTGTTATTTATTGCATCTCGTTTCTTTTGTGATAACTCTTTTATCATTTGTTTAGCTTCTGCTTTGGCGATAATTAATTTTTTAGTAGTTTCAATGACTTCATCTAGTTTTGTTGTAGCATTTTCTATTTGTTGTTTGTTTATAGCTTGTTGAATTTCATTCTTAATTCCATTTACTAACTTATTAATTTGAGATATTAGTTTATTTTTTTCTTCATTTGATAAGTTTGGATTTTGACTAATTAAGTGATTTATATCTTCAACTTTTTGGTCAATCATTTGATTAGCATCTAGTTTTGCTTTAGGTAATTCATCTGCATGTATGTGTTCAATTGCAGATTGCCCTTCATCTTTTGCTTGATTAACTAAATCATTTGATGTTGCGTCATTAATATTAGAAAGCGCTTTTCTAGCTTCCTCATTTACCATTTGTTTAGCTTGAGCTTTAGAATTTGATGTTGCATTAGCGTGTTCAATTTCATCAAGTTGACGTTTGAGCGTATCTTTAATGTCATTATGTGCTTTTGTTTGAGCATCTTTAAGTCTTTCAATTCCATTTAGAAGTGCTCTAGCATCATCCATGTTTTGAATCATTCCAATTATGATATTAGCGTCTTTATTTGTACCGTTTTCTTTGTCAAGAACATTATTCGCTAAGTTGATAGCGTAATCATATTGTAATTTATGGTCTTCATCAGCATTTAAATATTCAATGTTGTCTTTTGTAGTTGCTGTTAATTGAGCTACATGTTCTTTTAAACCTTGCATAGCATCATTTAATTCTATTGCATTATCAACGATTTGATTAATTATTTTAATGTCTTTAGACGCTCTAATCTGATTAATTATTGCAGCTTTTTGAGCATTATTAAGTATATCTAATTCTTTAATAATAAATACTTCAGATTTTTGTTGATGTTCTTTTAGACGTCGTTCACCATTTAATTGGTCTTTAGCATTATCTATTTGTGTTAAAAGATGTTGAATGTCATTGATATTGACATTTGTACCGCTATTTTTATTTAATACGCCTTTAGCTTCTTTTAAAGCTTTGTTAAATTGACGTTTTAAATTATAATCAGCGTTTCTATAATTTAAACTTGCTTTAACAGGATTTACTAAAGTTTTAAGCTTATCTCTCAATAATTTCATTTTATCGTTTAATTCTAACGTTGATTGAGTGAGCTGAGATAACTCTGTTAAAGTATTTGCTGAATTTACCTTGTTTGTGACATCTTCAAGTTGTGCTTTATTTAAATCTTTTAATCCTTTTATTAATTTTAGATCTTTGCTCTTCTCAGTTGCAAGTCGTTGTTCACCATTTAATGCATTTTTTGTATCGTAAATGGCTTGACTAAGACCTAATACTTCTTCAATCGTTGCTGGATTTTCTGAAGTTTTAGAACTTGTTGCACTTGCTTGTTGTAGCGCCTCATCAAATTCAATTTGTAAATTCTTATCAGCATTAATATAATTCACACTATTTGGAACAGAAGTTGAATTACTTTCTATAGTATCTCGTAAGTCTTTCATTGCATTATCTAAATCACTAGCTTTAGATAATGTATTTGCTAAAGATGATAAATCATCAGAGTTGTGAATATTATTTTCAGCAATATGACGCTGTGCATCATTGATATAAGATAAAGATTGTACGTATTGAATTGCTTTAGCTTTAGCTTTTGATAAACGTTGGATACCATTTAAAGCATCTTTAGTATCCTCAATCACTTGTTTGAGTCCCTGAATTTGTTTTTCATCTAAATTTTTACCATTTTCTTTTGCAAGAACTTTTCGAGCATTACTTAAAGCATGGTCAAATTGTTGTTTTAAATCTTCATCTGAATTTATATAATTTGAGCTTGCTTGGACAGGAAAAGCTTGATTATTAAGTTCATCTCTTAAAGATTTCATTGCATCATTTAAATCAAATGCTTGATTCACGATTCTAGACAATTGTGCAATAGAATTAGTATTCATAATTTCATCATTTGCATGTGTGAATTGAGCTTTATTAATAAATTTTAAACTATCAATTAGTTTTTCTGCTTTTGATTTTGCAGCTGTTAAACGTTCAATACCGTTAAGTGCATCTTTAGTTTTGAATATATCATCTTTAAATGTATCAATTGCATTGAAATCTAAGTTCTGACCTTGAGTTTTGTTGAGTGCATCACGTGCATTGTTGATAGCTTGAGTAAAGTTATCTTTGCGTAGGTTATCGGCGTTAATATAATTTATACTTGCTTTGGTTGGAGCATAGTTATTAACGATTGCGTTAGCTAATTCACCCATAATGTCATTGAGGTTTGTGCCCTCGTTGACAATATGTTCTAATTCTAATAAATCATGCGATTGCGTTACTTTATCCTCTAAAGCAGACTTTTGAGCATTGTTTATTTTTTCTAGTGATTTGATATATTCTAAAGCTCGTGGTCTAGCATGATTTAATCTTTCGAAACCATTTAACGATGTTTCTGCATATATTAATTGTTGTAACGCTTGTTTTGTTTCATTTTGGGTTGCGTTAGTTTTTTGTATATCTTGTCCATGTTCAAGTGCTTCATCATAAGCGATGATTTTGTCGTCGTCGGCTTGTCTATAATTATCACTATTTTCAACAGAATCAGCATGATTAATGAATTGTTCTAATTTACCCATTACTTTGTTTAATGCCTGAGCATTGTTACTAACAGTAGCGATTTCTTCTAGTTTTGTTGCGTTTTTAACACTTTCTTTCGCAGTTTGTTGTTGTAATGAATTAAGATGTGTTAATTGGTCAATTGTTTGATTAGCATGAACTTTAGCTTCTTCAACTCGCTGATCACCATCGAGGTTTTCTGATGCTTGAGTTAATTGTTCTAGTGCTTGTCGTACTTGATCTAAACTTACATTTGAGCCATTTATTTTATCAATAATCGCTTGAGCATGTGATACAGTTTGGTCTACTTTTTCCTTTTTATCCTCTGAAGCTTCAGTGTAATTAGGCAAAGTAGTATCTGTAATCACTACTTGAGTTTTATCTTCAAGTGATTTCATGGCTTCATCAAGGATTTTAGCTTGTTGCAGAAGTTGTTTAACTTCAGTTCTTAATGCTGCGTGAGAAATCATATCTTTTATAGATTGCTTTTGTGCATTATTAAGATAATTCATATGTTTAATTTCATCATTTGCATTTGATTTGTCATATGATAGTTTTTCTGCGCCAAATAGTATTTTTTCGTTAGCTAGGACATTATCCTTAACAATATCGACTTTATAAGGTTCTAATGTTGGATTTGTTGTCTGATTAAGTAGTTGTTCGGCATCAGCAATAACTCGATCGTATTGTTGTTGATATTTTGAATCTTCATTTAAATATTTACTATCGTTCAATATATTATTTTTATGAGCAACTACTTGTTGTAGTGTTTCCATAGCTTTATCAAGAGCTTGAGCATTATCTAAGTTCTTTGCAACTTTTTCGCGTGTTGTAGCATTTGTATTCGTATTTATCATTACCTCACGTTGAGCAACATTAAGATGAATTAGACCATTAATTACATTAGCGGCATCTTGTTGTGCATGAGCAAGTTTCTGATCACCATGTAAGTTATTTTGAGCTGTTTCGAGTTCATGAGTTATGCTATTGATTACTGTTGGATCCATTTCAGGATTTGTTTGTCTATGAATGATTGAATCAACATGATTTATAGCTTGTTGATACGCCTTTTTTTCAGGTTGATCTTCGTTAATGAATCGACTACTATCTAACACTTTATCTGCATTTTTATATACTTTGTTAAGTGCTTTCATTGCATGATTTAATGATTTTGCTTTTTCAATTGCTTGGGCAACTTCTGTTCTCGTTTTAGCAGTATATATTTGATTAGATATTGAACTGCTTTGTTGTGATGTTAAATCATCCAATTTACTTAATTCTTTATCAGCTAAATCGATAGTTTGATAAAGTTTTTGTTTACCTCTGAGTTGTTTTTTCGCTTGATTAACTTCGTTGATAGCATGCTCTATATCTTCAATAGATAAAGTTGGATTTACTGTTTGATTAAGTATTTCTGTCACATGATCAACGGCGTTATCGTATGTTTCTTGAACATCAGAATCTTCATTAATATAGTTACTTGACTGTTTGACTTGCTCTTTATCTTTGATACTTTCTTCTAAATTCTCCATAGCATGATCGAGTAGTTTTGCTTGGCCAATAATAGCCGCAACTTCAGTTCTGGTAACTGCGTTATTAATTTTTTCATTTAATGCGTTTTGTTGTGCTTGATTTAAGTGCATCAATGTAGGTATCGATTGATGTGCGTTTTGCTTATCAGCATCTAATAATTCAACGCCATTTAAGTCATTATTCGCTTGATTTACACCATCCGTTAGTTGCTTAATTATTTCTTTATCCAATGTTGGATGTTGTTCATTGATAATATTTTCGACTTCTCTAACTGCGTGATTATATTGCTCTTTTTTAGCATCACTTGCATTAATATATTTGCTCTCTTGTCTTACGGATGATTGATTTTGAATGCTGTTTCTTAAATGCTTCATAGCGTCATTTAAAGCTTGAGCACTTTGAAGTTGTTCAGCTACTTTTTCTCTTGTTTGAGCTTCATTAACCAATCTATTTATGGCATCTCTTTGTGGTGCATTTAAATCGTTTAAACTATTAATCAATAAGTTTGCATTTTCTTTTGCTTGTTGTAATTTATGTTCTCCATCGAGTGCATTGATGGCATGCTTTATGTTATTGATTGCATTCTCTATTTCGTCATGAGACATCGTAGGGTTTGCTACTTGATCAATGATTGATTGTGCATGATTAATTGTATCGTTGTACATATTTTGAGGTGTACTATCCTCGTTTATATAATTGTTTGATTGTCTCACATTATCTTGTTGAGCAACGATATCTTTAAGTTTTTTCATATCATTATTTAAAGCTTTCGCTTTGTTATAGATATTATTTACTTGTGAAACTATAGTTGCTTGTTCAATTTCATGAGTTAATGCTTCTTTTTGAGCTTGATTGAGGTTATCTAAGTGATTGACTGCAAAAGTTTTTGAATTTTTATTGTCATTCAATTCACGTTCACCATGAAGTGCATCTTTAGAAATTTTTACATTTGATGTTGCACGTTCCACCTCTAAAGGATTCATAGTTGGATTAGATGTTTGATTGATTATTTGTTTTACACGATCAACGGCATTGTTATATGCAGTTTGATTACCAACAGTTTCATTGATGTAGTTACTTGTTTGTTTAACTTCATGTTCATCAGTAATACTTTGACGTAAAGTATTCATTGAATCATTTAAAGCTTGTGCTTTATTAATTACTTGATGTACTTCAGAACGGGTTTGAGTTTGTTGAATTTCTTGATTTAATTGTTCTTTTTGAGCTTGGTTTAGACCAGTCATTTGATTAATAGTATTGATGGACTGTTGTTGAGCTTGTTTTAGTTTTTGTACGCCATGTAAATCGTTTTTAGCTTCAGTAATTTTATCAGCAATAGTGTTAATATTAGTTGGAGACATATTTGGATTTGTTTGTTCAGCAACTATGTTTTTACCTCTATCTGTATACTCATCAAAGTTAACTTGTTGAGAAGTATCTTCATTAATATAATTACTCGTTTGTTTTATTGCGTCATTACCAGTTAAAGCATCATCTAATTTTTTCATCGCATCATTAAGTTGATTTGCTAATTGAACTACTTTTTGTACTTCTGGTCTAGAATTAGAGTTTTGAACTTTAGTTTCAAGATTACCTCTTTGCGCTTGATTTAAGTAATTTAACGCATTTAATGTTGCTTGAGCATCTGTCTTGTCGTTAGCAAGTTTTTGATCACCATGTAAATTATCTTTAGTTTGTTTAACTTCATTTAGGACACTTTGAATCTCATCATTTGCCATTACTGGTGTTGGTTGATCATTAATTATATTTTTAGCTTTATTTACGGCTTGATTATAAGCATTTTGTTGTTCAGAATCTTCATTGAAGTACTTACTACTTTGTAAAATTTCATTATTATCAGCAATAGAATCTCTAAGTGCTTTCATTGTATTATTTAATTGTTTAGCACTTGCAATTTTTTCTCCTACTTGGCTTCTTGTTGGTGCACTGAAAATATGATTTAAAATCGTATCTTTTTGCCCGTTCGTCAAGCTATTAAGGTTTTGTAGTTGTTCTGAAGCTTCTTTTTTATCTTCTGATAGTTTATTACTACCGTGTAAATCATTAAGTGCTTGTTTGATATTTTCAATAGCTTGATCTATTTGATTTTTATCCATGATAGTTGGATGAGCAGTTATCAAATCTTTTGCTGCTTGAATTGCATGATTATAAGCATCCTGTTGGCTGGAATCTTCATTAATGAAATCACTATTTTGTTTTACTGTATTGTCATTGTTAACAATTTGTTGTAGTTGATTCATAGAGTTATCTAATTGTTTAGAGTTATTTACGATATCATCTACCTGTTGTTTAGTTTGAGCTTGATTAATTAAATCATGTTGTTTATCTTTTTGTGATTGTGTTAATCCTTGCAAATGTTCGATGCTTTGATTTCCGTCTGACTTAGCCTCTGCTAATTTAGATTGCCCATTTAAATTATTTTCAGCAGTTTTAATCGTTTGAGTTGCTCTATTTATTACATCTTTATTAAGCTCTGGTGGTTGGGTAGTTGCAATAATTTGAGAACCATAATTTAACGCAGAATTGTAATTTGCTTGAAGACCACTGTCAGCATTTACATATCTACTATCAGCCTTGATTTGTTCTTTTTTATTTATTTCAGTTTTCAGTGCTTTCATAGCTTCATTAAGTTCTTTTGCTTTTTGTAAGGCTTCTTGAACTTCTGGTTTGGTTGATGCTTGGTTAACTAATGTTTTTTCAGCAAGAACCTGTCCAGGATTTAATGCTTGTAAATTATCAATTTCAGCAACAGCTTGATTTTTAGCCTCTTGAAGTTTTTGCTCACCATGTAAACTTTCTCTAGCATTTTGCAATTCTAATAAAGCATCTTCAATTGTAGCTTTATCTAAAGTGCTACTTGGAACGCCGTTGATAATGTCTTTAGCTTTTTGAAGTGCATTACTATATTCATTTTGTGCCGCTTCATCTTCATTGATAAAGTCGCTTAATTTTTTAACACTGTTTTCAAGAGCAACTTCATTCTCAAGTTGACGCATAGCTTCATTAAGTGCTTTAGCATGATTTAAATCATTAGAAACTTCAGTTCTTGAAGGAGCAGAGTTAATCTCATCATGCTCGCTTTGTCTTTGAGAATTGTTTAGATTTGTTAAATAGTTTAATTCATTGGTTGCATCTTGTTGTGCTTTTTGTAATTTTTGATCACCATGTAAATCGTTTTTAGTTAAATGAATGTTTTGAATGGCATCTGCTATTTTATTGTTGTTTAAAACATCATCTGTAGTGCCGTTTAATATTTCTCGACCTTTTTGAATGGAGTCATTATAAATATTTTGAACTTGCGGATCTTCATTAATATATTTACTTTGTTGATGAACGTTTGACTGTTCTTCTACGAGTGTTTTTAGTGTGCCCATTTCGTTATTTAACTTATTAGCTTGTGCAATTATTTCTGCCACTTGCTGTTTAGTTTGAGCATGATTAATTAAGTCATTTAATGCTTGCTTTTGTTTATCATTTAAATTTGTTGATTGATTTATTATTAAATTTGAATCTGCTTGATTTTGTGCAAGTTTATTCGCACCGTGCAATGAATCTTTTGCTTGAATGACCTTTTGAGTAATAGCTTGAATATTACTTATATCCATAGTTGGGTCGTTAAGTTGATTTATGAGTTGTTCAGCTTGGCTTACAGCATTATCGTACGCTAACTTTTTCTCAGAATCTTCATTGAGATAGTTACTAGAATTTAGAGTAGCATCCTTATCGGCTATACTTTGTTTAAGTTGTTGCATAGCTTGGTTTATTGCTTTTGCTTCTTCTAGTTTCTGAGTTACTGCAGGTTTAGTTGTTGTTCTGCCTATATCTTGGATTAATTTTGTTATTTGAGCTGAATTTAATCCGTCTAGATTTTGTATTTCATTCTTTGCAATTTCCTGTGCTTGTCTTAATTTATTATCACCATGAAGATTTTGTTCAGCATCATTAATTTCTTGAATGGTACGATTGATATCAGTACTACTTATTGTTGGATTATTTTCTGAATTAATTATTTCCTGACCTTTTGCGATAGCTTGTTCATATGCTTCTTTTTCAGAGACATCTTCATTAATATAGTTACTATTTTGTCTTACTAATGACGCTTTGGCTACTGCAACTTTTAATTCTTCCATTTTTCCATTTAAGAATTTAGCATGACTTAACTGTTTAGCAACATTTGCTCTGCTTGTTTGTTGGTTAATGATGTTTTCCAATGCTTGTTTTTGTGGTTCAGTTAAACCAGTAAAGTTAGTAATTTGTTGTTTAGCATCTGTCTTTGCATCTTGAAGTTTTTGATCTCCATTTAATCCATTTATAGCTGTATTTATATCTTGAGTTGCTTGTTTGATTATTTGAGGATCCATCGTCGCATTGTCTTCACCAATAATGTTATTTATTTTATCTACTGCATGATTATAGGCATTTTGTTGAGCTAAGTCTTCATTAGTATAATTGCTATTTTTACGAATTTGCTCTTGATTCATAATGCTATCTCTCATTGCTTTCATAGCATCATTAAGCTCTTTTGCTTTCTGCAATTCTTGAGCTAAACTTTCTAGAGTTGTCACATGGTTGATGTTATCCTTAACAGTTTGGCGTTGTGGAACATTGAGACTGTTTAAGCTATCTATGTCGTTTAAAGCATTGTCTAAAGCCTGTTTAAATCTGGATTCTCCATTTAATTCGTTATGCGCTTGGTCTATCTTGTTTAATAAATCTTGTAATGCTTTATGATCTAATGTATCTGGATGATTATGAATTAAATCCTCAGCTTCTTTAATAGCATTATCATAATTTTGTTTTTTATCATTATCAGCATTAATGTAATTGCTTAAATGTTGAATTTGATCTTTATCATTTATGACTTTATGAAGTGTACTCATATCACCATTTAATTGTTTAGCAATCTCTAGTTGTTTATTTACCTCATCTCGAGTATCAGCATTATTAATTAACGGTTTAAAATGGTTTTTTTGTTCTTCGGTTAAGTCATCTAAATGATTTAATTGATTATTAGCATCTTGTTTAGATTGAGCTAATTTTTGATCACCATGTAAATTATTCACTGCATCTTTAATATTTTGAAGTGTATCAGCAATTTTTTGTTTATCTAAGGTTGGATTAGATGTTTGATTAATTATTTCTTTTGCAGCTTGGATTTTATCATTATAAGTTTTTTGTTTGTCTGAGTCTTCATTTATGAATGGGCTGCTATTTGAAATTTGATCATCTTGATTCACTTGATCTTCAAGTTGTTTCATAGCTTCATCAAGCGCTTCGGCCTCTTTAAGTTTTTCTGCAACTTGGTCCCTAGATGTAGCTCCATTAATAGCTTGTATAAGCGCATCTTTTTGAGGTTGATTAAGATGATTTAAGTTACCAATGGCTTGATTAGTTGTATTTTTGTCTTGCTGTAATTTTTGAGCTCCATGAAGGTTATCTTGTGCTTGTTTAATATTATTTAAAGCATTAGTAATGTCTTGTGCATTTAAGTTAGGATTTGAGCTGTTATTAATAATGTCTTCCGCTTGTTTAAGTGCATTATTATACGCATCTTTTTGTGCAGAATCTTCATTTGTATAATCACTGTTAGCATGAACACCATCTTTTTGCGCAACTTGTTCTTTAAGTTTTTTCATTGCGTCATTTAGTGCTTTTGCTTGCTCAATTTTTTGCTTAATATCATCTCTACTATTAGAAGTGTTAATTTGTTCTCTGAGTTTTTCACGTTGTGCATCTGTTAAATCTGTTAATCCATCTAGTTCTGTCGAAGACGTTTGTTTGTCTTGATTTAATTTTTCAGCACCATGTAAAGCTTGTTCTGCATTTTGAACGGATTGAGTTGCTTGGTCAATGTTTGCTTTAAGTAATTCAGGGTTTTGAGTTTCGTTAATAATAGTTTCAACACGTTGAACTGCATCATCATAGTTTTGCTTAATTTGAGGATCTTCATTTAGATATTTACTATCTGCTTTCACTTGATCTTTTTTAGCAATACTTTGTCGTAACTCACCCATAGCATTATCTAATTGTTGAGCGGTTTGTAAGTTTTGTTGAACTTGTTCTAATGTTGATGCGCTATTAACTAGATTTTTCTCTGCATCTTTTTGGGCATTGTTCAAATTAGATAGATTTCTGATTGTTTGATTGGCATTATTTTTAGCTTCCTCTAATCTATGATCACCGTCTAAGGCATCTTTAGTATTTTTCACGGTTTGTGTTGCTGTAGTGACATTACCTTTATTAATTGTTGGTTGATTCGTTCCATTTATTATATTTTGAGCATTTTGTACAGCTGCATCATATGCTTGTTTCTTAGATGGTTCCGCATTGATGTAATTACCGTTTGAAACAATATTAGTATAATCTTTAATACTTTCTTTTAAGGCACCCATTAAACCATCTAAAGCTTGAGCTTCTGTTAAATCGTGTTGGACTTGCGTACGTGTAGATTCATTATCAATTAAAGAATCTTCCATATGTTTTTGAGCTGAATTCAAATTCTGTAATTGAGCAATCGTTTGTTTAGCACTATCTTTATCGTGTTGTAGTTTAGTATCTCCATGAAGATTAGATTTAGCTTGAGTTACGGCATTTGCCAATTGATTGATTGTATCTGAGCTTAACGTTGCTTGAGTTTCATCGATAACTTGTTGAGCATTATTTACAGCATTGTCATAAGCTTGTTGTTGGTCATGATCCTCATTAATATATTTACTACTATTTTTAGTATCGTTTTTATCTTTAATGCTTTTACGTAAACCAAGCATTGCAGTATCTAATGTTGTTGCTTCTTGACGAATATTTCTCACTTCATCACGTGTTGTTGCTGCAGTTACTTTAGCTACTTCAGCATTTTTCTGAGGTTCATTGAGACTCGTTAAACCACGTATTCCAGTTTCAGCAGCTTGTTGGTCTTGTGTCAGTTTTTGAGCACCATGTAATGCATCTTTTGTAGTGTTAACAGTTTGAGTTAAACGTTCTATAGCTAATTTGTCTAGAACAGGTTGAGCATTGTTGTTGATTGTAGCTTGAGCTTCATTGACAGCATTATCATAATTGTGCTGTTCAGGTTGATCTTCATTGACATAATTGCTACTTTGTTTTACTTGATCAACGTTTTGAACACTGTTTCTTAAAGCTTCCATCGCATGGTTCAATTCAGTTGCTTTGTTTAATTCTTCTTGTACTTTTGTACGGGTATTAGCTGAATTAATTAATAGATTTAATTCACGCTTTTGACCGTCATTTAAGCTATTTAACCCATTGACAGTTTGTGTAGCTTGTTGTTTAGCATTAGCTAATTGTTGAACACCATCAAGATCTTGTTGTGCTTGTTGAACGCGTGATAGCGCTTGTTCAATTGTAGCTTTATTAAGCTCTACGTTTGGTGTGGCATTGATGATATTTTCTGCGTTCTGTAGTGCTTGATCGTAAGCTGTAACTTTAGTCGGATCTGCGTTGATATATGCACTGCTACGTTTGATGTCCTCTTTATTTTGAATGCCATCTCTTAAATTACTCATAGCAGAATTTATTTCTTTAGCTGCAGCTAACTTTTGAGCAACATCTGTTCTTGTTTTAGCTTGATTGACTAAATCTTTTTCGGCGTTGATTTGAGCTGTGTTCAAACTAGATAAACCTTCTATTTGTCTATTTGTGCTTTCTTGGTCAGTGTGTAATTTATTTTCTCCACTTAACGCTGTTTGAGTCGTATTGATTTGATTAATAGCCTGCTCAATTTCATTTTTGTTCATGATTGGATCTTGAAGTTTATCAATAATAGTTTGACCGGCTTGTACAGAATTATCATAGTTATGTTTTGGTTGTTCATCTTCATTGAAATAATTACTTTGTTGGTGAACGTTATTTTGTTGGCCTACTTTATCTCGTAAAGCTTGCATTGCAGTATTTATTTCTCTATCCAAAGTTAATTGTTGATTAACTGCTGGGATTGTCTGCTGTGCTTGAACATTTTCAATTGCTTTTTGACGTTGTGCATCATTTAATGCTGTAAGTTTATTGATTCCAGTAATCGCATTATTTTTAGCTTCTTCTAATAGATGTGAACCTTGTAACGCATTTTGAGCGTCAGTCAATTGTTGTAACTTTTGTTCAATTTCCGATTTATTTAATGTTGGATTACCGATTTCATTAATAATATTTTCTGCTTCTTGAAGTGCTTGATCATACCCACGTTGATGTTCAGTTGAATCATTAATGTAATCGCTACTTTGTTTGACATTAGTCTTTTCAGCTACTTTATCTCTTAATTGTTTCATTGCATTATTTAATGATTTAGCTTCATTAAGATGCTCTTCTACTTCAGAACGTGTATTTGAACCGTTGACTAAGGATTCCTCACCAGATTTTTGAGGGTCATTTAAATAACCTAATTGTCCAATTTCTTGATTAGCAGTTCCCTTATCTCTTTGTAACTTTTCTACACCATGTAAATCATTTTTAGCTGTGTTAATTCGGCTAATCGTTTGATCAATAGTAGATTTATTTAATTCTGGATTGTGTTGACCAGTTATATATGTCGAGCCATTATCAATTGCATTATCATAAGTATTCTTTTGAGTTGAATCCTCGTTAAAATAATTACTTGTTGAATGTATTGCATTTTGATTGTTAACTAAGTCACGTAATGTTTGCATTGATTGATCTAATGCTTCAGCATCACGTAATTTATTAGCAACTTGGTCTCTAGTTTGAGCGCCATTAACGGCTTGATTTTCTTTTGTTTTTTGCTCGTTTGTTAATCCGCTTAGGTTGTTTATTGAAGCAACAGCATCTTCTTTAGCTTTAGTCAGTTTAGCTTCACCGTTTAGATTGTTAATTGCAGAATTAATATTATTAATTGCTTGTTCAATTGTTACTTTATCTAATTCAGGGTTTTGTGATTTGTTTTTAAGCGCTTCTGCACTTGCAATCGCATTTGAATATGCTTGTTGTTGGTTCGCATCTTCATTGATAAATTTACTGCTATTTATCATTTGGTTTTTACCATTGATAAGGTGATTCAGTTGTTCCATCACCTTATTTAGTTCTTTAGCTTTTGCTAATTGAGAAGCAACTTCTGTTCTAGTTTGAGAACTGTTGATTAAACCTTTTTCACTATTTCTTTGCGCATCAGTCAATTGATTTAACGTATTGATTTCTTGATCGGCATTTTCTTTAGCACGACGTAATTGTTCTTCACCATCTAAAGCATTTTTAGTAGTAAGAATCGCTTGTGCTTTTTGGTTAATTGAATTGGCATCAAGAGTGGCTTGTTGTTCATTAACTATTTCTTTAGCATTATTTAGAGCCTCAGTAAAGGCATGTTGTTTTTCGGGTTCAGCGTTAATATAATTACTTTCGTTTGTTACTGATTCGTTGTCAGAAATGTTTTGTCTCAACGTGTGCATTGCACTATTTATTTGATTAGCCTTACTTTGCTCTGCAGTTACATCAGTTCTTGTATGAGCAGTGTTAATAGCTGTTTTAATAGCCTCTTTCTGAGGTGTGTTTAAATCAGCTAATGTATTAAGTGCATTAATTGCTTCCGTTTTAGCAGTTGTTAATTTTTGTTCACCATGCAGTGCATTCTCTTTAGTTGAAATGTTACTGATTGCGTTATCAACTAAAGTTTTATCAAGTACTGGATCAGCTGTTTTATTAATTATAGTTTGTCCCATTGTAATGGAATCATTGTAGGCAGATTGCTCAGGTTGATCTTCGTTAATATAAACACTTGTTTTTTGTACTGTAGGTTGTTTAGCAACTAATGATTTTAACGTGCCCATAGAACTATCTAGTGACTTAGCTTGGTTAAGTTGTTCTTGTACTTCCGTACGAGTTTGTTTACTATTTACCAGTTCCTTTTCTTTAGCTTTTTGAGTATTAGTTAAGTTTGGTAAGTTACCGATTTCTGTATTAGCACTACTTTGTGCTTGTTCTAACTTTTGTTGTCCATGTAAATTCTGATGGGCAGTATTTACTGCTTGTGTTTTTTGATTTACTACGTCACGGCTCATTTCAGGGTTAGATTGTGCATTTATCAATGTTTGAGCATGAGTAACGGCTTGATTGTAAGCTTCTTTTGGACCATTATCTTCATTTATATAATTGCTATTTGCTTTAACATTGTTAACGTCGTTCACACTGTTACGTAATGCTTGCATAGCAATATTCAATTGATTGTAATCTTGTAACTGACTCGTAATATTTGTTTTTGTAGAAGCTTTGCCTACATTTTCTTTAGCTTTGTTACGTTGAGCTTCATTTAGATAAGTTAAACCATCAATGGTTGTATTAGCATCTCTTTTAGCTTCAGCCAATTTGTCATTACCATTTAGATCATTTTTAGTCGTATTGACTCTTTGTGTAACTTTATTAATTTCAGCTGGATCAAGTTGTGCTTGATTAGCATCAGATTGATTAATCAGTTGTTTAGCATTGTTAACAGCGTTATTATAAGCATCTTTTTTGTCTTTATCTGCATTAATGTAATTGCCGTCATGCAATTCATCGTCATAGTTAGCAATAGTTTGTTTCAGTTGAGTCATTGCTGTGTTAACAGTATTAGCTTTTTCTTTAGCTTGATTCACTGAATTGATGTTTGGAGAGTGATTTATAGTATCAGTTAAAGTTTGTCGCTGAGCATCGTTTAAATCATTTAAGGTATTTAAATGATTAAGTGCTTGTTGTTTAGCAACTTCTAATCTTTGATTTCCATCTAACGCAGTTTTCGTACGTTTAACATCTTCAGCTTTTTGATCAATCACATCAGCACTCATTGTCGGACTTTGAGTTTGGTTTAAAATACCTTTAGCCGCATTGACTGCATTGTCATAGTCTTGACGTTTATTGTTAGATGCATCTAAATAATTTTCTTGTTGTTTTTGATTTTCGTAATCTGCAATACTTTCACTTAATGCTGTCATAGATTGATTTAAAGTATCAGCCTTATTTTTAATCGTTTCTAAAGTATTATGATTAGGTGCTGAGTTAACTTGAGCTTTAAAATTATCTTTTTGCGCGTTATTTAAATGACTTTCATTATTAATATGATTGATATATGGCTCTCTATTTAATGTAAGTTGAGAACGTGCAGTGTCTAATGCTTGTTTATGTGCATTTGCTTCATCTGTATTTTGTCTAATTTCAGCTACAGTAGGTTGACCACCTAAAACTTTAGATATTTTTTCAAGGTTTTGTCTAGCTTTTGCTAATTTATCATTATAATTGTTAAGCGAATCTTGAGTCATGCCGTCAGTATCTGTTTGTTGGTTAATACTGTTTTCTAATCTATTTTTAGCTTCTTGAAGTTGAGTTTTGTCTGGAACAAGTGAAGTTCGAGCATTTTGTAAATCTTGTATGACTTGTTGTGCATTAGCAACGCTCTCTTTAACTTGTTCTACTGTCGGATTACGTTTAAGTAATTTATTTACTTTGCCTTTTTCTATAATTGCTGCACTTAAGCTATCATTGTAATTATCCACTGAATCTTGAGTCATTCCATCTGTGTTAGTACCTTGATCAATTTCATCTTGAAGTTGTCTTTTTATTTTTTCTAAAGGTTGAGTATCAACTTGTAAGTTATTCTTAGCTTGTGTTAAATCGTTACTGATTCGTTCCGCTTCTGCTTTATTCGTTTTGATTGCATTAACATCTGGATTGTTCGCTAAAACGTTATTAATTGTGTTAATTTCGTTTTTAGCTATTTGTAGTTTTTGATTATAATTTGCAACAGATTGCTGAGTCATACCATCTGTACTAGGTACCTGGTCGATGTTATTTTGTAACGCTGTTTTAGCGGTTTCTAATGGTTCTTTATTAACTGTTAACCCGTTAATTGCTTGAGTTAAGTTTGTAGTTTGCTGATTGACTCGGTCTGTTTCAGTTGTAATTTGTTGTTCATCGGCATCGCCGTTATTAATTAATGCTAAAGCAGTGTTAGATTCATTTTGGGCTACGCGTTTAGCGTTTTGATAAGCCTCTATAGATTGTTGTGTCATACCATCAGTTTGTACAGTTTGATTAATTTTATTTTCTAAATTTAATCTTGCAGCTTTTAATGCATCATTATTTGATAGCGGTTGAAGTTGATTAATTGCTTCAGTTAATTGTTGATTCAACTGATTTACTTGTTGTAATGCATTATTTACCTCTTGAACAGTACGTATAGGTTTTTGTATCACAGCGTTGGCATTATCTTTAGCAGAAGTAATTTGTGTTTCTAATGATTGAATTGCTTTATTATATGCATTGATACTTCTTGGCTTTTTATTATTTGTATCGCCTCTTCTGTTTAATTGTTGAACTGCTGTTTGTAATTCAGTAGTATCTGCAGTTAATTGCTGTTTAGCATCATTCAAATGTGCTAGTGCTTGTTCAACTTTAGATTTCTCGTCTGAAATTTGTTTTGCAGTTGCATCGCCATTGTTGATGACAGCTTCTGCATTTCTGATAGCACTTTGAGCCTCATTTCTCTTAGCTTCATAGTTATTAATAGAATCTTGAGTCATACCTGTTGTTAATGGTTGATCATTAACTGATTGCTGAAGTTGATTTTTAGCTGTGACAAGTGCACTATTATTCTCTTTATTTTGAAGTATATGAATCGCGTCATTAACTTTAAGTTGTACAGCTTCAACTTTTTGTAATGCTTGTGCTACTTCATTAACTGAAGGGTTACTATTTTCAAGAATTTGATGTGCTTCTGATTTAGCGTTATTGTATTGCGTCTCAATAGCTTGTCGAGCAGCTTGGTATTGTTGAATACTAGCAGGTTTTTTACCATTTGTATCAACATTTTGTATTAATTGGTTATAAGCATTTTCCAATTGAGACTTATCAGCACGTAAATCGTTTTTGGCTTTGTTTATTGCATTAATCGCTTGATTTACTCTATTTGTTTCGTTAGTAATTTGTTGCTCAGTGGCATCGCCATTGTTAATGATTTGTTGAGCTTTTTGTATTTCATCTTCAGCTTCACGTTTTTTTGATTTATAGTTATTAGCAGTATCTGTTGTCATGCCTTGTGTTGGATCTACTTCATTAACAATTTGTTGAAGTTGTTGTTTCGCTTGAACCAATGCATTATTATTCTCTTTATTTTTAAGCATTGCTATCGCTTTATCTAATTCAGGTTGAACAGCTTTTATTTTGTTTAACGCAGCAGTCACTTGTGATACTTGAGGATTGTCATTTGTTAAAATACTGTTTGCTTCATTTTTAGCTGAATCAATTTGAGTTTGAATACGTGACTTAGCTTCATTGTATTTCCTGATACTTGCAGGCGTTTTACCGCTCGTATCAATATTTTGAGTTAATTGATTATATGCATTTTGAAGTTCCTCTTTATCTGCTCTTAAACCAGTTTTTGCATTATTTAATGCTTCTAAAGCGCGTTCAACATTTGTTTTGGCGTTAGAAATTTGTTGTGTAGTCGCATCGCCATTATCGATAACTTGTTGTGCTTTTGATATTTCTTGTTGAGCAGCTTGTTGTTTTGAATTGTAATCATCTTTAGTTTGTTGCGTCATACCTTCTGTTGAAGGGACTTGGTCAACTGCCTGTTGAAGTTGTTCTTTGGCTCGAACTAGTGCACTATTATCTTCTTTATTTTGTAAAAGTGCTCTGGCTTCGTTTAATTTTTGTTGTACTTCTCTTACTTTATTTAGTGCATTGTTGACATCAGCTACACTTGGATTTTGCTCTTTTAAAATGCGATCTGTATTTGTTTTAGTGCTGTTCAATTCGTTACTAAATTGTTGATATCTTTGATTGTACGCAGTGATAGAAGCTGGTTTCTTATTATTTAAATCCGTTGGTTGAATCAACTGATTATATGCTTGCTGTAATTCTTGTTTATCAGCTCTAAGCGCTGATTTGGCGTTGTTCAATTCACTGAGTGCTTGCTCTACCTTAGATTTCTCATCAGACACTTGTTGTACACTAGGTTGAGCGTTTTCAATAATTTTATTTGCATTTTGTATAACTTGCTCTGCTTTTTGACGTTTAGCGTTATAATTTTGAATTGTTGCTTCAGTCATACCAGTAGTACTTGGTTGATTATCTAGACTTTGTTGCAAAGCAGTTTTTGCATTAATCAATGGTTGTTTATCAACAGTAAGACCTTGTTTCGCCTGTGTTAATTCATTATTGATTTGTTCCGTCTCAACTTTGTTTGTTCTGATAGCATTAACATCTGGATTGTTAGCTAAGACATTATTAATTGAGTTTATTTTATCTTTGGCTTCTTGTAGTTTACGTTCATAGCTTTGTACAGATTGTTGCGTCATACCATCAGTGCTAGGTTTTTGGTCAATATTTGCTTGTAACTGATTTTTGGCAGTTTCTAAAGGTTCTTTATTAACTGTTAAGTGATTGATTGAATTTGTTAATTCAGACAGCTTTTGATTTAATTTTTCTATTTCTGTAGAAACTTCTTGATCAGATGCATCACCATTATTAATAAGAGTTTGTGCAATACTAGATTCATTTTGAGCTTTTATTTTAGCTTGCTTATAATTCTCAACAGATTGTTGAGTCATACCGTCTGTTTGAACGGTTTCATTAATTTTACTTTCAAGTCGATTACGAGCTTCTTTTAAGCTTTCTTTATTCGCTAAAGGTTGTAATAAGTTAATTGTATCTGTTAAGCGTTGGTTCAATTGGTTTACTTCATGCAATGCATTATTTACTTCTTCAACAGAACGAATAGGCTTATTGATGATAGTATTTGCTCTATTTTCAGTCTGTGTAATTTCAGATTGTAGCGAATGAATAGTATTGTTATAAGCACTAACACTGCTAGGCTTTTTGTTGTTTGTGTCGCCTCTCCTACTTAATTTCCGTACTTCAGTTTTTAAAGAAGTTGTATCTGCCGTTAAATGTTGTTTTGCTTCGTTAAGTGCATTAGTTGCCTCTTCAACTCGAATTTTATTTTCTGTTATTTGTTCAATAGATGCATCCCCATTATTAATAATAGTGTCAGCAGAACTTGCTATATTTTGTGCTTCTCTACGTTTTGTTGTGTAATTATTAATAGATTCTTGAGTCATACCATTTAGTGATGGTTGACTATTAATCGCTTGATCTAATTTTTCTTTTGCTCTAACAAGTTCGCTATTATCTTCTTTATCTTGAAGTATATTAATAGCTTTTGTAACCTCTGGTTGAATTGCATTTATCTTACGTAAAGCATCTTCTACTGCATTTACAGTAGGGTTTGTATTTTCAAGAACATTATGTGCTTCATTTTTAGCGGTATTATATTGGTTTTCGATATTTCGTCTTGCAGACTTATAGTTTTGAATACTAGATGGTTTTTTACCATTGGTATTAACATTTTGTATAAGTTTATTGTATGCAGTCTGTAATTCTCTTTTATCAGCTCTTAAGTCATTCTTAGCATTTTGTAATGCTTGTAATACTTGCTCTACTTTAGATTTTTCAGAAGAAATATCTTGAGCAGTAGCATCTCCATTATTAATAATCATGTTCGCTTTTTGTATTTCATTTTGAGCTTCTCGCTTTTTAGCGTTGTAATTATTAATTGTTTCTTGAGTCATACCGTGTGTTGGATCTGTATCATTTACTGCATTTTCAAGTCTGTTTTTAGCATTGACTAATTCTGTATTATTTTCTTTGTTTTGAAGCATGTTGATAGCTTCTGTTAATTTTGGTTGAATAGCTTTGATTTTGTTCAATGCTTGAGTTACTTGTGATACTTGTGGATTATCATTACCTAAAATTCGCTCCGCTTCATTTTTAGCATCATTAATTTGATTTTGTATTCTGGCTTTGGCTGTTTCGTATTGACGTATACTCGCCGGTTTTTTACCATTGGTAGATACGTTCTCAATTAATTTGTTATATGCAGTCTGTAACTCATTCTTATCAGCTCTCAGATTACTTTTAGCATTAGTTAAAGCTTGCATTGCTTGCTCTACTTTAGATTTTTCAGAAGTAATTTCTTGAGTTGTAGCATCCCCATTATCAATCACTCTTTGTGCAGATGTAAGTGCTCTTTCAGCTTCACGTTGTTTGTCATTATAATTATTAATTGTTTGTTGTGTCATACCTTGTGTTTGAGGTATGTCATTTACAGCGTCTTGTAAACGTTTTTTAGCTTGTACAAGTTCTGAATTATTTTCTTTTGGTTGAAGTAAAGCAATTGCTTGATTCACTTTAGGTTGAACAGTATTTATTTTATTTAAAGCGTCTCTAACTTGTTCAACGGAAGGATTGGTGTTTCGCAAAGTACTACTTGCATCCGCTTTAGCTGTATCTAATTCTTTTCTAATATTTGAAATGGCTTCATTATAGCGTCTTACAGATGCTGGCTTTTTATCATTTGTTAAAACATCTCTATTTAACGTATCATAAGCGCTTTGTAACTGTGACTTATCAGCACGTAAGTTGCTTTTAGCTTCAACATAATCTCTCTGTGCCTGTTCAACTGTGTTTTTAGCATCATTAATTTGTTGGGATGTTGCATCTCCATTATTTATAACGCTATTTGCATGTTGTATTGCTTGTTCAGCTGCTTGGCGTTTATTTTTGTAGTTCCTTGTGCTATCTTGAGTCATACCATCAGTTGAAGCGGCTGGTTGAATCGATTGTTGTAATTGTTCTTTTGCTCTCACAAGTTGACTATTATCAGCCTTGTTTTGTAATAATGCTTTAGCTTCATTTATTTTATTTTGTGCCGCTTGAACTTTAGATAAAGCTGAATTTACTTGTTGAGGTGTTGCAAATTCTGTGCCTATAACTTGGTCAGCATCACTTTTAGCTGTATTAATTTGTGATTGAGCACGATTCATAGCTTGATCAAAGTTTCTGATACTTGATGGTGTTTTGTTCTCTTTACTAATTTCTTCATCTAGTCGACGACGAGCATTGATTAATTCGGTTTTATTAACTTTAGTTCTAACAGTCTCAGTAGCTTCTTCAGAACTTCCATCACTGTAATAAATAACTACTGGAATATGTGATGTACTACCACCAGCTAAATTTGTTGGAAGAGCGTTTCCTTGTTTAATCGCAACTCTATTTTTATTTGGCACTTGAACCGCATTATTAATATCATCATTAGTCACATTTTGACCCTGTTCTTTAACAATTTCATTGATTGTTAAAGTATGTTGCGCAGGTGCTTGAATTACAGTAGGATTTGTGTTTTCAGTGTTACCCTGACCTGCTTTAGGAGTTATTGTAATTTGAGAATTAGGTTTAATTGTATTGGCCGAAAATACAACTTTACCATTATCCTGATTGAACTCGACATAATTTGGTTTATTATTTATCGTCCATTTGCCGTTGTTATTTTTAGTAATAGTGAATGATTTTTGTGTTTCATTGCCATTTAATTTTTCAGTGTAATTAATTTCGACACGTTCAGTTGGATTTAAAGAATTACGTGAATTGTCAGGTAATATATCGAATGTTCCATTATCATAAGTATGAGTTGCTACTTGTTCAGGTTGTGGAGCTTTGACAATATAAATTTCACTAGTTGCTGAAGTACTTATAGTTTCTCCGGAACCTTCAGTCGCTATTGCTTCTATTGAATCCCCAGGTCTAACTGCTAATCGACTTAAAGATATAGCAGTTCCGTTATTTGTTGGTCCGATACCATTTATGTCAGGTGACCCAGTTTCAACAGTCCAACGACCATCATTATTTTTAACAAATGTAGTTAATTTATTTCCATTTTTATTAATAACAATCTTATCTGCAGATGCTTGGATATAATCATTTGTCCCACTTATTAGTATATTACGCACAGCACCAGGTGTTACTGTTACATCACCAGTTTTAGACTGAGTTATGGTTGGTTGATTAGGTTTAGCATTTGTAACTATAAATTTAGCTGATTGTGATGTTTGCCAAACACCCCAGTTGCTAGGATTAACGACATCATAAGTACCAGTTTTAACAAAAGGAGTTCTAGTATATGCTAATGATTGCCATTGATCACTAGTAGTTCCTGTACTTTGCTGGTTCCAATAAAATTTCCAACCATCTATTGGTAATCCCTCTCCATTTTCAAGATGTTTGTAATAGCCTGCCCATGTTCCTTTAGGGAATGTATCTCCTACTTGAATTTTGTAGATAGGTTGAGTGAAATCAAAATTATATACCCACACTTTAACAGGAACTTCTAATGGTGTAGATATGCCAGGATAATTAACAAGTGCAATTAAATTTTGTACACCGGCTATGTTTTTATCAGGTTGACGATTGTCTTTCCAAGAAGCTGTTCCTCCAAGACGGTTATTATTTTCAAAAATAATATAATTATAAACGTCAGTACCATTGGTTAAGTTTCGTCCTTTTTGATCTCTTACTGGATTCTTAGCTGTAACTGTTGGATAGATTGTTATTGGAATATCTACAGTTCTCGTACCTTGATGATTAGGTAGAGTAACTGTAACAGTTTTTGTTGTAGTACCGATGTTGTTTTTCCAACTATTAGGCTCCTCGTTCCATGTAAGAGTAGAATGGGCTGGTATATTACTTATGAAACTATTGAAGTCATTAAAATTATAGTTTGTACCTTTAATTATTTTAATACCATCATTTTTAGCTTGCATGCCAGCGGTAACATTTACTTGATCACTGTTTTCTGAAAAAACACTTATATCTTCAGTTGTATTTGAAGCAATTCCACTACTATTTTGTTTAGTGTACGTTACATTATTTGTCATTGAGGTTTTAGCAGTAATATTTCCGGTTGGTAGAGTGCCTTGAATTGTTACAGTAGCTATACCATTAGAATCTATAGTTGTATTTGTATTAGGAATAACAGTTCCATTTGATTGATATAGAGTGACTTGTGCATTTTGTGGAACATTTCGAACTAAAATTTGTTGACCATTTAATTGTCCTTTTGAAATCACACTATTACTATCAATAACAGGTTTATTTGGTTTGACTTTGAATAGTACATTAACGTTTTCAGTTTGGCCGTTTTGATAAACTACCGTAACTGTTTTAGTAAATGAACCTGCATTACGAGAACTTGGTGTGCCTGATCCTTGGGCCCATCTGAAGTCCATATGTTCTGGCCAATATTGATTTACTGCTTGAACAAAATTTCCTGGATATGCATCACCTGATGAATTAAATCGACCATTGATAGTTGTTTCATATATTTGCTTTGGAATAGATTGACTAAGTTTGTAAGTAGTATCTTTTCTAATTGGTGTTGTTTCACCATCAAAGAATATTTCAGCGTGTAATGTTAAATCTCTACCAATTTGATTACTATTTATATCGGGTCCCTGATTATTAACCCAAACTATTCTCGCATCAACTGGACCTCCCGTTCTTAAACTAAAGAAATCATTTGGGGAAGTTCCTTTGCCGGTTGGAAATTGTTGTCCTCTTACTGTTGTTCTAGTAGTAGGTACAACTTCTAATAACACATGTTTAACTGGAACGGTTATTGTATTAGTTGTACCATCAGAAAATGTAGTTGTAACATTAACTGTAGCATTGTTCCCACTTCTATTTACTTTACTTACAACTTGACTACGAACGTCATTATTTGACTCATTGACATAATTTCTTGTACCTAAAATTTTAGTCATGCTGAGTGAAGATTTTACTCTATTTTGATCTTCAATTGAAAGGTTAGCATTGTTTTGAATATTACTAATTCTCACTGGTGTTTGATTACTTGATGAAGTTGTTATTCTATATTTCTCGTTTAATGGTTTTATATTTACTGTGAAAGAAACAATACTTTCATTTCCACTTTTATCTGTGGCTTTAACTTTTACAATTTTATTTATGCTATTAGTAACATTAGGAGCCTGACCTACTAACTCGTTGTTGTTTCTGGTCATAGTAATTGCACTATCACTTGTAGAAGCTACTGTATTTAATCCATAATTATCATTTACATTGATAGTATTTTTAAATGTTTCACCAGAATATACCGTATGATGGTCGTAATTACCTACAGTTATACTAGGATTTACTTTATCAGAAGGCACAAAATAAACATTAATCACGTTATTGGTATTGCTTAAATTTTGGCCTAATTTTTCAATGTAACCTTTTGGACTGTATGGTGCTAAGTATAATTGTGCCTTATAGATAACACCCATAATACCATTATTTGCCGCATTAGCTTTAACAACTTTATCAATATTAAAAGCGGATGCCCCATTAGCTTCTGGAACTTGACCATTTACGATAGAAGAATTTTTTTCATTATATATAACGTTAGAATGACTGACTTGACGTCCACCGTAACCATTATCTGGTTCTACTAAGTCTAATACTTGAATAGGATTTGAGTTAAGTAAATAAGATTTCTCGCCATCATCTCTAATTATAGATTTAGAATACCCATTAGACCCTCGTTCTGCTAACTGTTTTTCATTACTATTGATATTTGAACGTAAATTTGAGTTTTTAGCTGTTGCTTGAAGTAAAGTTAACACGTCATTAGTATTTATTTGTCTACCTAATGTTGCATCATATTTATAAATAAGTGATTTATGATCTGGTGACCATTCTAATCCACCATCTGTATTTCTACCTTGAATCTTACTAGAAGTCCACGAAATGGTATAATCATCCCTTATATTAACCCAACGTAAGAAATTCATATTATTGAGATTTGATGAAAACTCTTTTATCAAATCGCCCTTACGTATAGTTACTGTCACACTACTAACATTTCTATGGTCAAAGTTATTCGAAACAGTGATATCGTTATCGTTTAAATTAAGTCCAGAATTAGCTGCTTTAAATGCTTGTTTGATTTTATTGATTTCATCATTAGTTAAATTATAAGTACTAACTCTATATACACGATTATTACCAGTAGGTGCATTAACCTCTACTATTTTAAGTTTTAAATTAAGTTCTTGTTGAGTCTTATGATAAGCATTTTTAGCATTAACTCTATAGTTATAATTTCCAACATTGAGTCGACTAATTTCACTCGATGAAGGTAAAGATCCAATAGCTGATATAGAGGTGAAATCTCTATTAGGTAAATCCGAACCATTACTTAATGAGAAATATTTTCTTAAGTTTGGACCAATGGTATAGTTTTGTCCTCTAGCAATAGTGATTACTGCTTCTTTTTTATTTGTATTACCATTTTCACTGAAAATGGATTTTCTTTCGGGCTCATATGTGATTACATTTTCAGCATCAATAACATCTACAGAACCATCTCTATAATAAAATGTAACATCGCCGTTTACTCCAGCGAGTATTGGGTTATTTTGTAATAAATATGATCTTATATTAGCATTTGCTTCACTTATTTTTCTTTTTACCTCTTCTCGTTCGGAATTAGATAATGAAGAAGGGTCTGTCACTAATTGTAGTTGATCTCTAGATAATCCGACTGGATTTAAATCATCAGCCAACTTACCAACATTTAAAATAAAGGTTTTAGCTGGATTTGTTGTATTTCCAGAATTATCGGTTGCAGTAATATTGAAATGATATGTCGTATTATATGCTTCATTACTAGGTATATTACCAATTAACTTAAGCGTACCCTCAGTATTATTATTAGGATTGATTGTAAAGGTTTTTGTCCAACCTTGAGGTAAATTGACGTTTACATCTCTTAAACCTGAACCGCCAGTATTATCAGTGACTGGAAGAGTAATTTCTACATGATCTCCCCTGTAATACTTATGAACTAGTCCTGCCGGTTCATTAATTGTAGGTGGTGTTGTATCGCTACTAAACGGAACGCTATTACTAAAGTTTGATTGTACATATTGATTGTAATAAACAATTGCCTTTAATTCACCGCTTAATGGTAGATCTTTAAGGTAGTCTGATGAACGGAATGTTAAGACCCCATTTTTACTTGGATCATTATCATGGTATGCTTCTGCAACTACTGTGTAGTTTTCAGGGACAGTATATGGATTTATTTCTGGATCATGATCGCCATCGGTTCCGCCCATCACAAGTTTGATTTTAGCAGTAGTATCATTTGGTATATCTGTTACTCTTATTTCAGGCTTATGGTTAGGATTTCCACGTAATTCATTAGCAGTTGTAATGATTCTTGGTGGAGTTGGTTTTGATCTAATTTCAAATTGTTCTACTTTATCACCAAACTTAACAGTGATGAAATAATTTCCTGGATCAATATGACCAACAAGAGCTAAGTTTTTTTCAGTAGCATTATTTGTTCTACCCACAGCGTTTTGTAATGTAAGCGTGTTAGGATATCCTGTAATAGACCATTCACTATCTTTAATTGGTTCATTACTAGTAAGTTTGATACGAATCTCTTGTTGATAAGGTAATATTCCTGATCCTACAGTGTTATGAAGCGTTCCACTCATTACTTGGAAAACACCATGGCCCGCTCGTTTCGATACTGAAAATTCCTTTCTATCTTGTTTTTCATTATCGTGATATAACTCAATTGTATGTTTTAACTCAGGTTTTACATATAAATTTACTGGTAAAAGAGTTTCAGGGTTATGATGGCTATCTTCAACATCAAAACCTACAAGAAATTGAATTGGACGGCCTGAACGTGCTGCATTTTGAAGATTTTCTTGTGAAAAAAGTTCTTCAATTTGATAGGCATTCATTGCATTAGCTCCCTGCCATCTTTCCTGATTATAAGGAAGATAAGATGGATAAATACCTAGGACTGTACCAGTCACATTCTTTACATAACTTAATGGGTCGTATACCGAATCAATACTTCCGGAACCGTCACTATCCAAAATAGGAACATCAGTAGTTCTCTGTAATGTAGGATCGAATTGTCTGATTGTTCTTTTTAAATGAAGTGTACGATTTTTAACTTGGACATTTGACTGTACTCGATTTCGATAATTCTTATAAGGTTCGACATAGAGTTGGTTATAGTTCGTTGCTTGTTTATATTCACCAGAACGCGCGCCAGCAGCATAATACAATCTTGCAGTTGGAGCTCCTTGAGTTTTAAATGAAATACGATAACTTACATCACCACTACCTTTAAAACTATATATTGTATCTAATCCTCTTATTTGATCTGGTTTCTCACTATTTAGCAATGCGAAGTTTTCATCGCCATAATATTTATTAGTTTGTGTAGCGCCTTCTCTGTCGAAGTATAATTCTCCCCCTCTAGCAAAGTCAGAAAAATTATTAACACCATCATAAAATGCATAATTTGTAGCGGAGCCATGTTTAAAATCATTCGCTACGCTAGAATTAATAGCACCTGCTGATCTCCAAAATTGAGGTAGTGGTGCACCTGATCCAAATCCAACGCCACCAGTAGATGTACTTGAACCATCACGGTTGATAATAGTGAAAGTTACTGGACCAGTTGGTGTTTGATCACTTGGAAGTCCAAACCAATAGTACATATATTCATGCCCTTTATGATTACTATTAAATAAAATATCCCATTGATATCCATCTTTAAGTCGTTTTGTAGTGATATAAGCATTACCTTGTACATCAGAAGCACGTAAGATGTTCCTAGATCTTGGTAAATTATAAGGCCATCTTCTATTTGAAGCATGGAAGAAAGTACCAGGAGGGAAACCAGAATCATCATCGTCTTTTGAAACATAATATTCAGTTCTAGCATCTAAGTAATCGCTTCTTGATGAACGATTCTCAACAACACTTCTCGTACTTCTTCTACCACGTTTTTCTGTAGTAGATTGTTGTGGTAACGTACGTGCAAGTTCTAATGCTTTCTCTAATTGTTGATATGCCGAAACAAGCTGTTCTGAAGGAATATTTTGATTATTACCTAGTAAGTCATTGACGTAGTCAAAAGTAGATTTGACTTTTTGATATTCTGTTGCATCCGCACGATCTCTATCAATCATTCTGTAATTGTGATATGATGCGTCAAAAAAAGCTTGTAATGCATTTTTATCTAATGGTGGATGTACTTGCTGCGATTTATCTTTCTCTTGTAGATTCTCTTTCTCTTTGTCATTTTTACTTGCTCGGCTTTCTGCAAGTACATTTTCTGTTAGTTTATGATGTTTATTTTCAGAAGCATTCCCATCGCTATCGCTTACTATTTTACTATGTGCTTGCATAGTACTATTATCAACTTTCAATGGTTCGTTATTCATATTTGCTTCACTATGCGATTGATTGATACTATCATCCGAAACATTTGTAGGTAATTGTTGCGATGTTTCATTAGTGTCTTTGAATTGATCCGACAGTCGTGCATTTGCTTGATTTTGACTAGTTGATGAACGTAATGATTCAGTCTTCCCACTAGAATTTTGTTTGTTATTTTCGATTTCTTGACTATGCGTATTCGAATCATCATCATCTGTTTGATTTAATTGTTTAATTAACTTTTGATTTTGATTCAACTCGTCGGCACTTGCATGGTTTGTATTGATACCCATGAACACAAGTGTTGCAATCACAGTAGAAAATGTTCCAATTGCGTATTTTCGAATACTAAATTTTTGTAATTTATCACGATTATTCAAAGCTATTGCCACTCCTATTCTTGATGTTTTTTCTTTGTTGTTTGATGTGATTTGAAAATTATACGTTTTTAATGTTGATAATTTTGACAATGAATAACTCATACATTTGCTCAATAAAAAAGAGCAGATGTTCCGACCGTTTAATTTCGGTTTGCTCTTCATTTATCACAATAGCATTTTGAACAACAATTTATTTGTTCTAAACAATAATATCACTTTAAGATAACTTTGTGAAATTAATTCACGAAGTTTTAATAAAATATTTATATTTTTAGTGGAGATGCTAATTGATATTAAAAAAACCAATGAACAATATCTAAATGAAATGTTCATTGGTTTATGGTTAGAGGTGAGTTGCAATATATTTACTTGAAACGTATAGTTCATGTTCATTACAAATGGATAAAATCTCATTTAGTGTATGAGCATATGTCATCTCTTTAAAAAGTTTGTCTGTTTCAATTGGAACTTTGGTATATATTTCTGCGAGTGATTTTGATAAATGCAGATGATTTAAATTATTTGTTATTTTTTTCTGTTGAGCGGGAGTTAATGATGATAAATTGTTCACTACATTTTCGACAGTTCCATGATTTTGAATTAATTTAATTGCTGTTTTTTCACCTATCCCTTTTACACCAGAATAGCCATCTGCTGTATCACCCATAAAAGCTTTAACATCTATTAATTGTTGAGGATTAAGCCCGTATTCATCAATGAAACGATCAAGCGTGTAACGTTGATAGATTGTAAAACCTTTTTTTATAAGCCAAACTTCTACATTATGATTAATGCATTGGAGTAAGTCTCGGTCTCCGGTAATGATATAAACTTCATGTTCTTGTGAATATGTTTCCGCTAAACTGCCAATAATATCATCAGCTTCATAATTACGCTTACCAACATTTACAAAACCAAACTGATGGGATATTTCTTTAACATAATCGAATTGAGGAATAAGTTCATCAGGAGGTGCTGGGCGATTTTGTTTATAGCCATCATACATTTCATTTCTGAATGTTTCTTGCCCCATATCCCAACAAACTGCTACGTGAGTAGGTTCGATTTCCTTGATAGCGCTAAAAATATGTCTTACAAAACCTTGAATACCATTTGTAGGAATTCCTTTAGAATTGTACATAAATTGATTGTGTAAGCTTGTTGCATAAAAATGTCTAAATAATAAAGCCATTCCATCAACGAGCAATACTCTTTGAGGCATTTTTAATCCTTCTTTCTACTATAAAATATTGTCTAATTGTGTCGTTTTCAATTCTAGTTGTTGTATTAATGTATCATCGATAGTGAATGAAAGTAACTCATCAATTTGTTGTTGAATGGATGTCTCCAACATTTGAAATTGATGTTCGGCAAGTTGAGTCATCTCATGGATATAATCATTTAATTGTCGGCGCAATGAGTTCAAATCATCTTGTAATAATTCAAGAGTTTGATTAGCTATGTGTACTTGTATATCCTTTTGTGACTTTGGATTAACTATTTTACGTTTAGTTAACTGTTTTGGTAGTGATTGCAACATTGAATTAAGTTCAATTTGAAGTAACGCCGTATCAACCAGTGATGGCTCAACATTAAATTTTGCATTTATAATAACATGAATCTGATTTAACTTTTTCATGACTGGTAGGATTTGTTCTTCTAGTTGTGAATTAAAATATTTTTTAATCCTTTCTGTGATAAGTGATTGCTCTAAGAATAAGCGTTGATGAATTTGATCTAAATATATTTTAGTTGAAATTTTCTTTTCCTCATTAAAGTCGTTATTTTGTGTCATCTGACTATTAAACACAGATTTAACCTCATCTAAAAGTTGTAGTTTTAACCGTTCATTTAGATGATATACTTGTTCTTCTACTTCATTGAAAGTACGTTGTGCAGTTGTATCAATCAACTCTTGATTTAATAGGGTTTGGTTTTTATAGTGATTTAATTTATGTTGTCTAGCTGATAATTTTGCGTTGTCATCGTGAAAATCTTTAATCATTTTTTTAAAGGAGTTATTCATTTGTTGCAATTGATAAGTCATCTGCTGCTCTAAAATTGTTCTAGATTCAACCTTTGCAAAGTATTGTATACTTTCTCTTAATTCATTTATGCCAATGTTATTCCCATTTAAACTTTGACGACTTGAAACACTATATATATCAGAGTGTAAGTTAACTTGCCCCAGTGCATCTGCAACATAATCCTCAACGGCTTGTATATCCTGTTTATCTTCAGCTAGGTCAACCGCATTAATTATCATTTTAAAAGCTTGATTTTCATTTAATTGATTCATATCTTTCATATGTTCGATAAAGGCTTTGTCGTTATCTGTAAATGAATGATTGAAGTAAGTTACATACAAAATAAGGTCAGAAGAAGTGAGAATTTGTTCAGTTTCATTCGTGTGTCTTTGATTATTGGAATGTAAACCCAGTGAATCAATAATGATTTTACCCTTAAGCCAATCTAAAGGTAGCTTAAGGTGTACAGTTTTCACGAAAGTGGCATACTCATCCTCGGCACTCCACTTTTTAATTTCTTCAAGCGATACTGTGTGTATAAGTGAATGTTCTAGCATTGACGTGTACATTTCATAATGTTTCTCAATTGCACTAATAAATGCAAGTTGGTTCTTTTCTAGTTTCGATTTTAACTTCTCTAAATCGCTCTTAATAAAGTTGTCTAAGGTGTTAAACGATATTTCATAAAATTCTAGTACATGATTAACTTCCTCTAGTAATTGCTCTTTAGATTTTAATGTGATTTGACTCTCTTTACCATATGATAATTCCGTCGTTGCCGCTGTTGTTGGATTAGGAGAACTAACTAAATAGTTATCACCTAGTAGAGCGTTGATTAAGCTGCTTTTACCTGCGCTAAATGTACCAAAAACACCTACTTTTGTTATTTGATTATCGAGTCTCAGAATGGTATCGGTGATATCTTGTTTAGTGCGATCAAATAATGGTACATCTTTAACGATATCTAATGCACGCTTAATATCTTGATTAGATGTAACAAACTCGTTACGATGTTGTGTCTCATGTTTACGATGATAAGCAGTTGAATTTTCTTGTTTAAGTTCAAAATGAGTCTCTGTTCTTCCAATTAATTTATCTAAAGAATCGTCTAAATGGATATAGTAATGTTTGTAGTTGTGGGATGTAAGCGAATCCTTTAATGTGTTAAGTTCAATGTATCTATCATATTCATACCTATCTTCATTTTCATCACTCGATAATTCATTAACTTGTACATGATTGACAGCTTCTTCAAATAGTGGTGTTGACTCATTTTCTATTTTTTTATTCAAAGCTTTTATAACTTCATCTGAAAATGTTAAAACGTATGTGTTGCTAATGCTCGTTTGAGTTTGATATAGCTCTGATATAAGTGACGGAACGACGTCATATTCTTGATTTAGTATTTTTTCATTCACAGCATGTTTATTTATGAATCTAGTTAAAAATGACATATCTTCACGAAGTGGTTGTCGTACTTGTTGATTAACTTTCTCTTGCAATTGAGTGGTCGCCTCATTAAGTCGTTTGATTTGTTCTTCTTCTTTTTTCTTCCTTTTATTAAAAAATCCATTCACTTTAAAATCAGTTGCCATGCTTTCTAAATAATTCCGTAAAGATTCACGCATATCGTACGTCATGATATAAGCATTATCTAATATATCTTTACGCTTCTGTTTTAAATAATTAAATAATTGATTAGAGTCATTGAGCAATTGTGCTTCTGCGCTGACTTCTTGATTTTGTTGAAATTGAATATATGCTTCCTCGAATTGTTCTTCATTAATTTGAAGGGTGTCAAGAATAGATTGCATTTCATTTTGAATGTATATGTATTGTGCGTCGGTAATGAATTGAATTGTTCTATTAACATAGTCTTCTGTTGATTCACGATGTTGATCCATAAATACTAGAAAATTTGAAAGTTTGTCAATTTCATTCTGTGGATGATCAAACTTTGAAACGTAATAAGTATCTTGAAGTTTGATATCCCAGTCTTTGATTGATTTTTCGACTCTTGATTTAAAAGTTTCAAATGTAATTTCTTCTTCATTATGTTTATCAATCTGATTAATCACAAAAATAATTGGTATACCAACTTCATTAATACGTTTCATAAATTTAAAGTTCAACGCTGATTGGACATGATTATAGTCTACTGTATAAAACAACAAGTTACTTGTATACATAAATTGCTCTGTACTCGACTGATGCGTTGCAACGTTAGAGTCAACACCCGGTGTATCTTGAAATGTAAACCCTAGATTAAATTTGTTTGATGGAAAATTAATTTCTATCGATTCTACATCGACATTTTGTCGATTCATTTGTTTAACATCGTTGTACGTTTTTAATTTTGTATATTGTTGTTGCGTAAGATTGGCAATGATTTCGTCTTCCTTGGCTACTGAAACGATAGCTGTATTGCTCGTTGTTGGTACTGGAGAACTTGGTAGTATATCTTGTTCTAATAACAAATTAATTAACGTTGATTTTCCAGCTGAGAAATGTCCTACAAATGTTGCGGTGTATTGATTTAAATAAACTTTTTTTATTACTTGATTAATGGTATTAATTAAAGGTCTGTTATTAGATTTTTCCAATTCTTTTTTTA
>OJYV01000065.1_pt1 | contig 44519 bp, 37 predicted proteins | sample 1601041 | NCBI WGS metagenome assembly OJYV01 (sample SAMN04436969, study PRJEB24849) | human gut metagenome | biome: human gut; feature: NICU; material: stool | host: Homo sapiens | place: USA: Saint Louis, MO | collected 2010-04-01 | reverse complement strand
TTCTAGGCAATTTCCAATCTAACGGGTGTTGCACTTTCATTTAGACAACGGGCTCTTCCGGGAAAGGCTATTTGCCGTAATACTCCAGCAGGTGTGGATCGACGGCCTGCACCACATCCACCAAATCGCCATTGGAGAGATACGGGCGCTTGAATTCGCGCCACGGCTCCACCTTGACCTCCCAGCGGCCGGTCGTCTCGTCGAGCACGGGCCGGGCGGTCTGCTCCCAGCGCACACGCTTGGAGGTGCGGCCGGTTTCCGGGTCGCGGCGTGTATAGTGCAGGCAGGTGCAGTTGGTGATCTTCCAGTCGTCCGAGTCGGCGCGATGCAGGAATTCCTCGTCGGCCAGATCCTCGATGGTGAGCATCAGGGCGAGCATGAAGTCGCCGTGGGTGACCATGACCACGGATTCCGAATCGGATTTGCGGCTCAGCGAGGTCAGGATGTTGTGCACACGGTCCTCGGCCACATCGGCAATCGACTCGCCTGCCGGCGGACGCCAGTACAGCGGATCGGTGTTCTTGAAGTTCCAGTTGCGCGCGTAGTTGTTTTTGAATTCGTCCTTGGTGATGGTGTTGATCTCACCCCAAGAACGTTCACGCAGCACACGGTTCTCCTCCCATTTGGCCTTGGGCAGGGCCATGGTGGCTGCGGTTTCGCGGGTGCGCACGTATGGCGAGACCATGTAGCGGTCGAACAGCTGCTGCTGGCTGACCAGCCAGCGACCGATGCAGTCGGCCTGCTTGCGCCCGGTGGCGGTGAGTCTCCAGGAGCGATCGGGCACAGTGACGTTGTCCTGCGTGTACAGGGAATTGTCGCCCTGCTCGCCCGCCTGGACGATGACGTTCGCTTCGGATTCGCCATGCCGGATTACGTATAGATCGAGCGGCATGCTCATATATGTTCCCCTTTCGTTATTGGTTACGTTGTGTTGTTTTCTGTTGTTTCCTACTTGACTTGCGTGATGGTGTTCCCCTTGACCATGAACGCGTGCCGGGCCATGTCGATCATCGGCTGATCGAATTTGGAGTCGGTGTAGAACTCGTCGATGACGACGTCCGGACCGTACAGTTCGCGGAACCGTTTGGCCTTGTTGGTGCTGAAGTTGAGGTACGTGACCTTCATCGTCCCCACATCCACCTCGCTGGCCACGAGATTCCTCACGCCGAGTCTGCGGCAGGCCTCCCCCACCGTCAGATCGAAGGATGCGGTGAGGATCACATCGTCCGACTCAGGCTGGTACCAAGGCTTGATACGTGCGTAATATCGGTCCCAGAAATCGTCCACGAGCTGTTCGACGCTCGCCACCCGTTTGGATCGGCTCAGTTCCGTGAGATAGCCTTCGGTCATCTTGCCCACGCCGTATTCCATCTGTTCAAGCGTGGCCCGGCCAAGCTTGTATTTGACCGCGTACCGCAGCACGGGGGCGATATAGCGGAACACTTTCGGGTCGTGGCGGGCGGAATACAGGTACAAGTCGAACAGGCTTTCGCCATCATAGATGGTTCCGTCGAAATCGAATACGCGCATACCTTCTGCTTCTACTCTGTTATTCCTTGTCTAAGGCTAATCTCGGTAAGCCGGCGAAAGCGCAAATACGCAGTGAATTTCACATGAACACTGTTTTTTGGATTGATTTCGGTACAGGTAACGTACACTGGTGACAGCGTGGAAGGAGGTGCGTAATGGCGACGTCTGAAATCGAACAATGGTGGATTGATAAGTTTCAGGAGAACCTGGGTCCGATTCGCAAGGTAGCCGGATGGACGACTCAGCAACTGGCCGACGAGCTGGGAGTCGCGCGACAGACGGTGTCTAACTTGGAGACCGGCAAAAGCCCGATGACCAAACTGCAGTATCTCGCTTTACGTACGGTGTTCAGCGCCGAGATCGCACGTCGTGAAGACCGCGATCTGGCACGCATCATCAAGACTTTGGTCGACGATCCCATTGAGCAACGCATTCGCGAACGGCGCGCCCAAGAGCAAGACGGCGAGGCCGTTGCCGACAATGCCCCAGTCAATACAGGCTGTGGCAACGCTGCCGACAACGCCGCCACCGAGAAACGCAAGCCCAGTGCCGCCACATTGAAGGCTTCAAAGACTGCCGCAACGGGCAAGCCCACGCTCAGCACGGCGATGCAGGCTCTCGCCGTCATCACCGGCGCATTGGCCAGTGGAACCGCCGCCGGCATCATCACCTACTTGATGTTCCCGGACGGCGGCCCGAACAAGCGCTGAGTCGCCGAAATATCGAAACGGATTGAACAACCCAGTTCGAAGCCCTGAGCACCATTTTGTCCGTGTCGCACCAGCGTTTCCCTCATTATCAGCTGTTTCGAGTTGCATGAATGCACCGTTTATAGGCCGAGAATTTCGTGCTTTTTTGCATCAAATTCTTCTTGGGAGAGAATGCCGATATCAACCAATTCCTTCAATTTCTTCATCGCCTCGACTTGTTCTTCCACAGACATGGATGCCGTGTGAGAGGCGGGAGCAGCGGCTTCCGGTGCCGGCGCAGGTGCCGGCGCTTGAACCGGGGCGGCCGTCATAGGATTAATGGCTTGTGCCATATTCATGCCCAGCAACATGCCACCATCGCCAAAGCCGTTGTCTTGGATGCCTTGCGCAATGCGCTGCTGGGCAGCCATATTGCCAGCTTGCTGGGAAACGCCCTCGTATGCGGCAACATTCATCTTATTCGAGGCGAACTGCTGCACGAGTTGACGTGATTGCTCGGTGAACTCGATACTTTCGATGCCCACACTGGACACTTCAAAGCCAAAACGATCATTCCACGTACCCGCATTGGCCCGATCGCCACGCACGCATGCTGCGATGTCATTCGCCTTGCCGGGCAATTGCGAAATACGATATTCATTGGACAACGAATTGATGGCCACAATAAACGACTGTACGAATTCAGACAGAATCTGCCTACGTGGCCCTTCATCATCGAATGAATACGACACGGTAGTGGCAGGCACAAAGTTACGAACGAATCGAACTGGATCAGTGACCTTTAGCGACATGGATCCGCGTGCGCGAATTTCCAAATCGACGCCATAGAACCGGTCGTTATACACCAGCGGCGCAGAAGTGCCGAATTTGATGCCACGAATCTCACGCAGGTTGACGAAGGCCACATATTTGGTGCGGCCAGGCTGACCTCCGAAGGTGAATCGATCGGCGACCTGGTTGAAGAACGATCCGATGCCGTCTCCGGCGAGCACGCTCTGTTCCCCGTTGCGATATTCATAACCGCCCGACTCGGTGATGACGTTTTCGATACCTGTTTCAGAGAAAATGAACGCCGCAGTATTCTCTGGCACATAGATACGCGAACCATTGGTGATTATTCCCTCGGAACCGTATTCATTCGAACCGCGATCGTTGTTGCTTCCGCGGGGAATGCCCGGCACAACGACGGTGTGTTCCGTGAACGGACCAGCGGTGATGATATCACGCCACAGGTCCGCGAATGTACCGCCGAGCGCGCCGGCGAACGCCTTAATAACTGCCATCTGTTTTCCTCGATATCTCAATGCACATGGCCGGTCTTGCGACTATGCAATCGCAAGACCGGCCGTTATGCTGGCATGTTGGCTATAGCTGCGTTTCGCGATCGCAGTATTCGCATCGAACGACTTCTTTGCGATGACCGGAAAGCGGAGCGCCACAACCTTCACAATTCACCGAAACCACGGGTTCGGTAATCCCAAGCCCACTACGGAATGCGCCAAAAGTGTCCTTCAGCGCCCCGGCCAGAGCCTCCGTTCCGGGGATGGCCTTGTTGAAGACCGGCTCATCCATTGGCGTATACTGTCTGCCGCGTATACCCATGTACCGTCATCGTTCCTTTCTTGGAAAACCGTTACCTCGATACGCCAGTCTGATCACTGGCCCACCGATGCGAGCTTCTGCGCGCATCGAGTCATGACCTCGGTGTAGTAGGCCGAATCCTCACTGCTGAGGGAGTTTTCGTCAATGGCGTCTACCTTCTGGGAGAACTCAGAGTAACGCTTCATCATGCTGGCATAGTCGGTAGCCATGCTGACCACGTTGTCGGATTTCTGATATTTGTTCATGAAGGCAACATACTCATCGATAAAGGCCTCGTAGCTGTCCATCGTGGACTTGAAGTCAGCACTGTCATTGGTGTTCTGCTGCGCCTTCTGATCCGAAGACTGGTCGCTCTGCTTGTTGGCATCGCTGGAATCAGTGCCCGTATCAGTGCTCTTATCATCCTGCTTCGCGGCGTCGCCGTCCGTAGACGTATCTTCCTTCTTTTCCGGAACCTGGATAGTGATGGACATGATGGTCTCGTCGTCAGTGTCACGAGAAACGCTCACACTGTATCCATCGGCGTTCTTGGCATTGAAGATGTCAGCGGACTTGCTATAGTCCACGGTGAAACCGTTGTCTTGCACGGACTTGACGTAGTCGGCATACTGCTTGGCGTCGGTATCGCACACCTCGATGGAGAAGTAGTCCGAAGACTCGCTTTTAATTTCACCCTTTGTGGATTTCGGCTGCGGCAGCAGCGCCGCGATATCCGACTCCGGCCATGAATATGCTTCGCACTTGGTGGCGAGCGATGCTTCCAATTCCGCCCGATCAGCCTTGGCCTTCGCACCGTCACGAATTACGAACACGCCACCGATTACCAGACCCACAACGGTGATACCGACTGCCACCCAGGCCAGCACTCGGCCTTGCACCTTGCCACTCGGGCGGGTCACGTATACGGCGAAGCCTGAGAGCAGTGCCGGAATCACCGTGGCGAACAGCAGTCCGCCCCAGGATCGGCCAGAAACATCCACAAATTGGGCGAGTACGAACAACACTCCCCAAATAATGGCGAACACAGCCAGCTTGGAAGTCTTCTTCACCCCTTGTGCATTCGGAGCAAGCACGGCAGGCGCAGCGGCACCAGCAAAACCAGTGGCAGCACCGGCACCATGTGTGGCGGGTGCAGGAGCCACACCAATACGCTTGTCCAGAGCGGCGAGGAACTCATCAACGCGCTTGGCGCTTTCGTTTCCAGTCGCCTCCAGACGAATGGCGGCCCCTGCCGCACCCTGCGGGACTACGGTTAGCGTGCAGTTCACCCCATCATAGGAGTGGAAGGAAAACGCTCCGGTCTGGGTGTTTTCGTTATCCAAGGTAAACGTGGCGCCAGTAGTCAGCTGGTCGTGAATAACTTGGAACAGCTGTTGCGGACTGACCGCATATACACGATCAAATGGCGCGCCGGCGGGCCGCTGCGATGCCGTAGCCGGAGCCATCGGAGTGGTGGTAGCACCATCAGACGCTACGTTCGGTTGGCCAGCCGGTACAGTATTCGGCACGGTAGGCGCATTCGCGCGATCTTCCGGTGCGTCATTCGTGCCTTCGGACGGTGGAACCGGCTGAGGTTGTTGATCAAATGGCGTTGTCATGATGCCCTTCTTTCCTTAAGCAGCAGCATTACCAGCACAGAAGAGGCAAGCCCGGCAACCGTTACGGTCAATCCGACTGCCATGGCAAGCCGGTATCGTTCGCTCATCATTGCGTCCCTTCTTATTGCTCGCTTTGCTCTGCGATACATCGAAACCAGTGTATGGCGTTGTTATTATGTACGCAAATTAGCATTTTGTATGCATGTTAGCTTTATTGTCGATGCTTGATACCGCGCATGAACATCCTTTCCGCCACCGCACCTACACGGATGGCATCGACCATTGTCGGCGACACGCGCGGGCCATACATCAGCTGACAACTGAATTTTTCGGCGTGTTTCCGAAAAGTCGGCGTCCTGTACGCTGGGAATCGAGCAACCGCGTACGATGGCGCAGCACAGCACCCGCAACACAGCGACAAGGAGCATGGGCAATGGCAGACATCCCCGAAGAACATTTGACCGAGGAACTGTTGGATCGGCTGCTCGCCAGCGCCAGCATTGAGCAGTATCTCGATGAGGGACTCGTCAGCGCACGCACGCTGACCGACTATCTGTTCGACCGTATGGAAGCCCATGACCTGAGACGAGCCGACGTGGTGCGGGCATCCGGCCTCAACGCCACAGTGGTTTATGACATTTTCTCCGGCAAAAGCCGCCCCGGCCGAGATCACGCCATCATGCTGGCTTTTGGTCTCAAGTGCACATTACGTGAAACCCAACGGCTACTTCGTCTTGCAGGCGTTTCCGAACTGTGGTGCAAACAGCGACGCGACGCGATTATCATCTGGTGCATACGCAATGGATTCGACCGCATTGCCACGGACGACGAGTTGTATCGTATGGGAGAGGCGACGTTGCTACCGGCCGATTGACGACATTCGGCCCAACAACACTCACCAGTGAGACGCAAGTAAGAGGGCGTCAAGGAGAGACATGGACGATAAGCAGGCGATGCATGCGATGAGCATCGACGATGCGTACCATGTCGAGCGTACGCTCGCTCGCGGACCTTCCGGCGTCACCGAACTGGTGAGCATTGACGGCAACGGCCCGTTCGTACGCAAGAAGATTCCCTCTCCCCTAGCGCAACGCAATGTGTGGGCGGCGCTCAGCGCCTGCCAGAGTAATCGTCTGCCGCGTGTGGAAGCGACGTACGAGCTGCCCGACCGGTTCGTCATCGTCTACGATTACGTGCCGGGCAGCACGCTTGCGCAAATTGCGGAGGAAAACGGGCGGCTTGCACCGAATGTGGCCGTGCAGCTTATCGACCAAATTTGCGAAGCCGTGCAGGAGCTTCACCAGCACGGCGTTATCCACCGCGACATCACGCCGGCCAACGTCATCGTGGCCCAGGATGGCGCGCATCTCATCGATTTCGGCATCGCGCGCATCCGGTCAGAGGCAAGCAACCGTTCACGGGATACCACGGCGCTTGGCACCTACGGATTCGCCTCGCCTGAGCAATATGGCTTTGCCAAAACCGACGCGCGTTCCGACGTATTCTCGTTGGGCCGGCTACTCGGATTCATGCTGACCGGCGTATATCCCGATGCCAGCGACTACGAGCAGCGACTTGCCGATGATGCCGCAGTACCGGCTCGACTACGCGCCGTCATCGGCTATGCGTGCGCATTCGAGCCCAGCAAACGGCCACAGAGCGTCCAAGAGTTTCACCAGGCGCTGTTCTCCCAGTCCAATCCGCCCATACCGAACGCATCATCGGCAAATCCGCCATCAACGAGAACAACGAACGGCAGCGCGTCGGCGTCTCGACTATTCCGGCGTCTGCACTTGAGCAAACGCGCCATCGTGCTGTGGTCCATTGCCGGAGCGGCACTGATAATCGCCGCCATTGCGGGAGGCATTGTGTTGGCAGGCCAACTTGGCATTATCGGGTCGGCAACATCACCCGATTCCTCGACACAATCCAGCAGCCAATCAACCGATAAGGCCGATGGCGGGCACTCCTCGAACGGGTCAGGAACCGACAATGCCAATGGCACGGGCGGAGTAGGCGGCACTGACGGCGCTGATGGAGACAATCAAGACACCGTCACCGACAATCCTCTGAAAATAGTGGAATCCGGCTGGTCGGCGGACCAGCAAGGGTATGTCCACTACGCTTTCGCCCTGCGCAACACCAGTAAGACCCAGCAGGTGCAGTATCCGCAGATTACCATTACGGGGCGGGCCAAAGACGGTTCCATCGTGTTCTCGCAGACGCAAGCACTGAATATGGCATTCCCGAATCAGACTGTATATGACGCCGGTCAAGCAGGCGAAGGCACCGCCCCAGAAACGGTTGATTTTACTGTGCTCAATCCGGATACATACAACGTCGCCAAGGCTCAGGGAACCGCCGCCTTCCCCATCAGTGGAATATCCAAAATAGACAACAGGGACGGCGGCACGACGTTCAATGGCGAGGTCCGCGCCGTGGCAGATGGATTCAAGCCATCTGATGGACAGCAAATCAAGATTTCCCTAGTACTGCGTAACGCACAGAACGCAATCATCTATGGAGATATCACATTCGTGGATTGGCCGGGCAATGGCCGATCCACGCCATTCTCGATTACCGTCTACGATCTGCCGAAGTATGTGTCTTACGATCTGTATGCGCAAATCTGGTAGTTGACTTTACGTCTGGCAGGTGGCCGTCAGGTGCCTGTCAGGCCGCTGTTCGCGTCACCTGCGCACTGACGTTACGGCGCGCCTGGCCGAACAGATAGATGCCGATGGGCAGGGTCAGCACACCGCCGATGATGAACACCAGCGAAATCGGGATCACGTCGGCCAGTGGCGCGAAGATCAACATGCCGAGCGGCATTCCGAGCGTGCTCAGGGTGGTGTCAAGGCCGAATACACGGCCCACCATCTTCTCATCGGCCTCGGTCTGGATGATGGTGCGCATCGGGCCCATGCAGATGGCCGAAGCCAAACCGTTCACCACATCAATCAGCAAATACGCCAGCAGATTGTGAACCACGCCAAGACCAACGACGGAGACGCCCACCAGAGCGATGCCGAAGGCGACCACGCGCATGTTGTTGCGGATGAGCTTGGCACCGATGGTAGACATCAGCGCGCCGCCGAGCAGCATACCGATGCTCCATCCCAGCTCGTTGGCGGCGAGTTTATCGGAGGCGGTGGTCAGGTTGATGAATCCGAGATTCAAATCGATGCCCTCATATTCGCGGGTCATGAGCAACAGCGTAAGGTTCATCGGCGCCACGGCCACGAAGCACACCAAGGCGTCACCGAGCACCACGTTGCGCAGGTTCGCCCGGCGCCATGTGTAGCTGAAACCATCTTTCAAGTCAGCAAACACACGACGGACGCTGGCAATCAGCGAACGATCAGCATTGGCATCCGACATCGGTTCGAGTGTGGGTTGCCCGCTATTCTCCGCTTCAGCCATACGCCTCGCAACATGTTCCGCGCTCTTCTTCGGCGCTTTGATCGACGCCACAAAGCCGACGCCGATAATGGCCGTGGTCACATCGACTAACAGAATCGACCACAGCGGCACTGTGTTGATAAGCACAGCAGCCACCGCAGGTGCCACAATCATATTCGCCGAATTAATCACGCCGTATATTGAGTTGACGCGCAATAGTTTGCCCGAGGGAACAACATCCGGTATGAACGACTGCACAGCGGGCGTCTGCACCCCGCCTCCCGCCGAACGAATGAACAGCACCACGAAAATCATGGTCAGACTCGCCCATCCCATCGCGAAGCTCAGCGACAGCACGACGGTGACCACAGCAATCACCATATCCGGCAGCATAATCAGCAACTTGCGACTGTGACGGTCGGCCCAGGAGCCGCCGCAAATCGAGACGATGGCCTGCGGCACCACGCCAAACAACGTGGCCAGCAGCATGGCCGAACCGGTTTTAGTCTGCAATACGATCCACCACCAGATGGCATATTGCACAATATTGGAGCCCAGCAGCGAGAACGCCTGGCCGGTGAGTAGAAGCACTACACGGCGGATCCACGCACGCTCGGATTCCCCGTTGGCCACTGCTGCGGCATAGGCGGCACCGGGTTTGTTCGCGCTATGGACCGCTGCGCGCGCATTCGCATTGTCATCGCCGGAAACCTCGGGTGTTTCGCGCACAGTTGGTTCAGTTGTTGTACTACTAGAAGACATACGAGTGTTCTCAATTCTTCAATTCCACTACAAAGGTCACATCACGGCATACGCACGCCGACGCGCGTATGCGTGCACGACTCCAGCAACGAGCCGTACCCGCCGTTAGATGGCAGGCTTCAGTATCGTGACGCCATGCGTTAGCGTCACCATGCAACGATAGGAACACACTATTCGATAGTATAATCATGAAGGCGTGACATTGCCCTTGCGCAGGTGCCGTAAGACTCCGCGGACAAAGCAATGAGGCTTCCCCCGCGAGAAGGGAAGCCTCATATTCCATTCATTCTATTCAGCGATGATGGCGCCTAATCACCGATCATCCTTTGGGAACAGCGCATCGAAGGCATGTTCCATCACGGACTTACGGCGGATCACACCGACGAGTCTGCCATCACCATCCACCACCGGCAGTTTCTTGAACTGCTTCTTGGCGAGGATTCGGGCCACCTCTCCGACATGCTGGTCGGGCGTGGCGGCAACGACCTTGCGCGTGGCGATGTCCATCACCTTCTTGCCGGAGAGCGCCTGCACCTTGGAGGCCACGGTTTCGTCGTCGAACACCACCATCGTCGAACCGGTGCCGGTGGAAACCGTACGGGATTCATAGGTGGCAATCGATTTCATGACATCGCCGTCGCTGACGAAGCCGACGAGCCTGCCATCGCCGTTCACCACGGGAAGGCTGGAGACGTTGAGGCGGATGAACTCGCGCACCACATGCGTGATGTCATCGCTGTCCAAGCAGCTGTAGGGCTGATCGTCCATGATTCCGCCGATGGACTGTTCCTGGGCCTGCTTGAACAGGGAGGCGGCGGGGGCCACGTATGCGCCGGCGTAGTGATGCTCGGCGGGCTGGCCTTCAGTGGTTTCGGCCGCGACTTCGGCGGAGGATTGCGCCTCGGAGGCCTTGGCGTTGCGCGCGTCCTTCTCCTTGGCACGGCTGGTGACGGTGAAGATGCAGATGATCAGGGCGACCAGCGAGATGGCGGCGCACAGCAGGTAGGAGAACGCGATGCCGCTGGCCGTGGCGGACTTCACACCCTGGGACATGTGCGAGGCGGTCATGGATGTTTCTGCGGTGACCAGAAGCGAGGTCGCAATGGCTGCCGCGATCTGGCGGCCGGTGTTGGCGATGGCGTTGCCATGGGCGATCATGTCGTTCGGCAAAGCGTTGACGCCCCAAGTGTTGATCGGCATGTTGGCGATAGCCTGACCGGATGCCTGCAATGCGCAGAACACGGCGACAAACAGCACTGATGTCCCGGTGTTGATGGTGCCGAGAAGACCAAGAGAGATGGTCATGAGCGCAAGGCCGCCGATACCCACGCCTCGCGGGCCGAATTTGTCGAATGCGGCACCGGCGACCGGACTCAGGATGATGCCGACCGCCGCGGCGGGCAGCATGACCATGCCGGTGACGGTGGCGGATTGGCCGAGCACATTCTGGATGAAGATAGGCAACGTCACGTTGGTTGCGGCGACTGCGGCGTTGATCAGAGTGACCAGAATCACGGAGTTGCGGAAGTTGCGGGTGGCAAGGGTATCAACGCGCAACAATGGCTCATCGAGCTTGACTTGCTTGTATACGAATGCGACGAAGGCCACAAGACCAACGACGATTGAGATAATGACGACCGGACTGCTCCATCCCATCGTGGAAGCGGACGAGAAGCCATAAAGCAGGCCACCGAACGCGATGGTCGAAAGGATCACGGACAGGATGTTGAGCTTTGGGTTCTTCAACTCGCCGACGTTCTTGAGCATCATCGTGCCTCCGACAAGGATGACCAGTGCCACAACTGCGATGCCAATGAACATCGGGCGCCATCCGAAACTGTCAATCACCAGACCACCGACAACCGGGCCGATAGCCGGGCCGGCGGCCATGACGATACCGGCCATGCCCATGGCGGTGCCGCGCTTATCCGGCGGATAGACGAGCATCGGCACTACGGCGACCAATGGCAACAGCACGCCGGAGCCGGCGGATTGCAGCATGCGCCCGACGAGCAACAGCATGAAATTCGGCGCGACGGCACACAGCAGTGTGCCGACCATGAAAGCGGCAAGAGCTCCGGCGAAGAGCTTTCGGGTGGAGAATTTATCAATCAGATAGCCTGAAATCGGCACCATGATGCCCGAGACCAGCATGTAGACGCTGGTCACCCACTGCACGGTGCCGGTGGTGATATTGAAATCACGCATCAGTGCCGGCAAGGCCGGTGACATGACGGTCTGGTTGAGCAGCGCGATGAACGAGCCGACGACGATCACACCCACAACGATGAATCGGGTGTGCGGATCAATAGGCTTTACGGAACTGGTGGCGGACCCGAATTCCGCGGTTTTCTGTGAGGTCACAGCATTTCCTTCTGTTGGTAACGTCATGTATGGGCGATCCGGCCCCATGCTTGTGTCAAGACACGAGGACACCGATGAGTCCGGACGTAAAGGAAAAGCCGCCATCCGTTCCGCATTCATATACGGCAAACGATTCGCGGCTTTGCGTAAGTTGATGGCTATGGTGAGCGATTCATGCGACGTCGACTGCGGATGGGCCATCGGTACATCCCGGCATAAGGCGTGTCCCCGCTACACCAGCATCGAGAATAGGGCCATTTGTGGATTGGCAAACAGAACATTGCCGACGAACGACCCACGGCAGGCGCGTGCGATGAACATCGCGTAGCGATACAGGTTCATGGCACCTCCTTGATGGGTCTTCGTACGGCAGACATCGAGAAGCCTATCATCATTCAAATCGACGGTGAAACCCACGCATGCCTGACAATACACAAAATCTTCACAAAAGGATTGGGCTTACCGCATACGCTCCGCCTGAATAACGGTCCGGGGATGAATCAGGGGCGAGCTAAGGGTTGCATCTCGTGTTTCCGTCATGATTTCTGGCGAAGACTCATAATAGAACACACATTATGCTGCTGCAGCAGCCAGTCCTTGCAGAACAATGTCATGACAAAGGCCTGAGAAGACGACTTCTCAGGCCTTATCCGTACCGCTCCCCCAGTCGCTTGTAGCGACAGCCCCCCTCGAAGAGGGGAGCCAGAGAAACACTTACTTGGAGACGTTGAACTTGAACTCGGCGTCTTACCGGTCTTCTTCGTCCCGCCTTGCCGCGGATATTCAATCGCATCGCAGGGGTGACTTCCTCGATCATTTGACAGACCGACCGACGGTCTGTATGCTTGACGGGGACATGAACGAAAGGCAGGCCATCCGCATGGCGCACGATATACATTCCGGAGACACCGAACGACGAATCCTCGATTCCGCCCGCAGGCTCTTCGCTGAAAAGGGCTACGAGAAGACGTCCATCCAGGACATCCTGAACGACCTGGGACTGTCCAAGGGCGGGCTCTACCACCACTTCAAATCGAAGGAGGCGATTCTCGACCGGCTGAACGCCGACGAGTGGGCCGTAACCGCGCGTCTTCTCGACAAACTCATCGAGCGCAAGGACATGAGTGCGCTTGAGAAGCTGCGCGCGCTCATCGTTTCCGCTGTGGACGCCCCCGATCATCTGGACCTGGTCCGTTCCCAGCTGGCGCTGCTCAAGGATCCTGCGTTCTTTACGGCGAACATGCGCTTCTGGTCGGCGAGGCTGCCGGAGTCCTTCCGCTCGCTCATCGATATGGGCGTGCAGGACGGCTCCATTCCCACGGCATACCCCGAGGAGGCGGCGCAACTGCTCTCGCTCCTCGGCAACTACTGGCTCATGCCCTGCTTCTACCCCGCCGATCATGCCGGCATGGAACACCGCATCCGCTGCCTCGCCACGATGCTCGACGCCATCGGCGCGCCAGTGTTCGACGAGACGCTCATCCTGCGGACGACCGAAGAGCTCACGGCCCTGACGCCGGAAGAGGATACGGCGTCCGCATAGGAGACGCGCCCGGGCGCGCCGCATCTTGCACATCCTGATGCCACAGATGTCGAAGCGCTTCCGCGCCCTTTTCCTTGGGCGTATTGTTATCACCATAACAGACCGACGGTCGGTTTGTATAAATGGCCGTGGCCAATCACAAGAAAGGAATCCACGATGACGAACGCATACGAATGCACGACCCAACCACAAAGAAGCCAAGCCGCTGATCCTCTTCGCACACGCGACTTCCGCCTGCTCGTCGCGGGTCTCGGAATATCGCTCTTCGCCAACCTTATGCTGCGGTTTGCCATGTCCATGTGGGTGCTTGACAAGACCGGCTCGGCGGCGGCGTTCGCCTCCATTCTTACTGCGAGCATCCTGCCCACGATTCTGCTCTCGCCCCTTGGCGGCGTGATGGCGGATCGCACGAACCGTCGGACCGTCATGGTGGCGCTTGACGCGCTTTCCGCCGTGACGGTGCTCGTCTGCGTGGCGATCTTTTCGGCCGCCGGTTTCAATCTGGCGGCGATAGCCGTGATGCAGGTGGTGCTCGCCGTGCTTGACGCGATGGAGACGCCTACGGTGCAGGCGGCGCTGCCGCAGATGTTCCGCTCCCATGGCGAGGATGTGATGCGTCGCGCGATGGCCGTGGTGAACGTAGTGAACCAGACGAGCACGCTCGTTCCCGCCGTGCTCGGCGGCGTGCTGTACGCGGCGGTTGGTGCGATGCCCATGATGGGCCTCACGATCGTGGGGTTCGGCGCGGCCGCCGTCGTGGAGTGTTTCATCCGGCTCGGCGCTCCCGACCGCGGCGACGCCGGCCGCGTCACCGCGGTCGACGACCTGCGCGCGGCCGGACGTTTCCTCACCCGCGAACGTCCTCATGTGCTGCATCTGGTGTTGATCTGCGCCGCGCTCAACTTCCTGGTGACGGGGTATGCGGAGGTCGGCTTCCCCTACATGGTGCGGACCGTACTGGGGTTCGGCTCCACGGCGTACGGCCTTGCATATGGTCTCGTGGGAGCATCCGGACTGCTCGGCGCGCTCGTCGGTGGGCGGGTCGCGAGGTCGCTGTCCATGCGGCGATTCCCGATGGCGATCGCCGCCTTCTCGCTCACCATCCTGCCCCAAGCGCTTGTCATGACGATTCCCGCAGGTGGAGTGATGCGACTCGCGGTGCTCACGGCGAGCACCTGCGGAACCATGATCGCCATCACCCTCGCGAACCTCATCGCCGTGCCGGCGATCCAGATGGGCTGCCCCGAGGATATGACCGGCAAGGTGATGTCGCTCGCGCTCTCCGCGAGCATGTGCGCTCAGCCCCTCGGACAGATCGCATACGGCTGGGCGTACAGCGTCCACCCGGCGGGCGCGGTCCTGGCGGTGACGTTCGCCCTGGCCACCGCGATGCTGCCGCCAGTCGCGCACGTAACGCGGCGGTTCTAGGACGGGATTCCATCATCTTCGCTCTGGACAGCTGAGACATCAAAGCCATGTGTGGATATGCAAACGGCCGCCATCAATCATGGTGATGTTGACCGTTCACGTCATCCCCGTACCGTAGGTATGAAAACGACCACTGTAATCGCACATACGACGATGGTGGTCATTGGATCAAGCGCCCCGGCGTCAGGCCTCCACGAGCGGGCGGATGTCGTCCAAGGTGCTGGGGTCGAAGGTCAGCAGATCGTGGTCGGCCTGAAGGTTCGCCCAGAACTCGGGCGTGGTGTCGAGCGCCTGGCCGAGCCGCCATGCCGAGCCGCCATGCCATGGGGTGGTGATGCGCCGCCTGCCATTGACGATCTCGCCGATCGGCGACATCGGCGTGCTTTGCCGTACCCGTCGAGGCGGGTGTGGACCTGCCAGACGTCCCAGATATGGTATGCGCCGATGAGTCCGAAGCAATCGGACTTTGATTCGGAAACGGCCTTCATACCGCACTTGTCCATCACACAACCGGACTGGAACATGAACAGGCACGCAGTCACGGTTGCATAATAGGATTCAAGTCAATAGCAGCCTTCCACGCCTCCTCACAGTGCGCAACCCGGAAGGTCCCTTTTATTGGCGAACTCGACCGGTTTGGCCTATCGCAACAGTCGTTCGTTGAGGATGACAGGAGCGTGTTCGATTGACGGCTGCAACGCATCGAGCTGGTCGGACAGCTTCGACTCGTCGACCACCGGCAGTTCGAGCAGGGATCGTGCGGCCGCGTGCAGGTAGTCGTTCAACGCCTCGATGCGGCCCGGCTCCAGCGGGTAAGCCGGGTCGTTCTCCAAGGTGACGTCCAACGTTTTGCGCAACATCTCATGCTGCGCGCTGCCCATGATGGCCGCGCACTGGTCACGGAACGTCATACGAGAATTTGCCGGCTGACGTTCGGACAGTACCTGCGGAATCCACGCGCCGTCCTCCCAGTCGGCGCGCATGTCGTTCTTGAACAGCGACATGTTATGGTCGAACAACGGCGCCGGACCCAGAATCCGGCCGGTACGGTTGTCGCGCAGGAACCCGTGGTTGTTGGCGTGACGGTCCTGATTGACGATGAGCGCGTCGAACACTAGCATCGTGCGCATCGCCTCGAACGATTCCTCGGACACGGCGCGTGCGGCGGCGAGGCTCTCCGGGAACGACGCCAGCTGCGTCGCCGCATAGAACGGCACGAACGACACGTCCTTCGAGTTCATCGAACCGCACACCGACGCGAGCTTGCCCTTCCAACGGGCGATGCGGTAGTCGACCGCGTTCACACCGAGCCTGCGCGCCAGCTGCGAGGCGAGATACTCGGAATACGGTTCCAAACCGGCGTTCGCATACCATTCGGAACCCGCCTTCCACAGTTCCAGCCCACGTTCCGTATGCCGCCACGCCTTCGGGAACTGGCCGTCCGTCGTCCACTCGCTCGACAGGCCGATCGCATGCTTCTCGCTCGACGTATACCCCGTGTAGGCCACGATGGCGAGCGTCTCGTCCAACGGATTGTCATACAGGTTGATGTCCGCGAACTTGAGGTTCTCACCGTCGCGTTCCGCCCAGAACGAATCGTTGACCGACAGCCCCTTGCACAGGTCGATGATCCCCAGCGTATCCGCAATGCTCAACCCCGCCTGCGCAAGAACCTGCGTGGCGAACTCACGATTCTTCGGAATCGTGCGCCGCTCCAGCCACGTCGTCAGCTTCGCATTATCCGGCTCCGGAGCCAACGGAAACGGCAGCAACGCGCGCTTCGACTCATCGAACCAGCGGACATGCGCCTCGATCTTGCTCGCCAGCAGGCCCTCGCCATACGACGCATCGAACCGGAGCAGCGGATCATCATAGAGCCGCAGCACGTAACTCGTCATATCCGGCCCCTCCAATCACAAGCCCGCTCCAAAGTCATATCGGGCGATTCACATATGAAGAACAACTGTCTACAGTATAGACAAGGGCCTTGGAACGCGGAGGCTTCACTCTGAAGTCAAGTATTTGATACAATTTGGTGCAAAAAGATAGTAAATAGCAATAAGGAGTGGCTATGAGCATGCAGATTGCCACGCGAGTTGATGACGAGCAGGCTGCGTTGTTTAAGGAGACGACCCGACAGCTGGGTACCACCCCGGCCGATGCCCTGCGTATGTTCATCAGCGCGTTCAATGATTACCGTGGGTTCCCCTATGAGGTGCGTTTGCCACGAAATGACGTGGAGCCGTTTGCGTCCGAGCGGGACGCTACTGAGTATGCCAGTCGTCTCGCCTTGAGGATGTCCGATGAAACGAGGTGAGATTCGGACGTTGCAGGCCGATGGCTACGCCAGCAAGCCACGGCCGGTTGTCATCGTGCAGAGCGATGCCGTCGATCGGTTCGATTCCGTCATCACTTGTCTGCTGACCTCATACGATTCCTCCGACATCGACACGCGGGTCCGATTGGAACCAAGTCCGGAGAACGGCCTGAACAAAGTGAGTTACGTGATGACGGACAAGATCGTCACCGTCGACCGCAAACTGCTGGGATACCAAGTCGGCGTGGTTGATGATGCAGCCATGGCGAATATCGGCCGTCAGCTCATGCGGGTTCTAGGTTTGCTGTGACGTTTGGGATGGCTGGCGGGCGTGCGTCTACTTGTGACATCGTTTATGCACCCTTGAGGCCGTATGATGGTGGCGTCGAATTCAAGCGCTCCCCAACGTCTTAAAATGGCTTCCTTCATATTACGGTCATACGACCAACACCATATGAAGGAAGCCATCATGAATGGTCTAACGGCAATCAGCTTCTCATACGTGATTGCCAGTCATTCACCGAATCAGCCGCGGTTGTCGAACATCTGCAGCAGCATCTTGCTGGGTTCGACGGCATAGACGGTGTGCGGCAGACGGGCGCTCAGGTAGACGATGCCGCCGGCCGTAAGCTCGACTTCACGGCCTTCGCCGCCGACGCGCAGCTTGCCTTCCAGCACCTGGATGATCACGGGCATGGCCGCGGTGTGCTCGCTCAGTGCCTGGTCCTTGTCGAAGCCGAACAGCACGGCGCGCAGGCCGTCCTCGCGCAGCACCGTACGGGAGACAGTGGCCTCCTCCTGAATATCGATCAACGAGGCCAAGTCTTCGATGAATCCAAAATGCGGCTCGGTCGAAACGGCGTGGCCTTCGGCGTCGTGGGCGTCGTGCTTGCAGGCGCAGTGCTTGGCCTCACCCGCTTCAGCGGCCGCGACTTCGCCATGCTTGCAGTGGCACTCCTTCTTCGCGCCCGGCTCCGCGGCCGCGCCCTCGGCGTGCTCGTGCTTGCAGGCGCAGTGGTGTTCGCCGTTGGCGGCAGCCGCCTCGGCTGCCGCGGCGGCTTCCCTACGCTGCTTGCACTTGCAATGCTGCCCGTCGCGTCCTGCCTTGCATGCGGTCTGCTGCTCGTTCTCATCGGCCATGATGTTCTCCTATTCGTCGCGCGTACCTCACATACGCGTCATCGCTTTTGCTTGTTTTCCATTATCCGGCCATCGTGGGCCGGCACACCGCTGTTACGCTTCGGGCTTGCGTACCTCATCTTTGACGGATTCGTCCAGGTTGTCCGGCTACAGGCCGAGTTCGTGAATCGAGTAGGTGCCGCCGGAGCGCAGCAGTCGGAAGGCCTCGCCGATAATCGCCTGCTTGCCACGCTCGGTCTGCATGGTAAGCATGGCTTCGCCGATCCCCACGTCGGCGCTGTTGGATTCCAGACCGGTGTCGGCGGCGTCGCGCTGCACGCAGCTTGCCGGAATCGTGGCCTTCTCACTGGTGAGTTTGGAGATGATGTCCACGACCTGCGGATCGCGGTCCACGCCACGGTAGCTCTTGGGGTCGCGGTCGGACTGCGTCAGGAGCAGCTCGCGGTTGGTGGCGGGTTTGGTGGCGGTGGACTGAAATGCCTGAGAAGGCTGCGGTGTAGTGGTCATGTGTCGTGATGATATAGTCCACAGCCCGCCCGCACAAGGGTTTTTCGCTAGAAATCAGCCGAATGTGAGAATGCTCACCCGAGTAGGCGCCTGAGCATGCGGCTCAGGGACGATTCAGGGGATGCTCAGGGGTCCCGTCACCGATTCCCCACATATCGCCCGCGTTCGCCTAATAGAATGGAATCCAGCATTCGATTCGGTATCCGGCGCAATGCCGGCAAATGTGAGGAACTTACGATGAGGGTCATCGGCAATATTCTGTGGATCATTCTGGGCGGACTGGCAATCGCCATCAGCTGGGCACTGATCGGACTGTTTCTATGCATCACCATTATCGGTATTCCACTAGGAGTTCAGGCGTTCAAAATGGCGGGCCTTACCTTGACGCCGTTCGGCAAAACCGTGCAATACGGTGGCGGCGTTGGCTCCACGCTGGTCAATATCCTCTGGGTGGTGCTGGTCGGCTGGTGGATGGCACTCGGCTATCTGGGTGCAGGCGTGCTCAACTGCATCACCATCATCGGCATCCCGTTCGGCCTCCAGTCGTTCAAAATGGCCAAGCTCGCGCTCTGGCCGTTCGGCGCACAGATCTACAGTCTGTAACAATTGTTTCTGCAGTAAGTCCGGTGCAACGCATTATCATCGTGCGTTGCACCGGACTTTTTATATACAACGGGCATTTCACACACCGCGTGATTTGACGGATTTGGATGCAATGCCTTATAGTACGCGAACCATGATTCAACACATCGCATTAAGCAGCAACGGCGTGAACGAACACGCCATCTGATCAGTACACCTCTCATTGACGCATAGCTGAATCATTGCCGGTGATATCGAGCCGACTCGTTCGCACCATGCCTCATAAACGTACCTATACGAGTATGCGTTCTTGGCATAGTCGCAACGCAATGCACCGCGGCAAAACCCATTGCATACCATCACATATTCAGAAAGAACAACAGATCATGAAGTATTTCACTACTGACACGCATTTCGGGCACTACATATGTCACTCACACGCAGTCATGCGCACAACTATATTTTTGTATCATCCATGATTTTATAGTTGTTTATTGACTCATTTCCTTCTCTATCTTATACTTTCTACAATCAAGGATGCTCTTTGGGAAGCGAGCCTCTCTCATGGATATGAAGTATAGAAGTTTGGCAAGGCTGTTCCATGCCGACAGGTCAGTCGATTCCTTCAATAACCATGCGGCACTCGCACGGCAGCGGCTTGAGGCAGATTCCACATTCAGGACCGGGGTCATCACGCCATTGGGCGAGCTGTTCTCCGCCACACCACGCGAGACGACCCTGCTCACGGAAAATATACTTCTCGCCGAAAGGCGCGTATCACGGCTCTGGAACCAGATTCCCGGCGTCATGCGCTGGGACTACATACGGCATTCCATCAGTGAGGAACTGTTCGCCACCAACGAGATGGAAGGCGTGCGCAGCACCCGCAAGGAAACCCAGGACGCCGTGGATGCGGCCGACAAGGCAAGGAGGGACGGCGACGACTCCAAGGCGCGGTTCAGCGAATTTGCCAAGCTGTACCTGAACCTCACGGACAAGGACTCCGCGTTGCCGGCGGGCATCGCCGACATCCGCGACATCTATGACAAGGTCGTGCTCGACGAAATCGATGAGAGCGATCAGCCGGACGGCGACCTGTTCCGGAAAGGCGATGTGGAAATACAGGGGCCGCACGGCCTCGCGATCCATAACGGAGTCAAAGGCGAAGGGAACATCGGCGCGCTCCTCACCGACATGATCCACCTCACGACCTCCGACGAGATTCCCCGGCTGCAGTCGGCCATCATGTCGCACTTCCTGTTCGAGTATGTTCACCCGTTTTACGACGGCAACGGCAGGACCGGCCGGTATCTCCTGGCCCTGTACCTGAACCACGACCTGACTATGCCCACCGTGCTATCCCTGTCCCGCACCATCGCGGAGAACAAGAACGCCTACTACAAAGCATTCATGGAAGCGGAGGACAAGCTGAACTGCGGCGAACTCACGCTCTTCGTGAACACCATCCTCGGATTCATCCAACAAGCCCAGGATGAGCTGATTGACGAACTCAGTATCAAGGTCGATCAGCTCGACAAAGGTCGGATACTCTGTACACAGCTTGAAAAGAGGCATGGCCTATCGCGCAATGCCGTCTCGGTGCTCTATGGCGTGATTCAGGAAGAGCTGTTCGACTCGTCCAAATCCATGTCGTTGGACGAAGTGGCCCATCACATCGGACTGTCCAAACAGAGCGCAAGGAAATACGTGGAAGAGCTCTTGGCCGCGGGGCTGGTCGTACAGACCGGAAAACGTCCGCTGAAAATACAGGTGGCGAAATCATTGAGGAATGTTCTCGCCACAGGAGCCGACGAGAACGCGGAAGCCTAAGAAAAGTAGACGCAAACATCTCATCTCAACGAGGTTCATGAAGGTTCGTAACATGAAGAAAGGTCTGGGCAACCAACACTGCTCGGACCTTTCCGCAACACTCCCGTCAGTCGCTTTCCGCGACGGCTCCCCTCAGGAAGGGGAGCCGAGGAAAACTACTTGGAGACGTTGAACTTGAACTCCACAATATCTCCGTCGGCCATGACGTAGTCGCGGCCTTCCTGACGGAGCTTGCCTTCCTCCTTAATCTTGGCCATGGAGCCGTCGGCGGCCACGAAATCGTCGTAGGAGACGATGTCAGCCTTGATGAAGCCCTTTTCGAAGTCGGTGTGAATCACGCCGGCGGCCTGCGGGGCGGTCCAGCCCTTGTGGATCTGCCAAGCGCGCACTTCCTTGACGCCTGCGGTCAGGAAGGTCTGCAGTCCGAGGATGTCGAAGCCCACGCGGGCCAGTTGGTCGAGACCGGACTCGCTCAAGCCAGCGTCGGCCAGCATTTCGCGGGCGTCCGCCTCGTCGAGCTCGGTCAGGTCTGCCTCGAACTGAGCGTTGAGGAACACGGCCGGAGCCGGGGCCACGGATGCGGCGAGCTTAGCCTGCAGGTCCTTGTTGGCCAGCTCGTTGTCGTCCACGTTGAACACGTAGATGAACGGCTTGGCGGTCATCAGATGCAGGTCGTAGACGGAATCCTTGTCGAAGCGGCCTTCGCGTGCGGCCTTGTCGAGCGTCTCGCCGGCTTCAAGGATGGTCTTTGCCTGCTTGACTGCGTCCATGTAGGCCGGCTCGATCTTCTTGCCCCTCAGATCCTTCTCCAGCTTGGGCAGCGCGTTTTCGATGGTCTGCAGGTCGGCGAGGATCAACTCGGTGTTGATGGTGTCGATGTCGTCGGCCGGATCCACCTTGCCGTTGACGTGGACGATGTCGTCGTCCTCGAAGGCGCGCACGACCTCGCAGATCGCGTCCGCCTCACGGATGTTGGCCAGGAACTTGTTGCCCAGGCCTTCGCCTTCGGAGGCGCCCTTGACGATGCCGGCGATGTCCACGAAGGTCACCGTGGCGGGCACGACCTTTTCGGTGTGGACCAGCTTGGCCAGCACGGGCAAACGCTTGTCCGGCAATGGTACGATGCCGGTGTTCGGCTCGATGGTGGCGAACGGGTAGTTTTCGGCCAGCACGTTGTTGCGGGTCAGTGCGTTGAACATGGTGGACTTGCCGACGTTGGGCAGTCCGACGATTCCGATAGTAAGAGACATGGTTCCAGTCTAGGGAGAAGCTGGACACATTGAACGTGCATGTGGTGAACCGGCCATATGCAAAGGCCCCGAGCATACGGCTCGAAGGCCTTGACTGTGATATGCGAATATACGCGAACTCTGATTGGCAGTCAGCCGACGATGGCGTCTACGGCGTCGATGACCGAGCCGCGGAACCCGTCCTTTTCAAGCTGGGCGACGCCCTTGATGGTGGTACCACCGGGCGAGCAGACGGCGTCCTTCATGGCACCGGGATGGGTTTCAGTGGCCATGTAGAGCGCGCCGACACCTTCGACCATCTTGGCGGCGAGCCGGTAGGCGGTGGCTCGCTGCAGACCGTACTGCACGCCGGCGTCGCCCAAGGCCTCGATGTACATGTCAGTGAAGGCGGGCGCACAGCCAGCCACCACCATGGCGATGTTCATATGCGCGGTGTCCACGCGCTCGATGAGGCTGATGGGGCCGAATAGCTGCTCGAAGGTTTCGGTTTCGTCGTCGGTCAGGGTGTTGACGGATTCGGTGACGAGCACGCCCTTGCCCACGGCCATCGGAGTGTTCGGAATGGTGCACTGGATATGGATGTCCGGGGAGTCGACGGATTCGCCGTCTTCGGTGGCGAACAGGTCCTGGTACTTCTTGAGATTCCAGCCGGCGGCGATGGAGACGACGATCTTGCCCGGCCTGGCAAGTTCGTCGGCCAGCGGCTTGACGACGGCGGCGATCTGGTAGGGCTTGATGGCGATGATGACCACGTCGGCGGCCGTCACCACTTCCAGCGCATTGCGCAACGGGCGCACGCCAAGTTCGGCGGTGGTCTTCTCAAGCTTGTCGTAGTGGGCGGCACAGGCGACCATCTGACCGCCGGTGACCACGCCCGCGTCGACGAAGCCTTGGGCGATGGCCTGGGCCATGTTGCCATATCCGATAAAACCGATGGTGAGGTTCTGAGTCATACGTTTTCCTTTCGTGCATGTATACAGAGCTCCCTCATCAGAGGGAGCTTGCTTCCTTGAGTCAGAACAGTTCTTCGAGGTCGCCTCGGTTGAGGGCTTCGGTGTAGAGGTGCTTGAAGACGAGCGAGCCGTGCAGACCGTCATGCTCGAATTCGTTGGTGGTCCAGTAGTGGCTGTTGCCCACGCGGCTCAAAGTGTCGAGCTGCATACCGGAATCGACGTACATGTCGTCGAAGTAGACGGCGGCCTGCAGCGGCACCTCATTGCGGGCCAGCTGACCTTCGTCATAGATCACGCCGAAGTGCGTGTCTTCCATGAGCAGGTCCATGGCCGGCTTGAACGGGCGCAATGCGGCCTCCTGTTCGAACATCCACGGGAACATGGCCTCGCCAGTGAAGTTGAGCGGGCGTTCATCAGCACCGAATTCGGGCTTGCCATCGCGCACGCGCTGGGCGGCCCAGCGAATCGGCTGTTCCATCTCACCGTTGGCGTAGATGAACTCCTGCAGCGGCCAGTACAGCGGGCGCGACGAAGTGGCGTTCATCACCTTGGTCAAAAATTCGTCAGACAACGGCGAGTCGGCAGAAGCGGAACCATCGCCATCAAGGAAGGCGTCGTCAAGAATCCAATGGACACGCTCGAAGCTCGGCTTCATGCCAAAGTCGGATCCCAAGCACTGGAACCGTTCGACGGTGAGCGGGTCGCCGTTCGGCAGCAGCGGGAAGCCGTGGGCGGCCATGCCGGCGATCACGCCAAGTCGATGCTCCACATCGGTACCAGCCATCGGATTCAGTACGGAATCGGTGAGTTTGCCAACGAATTCGGCGACTTCCTCAGTAGTCGGCAACTTGTCGGCGATGGCGGCCACGCGCTCCTTGTCCTGTGGGTAGCGCTCGTAGAACTGAGTCGTCTTGCGCACCATGCGCGGGAAGGTATGCTCGTACACTTCAGCGGCGTCGGCCGGCACGTGCGGGATGCCGCCGGTGGTGAAGCTGGCGATTACGCCGGCCGGGAACAGGGACAGTGTGGTCAGGGTCAGGAATCCGCCGTAGCTTTGGCCCATCGTCACCCACTTGCGGCCACCGAATTCGGTCAGGCGCAGATGTTCGAAGTCACGCACGATGGAATCGGCGAGGAACTTCTTCAGGTAGTCGGCTTGGGCTCGGGCGCCTGCCACGGCATCATCGTCGTGCGCGGCGGCGATGCGGGCCATGGCGTGCGTGTCCACTCGCGAGGAACGACCGGTGCCCCGCTGGTCGGGCAGGATCACCCGGAAGTGCCTGACGGCCTCCTCGATCCATCCGTCGGAGGTCGGGCTGTTGAGGCGCGGGCCGGCGCCGCCGGGACCGCCTTGCAGGAAGATCAGCAGGGGAAGGTCGTCATGCACGTGTTCGGGCGCGGTGACCACGCGATAGAACAGTTTGATGGTTTCCCCGTCGAATGCCCGCCCGGGCTCGTGGCCGGTCCAGTCGAGCGGAACATCGATGGAATGGTCCTCTATGGCCAGTCCGGGCACGTGGTATTTGCTCAGCATTGTCATGGTTCAAGACTCTAGTCCATAAATCCTCCTGAAGAGTGATACCGGTTCGTCGCCGGACACGCTAGCCTTGTGCGTTATGGAGATTATGGCGCGCGTGAGGGCATGGTGCGCACGGGAGTCGACCCGCACACTGCTATGGGACACGTTGCTCGCCGCAGCGCTGATCACCGGCTGCGTGCCGTTCACCGGCGTCACCAGCCCTGATTCGGCGGCCGGCATATTGTTTCCCTCAACTCAGGCGTCGATGACGCTGTGGTCGCTGCCGGTCTTCGTGCCGCTGATGCTGCGCAGGTATCGCCCGGAGCCGGCGGCCTGGCTGTTCGTGGCGCTGACCATCACGCATCTTGTGTTCGGCCCGGCGATCACGTATTTCGATTTCTACGCCCTGATCATGGTGTATTCGGTGATTCTGTACGGCAATCCCCGACATTCCTGGCGGTTCATCGTCACGGCGTTCGTCATGGGACTGGTCGCGGCGACGGTCTGGTCGGTGTCTTTCAACGTGGGTCCGCTGTTCGCCGGACCTTCCTCCGGTTCGCGCGTCATCCGCGACGGCTGGCTGGCCGATGCCATCACGATGCCCGCATGCCCGGCGGTCACCGGCGTCGTGGGGGCAAGCGGCGCCGTCAACTGCGGGGCCAAGATGCTCGCTGACTTCGGCATGGAGGCGGCGCTCATCGAATCGAGCGTGCTGAGCGTCATCATCATGGCCTTGTGGCAGCGAGCGCGCAACGCCACGCTGGCGGCCATGCGCGAGCGCAACGCCTCCATTGTGGCGAAAGAGGCCGAGGAGACGCGCATCGCGGCGTTGGCCGAACGCGCACGCATCGCCCGTGATATGCATGACGTGGTGGCACATACGCTCTCCACGATTATTGTGCAGTCGGATGGAGGCCGGTATGCGGGTGCGCATGATCTGGCCATCGCCAAGCACACGATGGGCACGATTCGGCATGAGGCCGAACGCGCGCAGCATGATATGCAGCGTCTGTTCAATGTGTTCGGTGCGAGTGGCAGTACCGGATATGCCGACATCGATTCGCTGTTTGACGGTCATCTGGTGGTGTCCCGGCATATGACCGGCAAAGCGCAACCTGACCGGCTGTCCGCCGACGCGGAAACCGCCGTGTTCCGTCTTGTGCAGGAAGCGCTGACCAATACGCGCAAACATGCGGGCGAGGGCGCTAAAGCCACCATCGATGAAATCTGGTCAAACGATGTGCTGTCGATTACCGTATCCGATAACGGCCGTGGCGCGGCGTCTGCAGCAGACGGTCATAAGCCCGGATACGGATTGGTTGGTATGCATGAACGCATTGAGTCGTTGGGTGGCAGCGTGCAGGCCGGCCCAGGGCCGAATGGTGGCTTTATTGTGGCGGCTACGATTCCGCTCTCCCCTGCCGCCCCACAGTCTGGCACCGATACGGATGATCCGGTGCTAACCGTTATCTCGCGTATACGAGGATTGATGGATCGGGCGCGCCCCAAAGTACTCGACCAAGGAGATACGCGTGAGTCGAACTGGGTGGGTCGATTTGCGCAGTGGACCGAGCGGCACTATCTTCTGATGGACGTTATCGCCACTATCGTGCTGATTGCGCTATTTGATTCCGCCACGTATGGCGATTTGCAGATGATCGGCAATGCCCCGTATTCGCCGAACCGCGTGCCGACTATAACGCTGACGATTATTATGCTCTCGCCTTTGGCGTTCCGCCGCCGCTTCCCAGAGGGCAGCGCGCTGGCGATGGCGGTGCTGTCTGCTGTGCAACTGTTGTTCTTGCCATCGATCTTGGCCATCAATATGTTTGCGATGGTATCCGTGTATTCGGCGGTATTGTATGGACGAGAGTCCGCTTGGCGCTGGGTGAGCGTGGCGCTGGCAGCCGATTCGTGGCTTGCGGGCATCAAGGTGATGGCTGGGTGGAATGGATACAGTCAGCTGTTCCATCTGTTTTTGCCCGATGGTAGTTCCATGCTCTCAAAATGGAGGCTGGTTTTGTCCGGCTTGCTGCCGGGCGCGGAAATTATGTTGGTCGGTTTTACCTGCATTGCGATGGCTCGATGGAGCCGTTCGCGTGGCGCAAACGCTCTGGTGCTGTTGCAACGCGAGGAGGCGCTGCGAGCCGAGCAGGAGCGGCAAAAGGTGCTGGCGGCCAACTTAGAGCGCAACCGTATTAGTGCGGCGATGCAAACCGAAGTACTGACCACGCTGGAATCGGTGATTGCGCAGGCTGACGAGGGACTGGTGATGCTCAACGCCGAACCTGCGCCTGATAGTATGCAGATTGAAGCGGCTTTTGCCGCGATTGGTGCTCGGGGGCGCGCCGCATTGGCTCATATGCGTCAGCTGTTGAGAGTGTTGCGTGAAACCGGGTTCAGCGACGAGGCCCATGAGGGTGCGCAGCCGGATATGCAGTTGCGACCGGCGGCTTCGTTGGATAGTCAGATGCAACACGCGGGAACGTTACCCCGGTGAGAGACTTGCCCAATAAGAACTCAGGGAACAATCAGGGTGTTTATGGAGCGGCGCTCCGATAGGAAACGGATACAGTGGAGAGCATGAACGAGAGCAGAAGCATTCGCGTGATTATTGCGGACGACCAGGAGCTGGTGCGTGCCGGTTTTGCCATGGTCATTGGTTCGCAGCCGGATATGGAGGTGGTCGGGCAGGCGTCCGACGGCGCCCAAGCCGTGGCGTTGGCGGAATCCCTGCATCCCGACGTGGTGCTGATGGATGTGCGCATGCCCGGCATGGACGGCATTGAGGCCACGAGCCGTATTACCTCGCTCTCCGCCGCGCCGGGCAACGCGGCCGATTCGGCCAGCCCGGCCGCCGACGCGACCGTCTCGGCCGAATCGGCTGACGACCGGCCGACGCGCGTAATCATTCTGACGACGTTCGATTTGGACGAGTATGTGATGGCGGCCATCAATGCCGGTGCCTCGGGCTTCCTGCTCAAGGACACCGAACCGGAAACGTTGCTCAATTCGATTCGTACTGTATTCCAAGGCAATGCGATTATCGCGCCTTCCGCCACCAAGCGACTCATCGAAAAGATGATGCAGGACGGTTACGCGCAGCATGGTTCGCTGACCGGCGATGTCGCGCGCTCCGGTGCCGTGTACGGTTCCGCCGTCGGCGTCTCTGGCGGTGCGGCCGGCAACGGTGCCGGCTCGATGACCGGCATCCCCTCCCCTGCCGGAGCCGCTTCCGACGGTTCCAATACGTCACGCCCAGCATACACCGATCCCGAACTGGATCTGCTTACCGACCGTGAACGCGAGGTGCTGGTGGAGATCGCCCATGGTCTGAGCAATCAGGAGATCGCGGACAAGCTCTTTATCTCCCTTCCCACCGTCAAAACCCACGTGGCGCATATCCTCGCCAAAATCAACGCCCGTGACCGCGTACAGGCTGTAGTCTTCGCGTACGATAACGGGCTGGTGTAACAATAAGCTCCCTCTGATGAGGGAGCTTATTGCTCTACGCTTCGGCCAAGGCTTCAACTGGTGGCGTTTTGACGGCCCGGCGGGCGGGTGCCACGCTGGCCAGCAGAGCGGCGAGCGCGGCGACGCCGAGCACCACACCGTTGGTGGCCCATTCGAACGGGAACAACACGGTGTCGCCGTACAAACTAAACACCATGTAGGATCCGAGCCAGCCGAACAGGGTACCCAATACCACTCCCACCACGCCGGAGACGAGCGAAAGCAGCAACGCCTCCACCGCCAGCGAGCGCCGCAGTTGGCCGCGCGTCATGCCGATGGCACGCAAGGTGGCGGATTCGCGTGTGCGTTCGATCACCGACAGACTCAGCGTGTTCGCTACGCCAACCAAGGCGATGAGCACAGCCACCGCAATCAAACCGACCAACAATGCCATCATGCCGTTGATCATGGTCTCCCATTGCGTACGTTCGGCCACCGGACCGGTCACGGTAACACCAGCACTGGCGGAGAACACATTCTGCACGTTGGTGAATACGTCGTTCAGCGCAACACCCGCGCCCTCGGCGTCAATACGCATAAGCATGATATGCCCGTCGGCCTTGATTCCACCGTTGGTGAAGTGGCTGGCGTCCACGAAGGCGACCGCGGCGTAGTTGGAGGCAATGCGGCGATAGTCCACCTTCCGCGGTTTGAGCGTCAGCGTCTGTGTGTCGCCGGATTGTCCATTGCCGTTTTCGGCGCTGCCGTTCGCATCATTACCGGACGGACCATTGGCGGCATCGGCTTGTGCTTCGGCCGCTCCAGCCGTGAACGTAACGCTCTTGTCCAGCGGAATATCCTTGCCTGTAGCGGCGGAATACTTGGGCATCAGTACGGAATCGCCATCAATGGTCACACCGGACAAATCGGAGCGCACCACCTTGCGCAGCGCGTCGACGCCATCCACGCCCACGACCAGCACACTCAGGCTCTTGCCGTCGGCATCCTTCATGGTCATCATGCGGGTCGGCGCGTAGATACTGCTCTGAATGCCCTTGACTTTGGCTGCCTCGCCGGCCTGTTTGCCAGTCATATCGGCGCCAGCGGCAATCATGTCGACGCTGTAGCGCGTGGTCAGCGCCTCGTTCATGGTTTGCTTGGCGCTGGCGGCACCGGTGGCGATGGTGGAGACCAGCGTCACGCCGATAAGCAGTGCGGCACCGGTGGCGGCCACGCGGCGCGGGTTCTTCTGAATGTTCGCATGTGCCACTTTGGCGGACGGACCGGCCAGTGCAACCAGCGCGCCCACGCCGCGCATGAGCACCGGTAGCCAGAACGTGGCGGAAAGCACCAGTCCAAGGAAGATCAATGCACATCCGATGATGGCAGCGAGCAGCACCAGCGAATACTGCTTGTCGGCCATTGAATCACGTCCGGCGATTTTCTCGGACATCTGCCATACAGAGAATGCGCACAGTGCCACGCCGCCCACAATCAGCAGCATGGAAATCACGGCGCGGACCACACCGGCCCGTCGCGTGTCGGTCAGTTCGATGGGTCGCAACGCTTCCAGCGGGGTGACGGCGGTAGCGGAACGCGCGGAGCCTAGCGAGGCAATCACCGTCATAATGATGCCGAATGCCATAGGCACCGTGAACACCGGACCGGATAGTACCAGTCGCATGGTCATGCCGGTGGCTTTCATCAGGCCCGACTGGCATAGTGCGGCCATGAGTCCGATGCCCAGGCCCACTCCCAGTGCGGAGGCGATCAGTCCCAGCACACCGGCTTCAAACAGCACGGAGACATACAGCTGGCTTTTGTTCGCGCCGATGGTGCGCAGCAGGGCGAGTGTGCGGCGGCGCTGTGCCACGAGCACTTGGAAGGTGTTGGCGATGACGAGTGCCGCGACCAGCATGGCGAGCATGCCGAAGCTCAGCAGGAAGATGGTGGTGATGCTGGTTTCGCCCGAGCTCATGCTTTTGACGGATTCCTCGACGAGCGCGGCACGGGATTGCACGCTGAAATGCTTAGGGAGCAGTGTGCTGACCTGTTTTACGGTGGATGCCGCGGCCGTGTCGCTGGCATCGTCGATGTCGAGATAGACGAGGTAGACAGGCAGGTTGCCGAAATCGTTGCTGCCGGCCATTGCGGTGATGACGTTGTCGGAAAGCACGGAAGCGCCACCGTAGTAGGCGTAGGCACCGTTCGGGTCGTCGGTGAGGCCGACCACGCGCACGGTCATGCCGGAGTCGGCGGCCGTGTCGGTGCCGTCGGATGGGGCGGACGCGCCGGACGCGGCATCGGAATCACCGTCGTGCGAGCTCGCGCCATCGGCGTTCTGGGCCGACTCATCACCAGCGTCACCGGTATTACCGGCCGAATCGCCGGTCTTGCCCGCATACTGCGCCGCCTGCGAGTTGACGGTCACACGGTCCCCTACCTTGACGCCAAGCTGGTCGGCTACGGACTTGGTCAGGGCAATCTCGTTGCTGTCCGCCGGCTGGTCTCCTTGCGTGATGGTGACCGGCAGCAGCGTACGTTTTGCGGCGGTGGTGATGACGTAGCTGCTGGCATGCTTGTTGCCACGGGTTACGGTCACGGAACCCGCGTAGCTGGCGCGCGCGTCCTTGACGCCTTCGGTGGCGCGGATGCGGTCAAGCTGGAAGTCGTTAACCGTGCGCGTGTAGATGTAGTCCTGGTCCTTATCGGTCAGGTCCTTGCCGCTATCCGGGCTGATCACGTAGTTCGCGCCGCCGAGCTGGGCGGTGTTCTGAGCGGCAAGCGCATCGTTCATCGCGTTGCCGAACAGGAAGGTAGCGGCGATGAACGCAGTGCCGATCAGGATGGCGATGCCTGCCGGAATCAGCATCCTGGCGCTTTTCTTCATGAGTTTCAGAGTGATGGAAAACATGGGGGTGTCCTGTCTCTCGCTTTCCGGCTCAGCGAGCGTGCTGGGCGGCGGCGCGGGCATGGCGCATGGTGCCGGTTCTCCCAGCTGGGGGCAATGGAGCGTCGGTGATGGGCAGGTTGGGCACATCCTTTACACCGGCAAGACGGGCGAGCGTGTCGGCGCGTGTGCTGGTGACGGCAGTGCGCGTGGCGCGTTCGCGTTCGGCCATAAGCAGCTCGTTCATCGTTTCGGCAGTGGGATTCGCCTCGTCGGCCACGATCTGTCCGTCGGCGAATACGATGGCACGGTCGGCGTAGGAGGCGGCCACCGCATCGTGCGTGACCATGACGATGGTTTGGCCAAGCTCGTTGACCGAACGCTTCAGGAAGCCAAGCACTTCGGCGCTGGAAACGGAGTCGAGGTTGCCGGTCGGCTCGTCAGCGAACACCAGCTTCGGCTTGGTAATCAGCGCGCGGGCGATGGCCACGCGCTGCTGCTGGCCACCGGACAGTTCATTCGGTCGGTGGTTCAGGCGCTGCTTCAGTCCCAGGGTATCGACGAGCAGGTCGAACCAGGCGTGGTCGGGCTTGTCTCCGGCGAGAGTCAGTGGCATGAGGATGTTCTGTTCGGCGGTGAACATGGGCAACAGGTTGAAGCTTTGGAAGATGAAGCCGATCTTGTGGCGACGTAGCAAGGTGAGCTGCTTGTCGTCCATGCGGGTCAGGTCTGCCCCGCCGAAAAGAATATGCCCGGATGTGGCGGAGTCGAGGCCGGCGAGCGTGTGCATAAGCGTGGATTTGCCGGAGCCGGACGGGCCCATGATGGCGGTGAATTTGCCGCGTTCGAAACTCACGTTCACGCCGCGCAGGGCGTGAACCATATTGTTGCCGGTGCCGTAGTTCTTGACCAAGTCGACGGCCTGAATAGCGATGCCGCGCGATGCGGCCGGGTTCTGCACGTTCATAATGTCTCTCCATATTTGGCCGGGCCTTATGCCCGGATGATGATTCCAACTTATGAAGAAATAACGGCGCGCCCCATCGTGCGCCAGACTGAATTGGGCGGTCGGCCACGCGCCGGCCCTCATCCTTGAGGATTATGTCGTCTCAGGTCTCACACTATTCATGCCTCTGCGCAAACAGTGTGAGGCATACAGACGCAAGAAAGCCCGCACTGCATGACGTCAGTGCGAGCTTTCTATTCCTTGGGTCAAGCGATCAGGCGGAAGGCACCCCATGCGGCTCGATGATTCGTGATGCACCCCATTAGCATCGCGCCCCTTCTCATCGGGCCGTCAACCTTCCTGTCGACCTCACTTGGCCAAGCCGGAAGCGCGAAGGGCTTCGAAGCCGCCCTTCAGGTCATCGAGAATGTCCTCGATGTTCTCGGTGCCGATGGACAGGCGGATGGTGCCCTGGTGAATGCCCTGGTCCTCGAGCTCTTCCAGGGTCTCCTGGGAGTGCGTAGTGGAAGCCGGGTGGATGACGAGGGACTTTGCGTCGGCCACATTGGCCAGCAGAGAGAACAGGTGCAGATTGTCGATGAAGACGCGAGCCGCATCCTTTCCGCCCTTGATATCGAAGGTGAAGATGGAGCCTGCTCCGTTCGGGAAGTACTTCTCGTACAGGTCGTGATCCGGACGGCCCGGGATGGACGGGTGGGAGACGGACTCGACTTCCGGCACGGTCTGCAGGTACTCGACGACCTTCAGAGCGTTCTGGACGTGGCGCTCGACGCGCAGGGACAGGGTTTCGGTGCCCTGCAGCAGCAGGAAGGCGGCGAATGGAGACAGGGTGGCGCCGGTGTCGCGCAGCAGGATGGCGCGGACGCGGGTCACGAAGGCGGCGCCGCCGAGGGCCTCGTAGAAGTTCAGGCCGTGGTAGGAGGGGTCCGGCTCGGTCAGGGTCGGGAACTTGCCCGGCACTTCGGCCCAGTTGAACTTGCCGCCTTCGACGATCACGCCGCCGAGGGTGGTGCCGTGGCCGCCGATGAACTTGGTGGCGGACTCGACCACCACGTCGGCGCCGTGCTCCAGCGGGCGGAACAGGTACGGAGTGGCGAAGGTGTTGTCCACGATCACCGGCAGGTGGTGCTTGTGGGCGATGGCGGTGATGGCCTCGAAGTCGGGCAGGTCGGCGTTCGGGTTGCCGAAGGTCTCGAAGTAGACGAGCTTGGTGTTCTCCTGGATGGCGTCCTCGAACTCCTGCGGGTTCTCGGCGGAGACGAAGGTGGTGGTGATGCCGTCGCGCGGCAGGGTGTGGCGCAGCAGGTTGAAGGTGCCGCCGTACACGTTCTTGGCTGCGACGATGTGGTCGCCGGACTGGGTGATGTTGCGCACCGCGTATTCCACGGCGGCCGCGCCGGACGCGACGGCCAGGCCCGCGGTGCCGCCTTCGAGGGCCGCGATGCGGTCTTCGAACACGCCCTGGGTGGAGTTGGTCAGACGGCCGTAGATGTTGCCCGGGTCCGCCAGTCCGAAGCGGGCCTCGGCGTGGTCGAAGTTGTGGAAGACGTAGGAGGTGGTCTGGTAGATCGGCACCGCGCGGGAGTCGGTGGCCGGGTCGGCCTGCTCCTGGCCGACGTGCAGCTGCAGGGTTTCAAAACGGTACTTCTTGTTGTTCTCGGCCATGGTATTCTCCTTGGTTGTGCTAGGTCGCGAGGATTTTTCCTTGCCACCCGCCTGCCGTGTTCGGGCGGTTGGCGAGGTGTTGGTTATGAAGTTACGACGCTTGGGCCGCGCGGCGCAAGCCGAACGTTATCGGACTTGCCTATAAGGGCTTATAAAGCCTTGGAATCATTGACGTGAGCGACTGTCAGAAGTCACGAAAAAGTCGTTGAAATTATCGCGACACGCCGGGCCGCACGCATGCGCTTTCAAGGTCGACTGCGGTCACGGTGATATCGCTGCCATGCCTTTCGCGCATGGCTCAAGTGTCCGTGATGATTGCTTGTTCCACCCGTCACCAAGACGGTTTGCCCGCTCGGTGATGACGTCTGTTTCATTTTTCTGCCGCCCGGTTACATGGTTTACATGACGAACGACTACAGTCAAACATCGCCAATGAATTATTCCGCCAACATGGTGAAGGGATTCGAACAGACATGACCGATGTAACTCTGTATGACCGTGATCCGAACTATATTCCGCGCGTGGCCGCCGTGCACGACATGTGCGGCTACGGCAAGTGCTCGCTGACCGCCGCGATTCCGATTCTCTCGGCCGCCGGCTGCGATGTGTGCCCGGTGCCGACCGCCCTGTTCTCGGCGCACACACGCTATGCAGTGTTCACGTTCCATGACACCACGGATATTCTCTCCGGTTACTTGGATGCCTGGCAGAAGGAAGACGTGGAGCTGGATGGCGTGTATTCAGGCTTCCTCGGCTCCCCCGATCAGGTGGCGATCATTCAGCGTCTCTACCGCGAATATCCGAACGCGCTGCGTCTGGTTGACCCGGTGATGGGAGACGCCGGCGAAATGTACCCCACGTACACACCGGAGCTGTGCGAGGCAATGGGCGCGCTGGCCGATGGTGCCGACGTGTTGATGCCGAACCTCACCGAAGCGAGCATTCTCACCAAGCGTGACTATCCTGGCCAGGATATTGATGAGGCCACGGTTAACGAGCTGCTTGGTGCTCTGCTGGAGTTGGGTGCCAAGAACGTGGTGCTGAAGGGCATTGACCATGGCGATGGCAAAATCGTCAACTATGTGGCCAGCGCTTCCACCGGTGTTGCCGGCAAGATCGAGCTGGCTCATGAGAAGTTGCCATACATGATTCATGGCACGGGTGACGCCTTCGCCTCTGCCCTGTGCGGCGCGGTGATGGCCGGCCGCGGCCTGGCCGAGTCGGCCGAAATCGCCGGTGAGTTCGTGCGTCACGCCATGGTCAGCACCCGTAACCAGCCGCATTTCGAGGATCGTGGCGTCAGTTTCGAACTGAACCTTGGCGAACTCACCGATTTGGTGAAGTGACCGCACCTTGGCTCCCCTCTCCGCTCACTGGGTCTGACGTATTCAGCGAACAATCCGATGGGTTGTTTTTTCGTCACAGGGAAGTCGACTGGTGAGCCTTGGTAAACCTTCTGAACTAATGGTGGATAACCGAGTTTTCATCCACACGTTATCCACAACACGCCAAACCGCGTCATAGTATCCACATTTGCCGGTTGCGCTTGTGCTCTTACATAAGTAACCCGCACAGTGGAATCATGAACGCTTTACCACCTACTCAGCCGACGACGAAGTCCGGCATCGACGCCGGTCTTGCCTTTCACCAGCCCATGCTGGCTTCACCTGATCCGCAGGCAATGCTGCCTTCGGAACGGATTGCGGCCACGATGGGCGACCGCAATCTGACGCCCAAACAGTTCGGCGCGCTCGGCGAGCAGTATGCCGCCGCGTGGCTGGAGGAACACGGTTGGACGACCTTGAGCCGCAATTGGCATACCCGTTACGGCGAATTGGACATCGTGATGCTCAATCCCGAGTACACGGTGGTGTTCGTCGAAGTGAAATCACGCCGGTCCATGCATTACGGATATCCGCAAGAGGCCATTACGCCGGCGAAACAGCACAATCTCAGGAAAGCCGCCTGCGATTGGCTACTTGACCGGCGTAATCGGGTGCCGCATTCGGCGGTCCGTTTCGATGTCGTCACCATCGTGCTTCGGGTGGGCAGGCCGCTCGTGCATCACATTGAAAATGCCTTCTGAAGCCCCCCCCCCCAAAAAAAAACAGCCACGTTGCGAAACACATTGTGAAAGGAGTAGACATGGCTATCGGCAGCACCCTCTCAGTCGGACTGATCGGCCTTAAGGCCTTCATCGTCCAAGTGCAGGCTTTCATCAGCCCTGGCTTGCCATACTTCAGCATCATCGGATTGCCGGATGCATCGTTGTCCGAAGCCCGCGAGCGCGTGAAATCAGCGTGTCAAGCCACTGGATTCGGTTGGCCGCAAACCCGTGTGACCGTGAACATGAGCCCTGCGGCCATGCCCAAACGCGGTTCGTCGCATGATCTGGCCATCGCGGCCAGCGTCCTATGTGCGGCGGGTGCCATAGGGCATGATTGCCTAGAAGATACCATTGTGCTCGGCGAAGTGAATCTTGACGGCTCGGTGCTGCCGATTCATGGGCTGCTCCCGATCATGCTGCATGCCGAGGAACGTGGCGTGCGCAAAATGATTGTTCCCCATCGCAATCTTGACGAGGCTTCGATGGTGGATGGACTGGATGTAGTGGGCGTGAGGCATGTGGGTGAGCTCATCGAACTGATGGGCGGCGATGCCACCTATACGATTCCCGATACACCGGTTACCGACGAGACCACCACGGATCAATCGCCCACAAGTCATCCCAACGATTGTGGCGATATGAACGAGGTTCTAGGTCAGGAGCATGCCAAATGGGCACTGCAAGTGGCGGCGGCAGGCGGGCATAATCTCATCATGACCGGCCCGCCAGGCAGCGGCAAAACCATGTTGGCCTCACGTATGCCCGGCATCATGTGCCCGTTGAACGAGGCGGAACAGCTGGAGGTGGCATCGATTCGATCGCTGTGCGGCATACTGCCTCAGTACGGCATCACCGACATGCCGCCGTTCGAGGCACCGCACCACACCGCCAGCACGGCGGCCTTGGTGGGTGGTGGCAGCGGCATCGCCGTTCCCGGCGCAATCACACGCGCGCATCGAGGCATTCTGTTTCTGGACGAGGCACCGGAATTCAGCGCACGCGCCCTGCAGACGTTGCGCGAACCATTGGAATCCGGGTATGTGGCGCTTTCCCGTTCAAAAGGCAGCACCTACTACCCGGCCTCATTCCAACTCATCATGGCGGCCAACCCCTGTCCGTGCGGATACTATTACGGCACCGGCGAACGTTGCGCTTGCCGGGAAAAAGACCGTATACGTTATTTCTCGCGATTGTCCGGACCGATACTGGATCGTGTGGATATTCAGATGGCGGTGCCACCAGTCTCGCGCATTGCCGCGCAAAGCGAGCCAATCGGCGAGTCCAGTGCCGGGATACAAGCTCGTGTGATTCGTGCCCGTCAAGTGGCCAAAGACCGGTTCAGACAGTATGGATGGGTGTGCAACGCGCAAGCTTCGGGCAAATGGCTGCACGCCAATACATCGCTGAAAGCGATGGAATTGGTCAATCGGGCCCTGTCCAATCATCAACTCACATTGCGCGGGGCTGATCGCGCCATGCGTCTGTCTTGGACGCTCGCCGATCTGGCCGGCCGCGTATCCCCCACTGAACAGGACGTCCATCAGGGCATCGAAATGAGAACGAGGATGACATGAGTAACGCTACTGATATCCGGCAATCTGGCGGCACCGCAGGAAGTGTGGATCACACCGATACGAGTCTCGCCGTTTCGCGCACCATTCCCATGCCTCCCACGGATACGTTGTATCGTGCCGCGCTCACGTTCTGTCTTGATGGCGCGGATGTGATGATGTACGCCACGCTCAAAGGCGCGGAAAACGCCGAATCCCTCTGGCATGCGTTGGCGCAATCCCATCCAAGCCAGCCATCTGAAATCTGCGGCCCGGCGCTGTCACGTATTGACCGCATGTTCGTGGACGGCCTCACTCGATGGGGCCGCAAGGCGTCGGCGAACGCGATGCGCTCCTTCCGCAATGCACTGGCCTGCTGGCATAACCGCATGATGGACCTGCCCTCGCAAGACATCATCCAACTGGCCGACTGGTTCACTATGGATGGCACGCAATGGATTATCGGCCCTGGCCATCCATGTTGGCCCTCGCAGTTGGCCGACCTGTCCATTCGCTCCGATTGGGCGCCACCGCTGTGTTTGTGGATCAAAGGCGATCCACGCGCATTGACCAGTTGCGCCAAACCGGTCGGCATCGTCGGCTCACGGGACGTGACCGAATATGGCCGGTATGTGGCACACACCGTAGCCGAACAGGCAGCCGTTGCCGGGCATCTGGTCGTGTCCGGAGGCGCGATGGGCACGGATGCGGCGGCACATTGGGGAGCGTTGAATGCGCTGCACGGCAGAATGCCCGCCAATGTGGGCAAAACCGTTGCCGTATTCGCCGGCGGGCTCAACCATATCGGACCGATGCGTAACCGCACGCTGTTCGAACGCATCGAGGCGCAGGGTGGTGCACTGATCAGTGAACTGTGCCCCGGGACGATTCCCGAAGCCCGTCGTTTTCTGCTTCGCAACCGCATTATCGCGGCCATGTCTTCCACATTGATTGTGACGCAAGCCCGGTTGCGTTCCGGAGCGCTCAACACCGCGGGATGGGCATGCGAATTGCTGCGCGAAGTGTATGCGGTTCCCGGTGACATCAATCAGCCTTGCAACGCCGGGTGCAATAAGATGATCGGCGACCACCGAGCGATGATTCTGTGTGCCGCCACATCCACCGAGGATATATGCCATGAACGGCATAAGCCCGTTATGGCAGCATGCCCAGGCATATCGAAATCCACAGGTCAGGACTCGTCCGAAAACGAGGAGGCCATGGAAGTGCCGGCAACGACTCCGTTATCGCCAGCATCCTCGGAATCATCGGCGTCACAGGAGTCGTCACAAGATTCAGGTCATTCGAAACGTTCGAAGACCAAGCATACTCAGCCTACGCGCACTCAATCCAAGGATGGGCCGGCGAGCGCAACTGCCGATTCCGGTAACGACAAAAGCAAGGGTGAAGAGCTTCCCTCGTCGCATCAGATGCCGGATCTTCGTGTCAAGCCGAAGCCCGATCCCGAGAAGGAAGCCCAACAACGTATCATTATCGCCAAGCTGCCGGAAATGGAACGCACATTAGTGGCATTGATTCGTGAATGCCGTAAACGACATCTCATCGTCACCCCGGACGCACTATTGCGTGTGGCGCGAGAGACGGTACCCGACGAGATTCCCAATATCGGCACCATACTTGAGCTACTCGGCGCATTGGAGCTGAAGGGAGTGATCGAGCGGGATGCCGGCATACTCAAGCTGAGCAGCCGTGTCGGCTAATCGGCTTCCATGACACGGCTCGAAGGCTGTTCGGCGGGTGTGCGAGAATCGAACCCATGAGTCCGAAACGTTTGGAAGATATGTATGATGCGGTGATCGTCGGCGCCGGAGCGGCCGGCCTGTCGGCGGCGTTGGGACTGCTGCGCTCCCCCGAGATCACCGAGCTCAAGGAACAAGGCGTGGACCCGAAGATCCTCGTGGTCTCCAAACTGCAGCCGCTGCGTTCGCACACCGGTTCAGCCGAGGGCGGCATCGCCGCGAGCCTGGGCAATGTGGAGTCCGATGACTGGCACTGGCATTACTACGACACCATCAAGGGCGGCGACTGGCTGGTGGACCAGGATGCGGCCAAACTGCTCGCCGAATACGCGCCGCAGACCGTGATCAACCTGGAGCGTCAGGGCGTGGCCTTCTCCCGTACCGAGGACGGGCATATCGCCCAGCGCCGGTTCGGCGGCCACACGCGCGAGTTCGGCGGCGCCCCGGTCAAGCGCGCCGCCTATGCGGCCGACCGCATCGGCCACCAGATTCTGCACGCCTTGTGGCAGCAGTGCGTGGCCGCCGGCGTCGAGTTCGCCGAGGAATGGTATGTGACCGACCTGGTGCTCGCCGACGACGGCAAGCAGGCGGCCGGCATCGTGGCCTTTGACACGCATTCGGGCAAGATTCAGGCCATCCACGCGCGCAACGTGCTGCTTGCCACCGGTGGCGCGGGCCGACTGTTCCACACCACGTCAAATTCCTGGGATCTGACCGGCGACGGCATGGCCTTGACCTTGGCCGCCGGTCTGCAGCTGGAGGACATCGAATTTGTGCAGTTCCACCCCACCGGGCTCGCGCACACCGGCATCCTGCTGTCCGAGGCGGCCCGCGCCGAGGGCGGCATTCTGAGGAACGCCGACGGTGAGCCGTTTATGGAACGCTACGCTCCGGAGCATAAGGATCTGGCCGCACGAGACGTGGTCTCCCGCTCCATCATGGCGGAGATCGACGCCGGTCGCGGCGTCGCCGACCCGAAGGACCCGGATGGTCCGAAGGACTGCGTCTGGCTGGATATGACCGGCATCGACCCCGAACGTATGAAGGAAGTGCTGCCGCAGGTGGTCGAAACCATCGAGCAGTACGCGAACCTCGATCCGGCCAAGGACCTAGTACCCATCAAGCCCACTGCACACTACACGATGGGCGGCATCCCCATCACCACCGACGGCGAGGTGTACCGTTGGGCCGACGGTGCCGTGCAGGTAGTCGATGGACTGTTCGCCGCTGGCGAATGCTCTTGTGTCTCCGTACATGGTGCGAATCGTCTGGGCGGCAATTCTCTGCTCGACGCCTGCCTGTTCGGCACACGCGCTGGTCAGACGATGGCCGCACGCATCGCCGAGAACCCGGTTGACTCCCCCATGGCCGATGATTCGGCCGATGACATGCTGACCGATGCCGCCGATCAGGCTGCCGATTCTCGCAAAGCGGAGCTTGACGAACTGCTCGCCGGGCCAATAGATGATTCAGACGATGGAGTGCCCACCGCCAATCCTTATCAGCTCATGGCCCAACTCGGATCAGTGATGGAGCAGGCTCTGGCCGTACGGTGCACCGCTCAGACCATCGATACGGCGTTGACCCAGATCAACGGTGACATCACACCGGTTGCCGATACCTTGCGGGCTCATGACAAGACCGCCGCTTTCAATCAGGAGGTCACCGCCATCTGGGAAGTCCGTCATCTGATCGAACTGGCCGAGGTCATGCTGCACGCTTCCGAATCCCGTCAGGAATCTCGCGGATCCATGCAACGCCTTGATTTCCCCGAACGCGACGATGAGCATTTCCTTGCTCACTCGATGGTCGCCGATGATGGTTCGGTAAGTTTCAAGCCGGTGCACATCACCGACTATCCGCCCAAGAAGCGCGAGTACTGATCCGCTGGTGGTAATACCCAAGCCGCCTAGGGCTTGTGGCACAATAGGTTGGCTAATATTGGACTTGACATCCCACTGTTTCATGGAGGCAGAACATGGCTGAGGCGAGCAACACGACGGTTACCCTGCAAGTGCATCGTTTCACGCCGCGACCCGAGCGTGCCGAACGTGCACGCGGTGGCAGCCCGTTTGCCAAGAAAGGCTCCCCGTTCGGCGGCGGCTCGGATTCGGCGGCGCGCCGTCGTCCGCGCGGCAAGCAGTGGGTGCAGGAGTACACGATTCCCGCGCGCCCTTCGGATACTGTGTTGGATTGTCTGCTGACCATCAAACGCACCGTCGACCCGACGCTGGCCTTCCGTTATTCGTGCGGTCATGGCATGTGCGGTTCGGACGCCGTGGCCATCAACGGCACCCCCACCCTGCTGTGCACAGCCACCATCCGCGATTGGGCCAAGCAACCCGGCGCCATGCCCGAAGTCGATGACGAAAGGTTCCGACACACCGGCACCGAGGCTGAGGAATCCGACGATTCCGCGGAAAACGTCGCAAACGCGGCGGCCGCCCAGAACTCAGCCGCAAACGGTTCGCTGGGAGTCATCGAACTGGCGTCCCTGCCCGGCTTCCCGCCGCAGCGCGACCTCATCGCCGACATCGACCCTATGCTCAACCAGATCAGGAAGCTCACCCCGTATCTTCAGGCGGACGGCGTGCTCGCCACCACCGCCGAAGGCAAGGTGGACGTGTTCGAATACCTGCAGAACCCCGAACAACTCGCCAAATACGAGCTGCTGAGCAACTGCATCGCCTGCGGCGTGTGCGAAGGCGCCTGCCCGGTGTACGCCGGCGGCGACGCCTTCATCGGCCCGGCCGCGCTGATTTGGGCCTCCCGTTTCGTCAACGATTCGCGCGACACCAAGGCCATGGAGCGTATGGATGCCATCGACACCGCCGACGGCGTGGCCGCCTGCCAGTCCGTGCGCGCCTGCTCCCGCCACTGCCCGCGCGGCATCGATGTGGGCGAGGAGATGTGGCAGATCGTGGCTAAGGTCCGCGAGCGCTAAGCCGCGCCGCGGCTGGCTGCGGCGATCGCCTAAGCACATGCGTCGATGCATCCGCTGGGTGCCCGCACGAGAGAAGACATGAAAGAACGAATTATGGACAGAACGCAGTACACCAACCTCGCCAAGGCATGGGAATTCACCGAGGAACACGCGCGCGAACGTGAATCCGATGCGTTGACCGACACCCGTACGGCCGCCGACGAGTCCGGCCAGTTGCAGGGTTCGGCGGCGCAGGCCCGTCTGCTGGGCATGCTGGTGCGCATCACCGGCGCCGCTTCGGTGATTGCCGTGGGCACCGGCTCGCTGGTGGAGACCTTGCAGCTCGCCCATGCACTGGATAACAAGGGCCTGCTGACTGCGGTCGATTCCACCGCCCAGGGCATCGCGCTGATTCGCAAGGCGTTCGCCGAGCTGCAGGACGAGACCGACACCACGTTGCGTGCGGTGAACGCCCCGGCCAGCGTGTTTCTGCCGCGCCTCAACGCCAATGATTACGATCTGATCGTGGTGGCGGGCGACGCCGAGAACTATGCCGCCACGTTCGCCCAGGCCTCCCGTCTGCTGCGCGTGCACGGCGTGATCGTGTTCACCGATGTGCTGGCGTTGGAGGACGGTCAGGGCGGCGTGATCAATCCGGCCGACCGCAGCGACAAGGCCATCGCCATGCGTGAGCTGCTCACCACCGTCGAAGATGACGAAGGTTTCGAGTCCACGCTCACCCCTGACGGCACCGGCCTGCTCATCGCCTACAAAAAGTAACTCTGTCCTTGGCTCCCCTCGGAGAGGGGAGCCACTCTATCTCGCTTACCTCACAATTGCGCTGACGGCCACGTCCACGGCTTCGTCGGCGTCATCGGTTACGGTGACCAGTTTCGGGTCGATCGTCGAGATCATGCCATGCTCGGCCACCGGACCGTTGAGCCAGTCAAAGAGCCCCTGCCAGTATTCCTTGCCGTAGAGCACCACCGGAATATTCGCCACCTTGTGGGTCTGGACCAAGGTCAATAATTCGAACATCTCATCCAGTGTGCCGAAGCCTCCCGGGCATACGATCACGCCGGAGGAATACTTGATGAACATGGTTTTTCGCACAAAGAAGTACCGGAAGCTCATGCCGAGGTTCACCCACTGGTTCAACCCCTGCTCGTGCGGCAATTCGATGCCAAGTCCCACCGATTTGCCGCCGGCCAGTGCCGCTCCCCTATTCGCGGCTTCCATGATGCCGGGACCACCGCCGGTGATGACGGCGATGTTGCGCTTGGCTATCTGGCTACCCATGCGCCGTGCTGCCTTGTAGATCGATTCGGTGCGCTGGGTGCGTGCGGAGCCGAAAATAGAGACCGCAGGTCCGAGCTCGGCGAGCGCCCCGAAACCGTCCACGAATTCCGATTGGATGCGCAGCACACGCCATGGGTCCATGTGCAGCCAGTCGGTGTCCTGATCGGATTTCAGCAGGTTGGCGGTGGTGTTGTCCGAGGGAATCATCTGGCCGCGTAGAATCACCGGGCCGCGATGATAGGTGTCGCCCAGCGGCGAGGCGTCCTCCAGATCGACCGGGTTCACCGGTGTGGCCACAGCCTCAGTTGCCGTCTCAGCCTCCAACGCCGCCGCATCATTCGCGGCTGTGGCTTCCAATGGTTCCATATCGTCCACGACTGCGGACTTGGATGCGGCCTCGGCTAGATTCTTTGCTTCAGCGGCCTTTTTGCCGTCGTTCTTCTTGGATTTCTTCTGCTTCTTTGCCATCCAATATCCTCCTGTACGGCGCTATCGACTCTTCGCATTCTAGCGCCTGAAGCTCTGCGTACGTTTTCCGCGAAATCATCCTTGACTTCGTGAAGAACGTACGGTGAGTGACACTGAGCGTACGTTTTCCGCGAAATAAGGCCTCATCTCGTGAAGAACGTACACTGAGCGCGTCTCAGCGTACGGTTTTCACGAAACAAGGCCAACAATGGAGTAGGGACCATCTAAGCCATCAGTGGCGGAAGTCGATTTCCACACTGGCGGTGCCGTCGGCGAGGGTGCCGGGGTGTTCCGTGGGCGTGGTGGGCTCTGTGGTGTGGCTTGGCTGCCCGATGCCATCACCATCAATCGATTCGTCATCCTCCGCATCAGCCGCTGCTGCGGCTGCGGTCTTCTCGAA
>OJYV01000062.1_pt1 | contig 45230 bp, 57 predicted proteins | sample 1601041 | NCBI WGS metagenome assembly OJYV01 (sample SAMN04436969, study PRJEB24849) | human gut metagenome | biome: human gut; feature: NICU; material: stool | host: Homo sapiens | place: USA: Saint Louis, MO | collected 2010-04-01 | reverse complement strand
GCCCTCGGGGCGACCCCGGTTCAAGACTTTGAGGACCGCGTCCTCCCACTGTTCGTGGGTGACCTTCGGGAAGTCCCCGGCCAGGCTCAACTCCTCGGGCATCCTGTCCTCGACGGGCTTGGATGCGAGGTTGTCAGGATCAGTCATTCGTCAGACTCCTGCTCCGCTGTGGATGGTTGGACGACCTCGGCCGGCCCTCGAGACCTCGGACGCTGTGGCACACGCGGAGTGCACCACACGCTCTGGCAGGTATTCGGACTCATGGGCACCTCGTCTGCCGACGAGTCCTACGTCACCGCTTCCCAGACCGAAGCCCAGTGCTTGATCGACGTCCACCCGATCCGAGAACCAGATGGGCGACGATGGTGATGTCGTTCCCACTCACCGCTGCGGGGCAGTTCCGGAGTTTCACCGGATTCCCTCTTACCGCCTTGAAACCCCGGATGGGATTCCTCGGCACCAGCACCTACGATACTAGGCTGCGCACAATCGCCTTCACGCAGCGGGGGTGCATGTGCACGATTGTGCGAAACGAACGTGAGCGGCCTTTCACCGTGCTTTCCGAACCTGCAAGGTCCGGGGCCGGGCAGCGACGGCATCAATCCAGTCGCGCAGGTGGGCGTGGACATGTCGACGGTTCACCTCATTGAGGATCTCGTGGCGCGCCCCGGGGTAGAGAACGAGGTCCACCTCACGCGAGCCCGAGTCGCGCAACTGACGCGCGACCTGGCGCACTCCCCTGCCGGAGTCCCCCACCGGGTCCTTGGCGCCCGACATCAGCAGAATGGGCAGTGCCGGTGGAGTCGCTCGGAAGATCTCGGTGGAGTTGGCGAGTTCGATGAGTCGGACGAGTTCGCGGTAGAAGGCTGCGGTGCAGACGAAACCGCACAGCGGGTCGTCGTTGTAGGCGTCCACGACGTGAGCGTCTCGGGACAACCAGTCATAGTCGGTGCGGGCCGGCAGGAAGGCTCGGTTGAAGGACCCAAAGGACAGCGTGTTGAGCAGCGGGCTGCGGGAGTCCTCCCCCACCATGAGCACCTGGGCCTGGGCCAGCCCGGTGGCGACAGTGCTCAACGGCCCCAGGGAGGAGCCGGTGCCGATGATGACCAGGCCGGCCATCTCGCGTCCCCGACGAACGGCCAGGACACGGGCAAGGAACGACCCCATCGAGTGTCCGACGAGGAACCACGGCTTCCCCTCCAGCTTGGCCATGAAGTGGTCAGCGACGGCGGACAGGTCGTCGAGCAGCTGGTGGTAGCCACGATCAGACGTGGTTCCGAGTTCTCCTACGGCAGCAGCACGCGGCCCGTGGCCACGGTGGTCGTTCGCCACGACGAGCCAGCCGTCGGCTGCAAGTACCCGGGCGACCTCGTCATAGCGAGCCGCGTACTCGGCCATACCGTGGCAGAACTGCACCAAGCCCTTGATGGGGCGCCCCGACGCAGCCTCGGGACGCCAGACAAGGACGTCGACGTCGGCTCCGTCATCAGCGGTGATGGTGATGGTGTCCATAGTTCCTCCCAGACAGCTCACCCCGGACAAAACCGTTTCAACCATACCGACGTCTTCATCGCGGCTATCACACAGCCTGGCCGCGAGAGAACGTACCGGAGCGCTCACCCGTCGCCCGGACGAGTCTGACACTGCATTGTGCCTTGCCGTAGAGGCGATCAACCCGCCAAGCATCCGCGATGGTCGCACCCCGGCAGGGGCGACCTCGCCAGGGACTGTCTCATGATATGAATGGCCCGGAATGACTTCAGTTTGAGAGTGCTCTCACATTCGAAAGGCACCGCTATTAGTACCGAAGTTGCCCGCAAGGCCGCCGGACGCCTTCACTGGCCGACGCGCATACGTTTCGGACTTACCCTCTCTGACGCGCTGGCGATAGCCGTAGCGCTCATCACAACGATATATATCCGTTGGCCAAGCCCAGACAGCCAGACGATTGCCGGCACCCGGCACATCACCTATTCGGCATTGGCAGTGGTCTTCGGCCTGGTGTGGCTCCTCATTCTTTCAACCAACGACAGCCATCGAATCCGGCTGTTGAGTTCGGGATTACAGGAGTATCAGCTCGTGGCGCGGGGGACTCTGTGGGCCTTCGGTTCTCTGGCAATTTTCAGTTATCTGTTCAAGCTGTCGGTCTCCCGATCCTTGTTCCTCGTCCAGGACCCCGGAAGAGTCGTGCTTTCTTTCTGTGGTGGTGGTGTGGTCAGAGTGTGAGGAGGAGTGTGCAGGTGGCGGGTGGGTCCCAGGCGGCTTGCCGGGTGGCTCTCGCGATGTTCGTGGCCCCGGCTAGGTGGTGGATGCTGATGGCCAGATTCCTGATCGTGGCCATCACGTGGGGGCCGATGCGGTGCGGATCTGGCTACGATCCTCGTCGAGCGTGACGTCTCGGACCCAGTGGAGCCGGTTCTCTACACCCCAGTGGCCGCGGGTCCAGGCCGCGATCCGGGCCGCAGAGCCTTCAGGTAGCGTGACCGAGGTGATGAGGTAGACGATCTCGGTGGTCCTCTTCCCGGCCCGGGTGGCCACCCAGCGCCGGTGGACGATCTGCGCGGCGCCGGGGAATCCCAGGCCGGTGGGGGCCTGGAGGACTTTCAGGGTGCGCCGGGTGAGGCGGCCATGGGCCTTCTCCACGTCGACGTGGCCGGCGGGGACCTTCTTCTACGGCTGGCCGGCCAGGTTCTTGTGCAGGGTGGACTGGTTGGATTTGACGGTGAACACGTAGTCGACACCGGCGGCGAGGATCGCGGTAGCACTGGCGGTCTGGGTGTGGAGGGCGTCGGCGGTGATGACTGCACCGGCCGCGCGCTCGCCCAGCGCCTTGATCACGGCGGGCAGCGCCGGTATCTCGGTGGACTTGGCCTCGACCTCCGGTGGGGCCATCACCGTCCCCGACATGTGGTCGAGGCCGGCGACCAGGTGGCGGGCCCGCTCGGTGGCCGAGCGGGAGCCCGGTAGCGCTTTCCCGTCTACGGCGATCACGTGGCGCGCCGGCGAGGGTGGTGCGGGTCCAGGCGTACAGACACAGGTGCCCGTCCAGGGCGGCGGTGATGCGGGCGACGAGTTTCCGCAGGGTGGATTCGCCGGGGGCCGATCTCAGCGCGAATTCGTTCAGGTTCTTGTCGGTGAGTCTGGCTGCCCACTCGCCGGTGGCGGTGAAGCCCCGGCAGCCGGCCATCGCCGCCGAGACCGCGACCAGAAGCACCCCCGGCACGGGGTAACGCTTGCCTCGGGCCTGGCGGGGGTCGGGGACCCTGGACAGATGATCGGCCAGTCGGGCATCAGGTAGGGGCGTGTCAGGAATGGTCCGGGGCGGCGCGGTGGGGGAAGATGGCATCGCAGGCGGGGTCCTCGGGATCGGTAGATTGCATGGCTACTTCCATCCCATCCGGGACGGCCTCGCCCACCCATCTAACACGCTGGACCCGACTCAACCCCTAGCCACAGCACACTCCTACCGACTTTTCCGGGACCCTGTCTTCCGGATGGGGCCCAAAGGAGCTACCGTTTTGCTGGGGTTTGGATGATCATCGTTCTTGGCAGATACCACGAATGCCTCACACGTTGTGCCTGCCGAGGACGGTCTCGTCAGGGGTAACCTGCAGCACAAAAAATGGCGTCCCAGGAGGAATCGACATGAAAAAATACCGAATAACCACACTTGCCACTCTCGCAGGTCTCGCCTCGGCGGCCTTCCTGGCGGCCTCGGCTACGACGCCAGCATCGGCTGCACCGACCACGCCGAGTGGTCCGCCTCTGTCGTCCACTACGACAGCGGTCCGTGCACCGGTGACGAACCCAGCGACGGGCCGGACTTACGCCCCTACCAGCACCACCAACACAGCTAAGCTCACCGCGACGGGCGGCGACCCGGAAGTCACTGCCTATTGGACTCCCGAGCGCCTCAAGAACGCCATCCCCGCCGATACCCCAGCAAGCACGGCCAGAGTAAACAAGCAAGTCAACGAGCTGGAACGACGAGCCTCATCGGACAAGCCCCTCACCATTGGCTCCTCTCCTGTCGCGGCAACGTCAACCAAGATCACACCGCAGGCTGCACCTCCAGTCACGAATTTCTCGAAGACCAACGGAAAGGTATTCTTCCATAATCAAAGTGACGGCAAGGATTACGTCTGCTCCGGATCCTCTATAAATAGCAGCTCAAAGCGTCTCGTTGTCACCGCCGGACACTGTGTCTATGGCGCCCCCGGGAATAAGTGGCACAGCAATTGGGTGTTCATGCCGGGTTACAGCAAAGGCGCTGCATATGGAAGCTACCAAGCTGCCGTATTGCGTACGTTCACCGACTGGATCAGCTATGGCGAATCTGGGCGCGGTTTCAACTCAGACGTCGCCTTCGTCACCACGTACAACGGAAGTACTTCGAGGGCCGCAGTCGTAAATGCGGTTGGAGGCCACGGCTTCGAGTGGGGCGGAGGATTTGGTTTCGACGTCAGCATCTTCGGTTATCCGGCAAACCGTAACGGGGGCCAAATTATGTGGGCCTGCTGGGGGACAAGCGGTACCGGCTGGACAGGTACCTACAGGTTTAACCGCATTTCCGGTTGCAACTTTGGTGGGGGTTCATCTGGAGGCCCATGGCTCAATCGGTACAGCAACACCAGTGGCCTCGGGTACGTTCGTAGCGTCACCTCGCATGGCCCCGCCAAGAGTACCGCCTACATCCAGGGACCATATTTCGACAGTCGTGTCAATGATCTGTTTGTCGCAGCTAACAACGACTGGAAAACACACAATCATGGATGATTGGACTCGTTCCCGCCAACTCTCAGCTGTGATGTTCGCAATCGTCTTGACTGTTGCTGCCATGACAGGATGCGCCGTCGGCGGAAGTGAGGTTCCCCCCAGTTCCCCTAATACAAAGACCAGATACGATCCCACGGTGAAGCCGCCAACGCAATCCGCAAACGATATACGGCAGCGTACCGATCTTCATGACGAGCACGCATCCTCCTGGAGTCGATACGACGTGGTTTCGGATCACTCGGTACGTGTGTTCTTCTACATGGGGAACCCGCGGTGCCACGGCGTACGGGCAACCGTCGACGAAGATACCGCCTCGGTACGAATCACTCTTTACGAGGGGACCCTACCCAACTCGCCAGCCGAATGCGCCGCTCTTGCAGAGAGCGCATCCCTCCTCATCACCACACACGATCCCGTCGGAGCACGCTCAGTTATCGCCGGATAGCTGATAATCATTGTCAGACAAGAACACTGCCTACACGCCGGGACACGATGGCCCTCCTCTGAACAGATCCTGTGCGCCTACCCAGGACCCCGGAAGAGTCGTGCTTTCTTTCTGTGGTGGTGGTGTGGTCAGAGTGTGAGGAGGAGTGTGCAGGTGGCGGGTGGGTCCCAGGCGGCTTGCCGGGTGGCTCTCGCGATGTTCGTGGCCCCGGCTAGGTGGTGGATGCTGATGGCCAGATTCCTGATCGTGGCCATCACGTGGGGGCCGATGCGGTGCGGATCTGGCTACGATCCTCGTCGAGCGTGACGTCTCGGACCCAGTGGAGCCGGTTCTCTACACCCCAGTGGCCGCGGGTCCAGGCCGCGATCCGGGCCGCAGAGCCTTCAGGTAGCGTGACCGAGGTGATGAGGTAGACGATCTCGGTGGTCCTCTTCCCGGCCCGGGTGGCCACCCAGCGCCGGTGGACGATCTGCGCGGCGCCGGGGAATCCCAGGCCGGTGGGGGCCTGGAGGACTTTCAGGGTGCGCCGGGTGAGGCGGCCATGGGCCTTCTCCACGTCGACGTGGCCGGCGGGGACCTTCTTCTACGGCTGGCCGGCCAGGTTCTTGTGCAGGGTGGACTGGTTGGATTTGACGGTGAACACGTAGTCGACACCGGCGGCGAGGATCGCGGTAGCACTGGCGGTCTGGGTGTGGAGGGCGTCGGCGGTGATGACTGCACCGGCCGCGCGCTCGCCCAGCGCCTTGATCACGGCGGGCAGCGCCGGTATCTCGGTGGACTTGGCCTCGACCTCCGGTGGGGCCATCACCGTCCCCGACATGTGGTCGAGGCCGGCGACCAGGTGGCGGGCCCGCTCGGTGGCCGAGCGGGAGCCCGGTAGCGCTTTCCCGTCTACGGCGATCACGTGGCGCGCCGGCGAGGGTGGTGCGGGTCCAGGCGTACAGACACAGGTGCCCGTCCAGGGCGGCGGTGATGCGGGCGACGAGTTTCCGCAGGGTGGATTCGCCGGGGGCCGATCTCAGCGCGAATTCGTTCAGGTTCTTGTCGGTGAGTCTGGCTGCCCACTCGCCGGTGGCGGTGAAGCCCCGGCAGCCGGCCATCGCCGCCGAGACCGCGACCAGAAGCACCCCCGGCACGGGGTAACGCTTGCCTCGGGCCTGGCGGGGGTCGGGGACCCTGGACAGATGATCGGCCAGTCGGGCATCAGGTAGGGGCGTGTCAGGAATGGTCCGGGGCGGCGCGGTGGGGGAAGATGGCATCGCAGGCGGGGTCCTCGGGATCGGTAGATTGCATGGCTACTTCCATCCCATCCGGGACGGCCTCGCCCACCCATCTAACACGCTGGACCCGACTCAACCCCTAGCCACAGCACACTCCTACCGACTTTTCCGGGACCCTGCCACCACCATAGCCAGAAATATCGCTAATTCCGTCATCTCCGAATCATCCAAGCAGGTGAAAAGCCTCGAGGGAAAGAACTCTCCAGTACAGGTGGTCATGATGACCCCTGCTGATCTTTCCCAGGCGAAGAAGGCACCCTCGCCAGCGAAGTACATTATCGCGGGCCTCTTGGCAGGAATCATCCTGGGCTACGCCATAGCTCTCATCCGACACCTCGCTGATCGCCGCATTCACACCACAGACGACATTACTGACCGTATCGAAAAACCCATTTTCGCTACTATCCCCACGTCGTCGACCATCGAAACCCTTTCGACTGACTTGACCGATGATTTCAAGGCTGCTGAGGCCATCCGGAAGCTTCGCACGAATCTTCGCTATGCCCTGATTGACAGCACATCGAAAGTCATTCTTGTTACGTCGTCAGTAATGGGTGAGGGAAAGTCATCAGTGGCGGGGAATCTAGCCAAGGTGGTGGCCCTCGCAGGAGACGACGTCATCCTCATCGATGCTGATCTACGACGGCCCAAGGTGCAGAAAAACTTCGATCTTGACGACGGTCTGGGGCTTCCAGAAGTCCTCATCGGAGCGGCGCCTCTGGACCAGGCACTGCGAACTACACCGACAACTGATCTGAGTGTTTTGCCCTGTACTGACACTCCTCCGAACCCCTCCGAACTGCTGGGTTCGGAGCACATGTCCGAACTGCTGTCGTTCTTGGCACAAGACCACGTCGTCATCGTGGATGCCCCGCCAGTGCTGCCCGTCACTGACTCCGTGATTCTCTCCCGGTTGGCAGACACCGTCATCGTTGTGGCCCAGGTCGGACACACGACCGTCGACCAGGTTGAAAGCGCAGTTTCCTCCATCGAGAACGCAGGAGGCATGGTCTCGGGCATCGTCCTGAACCGTGCCGACTCCTCAAAACTGTCACATCTGCGATACGGCGAATCGGCGTACGGCTACGGATACACGAAATACGACAGCGACTACTCGTCATCACCCGCCACAGCTTCACAGCCGACACCCCAGAAACAGGAGACGTCAGGGAGTAAGAGCATTCCTCGACGGGCAACCTCCAAACACCACAACGCACACGTCTAAGATGATGGTGGTCCATGTGCGACGGCCAGCATTCACGCCGTCGCACACAGCTACCTGGGAGTGCCCGTGAAAATCGCCGTCGCAGGACTGGGCTATGTCGGCATGGCCAATGCAGTGTTGCTCGCCCAGCACAACCGTGTCGTTGCAGTCGACATCGACGCCGAACGCGTCTCGATGGTCAACAACGGACAGACGACGATCGTCGATCCCCTGATCGCGGAGTACCTGGCTCACCACGACTTGGACCTGCGTGCCACCACTGATCCGCAGGACGCGTACCGGGGTGCGGACTTCGTCATCATCGCCACCCCGACGAACTATGACCCTGACCAGAATTATTTCGACACCTCGAGCGTCGACGGAGTCCTCGACCTGGTACAGGAACTCGCCCCCGAGGCGACGATCGTCATCAAGTCGACAATTCCGGTGGGATTCGTCGAGGGGGTTCGCAAGGAGCGCCCCGGACTCGACGTCATCTTCTCCCCTGAGTTCCTCCGCGAGGGCAAGGCTCTCTACGACAACGTCCATCCGTCACGGATCGTCGTCGGGTCGGACTCGGCCAAGGCCCACCTCTTCGCCGACCTCATGACTGCCGGGGCCGTCGACACCGACATCCCCGTACTCTTCGTCGGGGCCACCGAGGCAGAGGCCATCAAGCTGTTCGCCAACACCTACCTGGCGATGCGGGTCTCCTTCTTCAACGAGCTCGACACCTACGCCTCCCAGCGTGGGCTGTCCACCCGTCAGGTCATCGACGGGGTGTGCCTGGATCCGCGCATCGGCAACCACTACAACAACCCGTCCTTCGGTTACGGCGGTTACTGTCTGCCCAAGGACACCCGTCAGCTACTGGCCAACTACCAGGATGTCCCCCAGACCCTCATCCAAGCCATCGTCGACTCCAACACGGTGCGCAAGGACTTCATCGCCTCCGACATCATCGCCAGGAATCCGAAGCGGGTGGGTATCTTCCGGCTGGTTATGAAGGCCGGCTCGGACAACTTCCGCTCCTCCTCGATCCAAGGGGTCATGAAGCGCATCAAGGCCAAAGGCATCGAGGTCGTCGTCTACGAGCCAACCTTCGAGGGGGATGAGTTCTTCCGCTCGAAGGTCACCAGAGACCTTGACTCCTTCAAGGCTGACTGCGACGTCATCATCGCCAATCGGATGTCCCCCGAGCTGGCTGACGTCGCCGAGAAGGTCTACACCCGAGACCTCTTCGGCGGCGACTGAGTCTCAGGTCGGGCTGGACCAGATGACCTGACCGGCCTCGCGGATGAGGGCCGAGCATCCGTCGCGCACGTCGAGCTCGACGATGAGGGGCTCCACCCCGGGGACACCACTGCGGTAGACGTAGCGCTCGTTGGTCAGGTCGAGGGACTCGGTACGGGCGTCGACGAGCCAGGGGTGACGTCGCCGTAGACCGAGCAGATCCTGGTGAGTACGCAGAGTTTCGGCGCCCAGGTTGGACAGCTCCGCCGGGCTGGCCGGGAACACCGGACGGATGTCGTCGTCGCCCCCGAACCTCTCCTCCTTGATCCCGCGATATGCCAACTCATCCCCGTAGTAGATGAGCGGGACGCCGCCAATGGTGGCCAGCACCGCGGTCGCGACCATCGCACCATCCTGCCCCACCTTCGAGGCGATGCGGGTGACGTCGTGGTTGCCGACGAAGGTCATCGGGGTGAAGGCATCGGAGAACTCGTTGTGACGCCCCAAAGCGTGATCGAGCTCGAAGAAATTACGGGATTCGATGGACGACCAGATTGCCTTCCACAGTTCGTACTGGGTCACCGAGTCCATACCGGAGGCCTTGACGATTCCTGCATAATCGCCGTGGATGACCTCGCCGAAGACCCACACGTCGGGGTGCTCCGCACGCACCGAAGGCAGGACCGCAGCCCAGAACTCCGGATTGACGGAGTAGGCGGCGTCGAGTCGCCAACCGTCGACACCGCGGTCGGACCAGTGGTTCATGACCCGGGTGACGAGGTCACGAACGGCGGGGTCGTCATGGTTGAGGGAGACGAGGTCACCGTGGCCCTCGAAGACGTCGAGCTGACCGTCACGCCAGCGGACCATCCGTCCGGCATCGGTCTCCGGCCCGGCCGCCAGGGCATCCTGCACGACCTGGTTACGACTCGAGACGTGGTTGAACACCCCGTCAAGCAGTACCGAAAGGCCACGGGAGTGAGCGGCATGGACAAGGTGGTCGAAGTCGGTGTCGTCGCCGAGGCGAGGATCGACGGCGAAGTAGTCCAAGGTATCGTAACCATGGCTGGCCGAGGCGAAGATCGGCCCCAGTGCCAGGCCTGAGCACCCGAGGGAAACCGCGTGATCAAGCCAGGTCTCCAGATGTCCGAGGCGATGGCTGACCTCGCCGGATTCGAGCCGCTTGGGAGCTCCCACGAATCCCAGGGGATAGACGTGCCAACCGATGAGATGATCAACCCATCCCGGACGTCGAACCATGATGCCTCCTTTCACCGTCGCCACAGCCGTTCCGCTGCAACCCTTCCATCATGTCAGTCGTGGTCGAGGTTTGCGGTGGAAAGGTCCGCGGTAGAAAGGTCCGCACGAGGCGCCTTGGTGACGAGTTTGTGACCGAGCAACAGTGCCAGGAAGACCGGAATGGTGATGTACGCGACGACCATGCCGGTGACGTCACCGCTGAGAACGGCGTCACGGCCCTGCCCCAGGGTGACGATGACGCACAGGACGCCGGCCACGATTGGCCCGGCCGGGTACCAGCGCGCCCGATATGGCAATTCGGACAAATCATGCCCCTGTGTCAGGAAGGCGCGCCTGAACTGGATGTGACATATCGCAATGCCGATCCAGGCGATGAACCCACACAGTCCGGAGATGTTGACCAACCAGGTGTAGGCCTGGCCAGAACCGACCAAGGACGCGGCGAAGCAGGCTGCACCGACGAGGGTGGTGACGATGAGTGCCGGCACCGGGACACCGCGTCGGTTGGTGGTGCCGAGGATGCTGGGGGCCTTGCCCTCCCGCGCGAGGGCGTAGAGCATCCGGGTGGACGCGTAGAGACCTGAGTTGCCGGCTGAGAGCACCGAGGTGAGGATGACGGCATTCATGACGGCTGCGGCCGCGGCCACTCCGGCTCGCCTCAGGACCAGGGTGAAGGGACTGACGGCGACGTCGGTCACCTCGCCAGCAAGCAGGTTCGGGTCCGTGTAGGGCAACAACAGCCCGATGACCGCGATGGCGCCGATGTAGAAGATCATGATCCGCCAGAAGATCTGCTTGGTGGCCTTGGGAATGGCCGTGTCAGGATCCTTCGACTCCCCCGCCGCGATGCCGATGAGCTCGGTGCCCTGGAATGAGAATCCGGCGATGAGGAAGACCGTCATGATGCCGCCGAAGCCTTTGACGAAGGGAGCATCGCCGTGATGCCAGTTGGAGACCCCCGGGGAGCTGCCCATGATGCCAGCGATCATGAGGATGCCGAGGACCAGGAAGACGAGGACGGCAGCCACCTTGATGATGGCGAACCAGAACTCTCCCTCGCCATAGGCCCGCGCGGACAACACGTTCAGCAAGAACAGTAGGGCCAGGAATCCGGCTGACCATATCCATGACGGCACACTTGGCCACCAGTAGGCCATGACGATCGAGGCGGCAGCGAGCTCAGCGGCCACCGTGATGGCCCAGTTGAACCAATAATTCCAGCCCAGCGCGAAGCCGAAGGACGGGGAGACGAATCTGGTCGCGTAGGTTTCGAAGGCCCCCGGTACCGGGAGATAGGAGCTCATCTCCCCCAGGGACTGCATGAGCAGGAAGACCATGAGTCCCATGGCCAGGTAGGCCACCAGGGCTCCGCCTGGTCCGGCCTGGGAGATGGTGGCGCCGGATGCCACGAAGAGGCCGGTCCCGATGGCACCGCCGATCGCGATCATGTTCATGTGGCGCGAGGAGAGCCCGCGCTTCAATTCGCCGTCCATGGTGGTCCTCAGATAGGAGCGCCCCGCCCTTCTGGACGCGGTTCTGGTCACTCTACCGTCCCAGGACACCCCTCGCCCATACCCCGTATGTCAACCAGGGCAGAAGGCAGGGGCGCCCCGGCATGTCGTCGGAACGCCCTTGGAATGCGCTGTGAATCAGGCCTTCTTGACGGCCTCGAGAGCAGCGTCGTAGTCGGGCTCGGTGGTGATCTCGTCGACCAACTGGGTGTAGGTCACCTTGCCCTCGGCGTCCACGACGATGACGGCGCGAGCCAGCAGGTGCTGCATCGGGCCGTCGGCGAGGGTGACGCCGAGATCCTTGCCGAAGTGGGAGCGGAAGGCCGAGGCGACGACGACGTTCTCGATGCCCTCGGCGCCGCAGAAGCGGGCCTGAGCGAAGGGAAGGTCACGGGAAACGCACAGTACGGTGGTGTCGTCGAGTCCGGCAGCCTTCTCGTTGAAGGTGCGCACGCTCTTCGCGCAGACACCGGTGTCGAGGCTCGGGAAGATGTTGAGGACGAGCTTCTCACCCTTGAGCTCGTCGCTGGTCAGCTCCGACAGATCGGTCTTGACGAGGGTGAATGACGGAAGATCGGATCCAACCTGGGGCAGGTCGGCGACGGTGTTGACGGTTTGTCCCTTGAAAGCAGTAGTGGCCATATTCACACTTTATGCGGATACAGCCTCCAACCACGAGGATCTGGTCGACTTTCAGTCGCGAGTGAACAGCTTCGAAGCCGCGTCCAGGGCACGCACCTCGTCATGGGACAAGGTCAGATCAGTGGCGGCGAGCAGCGGACCGAGCTGATCCACGGTGCGCGCCGAGGCGATCGGTGCAGTGACATCCTTGGCCATCAGCCACGCCAGCGAGACCGACGTCACCTCGACACCGTGGTCATCGGCGATCTCCCTCAGCTGGTCGAGAACCGTGAAGGCCGCCTTTTCGTGCTCGTCGTCAGGCAGGTACGCCGCCATCATCGATTCCCTGGCAACACCATGGAGGTCGTCACGGGTGGCGTACTTGCCGGTCAGGAAGCCCGATGCCAGCGAGAAGTACGGGAAGAGGGCCAGGTTGTACTCACTGGCCAGCTGGCCGTACCCCTGGGGATCCTCGACGTCGGCGCGGTGCAGCAGGTTGTACTGAGGCTGCAGGGCGATCGGACTCGCCAGCCCCTCGTGCTCGGCCACCTCGAGCCACTTCTGCTCCCGGGTCACCGAGAAGTTCGACAGACCGACCCAACGCACCTTGCCTGCCTTGACGAGCTTGTCGAAAGCTACGGCCATGTCCTCGATCTGCTGGTTGTCGTCGTCGTAATGGGCGTAGTAGAGATCGATGTGGTCGGTGTGGAGCCGTGCCAGGGAGGCATCGACAGCAGCCGAGATGTTCTCAGCGGACAGCCCCCTGAACTCGGGGTGGGTGGCCACCTTCGTCGCGATGAGGATGTCGTCGCGACGGCCGCCCTTCTCGAGCCATGATCCGATGATCGTCTCCGATTCACCGCCCACATTCCCCTCGGCCCAGTGGGAATAGCCGTCAGCGGTGTCGACCAGCGATCCCCCGGCGCCGAGGAAGGCGTCCAGGATGGCGTGGGAGTCGTGCTCGTCGGCAGTCCAGCCGAAGGTATTGGCTCCCAACACCAGCGGCCTGATGTCCAGATCGGTGCCAGGGATGCGCGTCATGAGGCCTCCTCGTCGGCCCCGGGATCAGGAACGGTCGACCAGATCGATGTCGACCATGATCTCGGTGGCAATGGATTCCAGTTCCGAGCGTAGATCCTCAAGGGTCGTCGCGTTCGTGATCCGGCACTGCACCTCGGCCTCGAAGAGGATGCCGTCACCCATCGGAGCCTCGCGTAGGCCGGTGGACAAGTCGTCGATGGTGACACCGAGACGGGCCATGGTGACCGTCACCCTGTGGATGATGCCGGGATGGTCGTGGCCAACGAGGTGGACCACGAGGACGGCCTCGTCCTCGTCATCCTGTGCGGTCGTGTCGGTGACGGTGACCCGCAGCCCCTTGGCCTCGAGGGTTCCGAGATCGTCCTTGAGAGCCTCGACCTTGAAGTCCTCGATGCCGACGAGGACGATTCCGGCGAAGGCACCGGCAAGCCGTGCCATGCGACTGTCAAGCCAGTTCGCGCCGTGACTGGCAATGATTCCGGACAAGTCGGAGACGAGTCCGGCGCGATCCGCGCCGACCGCGGTGAGCAAGAGCTGAGACATGGCACGAGTCTACGTGACCCGGGTCACCACCGTGCCCGGGTGGTCGCGGTGGGGCCATCAAATTCCGTGAACCCGGCATCGACGACCCTCACTCGAGCGATGTCGGCATCCCAGTGCGCGACGGTCGGGGTGACGACGCGAACACGGAAGCCGTCTCGACGCCAGTTCTCCAGCGCTCGTCGGTCATCGTCAGTGCCGGTGCTCATGGCCTCGTGGGCGAGCTGGGCGGCATGGCCGCATTGGGCGCAGGCCTTGCCGGTCGTCATGTTGGTGCGGGGATTGATCTCGATGGTGACGACGGAATCCGAGGTGGCGGACTGGCCGTCTGCGGGCAGATTCGTGCCGGCGACCTGCAGCTTGTCGATCTGTTTGGGCTGCGGATGGACAGGGGCCGGAACGAAGGCCCGAACCATTGCCGGCCCGGTTCCGGGAGCGGCATCGGCCGGTGGATACTGACTGACGGTGACGCCGTCGAGGGCCTGGACGTCGTCCCATCTCTTCCCGGAAGCTCGCCGGACGATCTTACGGATGCGCTTGTCGGACCATTGCTGGACGGCGTCGTGCCACGGGCCGCCTGGTGCCGTCCGAGGGTCGTCAAGGAGAGAGACGACGGCGCGGGCAGCCGCCTCGCAGGCATCCACTTCGCGCGCCGGAAAACGTTTGTCACGAAGCAATACCAGCTGCATAGCCCAAGGGTCAGGTTCGCGGTCGGGTGTGGTCACTCGGGGCAGGCTACCCGCCTGCCCCGACGAGACGCGAGGATGGTTCGCTGCGACCGCCGCGCATCTGCAAGACTCGACGACGTGCGGAGCATTATCTGGGACATGGGCGGAACGCTGGTTGACACCTACCCGGAGGTCGATCAGACCCTCGCAGAGGCCGTGTGGCCTGAACCGACCGAGCAGCAGCTCTACGAAGTCGCGCATCTGAGGTCGGAGTCGATAGCTCACGCCATCGAGGTCTTGGCGAAACAATATGACGTCTCTTCCGGGCTGCTCGACGACGCCTACACCTTGTTGAAGAAGAAGTGGGCGCACGATCCCGCTCCGCTGATGGCTGGAGCAGCGGAGGTCATGGCGGCCGTGCGGCGCGGTGGTGGCCTCAACCTCGTCGCCACCCATCGTGATCGCGCCAGCGCCGAGAACCTCTTCCACGCCCTGGGAGTACAGGTGGACGACCTCGTGTGCGCCCCTGATGGTTTCGCTCGCAAACCTGACCCCCAGATGAATCTGGTACTCATGGAGCGTCATGGGCTGGATCCGTCCGAGGTCATCGCAGTAGGCGACCGTCCCATCGACATCGACGCCGCGCGAGCCGCAGGAATTGAAGGGCTCCTGCTGTCCGATACACCCCGTGCAAACACCATCACCAAACTGACAGAGTTGCTCAACTGGCTGTAGAAGTGCCCCAGCGAGAGGAATCTGGCTCAGCCGCGAGCAGCCCTTCAGCAGGGAGCCCCGTCTCCGCCATCTGACGGAACGCTCTGGCGAGATCCGGGCCCCACGCACCCGACTTGCACAGAATGAGGACGGTGTCGTCACCGGCAACCGTGCCGAGAATGGCAGAACTACCCGATGTGTCGATGGCAGAACCCAAGTACTGAGCCGCCCCGGGCGGCGTCTTGACGACTACTGCACCGTCGTTGCAGCTCACCTCGGTACACAACGTATGGCATATTTTGGCGAGATGATTCCATGCCGGCAGTCCCGTCGTCACGTCGGACGGATGCTCACCCTCGGGAATGCTGTACTGGAAATTCCCCAGATGATCTCGGCCCCGTACCGCACCCGCATCCTTCAGATCGCGGGACAGCGTGCCCTGGCTGACAACAATCCCCTCACCGGCCAGTCTGCGCGCCAACTCGGCCTGGGACGAGATTTGCTCAGACCGGATCAAAGCTCTGATGCGAGACAGTCGTGCCGTCCGGGACGCGGGAACCGCTGTGTTATCACCACTGGTCAACAATACCGCCTCCTTACACACATCGCCGGCCCAATGCTCATCTCGTCCCATGCCAAACCCCGCCAGAAAACCGTAACCACGTCAACGGCTTTAATCACAGTATGCCACCATGCTGGCGGGCCCATCGGGGAAGAATTCAGCGAACGATCGCCGTGCCGCAGGTGCCGTCAACAAGACCGCGAATGTCCTCAAGGGAACCAATGACGGCACGTTTCCCGGTCGCCAGGGCGAAGTTGCATGCTGCCCGAACCTTCGGACCCATGGACCCTGCCGCGAACTCCGCGTTAAGGGCATCCTCGGCGCGCATCTCCTTGATGAACTTCTGGTCGGGTGTGCCCCAACTCTCGTAGACACCATCAACGTCCGTGGCGATGACCAGAAGATCAGCCCCAGCCCGCACCGCCAACTCAGCCGACGCCAAGTCCTTGTCGATAACAGCCTCAACACCATGAAGGCCGCCCTCCTTGTCGAACACGCACGGGATACCGCCGCCACCAGCACACACGACAAGCACGCCGGAGTCGACCAGCTGACGAATCGCCTTCTGCTCAACAATGTTACGCGGCTGCGGGGAGGCCACCACCCGACGGAAATACTCACCGTCAGGAGCGATGGACCACCCCTTCTCGGCGGCCAACCTCTCTGCGGTCTTCTTGTCGTAGACCGGGCCGATCGGCTTGGTAGGATTGTCGAAGGCAGGATCATCAGCGTCAACGACCGTCATCGTGATCATGGTGACGATCTGCTGCTCCTTGGGCATGACATTACCCAGCTCCTGCTCGATCATGTAGCCGATCATGGCCTGGGACTCAGCCCCCAACACATCCAGCGGATAGATGCCGACTTCCTCGTACGCCGTCGACTGCAAGGCCAGCAGACCCACCTGCGGACCATTACCGTGGGCCACAACAACCTGATGGTCGACGGCGACCTCCTTGATCCGCTCAGCCGCGATCCTCACATTGGCACGCTGATTCCCCGCCGTCATCGGTTGACCGCGTCGCAACAGAGCGTTACCGCCCAATGCAACCAAAACCCTCATTGATCTTCCCTCCACTCACTACCCTCAGGCCAAAGACGCGACCATGACCGCCTTGATGGTGTGCATACGATTCTCAGCCTGATCAAAAGCAATGCACGCCGAGGACTCGAACACCGACTCAGTGACCTCAATACCATTAGCCAACTGCGGATAGGCCTCAGCGATCTCGGCACCCACCACCGTCTCACTGTTATGGAATGCCGGCAGACAATGCATGACCTTGACACGCGGGTTATTGGCAGCCGCGACGAGGTCATCGTTGACCTGGAACGGCATGAGGGTGTCCACCCTCTCCCCCCAACTGTCCACCGGCTCACCCATCGACACCCACACATCAGTATGAACAAAGTCCACGTCACGGACAGCTTCCTCAGCAGATGCCGTGACGAGCACCTTGCCACCAGACTCCCCAGCCCACTTCCGGCACTGCCCGACAAGTTCCGAGTCAGGCTGCAGACCCTCCGGAGCCCCAATCCTGACGTCCATGCCGAGCTTGGCACCCAACAACAAAAGAGAACGGCCCATGTTGTTGCGGCCGTCCCCGACGTAGGCGAACGTGATCTGATGGAAGGGCTTGTGAGCGTGCTCCAACATCGTCAAGGCATCGGCGAGCATCTGAGTAGGGTGGAACTCGTCGGTCAGGCCATTAAAAACCGGGACGCCAGCATACTCGGCCAACTCCTCCACAACCGACTGGTGGAATCCGCGGTACTCGATGCCGTCATACATGCGCCCCAACACTCGAGCAGTGTCCTTCATGGACTCCTTGTGACCGATGTGGGATCCGCTCGGACCCAAGTACGTCACGTCGGCACCCTGATCATGGGCCGCCACCTCAAACGCACACCGAGTCCGCGTCGACGCCTTCTCAAAGATGAGGGCGATGTTCTTTCCCTTGAGCATAGGCTGCTCGACCCCGGAATACTTGGCCTCCTTAAGCCGCGCAGCAAGCCGGACAAGGAATTCAATCTCCTCGGTACTGTGATGCGCCAGCGACAACAAATGACGACTCTTCAAATTGAAAGCCATAATGTGATTCTCCTTTCATGGTGCGTCCCGTTGGACGCGTCTCTTGCGTTCTCGTCCGAAAACAGTTCAGTAATCCACCGGATCACGAGTGATCGGGCAGGTCATGCAGTGGCCGCCGCCACGTCCGCGCCCCAGTTCGGCAGCCTGGATCTCGATGACCTCCACACCGGCCTTGGAGAGGCGCACGTTAGTCTCGGTGTTGCGGTCGTAGCCGATGACGACGCCAGGCTCGAGGGCCACCACGTTGTTGCCGTCGTCCCACTGCTCACGTTGGGCCTCCCAGCAGTCACCACCTGTCTCGACGGTACGCAAACCATCCAGACCGAGGCAGTCGGCAACGACAGCAGTGAAGTGACGGTCGTCGACGCGCACCGAGAAACACGCTTCCTGAGCACTCGGCTCCAGCACCAATGAGGTGATCGTATCGACGACTGGCTTGTAGAGGGTCACCAGATCGGTGTCACAGAAACTGAACACCGTATCGAGGTGCATGGAGGCACGATCCGGGGCCATGGCTGCAACGACAACCTTGCGTGCGGCGTGATGGGCGAACAGAGAACGAGCCACCTGGGTGATCGCCTGCCAGGAGGACCTCTCACCCATTCCGATGAGGACGGTGCCATTGCCGATAGGCATTATGTCCCCGCCCTCGAGGGTGGACATACCGTGATCGCCCTCGGCACAGCCGTACCAGACCTCGAAGTCGCGGGTGGTGAAGGCGGGGTGATGGTTGTAGATGGCGCTGGCCAGGACGGTCTCGTGTTGACGCGCCGGCCAACGCATCGGGTTGAGTGTAACGCCACCGAAGATCCATGCCGTGGTGTCACGAGTGAACTGGGTGTTGGGCAACGGCGGGATCAGAAACTGGTTCTCGTCATGGGCCTTGATGAGCGCCCCCAGGACATGCGTGCGCCTTTCGGCGGGAACTTCCCCGTACACGACTCCGCCGATGAGATGTTCAGCCAAGAGGTCGGAGGGCATGTCATCGAACCAGTCACGAACGTCCCTGTCGACGCCCATCCCCACGGCATTGGGGGACAGCTTGCGATCAAGCACCCACGAGCGCCCCTCAGGGATGTCGAGCACCTCGGACAACAGGGTGTGCATCTCGTGAACGACGACGCCACGCTCCTGCATCTTGGCGACGAAGTTCTGATGATCTTCTTGGGCCTTCTCAACCCACAGGACGTCATCAAAGAGCAGCTCACGACAATTGCTCGGAGTGAGTCGACGATGAGCAAGCCGAGGCTCGCACACCATGACCTCACGAAGCTTACCAACCTCGGACCACGCACCAATTGGAGTCGTCATTGATCAACCTTTCACGACGGAGGACCACGTCCTCCCACTTGGGACAATCAGCTTGGGACAATCAGCACAACATCGCAGGATTGCCATCCAACTTTTCCATTTCAAAACTTTTGGACAATTCACATATGATCGTTCGAGCTGGACACCATCCCTAAGTCAAGGACAATCGTCCGGTGACAATGAAGATTATGGCCATAATCGAAACCGCAACCAGCAAGACGAGGATGACCATCTCGTAGGGTTTGAACATCCGTAGTGCTCTCTGCTCCTTCTTGGCCCAGATGAACACTGCGGCCCCCGGGAGGTAAAGCAGGGCAGCAAGCATGAGGGCATCGGCTCCGGCGGCGACGACAAGCCATATGCCATACAACGTCGCTATACCTGTCACCACGGCATCGCGGCCCCGACGGGATCGTGAGCCGTTCTCGTACGTCTCACCTGTGATTACGAGTTTGAGGGCAAATGCGGCAGACAACAGGTAGGGCACCAGAATCAGGGCGGCAGCCAAGGTTGCCATGGCAAGGTAAGCCCCCTCCCACATCACCGTCAGCAGCAGACAGACCTGGGAGATGACGTTGGTGATCCACAGGGCAGGAGCCGGAGCCCCGCGCTTGTTGATCCGCCCGAACAGTCTCGGCATTGTGCCGTCCTCGCCCGGCACCTGCATGGTCTCGCCACACAGCAGAATCCATGCAAGCAGAGCTCCAAGGAGCGAGATGATGACGCCCACACTGACGAAGATCGAACCCCACGGCCCCACGACCGATGACAGGACATCAGCCATCGAGGTGTCGGGGAGCCCAGCCAGCGTGGCCCGACGCATGATTCCCATGCTCAACAGATTGACGCCGATCAAGAGGAGCAACACCGTGAGGAAGCCAACGATCGTCGCCTTGCCGACATCGGAACGCTTGCGGGCCCGCTTCGAATAGATCGAGGCTCCTTCAATCCCGATGAAGACCCACACCGTGACGAGCATCATGCTCTTGGTCTGACTGAGGACACCTCCCAGACCCGATTTGGTTCCCCAGAAGTCCTCGCTGAACACGCCCACATCGAAGGCGACCGCGCAAACAGCGATGAACGTCACCAACGGAACAATCTTGGCGATCGTGGTGATCGTGTTGACGAAAGCAGCGGTACGAATACCAGAGAGGACGAGAGCATGGGTCAGCCACAGCAGAACCGAAGCCCCCAATATCGCCCAGACAGTGTTCCCGCCCGAGAAGGCCGGCACAAACTTGCCAATGGTCGAGAAGAGCAGCACCAGATATCCGACGTTGCCAATAAGGGCGGAAAGCCAATAGCCCCACGCAGAGTTAAACCCCACGAAATCACCGAAACCCGCCTTGGCGTAAGCATAGATGCCATTGTCAAGATCCGGGCGACGAACCGCCAGTTTCTGGTAGACCATCGCCAGGCAGATCATACCCATCCCGGTAATGATCCAGCCAATGATCATCGCCCCTGGACTCGCGGCAGCGGCAATGTTCTGAGGAAGAGAGAAGATCCCTCCTCCAATCATGGAGCCAACGACAAGTGCCAACATCGCAGGAAGGGACAGCTTTTCAACATCGCCACCGCCCTCTACAGGAGTTCTCTCGCCCGCCGCGTCAGCGACTTGCGCAGCCATTTTATCCTCCATCATCTTTCGCCACATCATCATTGTTGCGACAGCCAGCGGGCGAACCGTCTGGCCATAAATGAAGAGTAAAGAGGATCCACAACGCCGTCAACCATCAACGAATTGACATCACTATACGACATTCACCGCCATTGAATGACTATTCAGACACGGATAAGTATATTTACCCATTTTCGCGGTCAGCCAAACCAGGCCATCAACCCATCTGCGTGTATTATGGATATTCTCATCTATCATTCAATCAATATTCATTTAGATTTGATCCACGCAGCATCGTGTCCTTCGTGGCGGTGGGATCGATAGATGACATGGGGCCGAGGGAGCGGGCTCAACCTCGTCGCCACCCATCGTGATCGCGCCAGCGCCGAGAACCTCTTCCACGCCCTGGGAGTACAGGTGGACGACCTCGTGTGCGCCCCTGATGGTTTCGCTCGCAAACCTGACCCCCAGATGAATCTGGTACTCATGGAGCGTCATGGGCTGGATCCGTCCGAGGTCATCGCAGTAGGCGACCGTCCCATCGACATCGACGCCGCGCGAGCCGCAGGAATTGAAGGGCTCCTGCTGTCCTCCGAGCCTTACCCGAACACTACGACGATCAGTAGCTTGACGGAGTTGCTGGATCGTCTGTGAACGCGAACGGATCACGGTCGGGGTCCGTCTGGACCTCCAGCTCGACCTCTCGAAGCACCCTTTCGGCAGTCTCCTTGCCCTCCAGATGTGCGATGAGGGCTGCGGTCATGTCCATACCTGCAGCAACCCCTGACGAGGTCCACCGGTCACGATCATGCACCCATCGTGCTCGTGGTTCCCACCTGACGTCCCGGCCGTGGGAGGACGCCCATGCGTAGGCCATCTTGTTCGAGGTCGCTCGGTATCCCTCCAGCAGGCCAGCTGCGGCCAACAAGGCAGACCCGGTGCACACCGAGGAAATGATGGATGCGGGAGTGGCCCATCCACGCAGCCGGGTCAGGAAGGAGTGATCGTCAACCAGGGATCGCGTCCCCATTCCACCTGGGATCAGGACGATGTCGTGACCGGCGGAGGCATCCATGTCCTCGGTGGCCATAACCGCCGCTCCCTGACTGCTGCGAACCGGACCAGGTTCGACGGCGCAGAACGTCACCTCGTACCGGTCCGACAACCGACTCCACAGTTCAACCGGGCCGAAGACGTCGAGGAGTTCGAAGCCGTCGAAAAGGAGGACACCAACCTGTCGACTCATGCGATAAGAATATCTTCACCGCAAGCGTGTCTTCGGTGACGTCATCTGTTGCTGAGGATTTCATCCGCATCAGCGTGCACATCCATGCCGTTCCCAAAGCGGCCATGAGGACCAGTGTGACAGTAGGAAAGACCGGTATCAGCAGCACCTATGCTTGTTCGTAAGCTTCGCCTACGAGAGGATGATGCCATGCGTGTACTCATCATTGGTGGCACTGGAACTATTGGCTCCAAGGCAGCTGCAGCATTTGAGGAGCTAGGCGATGAGGTAATTACCGTCGGTCGTAGTACCGAAGTATCAGTAGATCTTGAAGATCCAGCCTCTATCACTGAGATGTTCAACAAAGTAGGTAGGGTTGATGCTGTTGTGACAACCATGGGATCGGCCCCGTTTGTTTCCATCGAGGATGCCACAGCGGACGATTTCCAGGCGGGAATCAGCAGTAAGATGCTTGCTCAACTCAATGCCGTGACCTATTGCCTCCCGTACCTCAATGACGGTGGCTCGATTACCGTGACGACAGGCATCTTGACCCAACACCCTGTCCCGGGGAGCTTGATTGCTACCACGGCGAACGCAGGGGTTGAGGGTTTCGTCAGGGCCACGGTGTCGTCCTTGCCGCGGGGCATCAGGATTAATGCTGTGAGTCCGACGATGCTCGAGGAAGCTCGTGAGGCATTCGGACCCTCTTTTGTCGGCTTTAAGCCAGTGCCTGGCACCGAGGTGGCTCAAGGTTACGTTCGTAGTGCTCATGGAATTGAAAGTGGGCAGATTTTCCAGATCTGGGGTTGAGTCTTTTTACCAACGTTGCCCAAGAACTATTCCACACCACCAGGTGTACTGGCCAGAGACGCGATTTGAACCCTTTGCCTGCTCGACAAATGCTCTGACAACGAGGCTCGGATTGACGTTGCCCCCGGCAAACTCGGTACGAGCAGGCATCCCGCCCACGGTGCTACCGCACGCCCTCGTCGTGGCCCGGAAACACTTAGCTTCCTGCAGCATCTCGAACGAGTTGTCATCTGGCTCCTTGCCGGCCTTCTCACTGGGGGCGGAACGATCCTGGGGATCTCATCAGAACTGGCCCAGGCTCGGCGATCTGGTCGGCACCTCTAAGAAGGAGACCGATCTTCGTGTCGTGAAGTCCATGGAGCTCAGGGGAGACGTCCTCCTGCTCGGCATGCGGACGCAGGGCCTCCTGCAGAAGGACCAGGCCAGCCCCTCGGTGGCCCTGAGACTTGGGGCACCACGAAGACCGCATTCATTCAGCATGACCATGACACTCACCTTCGTGTCGACGGCAAAGCTGTCGAGATCACGCGCGAGAGCCCCATCCCCGCCAAGGTGACGGTGTCCCCATTCAAGTTCATCAACCACAGCAACGAGAAGTTCTACCGCGGCATTGCGGAAGGTATTGACCCCAACATCAAGGTCGAGTTCGTGTACAAGGACGCCAGCTGACGGGTACTGACGTGGTGGATGGCGGCATCTTGGACGTTGACGTAGCCTTGAAGAATGTTCTGCAAGTGCGCACACAAATCCTCTGACAAGGCCACACACGCTCATCGCACCGCTCGTCTCCTGACGGCGCTGTGTGCTGGAGCGGGAACCTTGCACTTCCTCAAGCCGGAACCTTTCGACAGCATCATTCCGCCTGAAATCCCGGGTGAGCCACGCAACTGGACGTATGGGTCCGGCGCTGCCGAACTGACGACGGCGGCCCTGCTGGCATGTCCGCGGACCCGCCGCCTGGGCGGACGGGCTGCTGCAGCCCTGTTCGTCGCAGTGTTCCCCGGAAATCTGGAGATGGCGCGCCAGTGGCGTGACCGCGAGCCCAAGTGGCAAGTGATCTCCTTGGGCCGACTGCCACTGCAGGCCTTGTTGGTCAAGCAGGCCCGGGAAGTGGCGAAGAACTGCTGAGTTCTCACTCCTGCCATTGATCTCGGGGCCTGGAACATCGATGTCCCGGCCCCCAAGGTCGTTCAGCAGGCCGTCTACTCACAAACCTGAACTCGACCACGTTCCGAGGCCGATTGGCATGATGCAGCAGCCTCGCGATGCCCCGCCCGAGCGCAAATGTGTCCATCTGATCGACACATCGATGGAACGCGTCGAAATTCTTCACTTTCTTCGACACGTTCATTGGATCTGGTTACGCTGTGACCATGTGGAACCACCCTGATCGCCCGTATCAGGATTTGCCTGCGCTCCCACCATCGGGCGTTGTGGAGACGCCGGCGGTGCTCAAGGCGACGATCACGGCCAGTCGCGCGCTGGCACGTCTCGACGGCGCCTACAAGCGTCTCCCTGACCCGACGATGCTCATCAACCTGATCCCGCTCATGGAGGCACAGGCGTCCAGTGAGATCGAGAACATCGTCACGACCAACGATGAACTCTTCAAGGCGGCCAACGGGGCGCTTCCCGACGTCACTCCTCAGGTCAAGGAGGCCCTGCGCTACCGAGAGGCACTCCGTGCAGGCCACGAATCCCTCGCCACTCGCCCCATCACCACCAAGACCGCAGTCGAGGTCTGCTCCCACATTCACGCGCGAACGGCCATCATCCGCAACCAGCCCGGCACCTACATCGGCAATCCCACGACGGGGAACCGGATCTACACCCCGCCCGAAGGCAGGGACGTCATCCTCGACCACCTGTCAGCCTGGGAACGCTTCCTGCACAGCGACCACGGACTGGACCCGCTCGTCGTGATGGCGCTGTCCCACTATCAGTTCGAGGCAATCCACCCCTTCTTCGACGGCAACGGACGCACCGGACGAGTGCTCAACCTACTCATCCTCATCGAGACCGGCCTACTGCAGCTACCCATCCTGTACCTGTCCGGCCACATCATGCGCCACAAGGACACCTATTACGAACAACTGAACGCCGTGACACGCGAAGATGCCTGGGAACCGTGGATCCTGTTCATGCTGGACGGCGTGGAGTCGACAGCACGCTGGACCCTGGACCTAGTCGAGACCACCGACACGATGCGTGCCGCGATGGAAACCGAGATCCGTGCGCTGAATTCGAAGGTTCCGGCTGCCTCGCTCACCCGGCTCTTGTTCTCGCAGCCCTACCTCAGGATCGACAACGTCGTGGAGGCTGGCCTCGCCAAGCGCCAGACTGCTGCCCGGTGGCTCACCGAGATCTCTGACACGGGGCTGGTCGTCAAGGAGAAGGTCGGCCGAAACGTCGTGTTCATCAACACACGCCTGCTCCAGACGCTGTTCCAGACGCCCCTGCCCGACTGGTGCCCCACCGCACCACAGTGGGGCACCCCGAGTCCCTAGGCTCGGACCGGAGGGAGGCACACCGCCCCGTCCGATCGTCACATCCAACACAGCCAGACATTGAAGCGGAACTCCACCACGACAAGGAGTGACTTCTCCTGTCGCAGTAGGCCAAGATCCTCAGTAGAACATCGCGCACGGCGACCGGGATAAGGCGAATCAACTACCGGCTGGCGACGCCGGGGCTGCCTAAGAAGACCGTCATCATGTGCGCCGACAACTCGGTAAGGCACTCTCGAATCTCGCCGGTGCGGTCGAGTTCGCGCATGCGCTCCATCGTCTACAGCAGCGACGCGGCCATGTCCACCTGCTCGGATACCGGATCAACGAAGACGACATCGAGACCGCGCGCCGCCAACCCACTGGCTTGAACACTCGTGGCGCCGCCGATGTCCAAGACTCGGGCCTCGGGCGGAATGAAGCTCAGGTAGCGTCGCCTCGCCTCCAATTCCAGCAGCCCGACGGTGTGGCGGCCCTGCAGCCAGCCCGCCTCGGAGCAGTTCGCGCAAAAGGCGCGAAGCTTGGCGTCAAAGTCTTCTTCCTGAGCCATACAGCCATCCTCATAGACCTGAGAACCAAATACACAGCCAATTTCTTGGCCCCGTGGTCAGCGGGCGGCCTCAGAGCATGTAGACTGAAGTCATTGTTCGACAGTAGGGTTGATTTGCATTACGCAAGACGGGTTCTCACGGATCCGAGCAGTTCCTTCTGGCAAGTGTGAAGAGCAACATCCGGAAGCGGCCGAAAAGCGGTCGCTCCACAAACCGAAGGATTGCAACATGGCAACCGGCACCGTTAAGTGGTTCAACGCCGACAAGGGCTACGGCTTCATCCAGCCCGACGACGGCTCCGCCGACGTCTTCGCTCACTTCTCCGCTATCAACTCCTCGGGCTACCGCTCGCTGGACGAGGGCGACCAGGTTGAGTACGACGTCGAGCAGGGCCCCAAGGGCCCGCAGGCGTCCAACATCACCTTGAACCGCTAATATCACGTGATCTTCGGCGAGGCCGCTGCCCTTCGGGGCGGCGGCCTCGTGCTTTTCCCTCGGCAAGCAGATCGTCAACCGCGGGGACCTCGCGCCCGACCAGAGGCCGATGCGCTCCCTGTGACCAGCGAGTTCGACGAGCGCGCCCGCACCCAGGACGACGCAAGGAGGACCTACGCGCGGCCGTGGTCATCATCCCTCAGCCATCCACGAAGTCCTGGAGATCGTGGCCGGCGCCAGGTTCGCCCCAGCCCCGCGTACGACCTGGTGATCACCCGCATGACGATGCACCACGTAGCCGACCTCGAGCACCTCATGGCCAGCGTGCGCACAATGCTCCGCCCGGGCGGCGCCTACCTCGCCATCGATCTGACGGACCGCAGCGCCGACTTCCACGACCACCCGACGCCTCCGGTCTCAATCTCATATTCACAGCAAGGGCGGACAGGTTCAGTTGGCGTCAGGATCAGCCACCACCGTTGACATACTCACTACAAGCAGGCCAGAGGTCCCAAGCCCAGCTCAGACACCATCTAAACGTGAAACGAAACTCAATTACACGTTGAAGCGGAATTCCACCGGCTTCCGGGCAGAACTAACGTGATTTAGGATCAACGCACCACGACCGAAGCGACGCAGCAGCCTCATCCAGATCAGCCCTACCACTCGCCACGGCGACGACGAGGTTGTATGCATCGTCATCCGGGGCCTCCACCCACCAGCCATTGAGGTCCAACAACACCACCGCCGCCAACCACCCCAACCGCTTGCTGCCATCCACCAGCGCATGACTGTTCACCAAAGAGTCCAGGAGAGCCGCAGCCTTGGACCCCACTGTTGAATAGGCATCACCGCCCCACAACGAGGTACGTGGACGCGCCACCGCAGACTCAAGCAAACCAACATCACGTACGGGACCAACCCCCAAGTCTTCAACCAAGGCCATAAGGTCCTCAACCGTGAGAAAAACGGTCATCGACCCAGCCGATCAAGGACATCGGCATACCGAGCCCGCGCCCTCGCCGAGGCATCAGCCACATCCTTCATGTGCCCCCTCCGCGCCGCCACCTCATGGATCGCGCGAATCGTCGCCTCCTGACGACTAATCCCGTCATCCTCGGCAAGACGCGCGAGAATCCGCTCGTCCTCTTCCGTCAACCGCAACGTCATGGCCACGAGATGGTGATACCAGAGTGGTATCACCATCGGGCTGGAAGGCCGCCACACCAAAACTCCACCGAGTTCCGAATCCGGTGAGAGTCGGCTCACCACGACCACGCAACCACTAGTCCCAACCGACGACCGAGATCATTGGTCGCGTTCAAGCAGGGAATCCCGACACTGCGGCCGAGATCTGACACCTCGTCAGCAGTCTCCGGATCAGTACGACGAAGTCAGTTCAGCACGTCCCGCAGGTGAGCTTTAGACGTCGGCAACATAGATGGTCTCCGGCTGAGCTAGCGCCGAGTCACGAAAGTACGGGTTGCGGATCGATCGCTTCACGACAAGGTCAACGTCACGATCGACAATCCCGCCCAGCTCGTCGCGCAAACCACAGAAATCCTCAAAGGGATCCGACTGGCCAGGAACGAAGTCGACCAAGAAATCGACGTCACTGTCAGCGTCGAGCCCTCCCTACACACAGGACCAAACACGGCCAGTTCCGCGACGCTGTGCCGTTTCGTGGCGCGACTGATCGCGTCTCAGTCGATGCTCACGGCGATGGTCATACCCCCAATATCGCACCGGGTGAGTAGTTACCGGTCGACGTGCATGTCAGGTTCGACACCGGATCGCTCGCCAGGCACAAGAGGGGTGGCCGAGATCCTGGTCGCGACGGATGCTCATCAAGGCCCACGACCATGCAGCTGCCCCCGCGAGCCCGCCTGCTGACGAGCCTCAACTGATATTCGCGATCACCGATCGAACCCAGCGTGCCAGCAAGCCCACATTCCGGACCCCACGCCCAGATTCAGTCACCATTCCGCTTATGCCACGCGGTATTCCATCTCGATGCCAGTAAAGGGTTTTCCATCAATAGTGGTCGTAGCGCCAACGCGAGTTTGGCAAAAGCCCAGAGACTCGTAGAGGTTGATGGCATTCGTATTGTGCTGGTATACGCCGAGTTCGACGACGCTTGCATCAACGGCTTCCGTTGCCGTTTCCATCAGTCCAACGACCGTCGCCCGTCCCAGACCTCGCCCACGACAGGCCGGGGCCACGATAATGCGCCCGATTCGAACCCGACCACTAGCCAAGAGCTTGTAGGAACCAGACGCCACCAGCATGTCGTCGACCTTCATCGCCAAGACCACCCAGCCATCGTCAGCCGTAGCAAGCAGATCCCTCCCGGCCAAAGGAAAAGGCAGACGCGCCCCTCCAAACAACATGACATCTGCGCGACTATGAAGCCACCCGGCGACACAATCTGCCATGCGCTCGTCAAGCACATCGATTCGCACGTTCATCCTTCCTCCCTCCGCCATGGCCATCGTCTTCACAGCCCGATGTTAAAACGAATAACCGCCTGCGTTTGACCACGCCAGCAACATGCATCAGTCACGCCACGTGCAGCGGCGTGATCGCCGCGATCTGCTCAGCTGCCGCGTGTTCCGCACGGTCGAGCTCGTAGTGACTCTGCACATTGGTCCAGAATGTCGCCGAGGTTCCGAAGTACTTCGCAAGTCGCAATGCGGTGTCCGCTGAGATCCCTCGCTTGCCGTGCACGATCTCGTTGATCCGCCGCGGCGGCACACCTATCGACACAGCGAGCTTGTGCTGCGTGATCCCGAACCCCTCGATGAAATCCTCCATGAGGACCTCGCCCGGATGGATCGGCTCGATCTTGTCAGTAGTAGTCAACGATCTCCACCTCCTCTGGTCCGGCGTCTGTCCATCTGAAACAGATCCGCCACTGATCATTGATTCTGATGCTGTGCTGACCAGCTCGGTCGCCCTTGAGCGCCTCGAGTCGGTTACCGGGTGGAACGCGGAGGTCTTCGAGCATCTCCGCAGATCCCACCTGACGAAGCTTGCGCAATGCCACCCGGAGGATTCGGGGATCATGGCGGGCACACGCTCACGATGCCACACCCGCTCGGTGTCCTTGCTCCCGAACGATCTGATCACGCGCCCAGCATATATATAACGGGCTCCGTCAATAGCGCTACACGTTAAACTGGAACTCCGCGACCATCGAGGTAGTGCCGAGCAGTGCGGTGATACGACTCGCTGCCATCTTCGGTCTTTCCCGGCACGCACCGAGAAAGACGGGAATGTTCCCGGTTGAACCCAGGACGTGATGTGTTCTTTTAACGAGATCCCATCATCTCATAGAATCAGACAATTGCCCCACACAGCGCGAGTCACGCTCCAATCCACGCAACGACAATATTGCCGTATTGGTATTTTGTTCTATCTAACATCCAACCACCGGAACCATTTCTCAATGGAGCCACGGCGGATCGATGGCGCTTCAGTGGAAAGAGTGATCCGGGTAGAATCGATCTCGCCTTCGCTGACATCGAAGCCATCCTCGACGGCCAGCTTATCAATTTCTGGAAGTATATCTTTCAGATCCAGCAAGGATATCTCTGAATCAAGCCAGCAGATTGATATACCAAGCTCCTTGGCCCTCCTATCGTACTTGTCTCGAAACTCTTCCGAAACGTCAATTGCAGATATACTGATATTTAAGGGATCATCAATTTGACAACAAAGAAGCCCGTGTCGATAGGAGTCAATGTCGTGATACACATCTTGGACCAACTGAACCATAGCGGAAGCCCGTCAGGCTGCTACCTCGTCAGGCTTTGCAGTTCCTTCAAGAATTCGAGATGCTAAGGAACGTGGAATTCTGAACTGTACGGCCACATCGTCAACATTGGCTCCGAGCTCATTCAACTTGTTTCCCAAGTAATGCAGGGTCGAAATCCAAGATTCTTCGTCTATCTCGAATCTGGCTGCTGCAATCGAAAGACTTCGGCCTCCGCCTTCAAATTGTCAGTCATGCCTTAACCCTACAACCCATAGCTCCGCTGAGACTGGATGTTACCGGTCCGAACTGAACACTGTGAACTGTGGGGTAAGCAACCACGTCATATCGCGCCTTACGGCTATTTCTACAGGGATTGGTTGCCACTGCAGAGGTAACACGAGAGTACGGGCCATTTGGTGGAGTATACCCACTGACTTTTTCCATAAAGAATCTGCCCTCGTTTCGTTGGCGAAGTTCAATGCGAAGGGAGTGTCTATAAAGGTCATTTGGACTCGCCGTCGAAACGCAGCTTGTCTGCGCACCCCACTCAAGCCGATTCTTGATAACCATAACAGGATGAAACTTCCCCGTGCATATTCCCGCATCAAATGATGCCCTACTGGACACCATGGATGATTTTGTTGGGTTAGCAGAAAATCCAATTACCCAAGATCCATTCTCTGATATCATGGTATACCCATCATGTGATTCAATCTGCGCCCCATTGACATCTATTCCTGCGTCATACGCAGCTGAGAGTAAGGATCCCGACAAACGATCTGAATGTGGCGAACTGGTCTCCATTCCATCCGCAAGCTCACTCGTTGCAACACTCCAAGACAGTGCACACGTCATACATAGGCCAAGAGACCATCTTGCTTCTTCTTGGGTGCACCATGGATCTCTCCTCTTTATTCGCGGAGTACGTTTTTTGTGGTTAGAGCTGTAACCAATTGGTAGTGTACAGCACTTTGTGTCATCCACCCTTGACGCCTGATCCATGAATCGTACGGGTAGTCTTAACGGTTCCGGCTACCACGCGTCCAGCCTCGGCGGCAGCCACGCTGAGCCGGAAGCTTCCGGTGAAACGTCAACTCAATCACGATGTCCGCGGGCGGCAGTGTTCTCCGGCGGATGAATGCGGAGCCCGGTCTGACGGTCCTCAATGAGGCTGCCCTGCGGTGTCCGCGATGCGCGGGCGACGAACTGACGCCCCTCGCGAGGTCTACTGGGCCAATGCGGTGTCCGCGATGCGCGGGCGACGAGGGCGAGGTCTCCGACACACCCGCCCAGGTGAATCGCCCCCGGCACGACCGCTGCTCCGCCCATCGGCCCGTAGGCAGCCCAAGAAAGAGTCGCCGAGGTGAGCAGCACGAGTGGGGCCAGGGCGACGTAATCGAACGCACGCCGGGACATCCGAACCCCGGGCGCCGTCGTCGTCAAGCCCACGACGACCCGGTCGACGCGCGCCAGCCCGAAGGTCGGTCGATGCCCCAGGGTGAGCAGGGCCAGCCCGTGGACGAGTTCGTGGACAACCATGAGAACGAAGGTGACCGCGATAACCACGACCACATCGGTCAGTCCGAAGCGCCCTCCTGAGGCACTGCGCGGCAGAGCCCACGCCCCAAAGTGACCGACGAACCCCAACACGATGAGAGCCACACCGACCAGGTTGATCCAGGCCCACTAGGCTTTGGACGGCGCCCAGTCGACGGCTCTGGACGAGCCGGAAAGGTCACCACTCACGGCCCTCAGCCTAGTGTCCTGATCCCCTTAATCCATTAACTCATTCAGGTATCGCGCCATGCCTGGAACCGGTGGCATGGCGTTGTCGGTCAGCTCACGACACCAGAACTCCGGCGGCTTACCAACAGGCAGCCCAGACTCCTTTCCTGAGGCCATTATCGCCTCAGAATCAGTGTCCGAGAAACCCGGTCACGCCTCTGCCATGACAACTACACATTGAACCTAAACTCGACAACCATCGAGCCCGTCGGCATGAGTTGAGCAGAGCCGACCAGTCCCGCTTCACTTACAGGCGGGCACGCGAAAGGCCAGATACTCGTCGTCACACGAGAACCCCAAGGACTCAACCACCTCACGCTCCGAAAGATCTGCGAAATAGACGAAGTCTGAGTACCCACGGGTGGTAGCCGTAGAGATCCAGGTCGAGAGCATGGCACGCAGGGTCGCATCATCCAGAGCCGACGCCGCAAACACCTCACTCATTGCGGAACTCACGTAGTTCCGCGCCGCCAACACCGACTGACCATCCCCTCCCGTGACGCAGATCCACTCGCCCCAATGCGCCCGAATACGATCGGCGCGCCACCAGAGGTCGTGACCAACCAATCGGTCGAAGAGTCGCGCGAACTCGTCCTGCTCATCATCAGCAAAGACGTGCGCTTCCCGGGAACCCGCGAGATTGATTCCCTCAAACGGGAGACAGTGTTCCAACAGCTCTCCCGCACTTTTTAACCAAGCACGCGCTGTTACATGACGGTGGGAGATCCCCACAATGATCGAGGCGAGTGGGTGTCGCTCCTGCATGTTGGCGACGAGCTGCGCATACACCGCCTCGTGACTGTTGACGGCGACAGGGCCGCACACCGTCTGAGCGTTCTTCGCATCGGACAGAAAGAAGCCACACGCCCCTATGATCACAGGACCGCACCGAACGATGTACAATTCGTCACCTTCGCGTTCTGGATGCGAGCTCCACACCGTTTCCAAACCCTCGCGCGACTTCTTCCCGGCCAGAGGAAAACCGACCTGCCCCGACTGCACAAACGGCCACAACGCAACAGCTGCCTCATGCACCTCACGTTCCGTGGCGGCGACAGTTACGTCCATCGACCCCATGCCCACACGTTATCGTCAGCCGCCTCAAATCCGAGCCGTGATTACCCACAAGAATCAACGACGATGTGCTACGCAGCAGACCCAATGTGGTGCAGATCGTTCCACTGACACGAACCATCAGGCCGAGCGGGGCAGAGATTTATATGGAGCCCGACCTCTGCAGCTACTCCATCGTGGACCTCGGACTTGTTGAGCGCCCCGCGCCATACTTCGTGATCGGACAGATCTTCGATGGCAAAGATGTAGCGCGTATGATCATAGAAGTAGACCTTGGGTACCAGATCGAGCACCAAGGCCCCATGTGTCTGGAGAGATTCGACCTCATGGCGTGCCCGGTCGGGAGTCATAGGCCACCCCTCGCCCGTCATCCGGACGTATGGCAGCGCTTGCTTGATGCAAAGACCCCCGCCCGTCTTCATCTTTTAGCAGGAAGACGAGGTTGAGATTGCCGTCGCCGATTTCCCGAACTGATGCCACGCGCCCCAGGTGCCCGACCGCAAATGTCGCTGACGAACAGGCTGACGCCGACCAAGAGAGCTGTTACGCCAACGATCCATCCAATGGCTGTGGTTGAGATGAGAAGTCCGCCGCCGCATTGGTCCATCGCCGTGATAACCCATGCCTTCGCGTCAATACTTCCCGAAGCGATATCCGTCGGTGCGGCGCTGGTGCAGAATGTCTGGCTGACCCCAGATCGCAGAGCGGCGGCGTCAATAACTGGTCGCAGGAGCCCACGGGGGCCGCCCAAAAAATGACTCAATCCGACGAGAACGACGACGAACAGTCCTGGACATAGGACGCGCCGAAGCCAACTGTTCGTGGAATTTGGAAACAAGGACGCCATCGCGACGATAAGCCCGAACGCATAGCCTGCGACAGCCCCGGCGGCAGGATAATCCAGCATCGAGCGTGGCGTGATCGCGTTAAGTACTGCGGCGCTCTTTGCCGGCTGTGTGAGAATCGGCACTACATGCCCCGCGAGAGGCACGAGCGAGGCCATAACGGCACCGACTGCTCCACCGTATCCAATCCATGTGGCGATGCGACGCACACACGAGCCGACTCCCAAACGCAACTGCAGGGATTTGATCCGCCGGAGGAGGGATAAGAGCGCGATGCAGATGAATGCTGAGACGGTGAGAAGACAGCTGATCGCCAACATGTTGTAGCTGATTGCAGCAGAGAGCACCGCCGATACGATGCCATCATTCACACCAGTGATACTCACAAACATCCCGACTAATACGACAACAACGATTGCGATGTATATCACCCCTACGATCCAGATCATTGTGGGAATAGAGACAACATTGTCGAAGCTGTCGGCCGTGATATGAACTTCCCGCCACCCGCAAGGCGCGGCAAGCGTGAAGAACCGTTTGGCCTTGGACTTTGTCTCTTGCCATGTCCTATCGCAGCGATATCGCACGTACGTGCGCACTGTTGTGGAGCCCTGGCGCTCGGCTCCCTGGAGGAGTCTGCGCGTTACATACGCCGTGCTCATAGCGATGAGCGCCACGTGAGAGACCACCAACGCAGACCTCGGAACGATAACCATGGTCGCTACGGCGAGTGCCGCAGACGCAAAGCTGATCTCTTTCGTGGCCGCGAGGCCTCGAAGGTGGTCACGAGCGAACGCAGCTTTCAACTTCGTCATCGCGATCCGGACGACTACACAGACAACCAAGAGGACAACTAGCGTCCCAATATGCATGGAACAATTATTGTTCCATGCTCTAACATCCAGTCCATTCGTACGAACCACTCGTGCGCCAGTGCCCGAGCGTGACAGGCTCCTCCAACCAGGAGGCCTGCTTGCGCAACTCCCCAACCACGAAGATTTCGAGTAGATGCCCGAAGTCGATGAGTGACGTCGGGTCAATGCCGGTGGGTGTCTCCGGGGGGAGAGAGCCGGAGTAAACGAGCGGTCAACCCTGATTTAACAACGTGAACCTCTGGCTTCGCGCTCACACGCGAGCGAAGGTTCTTACCCCCGGAGGGACGACGCACGACCAGAAAACGGGCCCTCAAGAGGCGAAAATGATTCTCGGCAGTGGGCCGGCTGAGGCCCGTTATCAGACATTGAAATCTAAACTCCACCAAGTTTCGGCACGCAGAACCATCTACACATCCATTCAGGACGGCACTGGCGTCCAGAGCCGGTCGACGGGCATCACGTGCAACCGCTCCTCGTAGGTGTACGAGCGGCTACCGGTGGTCAGCACAATGCCGCCAATGAACCTTGCCCCCAGCAAGTCACGAAGTTGGGCCAGACCGCGGAAGTCCTTGCCAGGAGCACGCTCACTGGCCTTGACCTCAAACGCGACAACCCGACCGTCGTCGTACTCGACCACCAGATCAACCTCCGCACCGTCGCTCGTCCGCCAATGTCCCAGCGCGACAGGCTCATCGAGCCACGACGCCTGCTTGCGTAACTCCCCGACGACGAATGTCTCCAGCAAGTATCCGAAATCCGTGAGTGAGGTCGGGTCGATTCCGGTGAGCCGATCCGGAGTGAGCCGGAGCAGGCGGGCAGCCAGACCGGAATCGACGACATGGACCTTGGGCTTGGCATTCACCCTGGAGCGGAGAGTCTTCCCCCAGGCCGGGAGACGCACAATCAGGAATAGGTCCTCGAGGAGCCGGACGTGAGCCTCTGCGGTTGGGCGACTGACGCCGATCTTCTCGGCCGCCGCTGTCACGTTGAGCAGCTGACCGGTCTGCCCCGCCACGTACCCCAAGAGATCCGCAAGGGCCTGACGCTCACGAATCTTGCTGAGCTCGACTACATCACGCTCGACGGAGGCCCGGACAAAGTCGTCGAACCACCGACTCCGCGCTGCTCCGGACCGATGCAGCGCCAGGGGCATTCCCCCGGAGCACACGCGATCGACATACTCCGGCCGCGTCGTGGCTGACGCCGGAACAGCCTGGACAACAGCGCAGGCATCGCCCGAGAGCACCTCGAGCAGGTTCTCTCGCACTCCCCCAAGCTCCCCCTGCGAGAGCGGCCAGATGACTAGCGAGTGAAGCCGTCCAGTCAGCGCCTGCGCTGTCGCCGGCAGAGCATCCTGGCGCGTGGAGCCCGTGACGACAGCCGTCCCTGGAAGGCTCCCCTCACGATTCGACCGCGCTTTGAGCACATCAAGCACATCAGGGACTCGCTGATACTCGTCGATGCACACTGGAGCTCCGACGCTCACCGTGGCCGCTAGGTTGCCTTGGACCGCCTCACGCACCTCAACGTCGTCGAGGTCGATCACCGAACCGCCAACCACCTCGGCGAAGCCGCGCAGCACCGTCGACTTTCCCACCGACCGCGGGCCATGCAGGGCGATCACCGGCTCGATCCGCATCTGCTCAGCAAGAAGATCGCTGATACGACGGGGAACAAATCCATCCAGCTCCATGCTCTCGACTTAGCAAATGTGAGCTTCCAAACCTTACAAACATGAGCGCATAGACTTGACGAACTTGCGGACTAACCCCCCGCCCATCACCGCACAAGCAGACCGTACGGATGCCCTACCGTGTCGGCAAGAATGAACAGCGGCTGATCACTTTCGTCCCCGCAAGGCTCTGACCAAGGGGCTTTCACGTTGAAACAGAGCTCGGTCGGATGCCGGCGCATACCAGACATCCAAGGCGCAAGCCCGTGGCTACGCATTCTCCGGCTTCGGTGTGGCTTGCACTCCGATTGATACCGTTGGGACATGATCACCGCCGGACTCCGCCAGCTCGTAGAGACGGCCACTGCCTGTGCAAAGCAGTGCAACGATGACAACAACCACACAGTCGCTGCAGCATTGCTGACCAGATCGGGCCAGATCGTGCTTGGCTTAAACGCCTTCCACTTCCTCGGCGGCCCATGCGGCGAGATCTCCGCCCTTGCCAACCACGCGGCCACGTGCCCAGAAGACCCCATCGACGCTATCGTCGCGGTCTACGGCCCGACAGGCCAGGTGATTTCTCCGTGCTTGCCACACGCCGCTGCGACCTCACTGAGGAACAAGCACAACGGGACGGCTTCGCCTCATTGACCGAGCTACACCAAGCCCTCGATATGCATTACCCCGGCCTGGAAATGGAAGACAACATCGACGCCGTGACTTTCGAATTGAGTGACACCGCAGAATGCGATTCCAACTCCAGAGGTTAGTTGTTGAAGCGGAACTCCACCAAGTTCCGAACAGGACCAACGTCTGTTTCCTCGGTGCCGACGGCTTCAGCGTGGGGAACTACGGAGCCACCAACGCCAGGGGCACGACGCCGATTCCATCTGCGCGTCGATATGCGTGGGGTCCCGTGTTGACGATGACAGCATCCAACATCCGATCCCCCGCCCTCTCTCTCAGCCAGCGAAGGTGCTTGCCGTCAGCGTCCTCGACAGTCGCCGCGAGTTTGACCTCAACGGCCAGGAAACGGCCATCCGGCCGAACCACAATCAGGTCAACCTCATGATCCCCATTGCGGGTGCGTAAGTGAAATACCTCGGCTTCGGCGGCTTGCGCCGGAACCCGAAGGCAAAGGGTGGCCAAGGACTCGAACAATGGGCCGAGCAGCCCTCCTGTCGCCGATGCCAACGGCTTGCCCTCACCATCGAGCAGCGCAGCAGCAGTCAGCCCGAGAAGCCGGACGGCGAGCGCAGGATCGGCAAGATGGTGTTTGGGGCTGGCCCCTAACCGCTTCATCAGGCTGCCCGTCGGACTCCACGCGGGGACTGGGTCCAACAGCCACAACGACGCCAAGGCGTCACGGTAGCTGTTGGCAGTGGACCGGGCAGGTTTCTCGCTCTCGCCAGGTGTGGCAGCATCCAGGATCTGGGAGTAGCTGGCGGTCGATGCGGTGGCGGCGGCATAGGCACGCAACCATGCCATCATCGCCTCTGGCCGACGTACCGCCAGTCCCTGCTCCGCAACTTCCCGGTCCACGGCATTGCGGAGGTAGGACTCCAGCTGGAACCGCAACGCACGAGCTCCAAGCCCTCGCAGGCCAGGGAAACCGGAAGCACAGATCTCCTCGACGTAGTCGGCCAAGGCGAAGGTGGTATCCCCGGCAAAGCGCACTTCCCCACCAGACAGGAGTCCGCCGAGACTGACAGTAGGTTCCACCACTCCTCGTTCAGAAAGCGTCATGGGCCGCATCCGCAGCCTTCCGATCCTTCCTGCGCCCGAATGCGCCGTGGCACCGCATTGAGGGGAAGCACTGCCCGCGAATAGGAAACGCCCGCCGCGAGGATCCTCATCAGCCGTATGCCGCACCACGTCCCACACGGCGGGCAGTTTTTGCCACTCATCCAACAGAACGGGTTCAGGGCGGCGCAGGATGATCGACGGATCGGCTGCAACGGGTTCCGCCTCGGCACGACGATCGAGCTGGACCACGGTGCGTACTCTCTGGCGCGCGGTGGTGGTCTTGCCGACCGCCTTGGGGCCATCCAAGGCGAGAGCTGGAATCTCGCCGAACAGCTCATCCAGCTCGCCATCGACGATACGACGGGTGTATTCCATGGTCATGACCCTACCAGTGCCACTACCTGAATCAGCCACTTAGCCGAATTAATATCAGTCAATCAGCAGGCTCTAGATCGGTCACTCAGCAGCAATTCTGCCAATCAGACCGCAGGCAGAACCACCGCAAAAGGCACCGCTGTACTTTTGCCCATACAGGCGTTCGCGCAGATGCGCACCCGCTGAGCAGTCCCCCGAAACCCGCGTTTCGTCGCGGCTCGGTTCATTGACCACACAACGGGGAAAGACAAACTGCGTATCAGGGAATTCATCATGACAACGGGACGACCAACGAAGATCGGCTCACACTTTGCACTGTCCGTCGAAGGACAGGTGCGTGGCCTTGACCATCGACGAACAAGACCACTTCCTGGGCATCGTTCACTGGTCCTTGGAAAACAGACCCGAGCATGGGTACATCGACCCCCTTGGAGTACACCCGTAATCCCAAAGGCAAGGAGTCGGGCGCGCACTCATGGACCATGACCTGGGGATCGAGACGGGCGGAAATGAGTTCCACCCCGCTGCGCTGAGGCTCTACGAGCCATGCACTGAAGCAAATCCCCGTGACCGTGTGCTCCGGCAGGATCTGACGCCGACGGGGGTGGACAATGCCCCGACTCACCATCCGGATACCCAAGAAGCAGTAGCGGAACTACACGTTAAACCGGAACTCCACGGTATGTAGTTGCAAAGTAACTTTCTCGAGAACCTCGCCACCCACGCCGCTCCCGCGTTGGGTGGCAGCCGAACCACAAAGGATCAGTCATCTGCTATCCCATCGACTAATTCTTGCAGGTCGCAGGACCTTCGCGTAACTGTCAGTTCAGCACACTTTGAATAGTTCAGCACACGATGTATTGTTCAGCACATGCTGACTATTGCTTCACGCCTCGACGTCATGAACCGGCTCGGTCGGGCCATGGCGGATCCGACGCGTTCCAGAATCCTGATGACACTACTCGACGGCCCGAGCTACCCGGCCGTACTTTCGCGCGACCTGGGCCTGACCCGCTCAAACGTCTCGAACCACCTGACCTGCCTGCGTGACTGCGGCATCGTCGTTGCCGAGCCGGAGGGCCGCAAGACACGCTACGAAATCGCCGATCCGCACCTCGCGGCAGCGCTCAACGCGCTGGTGAACGCGACGTTGGCTGTCGACGAAAACGCCCCGTGCATCGACCCTGAGTGCTCGGTGCCCGGCTGCGGCGAGAAGGGAGAGGACGCATGAGCTCGGCGTGTGGATGCGAACACGAACCCGCCACGGAGATCGAAGAACTCGATCGGCCATGGTGGAAGGACCCCGAGTTGCTACTGCCGATCTTCTCCGGCGTAGCCCTCTGCGTAGGCCTGGCGCTGGGCTGGTCCGGGCTAGCGACACCCGCGACAGTACTGTTCTGGGTCGGCCTGCTGCTAGGGGCGTATACGTTCGCGCCCGACGCGATCCGAAACCTTGTCACGAAGCGCAAGCTCGGCATTGGTTTGCTGATGACCATCAGCGCGGTCGGCGCGGTAATCCTCGGTTACGTCGGAGAGGCCGCGGCGCTAGCGTTCCTGTACTCGATCGCCGAGGCGCTGGAAGACAAGGCGATGGACCGGGCGCAGGGCGGACTGCGGGCACTGTTGAAGTTGGTACCGCAGACCGCGACGGTGCTGCGCGACGGCACGTCGGTCGAGGTCGCAGCGAAGGACCTCGCGGCTGGCGAGCTTATGCTCGTGCGCCCCGGAGAGCGGATCGCCACGGACGGCATCATTCGGTCTGGGCGCTCCAGCCTTGACACCTCAGCGATCACCGGAGAATCCATTCCGGAGGAGGTTGCGCCCGGCGACGAGGTGCCCGCGGGAGCGATCAACTCCGCCGGTGTGCTGGAAGTCCAGACGACCGCAGCTGGAACGGACAACTCGCTGACCACACTCGTGGACCTGGTCGAGCAGGCGCAGGCGGAAAAGGGCGACCGCGCCCGGATCGCCGACCGGATTGCCCAACCCCTAGTGCCCGGGGTGATGATCCTGGCGGTGCTAGTCGGCGTGATCGGCTCGCTGCTGGGCGACCCCGAGACGTGGATCACCCGTGCGTTGGTGGTTCTGGTCGCAGCGTCGCCGTGCGCGCTGGCAATCTCCGTGCCGCTGACGGTCGTGGCCGCGATCGGCGCGGCCAGCCAGTTCGGCGTGGTCATCAAGTCTGGCGCGGCGTTCGAGCGGCTCGGCGGCATCCGTCACCTGGCGGTGGACAAGACCGGAACCCTCACCCGCAACCAGCCCGAGGTTACCGGCGTGGTCCCGGCAGACAGGTTTGATCGGGCGCAGGTGCTTACTTTCGCGGCGGCAGTTGAGCAGCAATCGACGCACCCCCTCGCCGCGGCGATCGCGGCAGCGGGGCCCGAAGCGCCCGCCGCCCAGGACATCAGCGAGGAAGCCGGGCACGGCATCAGCGGCACCGTCGAAGGCCGACGGGTGCTGGTGGGCAGCCCCCGGTGGATCGACGCCGGGCCACTGAAGGCAGACGTTGAGCGCATGGAGTCCGAAGGCCAGACCTGCGTCCTAGTCACCGTCGATGACGCTCTCGCCGGAGCGATCGGTGTCCGCGACGAGCTGCGTCCCGAGGTTCCCGAAGCCGTGCAGACCCTGCGCGCCAACGATGTGGAAGTGAGCATGCTCACCGGCGACAACACTCGCACCGCCCGGGCGCTGGCTGAAATCGCCGGAATCGACGACGTGCGCGCCGAGCTGCGCCCTGAGGACAAGGCAAGCATCGTCGCCGAATTTTCCTCCAAGACGCCGACGGCGATGATCGGCGACGGCATCAACGACGCGCCGGCACTGGCGGGCGCGACGGTGGGCATTGCGATGGGAGCAACCGGCTCTGACGCCGCGATCGAGTCCGCTGACGTCGCCTTCACTGGCCACGACATCCGGCTGATCCCGCAGGCGCTGCAGCACGCCCGCCGAGGCAGCAGGATCATCAACCAGAACATCGTGCTGTCTCTGGCCATCATCATCGTGTTGATGCCACTGGCGATCAGCGGTGTGCTGGGCCTGGCCGCCGTCGTGTTGGTTCACGAAGTCGCTGAAGTCATCGTGATCTTGAACGGCCTGCGGGCTGCACGAGCGAAACGCTGAGGCTGTGACCGGCAAGTCTTATAAGAGTTAAACCACGCGCCGAGCGCACACACGTTGGACCAGGCGAGTCATTCGAGTTCACCACCTGGTCCTTCTCGATGCGTGCAGGCACGGGAACTGTGGGTGAACCTAATAGTTCAACGGCCCGATACCGCTTGCAGATTCTACACACGAGGTAGCGGAATGGACCGAGGCCGAACGAAAACCGGAGTTAGAGACAGCGCTCTTCAACCTCCCCCCCCCCCAATAACGCGAAACGTCATTAACGCTCCGCGTTACACATTAAATTTGAATTCAACGGAGTGGCGAAAGAAGGCTACCTCACTCAGTTGTAAGCGAATCGAGAAACCTGAAAAGTGTGCCGCAAGGCGTTTTCTGCTCGGAAAGGCAACCTCCGCAGGCTAGATCGCTCCCCGTCACGAAGAGCTAGCACCGCCGAAGTTGCCCTCAAGCCAGATTCGGACCCATTCTCCCACTCAGTCGCGGAACGAAAACCAACTGAGCACGGTCCCGACTGCAACTAAAACTGTTCCCGCCGAAACTAAATACCATCTTCTAACCGCTGGCGAAGCACGACTTCCTCTTCATCGCTGAGCCCAGCGAGTCTTTCCCCCTGCTGTTCTTCTTCGAATCGCAGCGCATCCGCCAATGTTTCTTTCAACGGGCGAATCTGCAGGCCAGCTTCGTAGGCTGTGGCGCAATCGAGTAGCGCGATGTTGCGAAACTGTTCACCTGGTACCCACAACGGCAACGATTTTGGGCCCATCCACGGGGTTACATCATTAGCGAGAAGCAGTTCATCAGAGCAAGGTCGCTCCGTAGCCTCCGATGCGGTTAACTCACGCGAAATCTTGAACACATCAGACAAGGAAGTAGCAAACCCCGTAGCGTTAAAGGTTCCGAAAGTCCCAACTTCTGCAGACTCAACTATCCAGTCTGCAAGGTCTTTCACATCAATCATAGCGACGGGAAACGCCGGGTCTGGGACGATCACGTTCTCACCCGTGGGATGCGCGAAGCGCCACGGATAGTAACCACTGCGCCCTGTTTCGTCGCCGTAGCCGGCGATCAGACCGGGTCGAACTACCATTACCGACCTATTTGTGCTGCGATAAATCGTTTCGCAAGCAGACTTTGCAGCTGGGTACTGCCCCATGTTCTCCATGTAGTCAATTTCAAGCGGAGTGACTATGGAATCAGACTCGGAAGAAATACTTCCTTGGTCCTCATATACGCTGCTCGAAGACACAAATATACGATGCTTGGCCTGGAGTTTCGCCGCCGCATCCCGCGCATGCTTCGGCTGACTCGTCAGATCCACAATGGTGTCCCAAGTTTTCCCCGCAACCTCATCGTACGCACCGTCACGGTCACGGTCTGAACTCACAAATTCGGCTCCGTTGGGAACCTTCCCGTTACCCCGCGCGAGGCAAGTAACTTGATGCCCTCGGTCGATTGCTGCAGCCGCAATGTGTCCTCCAAGGAAACCGGTACCACCGAGCAATAAAAAGTTCATGTCACTAGTTGTACACGAAACCTTCTCACACGTGACCAGTCCTAATCCCAGCGCATCCAAGCTGGAATAAGATGTCAGAGCAGGATTATCCCACCATCTGCCAGAGCTTCTTATGCGGCTAACCTACACATTGAACTTAAATTCAACGGAGTGTCGTCGATAAATAACTATTCGATGCGCAAAGTACAACGAAATACCGCTAGAAACAGACAACATATGGGGGTGCACAGAAACACATATAGGTTCTGCGGAAAACCTATAGGGTGCGTCGCTAAAAACCGCTGTGCGCGAAAAACATAAAGGGTTTACGGACCCGGTCCCAGACCCCTCAATACTCTGAGCCGGAAGAATGGAAAGTGGAAGGTTGATGTATCCCCACTATTTATTTTTTCCGTTTTTCGGAGTACATCGGGAGCTACAACTGCGGACCAGCTCTGTGTGAACTAGATGAGAAGGCGCAGCAGCGAATCATCGACGCTGGACAGTTGGTGCTGCGGGCACGCGAGCGGCACCCCCAGCGGTCACTCGCGGAGCACTACAACCCGTTATCGATGGACCCAATTCTGCTCAAGGCTCACAACAACTTGGACCGGGAAGTCGATAAGGCTTTCGATGTGGCACGCAAACTCACCAACGAGCGCCAGCGCCAGGAGCTACTGTTCGCCAGCTACGGGGAGTTGGCGAGGGGCTATGTCTCCTCGCTTTCATCAAAATCGAAACCACCAGCAGGGTCGTTCCCCGTGCGGGTGATTTTGATCGGTCCCGCTGCTGGGTGTAGAACCCTGTCGCTGGCAACGCCGGGAACTATGACTGTGCCCGACGAGAACACGTCACTGCCATAACGCGGCTCACGGTAGACGAACATGGGTCGTTCACTACTACTGGTGGATTTCGGTTTTGGTGGTGGGGGGATTACCGCCGCCGGCCTCGATTTTTCCGTTGAGGAGGGCGTTGACTACTTCCCGATTGTGAAATGGGCCGATGGCGCGGTGAAGAGGAACCAGTCACCTGGAAGAGATCGATCCAGTCGCTGGTGTGCAATCTGGGAGGTAGGGTTGCGGGGTCGATTCCTCGCGAGCGCAACCATGATTGTGTCTCTGAACGTGATGAAAACAACCCTGCCCTTCGGAGAATTTCCCCTATCCCGCGTCCCCGGGCGGTGAAAACGGTGTGCACCATCGCCTGAAAGGCTTTGCGTTGCTCTATCGGGATCTTCGGGTCACCCACCCGGCGGATCACTAAGATCCCCCCGTCAACGTTTGGCTGTGGCCGGAAAGCAGACCTTGGTACTCGGGAACCAAGGTGAAACGTGAACCATGGGGACCACTGAGCTGTCATCATCGTGCTTGCACCTACCCCGGCCCGGCGGCGAGCGACTTCCCACTGCATGAGGAGTACAGCGGCAGTCCATGCCGGCGCATGCAACAACTTTCGAAGAATGGCAGTGGTGAGGTGAAAGGGAATGTTTCCCACAATGACGCAGGGAGTGGCGGGTAACGGGAAGTTGAGGAAATCATCATGGACCACTTCGACCGACGCCGAGGCGGTCTTTTTTGTGAGTTTGGCAGCTAGTTTTGCGTCTACCTCAACTGCCGTTATTGCCCTCCCCAAGTGGGATATCGGGTGAGTGAGGGCACCGCTTCCTGGCCCGATCTCAATGATGGGGCCGGAGGTTTGTTTTACAAGATCGACGATGGAGTTGATGATCTTGTGGTCTGTGAGAAAATTTTGGCCATGTTCGTGACGGCCGTATCCGTATGTAGACATCAGGTGTGCTCCGTGGAGTTGAAACGGAGCCGGGCATGGCAAATGGCCGCCCGGCTAAAGGACCGGAGCGGTTTCTAACCTGCGGGAGGGAGAAAACCGCCTTAGCGGCTGGTGAGCGGCCGCATGAAAACGGAACCTGAAATCAACATGGGCCTATCGTATCCAATTAATTTCGCAGGGTCCAATACGGTGAGAAAGAAGACAACCGCACCGCAACAGTGCAAGACCTCTGGTTGCGTCCCTTAGTGTGGTGTAACGCTTGCTGATGGTGGGCCCTGGAAAATG
>OJYV01000025.1_pt1 | contig 83976 bp, 73 predicted proteins | sample 1601041 | NCBI WGS metagenome assembly OJYV01 (sample SAMN04436969, study PRJEB24849) | human gut metagenome | biome: human gut; feature: NICU; material: stool | host: Homo sapiens | place: USA: Saint Louis, MO | collected 2010-04-01 | reverse complement strand
GAGGGCCTCGACCCCTGCCTACAACCTCACCACCCACCGTTCACTGGGATGAGCCGGTATATCCCCGTGCAGTCGAGGAACTGAGTCATCGCTACTTCGCACGTCATGAGACTGCCATCACTGATGCCCGCTGCTCGCCAGATTGAGCCGTGAGCGCCACGCTCAAACCTGAAGGCACAGGTCTCCCGTTCATGATATAATATGGGCTGTGTTCAATCTGCCGCGCCCGGTGAGGTGCTGTTTGGTGGTTCTGCTTGCTCCTGTCGTCATGGGTGCCGCGAAATTCAACTATGGCATGGAGATTGGAGACGAGGATCACGTCCGCTCCACGTTCGTCTACGGTATCTCTAGAGTAGACGTAGAGAAGGCAGGGAAGAAGCCCTCAGATTTCTCCGATTGCGACAAGATGCTCGATGTGTCTGCCTCAGACAAGCAACGCGGCGCAAAAATTGAGTTCGTCGAGGACGAGGAATACATTGGCTGCAAATACACGGTGACCACCACTGCAGATGACGCGCGGGGCGTTGGATTGGGATTGACTTTTGATGCGGACAAGGTGTCACTGTCCATTGGTAAGAAATTTTTCGACGGTGTTGAGCTTGATAAAAGCACGATAGGTGACTTTAAAGTCTCGGTAACGTTCCCTGGTAAGGTGATTAGCCACTCGGGTTCAAGCAGTGTTGACGGCAATACTGTCACGTGGACTGATTTCAAGGACTCTACATCGGGGTTGAAGGCAGTGAGCGAGCGACCTGCCGGTGCGGCGGCGGGTTCGTCTTTTTGGAGGGGCTACGGGAGACATGGCATCAGAGGGGGCCTCATTGGCCTCATCGTGGGTATTGCCTCCTACTTTGGTAACAAGAGACGTGCGAAGAGGATGCGAGCGAAGTCTGGCGGAGCTCCCGCGACCACTCAGTACCCGGGATATGGGCAACCGCAGCCCCAAGAATGGCAGACTCCGGGCCAGGACGGTCACCAGTATGGGGAATCGATGAGCTCCGGGGGTAACCAACCTTATATGCAGGATGGTCGTTACATCGGAGACCCGTGGAGTGCAAATTCGACGAACACTTCAGGGTTTAACGAGAAACCCAATCCAAGATAGATGCGCACCGGGGCGTTGCTCGCCCCAGCGTGGTCTGTGGTAATTCCCTGTGGTGAATCGTTGAGTCGTGTCAGCTTCTATGCCGCAGGTGAGTAGGGTTCGGGTTCGTCCACCAGTGATAGCGGATCTAGCAGGGTATTCTCTGCGTAGTTGACGTGCCCTGTTGCGATTTTTTGGTGGATCTTGCTTTTCTCTGGCTTGCGAAGTTTCCTTTCGCTGTTTGATGTTTGGCTTACTGTTAGCGTAGCCATGTTTTGGGGACGATGTGGTGCCACCACTTGGGTACGACGGGTTCGTGGCTGAAGGCCCACGACCAATCATTAAGGATAGTGCGATTCGTGCGGTCGAATATGTCAGCATAGTTTGATCCAGTTATCCTGCTTGTGTCATCCGTATCATTTATGCAGGTGTAGGATATGGTCTCAGTGCTGTAGATGCGCACAAACTTTACTGACTGTATTGCGTAAATCGGTTTTTGGATATTTAAGAGGAATGGCTCGACCATCTGAATTTTCAGGTGTGTATCCGGAACGTAGTCGTATTTGGATGGCTTAAATGACAGATCTCCTGGCTTGCCGATGCATTTAGAATCGACGTAAATTAGGGACCATTTGCCCATAACGAGCGGTCCGATTTCTGAAAGGCTAATGATTCTGTACGGTGCTTCTATTTCTTCGTTTCCCATTGATTTTTCACCTGTTCGTCGATGATGAGTATCTGATTTCCGCCTCCGGGTAATTGGCCTAAAGTGTCTGAGTCTTCGATGGCTTTGACGGGTTGCACTCCGGCTGCACCTTCGTAGAATGGCGCGAATTGTGGTATCTCGTATTCGGAGATGTGGTTAGCCTTGTTTCCCCATTGCGGGGCCAGTGCTAGGTCGAGTTGGGTTTGGAGGGGTCCCGCTGGTCGTGTCCGGGATACGTAGCCGCCGACCTCGTAGTTTGGATTACTCCAGCTACGGTAGGTTGTGATGGGTTTTATGGCGATCTTGCTTTTGAATGTGGCTCCACGGAATGATGTTGCCTCGTTCAGGTTTAACTGGCCATTTCTGTGGTATCGTGCGAGGAAGGTTGTTGGCTCTTTCCTAACTCCAAGGGTTGTGTTATGGGGTCCGAAGTGTCCGGTGGGTATTGAGTCTGGGAGTGTGTCGTATGTTTTTCCTCCTATCGTGGCGGTGATGCCTCCGAAGGCGGCGCCGCTGAGTGTTTCTCCGCCTACTTGCTCTAGGTAGGTTTCGGCGTTGTGGGGCCCGGGTGATGTTACCCAGTGGTAGTTGCCCATCACGTAGCCTTGGGTCGTGCCGGCTTCTATCCCGCGGGTGAGGAGAGTTCGAGTTCCGAGACCTGCGATTTCGCTGAGTCCCGAGCCTCCCGTAGGTGCCAACGCTCCGGACAAGGCAACCTCCCCATAGTCGACGTGGCCGCGTACGACTTGCTGGAAAACCATGTCGCCTCCGGCGCCGATCAGCATCGCCCCGGGCACCTCAGCCCCAAAACACATCAGGACTCCTCCGAGGGCAGCCAGACTAACACCCCCGAGAGTCTCCCACGAGAACACGTTGCGGATGTGGCGGTCCCACAGGTTTCGGGTGTCAATAGTGCCAGCGAATTGGCGCATCTGGGCATCAGTGACGGGTCTGAGGCCTAATGGATCGGCTAGCGCAAGGGGATTGGTGGCGGCGTAACCGTAGCTGGCGGCCTCCCACAAGGATCCTGGTGGCGCCGCAAGCGGGTCAATGGTCAGGAAACTCGCCGTGGTGGAGTCATAAACGCGCGCTCCCATCCATGCCAAACCAGCTACACCAAGATGACCTCCCGTCATACTGATGTCCGCCGTCAGGTGTTCTTGGATCAACGTATACGGGTCGAGGGGATCGGTGGCTGGGCGACGCCACGGCTCATCCTGATCGCTGTCTGCGCTCACTGGTGTCAGAACACTGCCGTCAGGAAGTGGCAGTGCTGGTATGCCGCCAACCTGGACTAGCTGAGGTTCACCGGTCGCAAGATCCCACGCAATCGGGGTTCGTCCGGCAGGACCGGACACGTCGGTCAGGCATCCGAAAGCGTCGACATGTGTGGCAAATTCCTGTGAGCGACCTGCTCGGAAAGTCATCACTCCCGCCAGCCAGCCCCGTGAATCCCACCTGAACTCCTCGCGCATCCCAGCCGAGGATGCAGCCTCGATTCGTCGGCCGCATGGGTCGTATCGGTAGTGCGTCTCTACTGTGCTGTCACCAGGCCCCAATTGCGTCACCGTGCTGACGAGTTCGCCGGCGAGGTCGTAGTTGTAGTGACAGGTTTGACTGGTGCCGGCGTCCTGACACGTCGTGGTGACGAGCCGTCCCGCCGTGTCATAAACCCATCGGCGGCTCGATCCATCAAGGCCGTCGGCGGACGTGAGCGAGCCGGAATCGTCATACCCGTACCGGAAATCCCCGTATGGTGCGCTCACCCGGAGTACTCGGCCCATCTCGTCGCGACTGATGGTCGTGGACCCGCGGGAGGAGGTGTGGCTAGTGACGAAACCACCAGTATACCCCCACTGCTGTTGATCCAGAGGAGTGCCTAGCTTCGCGAGACGACCGACCGCGTCCCATTCCAAGCTCACCTCACCCAATCGAGAGTGGCGAATCGACCCCAATACACCGGTGTTGGTGTATGCGTAATCGATAGAATCACCAGTCAACGTGAGATGACGTACCCGACGCCCCTCGGCGTCGTACCACCACTGTTCGGACGAGGTGAGTGGCCCCTCGTCCACAATCGATTCGTCTCCCGGCACGGGGACGACGCTGTGGGTCAACAGCAGCCCACGAGGGTCGTACCCCAACAGGTGGCGCGACGGGAAAGCAGGATCGGTGTAGTCATCAATAGTGACCGTGCGGGTGGTCGGCGTGATGAGGATACGACTGACCAGCTGGTCATCAATGTATTCCTCGACGCCCTTAGGGCCGAGACGACGGCTGACAACCGTGCCATCCGGGCGGGTGATGGCGGCCAGGGCTCCGGACTTGTCCCAGGTATATTCGGTAATTCGCCCCAGTGGGTCGGTGGCGGCGATTATCTGCCCACACTCGTCATACCGATACGTGGTGAGGCCACCACCCGGATCGGTGCGGGTGACGAGTCGGCCACACCGGTCGTAGCCGTACTGCGAGACGCCACCAGCCGAGTTAGTCGCTGCCACCAGTTGGCCAGCAAGGTCGTAACTGAAATGACGCTGTCCATACACTAGATCGCAACTGAACACGAGTCTGCCGCATGGGTCATATCGGTACTGGCTCACTCCAGCGCCAGGAACATGACTGAGCACAACACGTCCCATGGCGTCATACTCGTAGCGCGCGGTCTCGCCAGTTGGATCAGTTACTGTCGCCACCTGGAAATCTGAGGTGTAGGAATAGCGCGTCACGCGGCCTGCGGGATCGGTGACATCAACCATCCTCCCACACGCGTCATAGCTGTAACTCGTGCGCAGCCCGGTGGGGCTGACGAGGGCCACAATGCGGCCCGCTAGATCGCGCTCCACATGGGTCACCGCGCCAGACTCGTCCTGAAACTCAACCGGTCGGCCACACAAATCACGAGCGACGATCTGCTGGGCGCCAGTGACATCGGTGACGGCAGTAGTAAGACCGTAGGGATCGGCATCGACGCGGTGGAGTTGGTGCCCGTGACTATCCGAGGCGGTGCTGGCAGTGAGACCGTCAATAAAGACCCTGGCGAAACCGGCTGGATCAGTGACGCCGGAAAGATTGCCATCAACGTCATAGGCATACGTCCACCTGGCCTCGTCCGGTGCCACCACCTGCGTCAACCGCGATAGCGCGTCATGGATGAAGCTCCAAGCGCTGCCGTCGGGGAGCTGCATGCCCGCCAGGTTCCCCAAGTGGTCGTAGGAGTGTTCAATGACGCGCCCGAGAGGATCAATGACCCTGGAGATCTGACCGTCTGGGTGATACTCCCACTTTGTGACCCCACTATCGGGGGCAACCAACTCGATCAGATGACCGGCCACATCATAACGATGCTCCCATGTCGCGCCATCCGGTGTGACCACGGCAGCCAGGCGGCCAGCATCGTCGTAGCTGAACCGCGTCGTGGCACCACCCGGCGAGATCGTTTCGACGATACGTCCCGCGTCGTCGCGGATGAGATGACAAGCTTTCCCATCGGCATTCTCTAGAGACACTAGATCCCCATGATGGTCATAGGAAAACCTCAGGCTTACACCGACAGGATTCATGGCATGCAGGAGCAACCCGTTGTTCCACTCCAAGCAGGTGACGCCACCGCACGGATCCGTGACACGCACCGGATCACGGTCAGCAGCCTCGTAGTCGAGCGTAGTCCGGGCGCCATTTGCCAAGGTTGTGCTCACAAGCCGGTCCGCATCGTCCCAAGAACAGTCGACCGTGCCTCCAGTGGGAAGGTCCGTGTGCGTCAGTCTCCCTCGCTGGTCATAACGGTGTGAGGTAACGTTTCCAGCTCGATCGACGCAACGCACCATGTTGCCGAAAGAATCGTAGGCCATCGAAACGTGGCCACCATGGGCGTCGACCACACCCGTGGTGCGACCGTGAGCATCACATATCCAGGTATTGGCATTGGTGCCATCCGCATCGCTGGCGGCGGTGACGCCCCCAGGCAGATACCTGAAACGGATAGTACGACCGTTAGCGGCTTGTTGGGACGTGATCCGGCCCCGGTCGTCGTAGCTGTTGATGCACTCCGCGTTGCCACATGCATCCACCACGGTCGTGATGAGCGTGTCATCCCACTCGTAACGCCGTGAACCGTCGGGCCTGACCACCTGTACGAGTCGCTCTTGGTCGTCGTAGGAGTACCGGCAGCGACGGCCATCACTGGAAACAGCCGACATCACTTTGGTGCCGTCATACGACACCGAGATCCTGTAGCCCCACGACGTTTCCATCGCGGTCACGCGATCGCCTTCCCGCACGGTATGCACGACGTCTCTTTGCGAAGATCCGCTGCACACCCATGCGCCACCTTCAGTGAAAACCCATCGACCTCCCCGGTTGTCCGAGATCACCCACACCCATTGTGATGTGGCCGGATCGCGAAGGAACTCCGGAAGTTGGGAAGCAGAGACCCGACTGAGCCACAGATTCTCACCCTGAGCTCGCCACTGTTCGACAGGCTTTTCGTCTTCCTCTGCCGGATTGGGTAGCTGATTGGTCGTCGGTAGGACTGCTGTCGGTGCAGCCTCCACCGCGAAGACGATATGCCTGCCATCCTCACGCACCCACTCGATGCACCCCGGCTTGACGAGCAGGCACTGGTCAAGGATGCTGGCCCACCCCGGGCCGAAAACCCCACCCTGTCCCCGAACAGCCTGGATAGAGTTGTACATCCTGCTGAGGGCGAGGGGGGATGACGCTGCCGCGAAGGCCAGATCGGTCTCGGGCTCGATGAAATTCCCGGTTGCCGAGTTAATGGGATCCTCAAGGTACCCAGTGCGCGGATCAATACCCGACAGCCCCGGGGATGTGATGTCGAGATCGGTACGCCACAAAGGGGTTCCAGCAGCTCTCAAGGCGGCTCGCAGGGCAGAGTTAGGCAAAGTAATAACACCAGAGCCAGCAGCTTGAAACGCCTTGGCTACCGCGTGCAACCACTCGACGTCTCCGTCATTGAGGCCCCGCCACCGATCCAGCTGCACGAACAGATCCCCGACCTCCACGGTGCCGTACTTGCACTGGGAGGTGAAGTCGTCGAACCAGCCCGCCAGGACTAATCCCGAGGGTACCTGTGCTGCGGCTTCCCCCAACACCTGTGCGGCACTGGTGAGATCCTTGGGGTCCGCCGCAGATACTCCACCCGATGAGCCTCGGATCGACCGATCTTGCTGACGCTGGCGTGTCAAAGGCAGGCGGAGCAACTGGGGCGGCGGAGGCTCGGCGGGCGTGAGATTGGGCGGGACATCCACACCTGTGAAGAAATCCCGCACATGATCGCCAAAATCGTCATGCTGCGCCGCGAAGTCGCGGACCTTTTGTCGTCGCTCGTTCTCGAGTCGAGCCTGCTCGGTAAGATAGTCCACTATGTCAGCGGCGGCAGTCAATGCCTCCGACAACGCCTCGGCATCCGCCGAGCACACCTGCATGTTCTGCGCGAAGACAGTCGCGAAGAAACCTCGGAATTCTCTTGCAGCAATGGATTCGACACGAGGTGTACGCGCGTGGAAGATATTTATCCGCTGTGAAGTCCACCGTAGCTGGGACGAGAACCCCTCGGCGGTTGAGAAGTTGAATTCCACCGGATTCTGATAGTCGCCGAAAATACTGAAATCGACCACGTCATGATCCTTGCTGATCCGAAAAGTCCTTTAGCTGATGGCGAAAGATTACCACCAGCCAAGACGAGCAGGCCGTGCGCACGCCCATCGCACCAACCCGAAACAAAACGAGCCCGCCCCTGGCGAACCGAGGGGCGGGCTAACCGCGGAGGATACGAGATTCGAACTCGTGAGGGCGTGAACCCAACCCGCTTTCCAAGCGAGCGCCATAGGCCTCTAGGCGAATCCTCCGCCGAGTAAGATACATGGGTTCGGCGCGCGGCGCCAATTTGCCTGCGGGTTGTGCTCCGGGACCGACGATGGACTCTTAGTAATGGGAGTCCCGACCACGGAGCCGATCAATCTCGCGACGGTCCTTCTTGGTCGGTCGTCCAGCCCCACGGTCGCGGCGAGCAAGGGGAGCCGACAGATAGGCGGGTCGGGGAGCCGACAGGTCCTCGTAGGCCTCGACTGCGAGCTTGGCGCTGACCCGCTTGGCGATGGGATTGATGACCTTGAGAACCCGGTCCCAACCGGGGGTGTGGATGGTGACGGTATCGCCGGGTTTCACGTCGTGGGAGGGCTTGACAGGATCCCCATTGAGGCGAATGTGGCCACCCTTGACGGCCCCAGTGGCCAATGATCGGGACTTGTAGGCGCGCACCGACCACAGCCACACATCGATCCTCGTCATCATGCCTCCCTGTGTCGTGGAAAACGTGTCAGCAATGCTAGGGCGAGCCACGTGTCGTTGCAGGCAATGGCGATTCGTGCAGCAATGCCATGGCTTGTTCCCCAGATGAGGCGTCGGGTAGAGTGAAACTCGGTTCCCCGCGCGGCGGCACCTGACTGAACTCCCCCAGGACCGAGAGGTAGCAAGGGTAGGTTGGCTCTACCGGGTGCGCGGGGAGCCCTTTTCATGTCCGCGGCAGCCGCGCCCCCGTCAGGCATTCGTCAATGTCCGGAAGGAGGGTCGTCATGAACGATCAGCAACGCATCATCACAACCGACCGAGCCGGCTCCATTTGGGCAGGCATCACCTGGTGCTCGCTACTGCTGTTCATCGTTGCGGGCATCGTGGGGATGATGGCCCAGACGATGCTGCCAGCCAATCTCGGTTACCCCCAACTCCACGACAGTGGGGTGCCAATGTGGCTCACATGGACAGTCGTCGGCATAGACGTCGTAGCTTTCTTCATCCCCCCGCTGGTGACAACGTCATGCGCTCGTAAAGCCAAGCGCCTCGGCCACCCGGTGCGTTCTGCGGTCCAGATCGCATGGACCACCTTTGCGGTTGTGGCAGTGGTGAGTTTCGTGCTGGTCTTCTTTGGTTGAGTCGCTGTCTGAGGCTGTTTCGCGCCCTCCCCGCAGGACCGATGAGGCTGTGTCGTGGTCGTCAACTAGGGTTTCCCCTGTGGATGAGACGGTGCCTGAGCCGGGCATGGAGGATGAGGCCGTCGAGCCTGAGGCCTTCGAACAAGACGGTCCCGATCTTTTCGGCGACGAGGAGTCGCCGCGTCCCGTCATGCCCCCTGACGAAGCCACCCCTGACGACGACCTTCCCCCGGATTCGCGTGATCCGGGTCTGCTGGACGGTCCTGAGACTCCCGACGAGCCCGACGGTCTGGAGACCGACGAGGACGAGGGTGACGTCGACGATGCCGACACCATCGAACGGATTCAGGAGTTGACCGTGGAGGACCCCGACATCGACATCCCCGACAGCCGTCCTGACGACGATCCGCTCGAACCTCCGTTGGCCCTCTATCGGCGTTACCGCCCGGAGACCTTCGACGAGGTCATCGGTGAGGACCATGTCATCGAGCCGCTCAAGCGGGCCATCCTCAACAACCGCGTCAACCACGCCTACCTCTTCTCCGGGCCGCGCGGCTGCGGCAAGACGACGACCGCCCGCATTCTGGCCCGAGCGCTCAACTGCGAGCAGGGCCCCACGCCAACCCCGTGCGGGAAGTGCCAGTCGTGCCGCGACCTGGCCTGTGGCGGCCCCGGATCGATCGACGTCATCGAGATTGACGCGGCCTCCCACGGTGGCGTCGACGACGCCCGTGATCTGCGTGAGCGGGCCTTCTTCGCCCCGGTGCACTCGCGGTACAAGATTTACATCATCGACGAGGCCCACATGGTCACCCCGCAGGGCTTCAACGCCCTGCTGAAACTCGTCGAGGAGCCCCCGCCGCACGTCAAGTTCATCTTCGCGACGACCGAGCCGGAGAAGGTCATCGGGACGATCCGTTCCCGGACCCACCACTATCCCTTCCGCCTGGTGCCGCCGAAGGTTCTCGTCGATTACTTGGCTGAGCTGTGCGTCAAGGAGGGGATCGACGTCGACCACGCCGTCCTGCCCCTCGTGGTGCGCGCTGGTGGCGGATCGGTGCGAGACAGCCTGTCGGTGCTGGATCAGTTACTCGGCGGCGCCGCCGATGGCCACGTCAGCTACGAGCAGGCGGCAGCCCTGCTCGGTTACACCCCCGAAGCCCTCCTCGACGAGATCGTTGACGCCTTCGCAGCCGGGGACGCCCACGAGGTCTTCGCCACCATTGACAAGATCATCGAGGTGGGGCAGGACCCGCGCCGCTTTGCCGAGGACCTGCTGCGCCGGATGCGTGATCTCGTCATCATCTCGGCCGTCCCAGACGCGTGCCGGACCGGCCTCATCGACGTCTCTCCTGAGCAGGCCACCCGGTTGACTCACCAGGTAGCCGGCTTCGGCGCCGGCGAGCTCACCCGTGCCGCGGAGGTTCTGGCCACCGGGCTGACGAACATGCGCGGCACCACTGCTCCCAGGCTTCACCTGGAGCTGATGTGCTCGCGGATCCTGCTCCCTGCGGCTGACACCGGCGGCCGCGGCATCCATGCCCGTCTGGAGCGCTTGGAGCGTAGGATCGGCGTCTCGGGTCCTGTGGACGAGGCCGACCGCGTCGAGAGCCCTACCGCCAGCCAGCCTGTCTCCCGCCCTGCCGAACGTCCTCAGCAGTTCGGACCTCCCCAGCAGTCGGTCGCGCCTCGTGGCGGTTCCCAGCCGGCACAGCGTTCGTCCGGGCGCCCGCGCCCCAGCCGTAGGGATTACCAACCCGGCAACGAACCGGGCGGTCAGCCATACCCCGCCCAGAATGGCCCAGGTCATGCTCAGGGACCGCAGGGGACGGCTGATGGCGGCCCGGCGACCGAACAGCGCCAACAGCCCAGGCCTCAGGAACAGCAGACCTCTGACCAGACCCGCCGTGATCGTCCCTCCCCGGCTGCGCCGCAGCAGCCCACTGGGGGTCAGAATGATCGTGCCGAGGGTGCCATCGACATCACGACCTTGCGTCGCGAGTGGCCGCAGGTTCTCGAGGCCGTGAAGGACGGCGGACGTGTCGCGTGGATGGTCCTCAGCAGCTACGCCCAGGTACTGGAGGTCCACGGGAACCAAGCCACCCTGGGGTTCTCCAACCCTGGAGCGCGGGAACGGTTCGCCAACGGCAACTACCCCAAGATCCTCCACGACGCCGTCATCAAGGTGCTGGGAGCGGACCTGACCTTCACCGCAGTGATCGGGGAACCTCCGGCGGCGGTACGTCCTCAGGTCCATGAGGAACCGGGTGCCCAGGAACCCCCGACGGAGGATTCCTGGGCTCCGGAACCTCCCGGTCATGGGGCCACCCGTGAGAGTCCGACACATCAGGGCCCGGGACGGGGTGACGGTCAGCCGGACCCTACTCGTCCCGGTCGGGCGTCCCAGGACCGACCGGGTGACCGTCAGTCGAGTTTCGTTGATGCCTCGGAGGAGTCCTCGAACTCGCCGATCGACAGTTCCCATCCCACCGACTCGGGTGACGACAACTCGGCCCCGGGTTCCACCGCCGAGGATCAGTCCGGAGACGTCCGCGATGAGATCGTCGAGTCCGGCCCGGTGGCTGGCGCTCCCAACCCCGACAGTGGTGAGGCTGCTGGCCCCGAGCCTGACCTCGTGCCCGCCGAGGATTACGTCGAGGCAGCGCAGGGCGGTGAGTCCCATGACGCAGGCCGGGGGCAGAACACCTCCTCGGTATCCTCACAGGCCGCTGCAGCGCAGGCGTCCCACAGTCTCACCCACCGCTGGAGTGAGCGTGCCAAGGGAAGTGTGCGCCCCCTCGAGACAGCTCATCATCGTCCAGCTCAGATCGAGGAGCCTCCTGAGGAGGATGGCGTGTGGGACGACACCGTCCTGGAGGAGTCCAACGAGAGCCCGGTGGACCTCATCATGCGTGAGCTGGGCGGGATCGTCATCGACACCTCGGACGACCGTGACTCAGCTGCCAGGTGATTGCGCTCACGGCACGTACTGACTCGCGAACTCGTCGTCATCAGCGGCTACTGTGGTTGACGACACCAGGCCGCCCCACCGACGAGGATCAGGGGCCACACACATGGGAGACATCATGACCACTGGAGGATTCGACCTCAGCGGAATCGACATGGGCGCCTTGCTCGCCCAGGCTCAGTCCGTCCAGGGCCAGCTCGAGGCGGCCCAGAACCAGCTCGCGGAGAGCAGCTTCGAGGGTACTGCCGGCGGCGGACTTGTCCGTGCCACCGTCACCGGAACTGGCGATCTCGATGCCCTGACGATCACTCCCGAGGCCCTCGAGGGCACCGATGCCGAGATCCTCGCCGATCTCGTCGTGGCTGCCGTCAAGGACGCCACCGAGCAGGCCCACACCATGCAGCAGTCCCTCATGCCACAGATGCCGGGCCTCGGGCTCTGATCCACCCCCACACGTCAGACAGGAGAATTGATGTACGACGGTCCGCTGCAGGAACTCATTGACGCCCTTTCCCGGCTACCCGGGATCGGGCCGAAGGGTGCACAGCGGATCGCCTTCCACATCCTCGACGCCCCGGCAGAGGAGGTCAACGAACTGGCCGACGCCCTGCGCGAGGTCAAGGAGAAGGCTAAGTTCTGCAAGATCTGCTTCAACGTCTCCTCCGACGAGGTGTGCCAGTACTGCCGCGACCCGCGTCGGGACCGGTCAATGATCTGCGTCGTCGAGGAGTCCAAGGACGTCATCGCCGTGGAGCGCACCCGTCAGTTTCGTGGCCTCTACCACGTCCTGGGTGGGGCCATCTCCCCGCTGGATGGCAAGGGTCCTGCTGACCTTCACATCCGTGAGCTGTGCCAGCGCCTGGCCGACGAGACGGTGACCGAGGTCATCCTGGCCATGAACCCGAACCTCGAGGGGGAGGCGACGGCGACCTACCTGTCTCGTCTCATCAGCCCCATGGGTGTGACGGTGTCGCGTCTGGCTTCCGGCCTGCCCGTCGGCGGCGATCTGGAGTACGCTGATGAGGTGACCTTGGGGCGTGCCTTCGAAGGACGTCTCCATGTTGGCGCCTGATCCGCGATGTGTCTCACCAAGTGGTCAGGAGCGGCGATTCCTTGACTAATGGATACCGCGTATGCGACTCTTGACCAAGATTGCATCACGTCACCCGGAGGTCACATGTCCATCAGGTTCGCCATCCTCGCTTTACTGGCTGAGAAGCCCCGTCACGGCTATGAGATCAAAAATGAGTTTGATCGCCGTACAAATCACACCTGGCCCCTCAATATTGGACAGGTTTACACAACCTTGGACCGCCTCGAGCGTGATCGGCTGTGCTTCCGGGGCGACGAGACCCCCGATGGCCGGGTCATTGCCACCATCACCCCGGAGGGTCGCGAAGAGGTGCGCAAGTGGTTCGCCACCCCGATCACCCCGGCAAATCCGCCGCGTAACGAGCTGGCCATCAAGATTGCCCTTGCGGCCACCTCGAAGGAGGTCGACGTCGCTGCCCTCATCCAGGATCAGCGCCGCGCCACCATGCACCAGTTGCAGGAATACCGCCAGGCCCGCCGCGGTGTCGCCGAGGAAGACCTCGCCGGCCAGCTCCTCGTTGACGGAATGATCTTCGTCGCCGAGGCCGAGATCCGCTGGCTTGACCACTGTGAATCCAAGGCCATCCAGACCTCCCGCTGCCGCCATGACGAGCCCGTCGAGGCCGTGACCGAAGAGCCCAAGGTCACCCAGGAGGCCTGAACCGCATGACGTCGACCCCGCCGCGCGACGCTGACGAGATCACCCTTCCGGCGCCTCGCACCGTCTTGTCCCTGGACCACGTGAGTCGTTCCTTCGGTGATGGCGAGCAACGGGTCGACGCCATCATCGACGTCAGTCTGGGCATCAATCCCGGTACCTTCGCAGCCGTCATGGGGCCATCAGGCTCGGGCAAGTCCACCCTGCTCGGCCTCGCCGGCGGACTGGATCAGCCCACCTCCGGCACGGTTTCCGTATGTGGAGAGCCGCTGGGGGGCATGTCCCGTGACGACCTGGCACGGGTGCGACGCCGTCAGCTCGGCTTCGTCTTCCAGGATTACAACCTCGTCCCCACCCTCACCGCGGTCGAGAATGTCTCCCTGCCCCTTGAACTCGACGGGGCATCGGCCAAGCGTGCCCGCAATGCGGCTGAGATCGCCCTGGAACGTGTCGGTCTGCCCGACCTTGCTGATCGTCACATCGAGGAGATGTCGGGTGGACAGCGCCAGCGGGTCGCCATCGCGCGCGGCATTGTCGGGGACCGCCGGGTACTCCTCGCCGACGAGCCCACCGGTGCCCTTGATTCTGCGACGGGTGACGACATCATGGCCCTCATCCGGGCGCTTGCCGACGAGGGGGTTGCCGTCGTCCTGGTGACCCACGAGGCACGCCACGCAGCCTGGGCAGACCGCGTGGTCTTCCTGCGTGACGGCCAACTCGTCGATGAGTCCCAGGTCGTCAACGACCCCATGGAACTCCTCAGCCACAACCCGAAGCGCGAGGAGTGGTGATGGGAACCGAGAACACCCCCGACAGCGGCGCCACCGTCCGACTCTCCGGAGAGGTCGTCGCACGTGGACGATCCCACCGCCGTCTCATCACCCGGTTGGCCGTCCGGGACATCCGCAAGCACAAGGCGCGTTCCCTGCTCATCGTGCTGCTGATAGCCCTGCCCGTGGCCATCATGTCCGGGCTGGGCACGATCTTCGAGGCCGATGGAACCACCACGGAGGGCCAGGCCGTCTCGAAGTATGGCGACGCCGACATGCTCATCATGCCGATTGAGGACTGGGATGGTCATTGCTCCCAGTACGGTCCGGATTCCGCTCACTGTGGCGTCCAGGGATCGCCGACTCCCGAGTTGCACGCTCGTCAACGGCAGGCGATGGAGAACCTTCACGTCGCGGGCCACGAGCTGTATCCGTTGCGGACCCAGACTGTCGACGTGGCATGGCGATCTGCCACCTTCGAGGTCATCGTCAAGGGGATGGACGTGACCGCCATGCGTCCTGATCGCATGGAGTTCCCGAGTGGCCCGATGCCTCGTGGCAACAGCGTCTGGGTCTCCGGGGACGCCGCGAAGACGTATGGCTGGTCCATCGGCTCACACGTCACCATCGAGGGTCGTCAACGTACCATCACAGGGCTGACGCGGGACCGGTCCAGCTACGAACCGACTTTCTGGGTGGGACCCGAGGATCCACTCGTCATGAATGGGGATCTCATCTATTACGTCAGAGGTCCGCAGCTCGCCAAGGAACAGATCGCGAAACTCAACGCGTCGGGCCTGGGCGTCGAGGACCGGAAATCCGACAGTGCCTCTGACGATGACGGCCTCGTCGCCGGCCAGATCTTCGCCCTGGTCCTGGCTGCCGCCGTTCTCTCCTCGATCGTCACCGCCACCATCGCTGCTGCTGCCTTCTCCATCGGGGCTCGCCAGCAGCGTCGCATGCTCGCTCTGTTGGGAACCACCGGTGCAGCCCGACGAGACCTCATGGGTGTGATGATCGGCCAAGGACTGTTGCTCGGCTCGACGGGCGCGGTGCTCGGAGTAGTGCTCGGCATCGGAGTGGCCAATGCGTTCGTGGCCATCGGACGCCGAGCCAATCCCGGATACCTCCTGACCTACAGCGTCGACTGGGAGTACGCAATCATCGGCCTGGTCATCGGTCTGTTGGCGGCGGTGGTCGCCTGTTGGTTCCCGGCGCGGGAGGTGGCTCGGCAGGACGTCCTCATGGGGGTTCAACATGCTGAGGCAGCTGCCCCTCCAGCACGTCGTCCGATCGCAGCGACCGTCGTGGCGATCGTTGGAGTGCTCGTTGGGATCGGTGTCGTCGTCTACGATCTCGTCCACGTGTCGGGCTCCGACGACGTCATCCCTCTCAACATCGGGATCGTCGTCACCATCGTCATCTTGTATCTGGCCGCGATCTTGGCTCTGCCGCGGCTTGTTGACAGGCTGTCTGGGCGGCCGTCCTCGCGACTGTCGCTCCGCTTTGCGCTGCGCGATCTCAACCGGAATCGGGGAAGGGCGGTTGCCGGAGCAGCGGCGTCGATGGCCATCACCGTCCTGGCATGTGCCTTCGTGACGTTGGCGGACGGCATCGCCATCCAGGAGCGAAACAACTACCAGCCGACTTATGCCGCCAACGTGGCGGTGTTGGCTGGGGATGACACCGGTGGTCATCATGTTTCTGGAAAACGCATGAGCAAGGAGATCAAGCAGGTTGAGGCAGTCTTCGGGCCATCCGTGAAGTACCAGCGTGCGGTGGAACCTGTCACCTGCGACAAGAACGGACAGAACTGCAGCAACAGTCTCGATATGAATGTGCGCAATCTGTACATCCCATCGGTGGTCATTGACGATGGCACCCTCTACGAGTTGCTGACTGGGCAGAATGCCGATGATGAGGTCATGAAGGCCCTTGACGAGGGCATCATCCTCTTCCAACCCGATGCGCGAGAGCGATCCCGGGAATCAGTCTTCCAGGACGGTGGACCGAATGGGGCCCATGACCTCGAGGTGACGGCGGTCAGGGCCCCCGAGAACTCTCTCGGCCTCCAGATGCCAGCCCTCATCGGACGCAACACTGCTGCCAAGGTGCTGGGAGTCAGTCCCGACGACATGAAGACCCAGACGACGGACACGTGGCTTCGTCTGCCACACCCCCCGACCTCGGAGGAGGGGGACCGTCTGCAGCGCTCCCTGATGGACATCACCGGAAGCACCTCCGACTTTTTCTGGGAAGAGGGATACGCGGACATCTCGGGAACCGTCGTGCGCTGGGCAGCGATCATCGGAGCGCTCCTGGCCACCTTTGTGGGAGCCGTGGTACTTGCCCTGACCTTGTCGGACTCTAACGCCTCGCGTACTGCCATCGCATCGGTGGGGGCCTCCACCGCGACGCTGCGACGCATGGTTGCGGCACAGGCCTTCGTCACGACAGGTATCGGCCAGGTGCTCGGGTTGATCGTGGGATTTGTGCCCATCGTCATCATGATTGCGTGTGCCGACACGGTGCAGCCTGTCGCATGGCCACTCGGCTGGCTAGCACTCATCGTGGTCGTCCCGCCGGCCCTGCTGGGGCTCGTGGCCAGGTGGTGTGTCCCGGTGCCCAAGGCCCGGATGACCCGGGTGGACTGAGGACGGCGTCGGCCAGGCGCGCTACCTCGCCCAGGTTCCCGTCATGGACGGGTCGTTGTCGGGATTGTTGAGAGCCGGATGACGCGGATCAGCCGGGGGCTGGGACCGACGGCGACGCCGTTCGCGCGGAACGGCCTGGCCGGCACCCCAGGAAGCCAGGGTCGCCAGCCGGGAGCGCAGATCCTTCGGCAAGGTGAACGGGCGAGTGATGAGGGCTCCGAAGCTGCCGCCCACGGCCAGCGCCACTCCCACCAGTAGGGCCTCCAGGAAGAGGGCCCAGCCGTTGTCCGTGGTGACGCCGGTCTCGTTGCGGGCGTTGACGATCATGTACAGCGCTCGGTACATCATGACACCGGGCATCAGGGGGACGATGGCGATCGTCACCAGACCGAGTTGCGGCACCTTCCAACGTCGGGCCCCCAGGGCGGCGATGATGCCAGCAACCATGGCGCCGAGCCCCGAGGCTGCCGCTACCGACGTCGTCAGGTGCATCCCCAGCAGGTAGCCTGCCCAGGCGATCGCGCCAAGGGCAGCGCAAATGGCCAGAGTACGGTATCCGGCATGGGAGGAAATGCCGAAGGTCACAGCGATGACTGCGGCAGCGACCATCTGGAGGATCGGGTTGGTGGAGAATCCCAGGGAGGGTGAGATGTACCCGGGCACCCCGAGTCTCAGCCCGATCCACATCGCCGTAATGACGCCAAGAATGATGCCTCCGGTTTGAACAAACCCCTCCAGGAATCGGCCGGAACTTGTGACGACGTAGCCGTCGAGGGCGTCCTGGGAGGCCGCGACGAAGGAACCGCCTGCCAGCAACGAGACGATTCCAGCGGCGACGATGAGAGACGGAGACAGTGGAAGCGGGTGATCGGCAGCTGCCATGTACACCATGACGACAAGGGCGAATGCGGTAGCGATAGCACCACCGGCTGCCTGGGCGAAGAAATTTGCGATCCTCTTGCGCGCCATCGCCTGGACGGTCGCGTCGACAAGGCACGTCGAGAAGAAGCTCAGCACACCGTCCAGCGCGCTACCGCCAAACAGGGTGGACAGTCCCGCCCCCATGAGACCGATGTTCATCGTGACAAACCACTGACGGTACAGCCGTGGGCTGCGCGTAATGGCAGCCAGGCGGTCAGTGGCCTCCTCAAGGTCAACGGTCTTGTCGCAAATGTCGTCAACGAGTAGCTGTAGCTCGCCGAGGCGCTGGTAATCGCTGCTGCGGGAGCGGACCACCCGCAGCCCAGTGATGGGGTCCTCGTCGAGTCCGCGATGCTGGGTGACGATGACCGACGTGTTGGTGATGTCGATGTGGACGGTCACCCCGTAGGTTGCGGTGATGCGGAGGGCCATTGCGACGGCCTCAGAAGCGGATTCTCCCACCGAGATCGCCATGACTGCGATCCGGGTGACGAGGTCGACGACACGACGGGCCTGCATGGCCGCCATCTCGGCGTTGCCCAGGTTGAGGGCAAGGGTGGGCTCCACCGGCGTCTTGGCTCGGAACAATTTCTCCAGCGGCACGTGTCGTGCCCGGTGTGCTTTGGGCGGCCTGGAATGGTGGGATTTCGCCTTGCTGTTTCGTGGAGTGACCGTACCAGCGCGGGTCAGCGGCCATGACGTCGACGCGTGGCGTAATGAGGCCATACGCGTCGCGTTGTCCTCCTCGACCGGGGGTTCGGGAGAGGTAGCGGGCTGCGCAGAAGGCTGGCCCGGGCGGAAGATCCGGGCGTCGATCCCGTCAACAGTTCGCGGGATGGGATCGTCGTTGCGCCAGGGGCGCGGATGGTTTCGGGACGTGAGTCCACCACGAGCACCCGATCGCTTCTCCGCCATCTGACACCCTCCTCACGTCGCGCAGGATCGCCCTGCAACACCATTGTGGTCGCCCTCACCGACGGTACCCAAACGAGGACGGATTCTGGACTTCTCGGTAGGGTGGCGGCGTGCTCATTGCGACCGATCTCGACGGAACGTTCCTCAGCCCCGATGCCACGGTGTCCCCTCGAAACCGGGCCGCTGTAGAAGCCGCTGAGGCAGCGGGTATTCGCGTCGTTCCGGTGACCGGGCGTGCCATTGGCGGGCTGCGGATAATCGGGCCGGTCTTTCACCAGCATTCCCTGGTCTGTAACGGTGCCGTCGGGGTAAACATGTCCACTGGCGAGACACTCTTCACAGCGACGATGCCGGTCCACACCGTGAAGTCCTACGTCGACCAGGTGACCGCCGAGCTTCCAGGGACGGTGTTCTGTGCGGAAGTGGGGGACTCGTCAGTGTTTCTCGTTGAGAAGGGGTACGACGACATCGTCCCCGCCTCCGAGTCCGAGAATGATCCTGCCGAGCACGTCCGCGTCAGTCGCGAGGAACTATGTTCCACCGAGGCTGTCAAACTCATGGTCGTGCACCCGACAGTGCCTGCTCAAGACATCTACCAGGCATCCCAGCGTCTGCAGGTACCCGGAGTTCATGCCACCTGGTCCGGGTTCACAGTGGCTGAGGCCGGGCCGGCAGGTGTGACGAAGGCGAGCGGTCTCGAACGTATCTGCCACCTCCTCGGGGAGGATCGCGCAGACGTTGTCGCCTTGGGGGATGGCGCCAATGACGTGGAGATGTTGCAGTGGGCTGGGACCTCCTACGCGATGGGCGGTGCCCAGCCGGAGGCTATCGCTGCCGCTGACAGGCGCGCTCCCTCCTGTCAGGAGGACGGTTTCGCCGTTGTCGTCGAGGAGCTACTGGCATCTCGATAACCTCGCAGTGTGCTCATCGCAACAGACCTTGACGGAACCCTCCTGACCACCGACGGCACCATCAGCCCTCGTACTCGCGATGTCATTGATGCCGCGGAGAGAGCCGGAGTGCCGGTGGTGCCGGTCACGGCCCGGCAGATTTATGGCATTGAGAGATGGCAGGACGACCTGGGTCGCTGGGCACTGTGCTCTAACGGCGCCATCTGCTGGGACCTTCAGGCCCACACAGTGCTGTTTCGTCAGCTCATGTCAGCCACCGTGGCAAACGAGTTTGCTCATCGCCTCCTTGCTGTGGCCCCTGGCATCCGCTTCCTGACGATCAAGGACGACGGCCTGACCTTCGCATCGCAGCGCGGCTATGCTGAGCTGACGACCTTCGCCGACCATTCCCGTGATCCGTCCGAGATGCCTGCCCTGGATTTGGACGAGGTACTTGACGGAGACTGCCTCAAGATGGTTGCTCGCCACCCGGACCTGCCCATTGAGGAGATCCTTGCCCGCGCCGAGAGCGTCGGGATGACTGATGAGGTGCACGTCACGACCTCTGGGAAACCGATGCTGGAGATCAGCGCCAGAGGGGTTACCAAGGATTCCGGTTTGTCGATGCTGTGCGATCACCTAGGTATTGACCGAGGGGACACGGTGGCTTTTGGCGATGGAGCCAATGACGTCGAGATGCTCGCTTGGGCAGGGGACTCCTACGCGATGGCCAATGCGGTGCCGGTGGCGGTCGCAGCAGCTCGTCACCGGGCGCCCTCGAACGCCGAGGACGGGGTTGCCCAGGTCATCGAGAAGTTGCTCGCGGCGAGGGGGTTCTGAAGCGCACCGCCCTGGGTTGGTGCGGTGCTTGAGACACCAGGTCGGTGGGCGACCTGCTGCGTGTGGTGTTTCGGTGTGTGATGGGCCTTGGTGACACCTGCGGTGGCATCGGCGATGCGTTGCTACACAATTGCCACGGCGGCGCCCCTTGGGTCCGCCGCACTCGTCCTTTCGTGGAGTAGGATGCTTGCGACCGCAAGGCAGTGATGGGGCGATCACCCCGGAGCCGCCGGAAGAACGGGTACGTGCACACACCACCTCAGTAGAACCGGCAGCGATCGACGAACCGAGAGGCCGACGTCGTCGACGTCGCGCAAGGAGGGTGGTACCGCGGGTACCCGGAGAATCCGGTGTGCTCGTCCCTCGGATACCCGAGACGAAGGATCCGCCCACCGCGATGACCGATGTGAACTCAGTCCGCCCTGACGACTGCCGGCAGTACAACAGCGTGCCGCCGCAGATTGACCTTCCCGCGATGGACCACGAGATCATGGATCTGTGGGCCCGGGAACACACTTTCGAGAAGACCCTGGAGGCCACCAAGGACGGCCAGCCGTGGACCTTCTTCGAGGGTCCACCGACCGCCAACGGTCAGCCTGGTACCCACCACGTCGAGGCTCGCGTCTTCAAGGACGTCTTCCCCCGCTTCAAGACCATGCAGGGATTCCGCGTCGACCGCAAGGCCGGCTGGGACTGCCACGGCCTGCCGGTCGAGCTTGCCGTCGAGAAGGAGCTGGGGTTCTCCGGCAAGCCCGACATCGAGAAGTACGGCGTCGAGCCCTTCAACGCCAAGTGCCGTGAATCCGTCACCCGCCACGTCGACGCCTTCAGCGAGCTCACCGAGCGAATGGGCTACTGGGTCAACATGGACGAGGCGTACTGGACGATGAACCCGTCCTACGTCGAGTCGGTGTGGTGGGGCCTCAAGCGGATCTGGGACAAGGGTCTGCTCGGCGAGGACCACCGCGTCGCACCGTACTGCCCGCGGTGTGGCACGACCCTGTCCGACCACGAGCTGGCCCAGGGCTACCAGGACGACCGCGACCCGTCGATCTTCGTCCGCTTCCCGGTGACCTCGGGCCCACTGGCCGGTCGCGCCAAGCTGCTGGTGTGGACGACCACCCCGTGGACCCTCATCTCGAACACCGCCGTCGCGGTGCATCCCGAGGTGCGTTACGTCGTCGCCCACCAGAATCCGGTTCCCGAAGGTTCCGACGCCGTCGCCACCACCTCCGGGGACGACCCGGTCTCCGAGGACCTCGTCATCGCCGAGCCGCTCTTTGAGAAGGTGCTGGGTGAGGGGTGGAGCCTGACCGGCGAGTCCTTCATGGGTACCGAGATGGAGTTCTGGGCCTATGAGCGTCCCTATGACTTCCTGGAGTGGCCCAGGACCGAGCGCGTCACCACCGACGGTCGTCCAACCCCTGCTGACGCCAACTTCGTCGTCCTCGCCGACTACGTCACCACCGAGGACGGTACCGGTCTGGTCCACCAGGCCCCGGCCTTTGGTGCCGACGACCTGCTGACCTGCCGTCGCTACGGCCTGCCGCTGGTCAACCCGATCCGTCCCGACGGCACCTTCGACGAGTCGGTCCCGATGGTTGGTGGGCAGTTCTTCAAGACTGCTGACAAGCCGCTGTGCGACGACCTCGACAAGCGCGGAATCCTGTTCCGACTCGAGATGCACTGGCACTCCTATCCGCACTGCTGGCGCTGTGACACCCACCTCATCTATTACGCCCAACCGTCGTGGTACATCCGCACCACCCGCGTCAAGGAGCAGCTGCTCGAGCAGAACGAGGGCACCACCTGGTACCCCGAGACGATCAAGCACGGCCGCTTCGGCGACTGGCTCGAGAACAACATCGACTGGGCCGTCAGCCGCTCGCGTTACTGGGGCACCCCGCTGCCACTGTGGCGCAACGACGACGATCCCTCCGACGTCATTTGCGTTGAGTCCCTGGCTGAACTGTCCCAGTACGCCGGACGCGACCTCACCGGAATGGACCCGCACCGTCCGTTCATCGACGAGGTGACCCTCACTCGTGACGGTCACACCTACCACCGCGTCCCCGAGGTGGCCGACGCCTGGCTGGACTCGGGCTCGATGCCCTTCGCCCAGTGGGGTTACCCGCACGTTCCCGGTTCCAAGGAGAAGTTCGAGGCCCACTACCCGGGCGACTTCATCTGTGAGGCCATCGACCAGACCCGTGGCTGGTTCTACACCATGATGGCCGTCGGAACCCTCGTCCTTGACGAGTCCTCGTATCGCAACGTGCTGTGCCTGGGCCACATCCTCGCCGAGGACGGCCGCAAGATGAGCAAGCACCTGGGCAACATCCTGCTGCCCATCCCTCTCATGGACAAGCACGGTGCCGACGCGGTGCGCTGGTTCATGGCCGCTGACGGTTCCCCATGGAGCGCTCGTCGCGTCGGTGACGAGACCATCCAGGAGACAGTCCGCAAGGTCCTGCTGACCTACTGGAACACCGTCAGCTTCCATGCCCTGTACGCCCGCGCCAATGGCTGGTCCCCGGCCACCGCTCCCGCGGCTCCGGCCGTCGCCGGGCGCCACGTCCTGGACCGCTGGCTGGTTAGCGCCACCAACGTCCTCGTCCGTGAGGTCACCGAAGCACTGAACAACTTCGACACTCAGCGCACCGGAACCCTCATCGCCCAGTTCGTCGACGAGATGTCTAACTGGTATGTGCGTCGCTCCCGGCGTCGCTTCTGGGACGGCGATCAGAGCGCCCTGTGGACCTTGCACGAGACCCTCGAGATGCTCACCCGTCTGATGGCCCCGATGGTCCCGTTCATCACTGAGCGCGTCTGGCAGGACCTCTTCGTGACGACGAATCCTGGGGGCCCGACGTCGGTGCACCTGTCGACCTGGCCGGTTGCCGACGAGTCCGTCATCGACGAGTCCTTGACCGAGTCGATGGATCTGGCCCGACGCATCGTCGAGTTGGGTCGTGGCGCTCGTGCCGAGGCCAGGGCCAAGATCCGTCAACCGCTGTCGCGTGCCCTCATCTCGGGTGCTGCCCTGGCCAAGCTGGATGAGGATCTGCAGGCCGAGATCCGTTCCGAGCTCAACGTCATGGCCTTGGATTCCTTCACCGCGGCCGGCGACCTCGTCGACCACTCCGCGAAGGGCAACTTCCGGGCACTCGGCAAGAAGTACGCCAAGGCCACCCCGAAGGTCGCTGCCGCCATCGCCGCTGCCGATCCAGAATGGCTGACCTCCGAGCTGGCCTCCCACGGCTCGGTCGAGCTGGAGGTGCCCGAGGTCGAGTGCGGCAGGGCGGTCGTGACTGCTGACGAGGTCATTGTCTCCGAGCGTCCGCGTGAGGGGTGGAGCGTCCTCAACGAGCAGGGTGAGACGGTGGCCCTGGATCTGGAGATCACCCCGGAGCTGGCCCGCGCCGGTCAGGCTCGTGAGGTCATCCGGTTCATCCAGGACAGCCGCAAGAAGGCCGGCCTGGACGTCTCCGACCGCATCTGCCTGTCCTGGCAGGCTGACGGTGAGCTGGCGGTGGCAATCGAGGAGCACCTCGACGAGATCACCGGCGAGGTGCTGGCCACCTCGGCCAACCGCGGCGAGGCTGACGAGCAGTGGTCCCGCGACGAGGAGCTCGGCCTCGCCGTGAAGGTCGAGAAGGTTTGATGGACCCATAACATCGGGCGGCCACCCTTCAAAGGTGGCCGCCCGATGCACGTTGTCAGGGGGAGAATCGGGGTCAGGATCAGGACGGCAACTCGGTGTCGTCGTGATTCTCGACGCCGAGCTGGTCGAGGATGTTGGCCATCGTGCGAGCCACTGCCAGGGTGGCATCCAGCGGCATCGTCTGGCTCTCGGTGCGCCCAGCCCGCAGGCACTCGCAGACCTCGATGAGCTCGTGGGCATAACCACGTCCCAGGGCAGGAGTGTTGTGGACCTCCGGGATGACCCCGCGACGATGGATGAGGATGCGGCTGGGATGGTGGAACCGGGGCTCCACCTCGATCCATCCGTCAGTGCCCTGGATCGTCATGCGTCCCGGGCCGTCGGAGGTCAGGGAGATCGCCAGTGTGGCGAACTTGTCCTTCGGGAAGGTCAGCAGCATGGAGGCATCGGAGTCGACGCCATTCGGGAAGTGCTTGCCACGAGCGATGACCTCGGTGGGTTCACCGAGGAGCCGGATGGCGAAATCGAGGGCGTAGACACCGAGGTCGAGGGTCACTCCGCCACCCAGCGCAGGCGAGAAGAGACGGTCCTCCGGGTCATAATCGCGCAGGGCGAACAAGTCCCCCTGAACACCTGTCGGCTCCCCGATCGCACCGCTGTTGACGGCGTCGATCATCTCGGTGACGACGGGGAGGAATCGGGTCCACATCCCCTCCATCGCGAAGACCTCGTGGGCCCGAGCAGCCTCGGCCATTTCGGTCGCTGCCTCGGCGGTGGCGGCGAAGGACTTCTCGACCAGAACGGCCTTGCCTGCCTCGATGGCAGCCAGGGCGATCGGGCGGTGCTGAGGGTGTGGAGTTGCCACATAAATGACGTCAACGGCGGGGTTGGCGATCATTTCGGCATAGGAGTCATGGGCGTTGGGACGTGGTGTGCCGAGGCTCTGGGAGACCAGATCGGCGAAGGTATCGGCGCGCGCGATCGACCTCGACGCGACGGCGGAAATGCGTGCTCCAGGGACGTGTGCGAAGTCGTCGAGAACCGTGCGGGCGATGCGTCCAGTGCCCGCGATTCCCCAACCAATGGTGGCCGTGGTGTCCATGACACAACTCTAGACGTCGGCGTGAGCAATACCACGATTTGCCCCGATGCGCAGTCGATTCGGGGGCGCCGTGCCTTGTCAAAAGGCATCCGTACCGCGTACCGTGAGGCTCGTGGGAAGCAACGAAGCTGACGATTGGACACTCCTCGCGAACTGCCGCGGTATGGCAGATGCCCTCTTCCCGGACGGGAAGGAGCAGCGCCGAGCCAGGCGGATCTGCACTGATTGCCGCGTGCGTCCCGAGTGCCTTGCCGAAGCCCTGGACAACCGCCTCGAGTGGGGAGTTTGGGGAGGCATGACCGAGCGCGAGAGGCGACGCCTGTTGCGCGAGCGTCCGGACGTGACGAGCTGGCGCGACGTGTTGCTCGCCGATCAGGGCTCTCAACCGAAAACCGCTAGGGTGAAGTCATGACTCGATGGGAGTACTTCACGGCACCGATTCTGGTGCACACCTCGCAGCAGATCCTCAACAACTTCGGAGCCGACGGCTGGGAACTCGTCCAGATCGTCGCCGGCCCCAATCCGGAATCACTGGTGGGCTACTTCAAGCGTCCGCTGCCTGACCAGGAGCAGTCCCGATGAGTGCCACGACGAAGTGCGCTGAACTAGGAATCACCCTCCCGTCAGTTGCGGCTCCGGTGGCCGACTACGTGCCGGCCATCCAGACTGGGTCACAGATCCTGACCTCTGGTCAGCTGCCCTTCGTCGACGGCGAGCTCACCGCCGTCGGCAAGGTGGGGGACACCGTCTCCGCGGAGCAGGCCACCGAGGCTGCACGTACTGCGGTCCTCAACGCGATCGCGGCTGCCGCTGACGTTGCCGGTGGACTCGATGCCATCAAGCGCGTCGTCCGGGTTGTCGTCTTCGTCAACTCCGCTCCGGACTTCACCGGCCAGGCCGGTGTCGCCAACGGCGCCTCCCAGCTGCTCGGACAGATCTTCGGTGAGCACGGCCGTCACGCCCGCAGCGCCGTCGGTGTGGCCACCCTGCCTCTCGGATCGGCCGTCGAGGTTGAGCTGACCGTCGAGGTCTGATCGCCCAAGGATCACCACAGCGTCCGGGTCCAGGTTTCGTACTTGGCCCCGGACGTTTTTCGTCGGTCTGGGATCCTCTTGGGGTGCGGCCCTCTGGGACTCAGTTGGCGCGCGCCGCGAGCTTCTCCGGCTCCATGATCGTGACGACCTTGGGACGTGCGGCGATCCAGCCGTGAGCGGTGAAGTCGGTGAGAGCCTTGTTGACGGTCTCACGGGAGGAACCAACGGCCTGGGCGAGCTCGTGCTGGGTGAGGTCATGACGGACCACGATGTGACCTGTCGACGGGTTCGCGGTGCCGAACCGGCGTGCCAGGTCGAGCAAGGTGTAGGCCAGACGGCTGGGAACGTCACCGGAGACGAAGTGGGCGGTGTTGTCGTCGGCCCGACGCAGTCGCTCCGAGAGTCGACCCAGCATGGCCAGGGCGACATCGTGGCGGGTCTCGACGAGTTCGCGCATCTGCATGCCAGGTGCCTTGAGCAAGCTGCAGCGGGTGAGGGTGGTGGTCGTCGTGGAGCGCATGCCGCCGTCGACCAGTGACAGTTCCCCGAACATGTCACCGGGGCCCATGAGCCACAGCAGCGAGTCTCGAGGGGTGAGGTCTTCGGCAGTGGTGGAACGGGTGAGTTTCACCTTGCCCTCGACGACGAGGTAGAGGTTGTCGGCTGGGTCGCCGGCCTCGAAGATCACCGTATTTCGCGGACAGACCAAGGCCTCACACATCGCCATGATCCGGGCGGCCGAGGCGGGGCCGAGAGCTGCGAAGAACGGTTGGGTCGCCGCTGTTGCCACCACATTTGCCATCCGAACATCTCCCCTCATGAGCACCTGCATCGTCCGACCATCGACGGTCGAGTCACCGTATGCAGGTCCCTATATTGTGGCAGGTGTCACATTTTGTGATGGCACGGGGGTCATTTTCTCCTTCTATGCTTGGAATCATGGCAGCCACATCCACCACCTCAGTGCGTCGGGATCAGTGTAGGGAGCACGCTGACGAGGTGGCCAGGTTGCTGGCCGAGGCCTATCCGGATGCGCGCTGCGAATTGGACCACGACGGCCCCTATCAGCTCCTCGTCGCCACCGTGCTGTCAGCCCAGACGACCGACCGACGGGTGAACACCGTCACTCCCACCCTGTTCTCCCGCTGGCCCGACCCACAGACCCTCGCGAACGCTGACGTCAGCGAGGTCGAGACAGTCGTGGCACCCCTGGGATTCGGGCCGACCCGAGCGGTGCGGCTGGTCTCGATGGCCGCAAAACTCGTTGACGAGTTCGACGGCGACGTCCCGGAAGGCCTCGACTCCCTGGTGACCCTGCCAGGCGTGGGCCGCAAGACCGCCAATGTCGTCCTCGGCAATGCCTTCGGAGTCCCCGGGATCACCCCGGACACCCACGTCATGAGGGTGTCGCGCCGACTCGGCTGGACCGACGCGACCACCCCGGCGAAGGTGGAAACCGATCTCGCCGACCTCTTCGACCCGAATGACTGGGTGATGCTGTGCCACCGCCTCATCTGGCACGGTCGTCGTCGCTGCCATTCCCGACGCCCAGCATGTGGGGTCTGCCCAGTGGCCGAATGGTGTCCCTCCTACGGCGAGGGACCGACCGACCCCGGGGAGGCTGCCGCCCTCGTCAGGGAGCCGCGACGATGAAGAAGACGATCATTCTCGGCGCGGTGATGGCCGTCGCCATGCTGGCTGGTTGCGGTGGAGACGCCGACGTGGCCCATCGACGCAACAAGGCCGGCGTCCCGGACTGCTCCCATCTGTCCTCAGGGCCCATCTCCAAGACCTCGGGGACGGCCGCGGAAGGTCGGCCGATGCCTGACGTCGGCCTGCAATGCCTCGGCGAGGGACCGACGGTCTCGATGGCCAGGGTAACCTCCAAGGGAGTCACCCTGGTGACCGTGTGGGCGTCGTGGTGCCGGCCCTGCCGCAGCGAGGCCCCTCTCATCGCAGACGCCTACCGTCGTTATCACGACCAGGTCGCTTTCCTCGGGGTCGACTACGCCGAGTCCGACGCATCCGAGGTCATCTCCTTCGCCGGCGAGGTCGGCCTGGCCTTCCCGCAGCTTCAAGATCCTGACAGCACCATCCGAGGCGCATGGCAGGTCAGCGGGGTCCCCGTCACCTTCATCGTCAGGGACGGCATCATCGTCACCCGTCACAGCGGTCAGTGGCGCTCCCAGCAGGAACTCGACTCCGCCATCGACAAGGCTCTCGAAAGGCCGTCATGAGTCATCTGAGTACCCTCATCGCCAGCCTGGGCCGCGACGACCCCGATTTCTCGGTGGGACGTCGTCCCGGTGGTGGACGGTCCTCAGCAGTACTCGCCCTCGTCAGCGAGACCGACAATGACATCATCCTGACGCGACGCCCGCTGTCCTTGCGTCACCACGCCGGCCAGGTCGCCCTGCCGGGGGGACGCGCGGAGGAGGCTGATGACACCATCGTCGACACAGCCCTGCGGGAGGCTCGTGAGGAGGTCGGGTTGGATCGAGGTCTCGTCACCGTCAGGGGAGTGCTCCCGACGGCCCACGTAGCAGCCAGCCAGTCCGACGTCACCACCGTTGTGGCCACCTGGGGAGGGGAAGGGGCCGTCGGGGTCGTGGATCCCGCCGAGGTCGCCCTGGTGCAGCGCGTCAGGCTGGCGGACCTGGCCAATCCGGCTGCTCGGGCCACGACCCGTCACCCGTCGGGGTATCGCGGGCCGGCTTTCGTGCTGCCGGACCTCTTCGTCTGGGGATTCACCGCTCACGTCCTCGAGTCCTTGCTCGACCGCGGTGGCTGGTCGCGTCCGTGGGACCGAGAGCGCGTGGTGGAGATTCCGGAGGGCTATCTGGGGGCTCGTCGTCTGCCGGAGGGCACCACTCCCGACGACATCCCCTGATCCTCGAGGTCAGAGCACGAGATCAAGGTGCACAAAACGACGCTGACCCTCCCACAGTGCCGTGGGAGGGTCAGCGTCAAACCTGAGTTCAGTGGCGGGTAGCCGTGGCGCCGCTGGCGCGGCGAGGGGCGGCAACGCCAGTGGCTGCTGACGCGGCATGCGAGGACACCTCGTTGGCGTCGATGCTGCTGCGGGCAGTGGCGTTGTACTTGCCACGGGCAACGGCCGACTTGACGGCCTCGAGGGTCGACTTGGCCTCGTCGACGACGCCGGTAGGGGCCTTGACCTGGGAGATCTGGCCCTTGCCGACCAGGGCAAGGATGCCGGCCAGGATGAACATGACGACGGCCATTGTCGCGAAACCAACGACCAAGGACAGCAGGATGCTCCAGTCACCGATGTGCTGCCACATGAGGGAGAAGGCGAAGGCACCGCACAGCCAGAGCAGCAGTGCGCCGACGATGCCGAAGTAGCCAGCGCCGCCGAACATGCCGGCACCAATCCCGGCGTGCTTGGCTGCAGGCTTGATCTCCGCCGTCACCAAGGCCTTGGAGTCCTGGACGAACTTCTGGCCGTCCGTCTTGAGGTTGTCGATCGTGTCGCCAACCGGGAGCTTGTCTGCCATGGGATGCCTCCGCGTCATGAATATGGTGATCTCAGCCTAACGGGAATCGGTCCGATCTGCTGTATTCGGGTCGAGTTGTCGTCGAGGGAACAGGGTCAGTCGGTGTTGTTCGAGGTACCGGCAGCCACCGGAACCTCGTGAGGATGCTTCTCCTCCCACAAGCTGTGCCTCTTGCCGCGATGATGGAGCAGGGCACCTCCGAGGATGGCTGCCAGGAAGGAGGCCACGAGCACGGAGGCCTTGGCTTCGTCGGCGAAGTCGTGGTTCTTCGGGAAGGACAGGTCGGTCATGAGCATCGAGACGGTGAATCCGATGCCGGCCAGCATGGCGACCGCGATGATGTCGCGCCACACGACGCCTCGCCCCAGCTCGGCAGAGGTGAACCGGGCAGTCAGCCAGGAGCCTAACGTGATGCCGATGACCTTGCCGCCGATGAGGCCGCAGATGATGCCCAGGGAGATGGGGTGGGTCCACAGACCGAGGAAGGTCTCCTTGCTGACCTGCACTCCGGCGCTCATGAGGGCGAAGAAGGGGACGACGGCACCAGCGGACCACGGTTCAACCTTGTGCTGCCAACGGTCGACGGGGTCGTCGAGGACGTCCTCCTCGGTGCGGGTGAGCAGACCGAAGGCGACACCGGCGATGGTGGCGTGGACACCGGAGTGCAGCATGCACCACCACCCGACGATGAAGATCGGGACGTACCACCAACCGTTGTCGACGTGGAAGTGCTGCATGACCCCCCACAGGGCGATACAGGCAATCGCGCCCAGGAGCCACCAGATGTCGATTCCGTTGGAGAAGAAGATCGCGATGACGATGATGGACCCGAGATCGTCGGCGATGGCCAGTGTGAGTAGGAATGCTCGCACGGCCTGTGGCAGCCCAGATCCCACGATGGCCAGTACTGCCAGGGCAAAGGCGATGTCAGTGGCCATCGGGATGGCCCAACCTGCTGGATGTCCCTCGGTGGACAGTACGTTGAACAACGTGTAGATGCCGGCCGGGAACACCATTCCGCAGACGGCGGCGACGATGGGAACCAGGGCGTCGGCGGGTCGTGACAGTGAACCCTCGACGAACTCTCGCTTGAGTTCGAGGCCTGCGATGAAGAAGAAGATCGTCAGCAGACCGTCAGCTGCCCACCCCTCGATTGTGAGAGGACCAACGGTCAATTCGCGGAAGAAGTGGTACGAGTGCTGACCGAAATTGGCCCACAAGAGGGCTGCGACCGTGGCTGCCAGCATGAGCATGCCGCCGGTGGTCTCGTTTCGGAAGATGTCGGACAGGTGAAGGGCGTTGGGGCCCGTCACTGGCCGCAGGATGCTCATGCGAGGTCGCTTGGTCTTGTGGGAATCTGTCATAAATGCCTTTCGCATACCCGCGCCACAGGCTCAGCGGGGATAGGGGACAGGGTCACGCCGACCAGACTTCCCGGCACACCTCATTGAAAAGGGTACCAAGTGGGTGTGACGTCACCCATCGATGTTCATTTCGTGGACTGACGGTGTCGTTACGTCCTAGGTGGGTGTCAGAGGGTGATGGTGAGCCCGTTGTCGTCAGGACGGATGGGGGTGGTGAGCTCGTCGTGATCGACCCAGGCCCGCCAGCATTCCAGCTGGTAGGGCAGCCTCAGACCACTTATGCCGGCGGAATCGTCAGCAAGGGCAGCGACCTTGGTCAGCAGTTCGGAGCGAGAGTCGGTGTCGAGGTCCTGGACGGCAGGAAGGTTGGACGCCATGGCGATGAGGGAATCCCGATCGACCGGAACCCAGAGGCGCTTCGTGGTGTGTTCGTCGTCGGGGAAGTACTTGCTGGAGACGAGTTCCTGCACCGATTCAGTGCCGTAATCGCCACTCATGGCTCTTTCGTCAACAGTGCGCAACAGGGCTGCCAACCTCTTGACCCATGGGACGGTGTCGTCGCGCACCAGCCAGGAGACACCGAGGACGCTATCGGGTCGCAGGACGCGGGCGACCTCGGGCAGCACGAGTCCGGGAGCGAGCTCGTGGAATCGCTGATGTACTAGGACGGCATCGAAGCTACAGGGGTTGAGCGGTAAGGACTCGGGCGATCCGCAGACGGCCATGACGCCGGGAGTCCGGTTGAGCTTTGCTGCCGTCTCAGGGTCGCGATGGACGGCCAGCACGTCGACCCCGTGAGAGGCCACGGCCCGGCAATAGGTGACAGTCGGGCACAACACGATGACCCGACTACCCGGCTCCAGGCGCCCGGCAGTCAGCCATTCGAGCGTGCCGCTGGGGAAACGCGGAGTGGAGGTGACTGCCATGGGCCCGATTGTAGGGGGAACTGCTGAGACCGGGTTGTCCACAGGGGTTCCTCGGCGGTTCGCCACGGTTTTCCACAGATCCAGGATTCGGTGACAGATTTCGCGTCCTGTGACGACAACTGAAGGTATGAGGATTCTTGGAGAAAGACAGGACACGGCGCCGCGCCCGCCCGTCGAGGACGCTGCCCCGGACGCCAACTCCGTGGCCTTGGTGAGTCGAGACAGCCGGTTGTCCGAAGTCGTCGGCTCGGTGGCGGCTAGTGGTGGGGTGGTCGTCGAGGTCGTGGCAGATCGGGACGCCGTGGCGAGGGTATGGTCGCGCCACGGTCCCCTGCTCGTGGGTGCCGACATGGCTGGGACAGTGATGGCCTGGGGTCTGTCGTCTCGGCTGGGAACCCATGTCGTCGGTTTCGACGCCGAGGAGGCTGCACGGTGGTCGGCAGGACTGTCGGCCAGCGTCATCGTCGTGCCGCGGGCCAACCAGGTGCTCACCGAGATCCTCCATGACGAAATGGCCGCGACCGCGAAGGCCACGGTGGTGCAGGTGGACTCGAGTGGTGGCGGCACCGGGGTGAGCACCCTGGCGGTCGGACTGGCATGGGCTGCCGCGAGATCAGGGATGAAGGTCGGGCTGGTCGAGCTCGATCCTCACGCCGGCGGGATCGATCTGTTGTTGGGTATCGAGAGGACGGACGGGTGGCGGTGGCCTGAGTTGGCCTCGGCGCGTGGAGTGACCACCGATCTGGGGTCCCACCTGCCATCGATTGACGGCGTCGAGGTGGTCAGCGCGGGAAGGGTGGGCGCCCAGGTGCCTCCAGCGGCGCGCCGGGCCGTGGTGGATTCCCTGGCGGGGGATCACGATCTCGTCGTGGTGGATCCAGGACACATGTCGGCCCCGGAGGTGTCGGTTGACGTCAGGGTCGGTGTGGTCGCCGCCGATCTCAGGTCTGTCATGACCGCGCGAGGCCAGGACCTGCCCAACCTGCTGGTGGTCAGGCGTGGCCCTGGGCGATCGATGTGTGACGAGGACATCGAGTCGGTACTGGGAGTCCGACCGGACGTCGTGGTGAGGGATGACCGCCGTCTGGTTCGTGGGCAGGGCGACGCCGAGGCACCGTGGGTGGTGGCATCTCGACGATGGCGTCGCCGGTGCCAGGAGCTGGCTGAGGTGGTGATGTGCGCATGAGCGGCGACGAGCCAGACCGTCAGCTGGTCGAGCAGGTGCGTCGTCGGCTGGCAGGTCTTGGCCGTGACTGGACGCCGATGGACGTCGCCCACGCCATCCTCGACTGCGGGCAGGTGGCCTCTGACAAGACGGTATTGGCAGTCGTCGAGGAGCTGCGTCGGACCAGTACCGGGGCGGGCCGTCTGGAGCCTCTCCTGGTGACCGATGGGGTCACGGATGTCCTGGTCAACGGCCCGGACCAAGTGTTTATCGACCGCGGCAAGGGGCTGGAACTGACCGACGTCACCTTCAGTGGACCAGAGGAAGTGCGGGCGTTGGCGGTGCGCCTGGCAGCTGCGGTGGGACGTCGTCTTGATGACGGCAACCCGTGGGTGGATGCCCGGTTGCCCGACGGCACCCGAGTTCATGCCGTCCTCGACGTCCTGGCCCGACCGGGAACCTGTCTCAGCCTGCGCGTGCCATCGCGACGTAACCTGTCCCTCGACGATTGGGTGGCCTGGGGATCGATGACCCCGGGGTGCCGACAGATCATCGACGAGATCCTCATCCGCAAGCTGGCCTTCCTGGTGACTGGAGGCACCGGAACCGGCAAGACGACCCTGCTGTCGGCAATGCTGACGAGTCTGCCAGCGGATCAGCGGCTGATCATCGTCGAAGATTCCCGGGAGATCTGGATAGACCATCCGCACTGGGTGTCGATGGAGGCTCGGGCCGCCAATTCCGAGGGCAAAGGTTCCGTCACCCTCACGGACCTGGTGCGGCAGTGCCTGCGCATGAGGCCCGATCGGATCGTCCTGGGAGAGGTGCGAGGTGCCGAACTGCGGGACCTCCTCATGGCTCTCAACACGGGTCATGAGGGCGGATGCGGGACGGTGCACGCCAACGGTGTGGCCGAGGTGCCAGCTCGTCTGGAGGCCCTTGCCGCCCTGGGCGGCCTGTCGCGAGACGCGGCTTCGGCCCAGATCACCGCAGCCCTGCATACCGTCATCCACCTGGAACGGGGATCGTCAGGTCGACGGGTGGCCGAGATCGGCGTCTTCACTGACGTCGACGGTCGAGCAGTTGTGCTGCCAGCCGTGCGATGGGACGCGGATGGTGCAACGAGCCTCGGTGCGGGTGCCGGGAGATTGTCCGAGCTGCTGGGGACGGAGGTGGCCCCATGATGATCGTGGCGGCCGCGGCCCTCATGGGTGTGGCGGTGTGGATGGTGGTCCCGCCTCCCATGAGACGACAAGAGGGACGACGCCCGCCAGCCTGGTCAGTGGTGCCGGCCGGGATTGTGGCCGTCGGGTTGGTGTGTGGCATCAGCGGTGTGGTGTGGGCCGTCATGGCCACTGCAGTGGGAGGGACGGTGTTCATCGTCGTGCGGAGACAGCGACGACGAACCCAGACTCTCAGAGGCGGACAGGAAGTGGCCCGGGCGACGAGAGCCCTGGCAGGCCGAGTGTCGGTCGGGGAGATCCCGGCCATGGCCTTGGACCACGTTGCTGACGATGTCGAGGTGCTGGCCCGGGCCAAGAGGGCCCAAGCGGTGGGAGGAAGTGTTCCCGACGCCCTCATCGCGACCGCCCGTCAACCGGGAATGGCGGGTTTGGTGCCCCTGGCCCATGCCTGGCAGTTGGCCGCGACGACGGGTGCTCCACTCGCCCCAGCTGCCAAGTCAGTGGCGGAAGGAACCGCTCGGCGGGCTCGCCTGGAAGCCACCTTGGACTCCGAACTCGCCGCGGCCAGGGCGTCTGGACGGATCATGGGCCTGCTGCCCTTCGTCGGGTTGCTCATGGGACATCTCGTCGGGGCGCGCCCGACGGTCTTCCTGACGACCACCTGGTTGGGGAGGGCCTGCCTGGTGGGTGCGACCCTGCTGGCCTGTGTCGGGGTGCTGTGGAGCGAGTCCCTGGCGGATCGTGTGGCGAGGGAGGCCCTGCCATGACGGACATCGATGTGGACAGAACGCTGATTCCAGCGATGGTGATGGCTGCAGTAGCGGCCTGGCTGATCGTCCTACCAGCGGGGGAATCTCGAACGAAACCTCGCAACCGTTCCCCTGCCTGGCTTGCCCCTCGCAGCGGTGCCCCCGCTCCCGAGGTTCGGGTCGTGGCGGGCCTGGCGGCCGGGTGCGGGGTCATGGCCGCAGTTTCCTGGCCCTTCCCGGTGGCAGTAGTGGTCGCCGGGGCTGCCGGAGCCATGGTGTGGTGGGGATCTGGGCGTCTGGAGTCTTCTGCGCATCGGCGGGAGGAGCAGCGGCGGGCGGCCCAACTACCAGAAACCCTCATGATGCTCTCCAGCGCGATGGAGGCCGGCCTGCCTTTGCGATCGGCGGTGACGACGGTGGCGGAATCCTTGGACGGGCCCTGTGCTGAGGACTTGCGCCGGTTGGCGTCATCCCTGGCTGCTGGGGTTCCGGATTCCAAGGCCTGGAGCGTCCTCGCCTCGGCGCCGGTGTGGAGAGATCCGGCTCAGGACGTCTCACGAGCCGTTGATTCGGGCGAGGGCGTCAGTGAGCTGTTGTCGGCCCACGCCGCGCAATTGCAGATCGCCGCGGCCGAGCAGGCGGGAAAGAAGGCACGCAAGGCCGGCGTCGACGCCATCGGCCCGCTGGTCTGCTGTCACCTTCCGGCCTTCCTGCTGGTTGGGGTGGTGCCGATCATCGCCGGGATGGTGCTCGGGGTGTTGTGACGGGGGTGACGGCCGTGCCTGAGGGCGCGGCCGGCATCGTCACGTCCATGGCAAAAGTGGTTATCCACAAGGGGGTTGAGACGGCCGTGCGGAGGTTGTCCACAGAAATGAAAAAGGTGACGGATCTCGGGGGTTCAGACGACAACTGAAGTTGTGAGGCGTGGGCCTCACCTCGGTCGGGAGTGGTCCGGCCGCAAGAACAGACAGGAGACGACAGTGTCTGAGAAGAACCCAACGACTGAACCCGTCATCTCTGCGAGGTCCCTCGACCTGGTTGGTTCCACCGAAGCTGCGGTGGAACCATCAGCTCGGGGACGATACCGAGCAGCCCGCAACAAACTCATCGACCGCGGCATGGCCACCGCAGAGTATGCCGTCGGCATTCTCGCTGCCGTCGCCCTCGCCCTGGTGATGCTGAAGATCATCACTCATCAGGAGGTCTTCACTAAGTTGCTCAAGCTGGTCGTCGGCATCATCGGCAAGGCCGGAGGCATGTTGCCGTGATCAGGCTGACTCGTCGTGGTGGGCGTCAATGGGCGTCCGCCACGCCGGGTCGCTCCTCGCGGCGATCCGGACAGAACGCGTCGCGGGGAATGGTGACGGTCGAGATGGCCGTCAGTCTCATCACGGCAGCCCTGGTCGTGGTGGCCAGCTGCTGGGTGGTGGGGCTGGTGGTCGTCGAGGATGCCTGCCGCACGACGGCCGCCCAGGTGGCCCGCCAGGTGGCTCGTGGCGACACGGCCTCGGCCCGTCAGGCCGAGAGACACGCCCCGACCGGGGCGCAGGTGTCAACCAGGTCCTCGGGTGGCTGGGTCGAGGTGACGGTCCAGGTTGATCGGTCCCTGGGACGGCTCGGACCGGTTCATCTGCGCGGTCAGGCGCGCTCGCCGATGGAACCGGGGGAGTCATGAGGAGGTGGTGTCATCGCTGCTCGTCCGGTGGTCGCGATGCGCGTCGGGAACGAGGCTCGGGAACCGTGATACTGGCGGCTGTCGGGGTGGGATTCATCGCGGCGCTCTGGTTGTCCATCCTGGTGACGGGATGGTGGTCGGCCGGTCATCGTGCTGAGGAGGTGGCCGACATGGCTTCCTTGGCGGCCGGACGAGCCGAAGCCCTCGGCGAGTCGGGATGTCCGGTCGCGTATCAGACGGTGCGGGCGAACGGCGCTCAGCTGATGGCTTGTGAGGTGCGTGGTGGACCGACGGGGTTCACCGTCACCGTCGATGTGGGGGTGAGGCTCCACCGCGGATGGGAGTTGCCTGGCATGCCCACGACGGTGGTGAAAACCTCTCGAGCCGGCCCGGTCGAGTGAGCCGGAAACAGGAGGTTGGCAAGGAAGAACACGTGTGACGTCGAGATCGTCAGTGATCCGCCCCAGCGTCGGGGTCATGATCAGCCAGGTGGCCGTGCACGGATACCGCAGTATTCGTAACCTCGTCATGGATCTGGGGCGGATCACCGTCGTCACTGGGTGCCATTCTCAGTAGGTAATTCGCTCATGCGAAGGAAGGGTCGGCGGTGTAGGTATGAAGACCCTGGGGGATTACTCCATCGGCCGCACCGGCGATGATCATCCAGCGATCCGACAGGTCCTGCCGGGGTGGTAGGCGACGTCTGGACTGAGATCAGATTCCCAGCGGATCCATCTCCGCTGTCAACGCGGCTGCCGATGTCTTGTCGAGCATCTGATTGGCGTTACCGCACTTGGGTGAGACAACGCAGGCAGGACACCCCGACTCGCACTCACACTGGGCCAGCCGCAGAGCGGTCGCACGCCACCACTCCTCGGCCTTGTCAAAACCAGCCTGCGCGAAACCAGCCCCACCGGCCTGACCATCGTGGATGACGATGGTGCACGCCCCGGTATCGGGCAGCATGACCGTCGACACCCCGCCGACATCCCACCGATCGCACGGCGAGAACATCGGCAACAGTCCGATCGCGGTGTGCTCGGAACCATGAGCCGCCCCCGCCAGATGAACCGCATCCAGTCCCAGCTTGTCGACGACCTCGTCAGGGATGACCCACCAGCACGCCTGGGTGATCATGGTGTGGGTGGGCATCTCCAGGGCTGTGGAGTCCCAGACGTCATTGGTGATCTCGTCGCGACGCAGATATCCGACGACCTGTTCGGTCAGTTCCACCTGCCCGCATGCCACATAGCCCGGCCCAAAGTCCCGGCGTTTCTCCTCCTGGATGATGCGTACCGTTGACGCCGATTGTGGCTGGGTCCAGTAGCCCGGCAGACCCTGGTGCACCAGGGCGTGGTGCTCGGCGGGGTCATACTCGTCGACCAACCACTGGTCGCCCTGGTGCAGGTACACCGCTCCTGGATGAACCGTTCGATCCCCGGCGGCCTCGTCGACCACCCCGATGACTCGACCGGTGGACCGATCGATGATGTCAATCCCCTTGCCAGCTGCCGATCTCAGGTCGATGGCGTCGACAGCTCGCCCCGGGCGGGTCCAGAACAGCCGATTCCCACGTCGTCGCAGCACCTTCTGAGCCGCCAACATCTCGCACATTCCGGCGAAGGCTGACCCGTAGAACTCCTCGTCGGCAGGGGAGAGGTAGGCCTCCTGGGCAGCCGCAGCCAGATGCGGACCGAGGACATAAGGGTTGTCTGGATGCAGGACCGTCGACTCCACCGACGAGGAGAACAACAGTTCTGGGTGGTTGAAGAGGTACTGATCCAGCGGATTCTCCCGGGCCATGAGGACGACGAGGGCGTCACGTCCGGACCGGCCGGCGCGACCGGCCTGCTGCCACAGGGACGACAGTCGTCCGGGATATCCGGCGATGACGACGGCGTCCATCCCCGAGACGTCCACCCCCAGCTCCAGGGCGTTCGTCGCCACCACGGCTCGCACGGATCCGTTCTGCAACCCGGCTTCGATGGCTCGACGATCCTCGGGCAGGTATCCGGCGCGATAGGACGCGATCCGCGCCCCACCGGTCACCCGGTCCTGGGCGTGGGCAGAGATGACCTCTGCCAGTGACCGCGAGGCGACGAAACAGATCGTCTGCATCCCCGCGTCGGCAAGATCCGCCACCAACCCGGTGGCGTCACTGGACACCGACTCGGCCGGCTGCCACAGCACGACGTCGCGTCCCGGATGAGGAGAGCAGTCCTCGTCGACGACTTCGACCTTCTCCACCCCGAGCAGACGCGCCCCGGCCTCAGCCGCATTCGTCGACGTCGCACTCGACAGCAGGAAGACCGGATCAGCCCCGTGCATCCGGCAGAGCCTGCGAAGCCGACGGATGACCTGGGCCACGTGGGCCCCGAAGACCCCGCGGTACCGATGTGCCTCGTCGATGACGACATACCTCAGACTTCCCAGCAGGGAGGCCCACCGGGAGTGGGAGGGCAGCACTGTGTGGTGCAGCATGTCTGGATTGGTGAGGACGTACCGGGCCTGCTCCCGGGCGAATCGGCGCTCGGCGTCGTCGGAGTCACCGTCGAGGGTGGAAACCAACCAGTTGCGCGGCCCGATTTCGCGGCAGATCCGGTCCTGGTCGTGGGCCAGGGCCTTCGTCGGGGCCAGATACAAGGCGCTGTTGCGTTTCAGGGAATCGCGCAGGGAGGCCGACAGATTCGGGGTGGGCGGGTCAGGCAGCACCGGAGTCGTCGACGCCGTCGCCGCCATGATAGGCAACAGGTAGGCCAAGGTCTTGCCAGATGCCGTTGCGGTGCAGATGGCGGTGTGGTGTCCGGCTTTCGCCAACTCTGCGAGCAGCGCCTGATGCTCCCACGGGTGTGAAATGCCAGCCTTCTCCACGGCTTTGCGACAATCCTCGGGCAGCCATGACGGCCACTCACAGGTACGCCCAGACGCAGCGTCACGATGATCGACGTGCACCACTTGGGGTCTGGCCAGCAGTCGTGACACAGTCCTGCCGTCGGGCATCGACGGGACAGATGGAACGGCCACGCGCCAAGATTGCCACCATGGGCAGACACCTCACCGCTGACGAGATCGAACAGTTGCGGAACACCTTCATTGACATTGGCTTCCTCACGGACCCCATCATGGCCGCCATCGGGGACCCCGGGCAGCGCGGACTGACGAGAAACAGCACCACCCCGGCCGCCCGGGCCCTCGTGGGCCGCACCGATCCGCTGGCTGGGGCCATCCGGCTCTGGCTGCTTCAACAGGAGGTCCCCGCCGAGCAGCTCTCGCCACTGCCACTGGAGACCCTCGCCGAGGCAGGAATCGTGAGCGTCGACGGGCCGGCGGTCCGTGCCCTGGTCGACCTGCGTCCCTACGGTTCTCCCGACGACGGCGCCTCCGGCTGGACTGTCTCCGACCTCACCCCGGGCTTGGACAGGGTTATCACAAAAACCCGCTCCGACTACGTGTTGGGCGTCTCGCCGGCATCGGTGTCCCTGACCCAGATGGCCGTCCCCACCCATGTCGGGAGCGCCCTGGACATGGGTTGTGGATGTGGCGTGCAATCCCTGCACCTGTCTCGCCACGCCGATCGTGTCGTTGCCACTGACATCAATCCACGAGCCCTTCAGATGGCCGAACTCACGTGCCGTCTCTCCCATGTGGACGTGGACATTCGGGAAGGGTCCCTCTACGACCCCGCTGGAGATGACACTTTCGACCTCATCGTTACCAATCCGCCATACGTCATGGCGCCTCCCAGTCCGGACGATCAGCGTCTGGTCTACCGAGAAGGCGGATTCTCCGGCGACGGCCTGGTGGAAGCCGTCGTCCGTGGCGCCCCAGCCCGCCTCAACGACGGCGGCATGCTTCAGGTTCTCGCCAACTGGGCCCACATCGGAGATCAGCCGTGGTCCGAGCGACTGGCCACCTGGGTCGAGGGGACTGGCTGTGACCTGTGGGCTGTCGAGCGGGAACACCTCGACGTCTGCGAATACATCGAGACCTGGCTCACTGACGCCGGTCTCGACGGATCTCCCCAGTGGCGTCCCCGCTACGACGAGTGGCTGTCCTACTTCGACACCCTCGACGTCACCGGCGTCTCCCTGGGGTGGATCACGCTGACGAAGGCTGGTCGCGACGAGCCGGATCTGTCCTTCGAGAAATGGCCCTGGCAGGTCGCACAACCCATCGGAGGGACGATGGCCCAGCGAGCCCAGGCCGTCACCTGGGCTCGTCTGAGTGACGAGGACCTGGTGGCTCGGCGCTGGCGTATTGCCTCCGACGTCGACAACGAGACCACCGGACGCCCCGGGGCCACCGACCCCGAGCACATCGTGCTGCGTCAGCGTCGAGGGTTGTGCCGTGCCGTGGAGATGACAACGGCCTCCGGTGGGGTGCTGGGAGCCTGCGACGGGGAACTCACCCTGGGACAGATCACCGGCGCCGTCTCAGCGATCCTCGAGGTCGACCATGAGGACGTCCTCGCCGAGGTGCTCCCGCTGGTCCGCGAGTGCCTGCGTCACGGCATCCTCGAGGCTGCCTGAGCCCTTCAGAACCGGTGGACGATGACCACTCCCGGCCCCCGATGACAGGGGTTTCCTCGGTGCGCTATTTTTGGTGAGTAAATCATCAAAAAGGAGAACTGATGACCGATCACCAGGAGATCCCGCTCACCGAGACCCATCACTGCAGCTGTGGTGAAAGCAATGCCGGACTGCCCGAGCTCGACGTGCGCACCATTCCACACGCCATCCGCCACGGTGCCGTCATCGGTGCCTTCGCCCAGCTACAGCCGGGCGCCTCGATGGTCCTCATCGCCCCACACAATCCGCTGCCCCTGCTGAGCCAGCTCGAGCAGATCAATGGATCGCTCGGCATCGAGTACCTCACCGAGGGCCCGGAGGAGTGGCACATCAAGCTCACCAAGCAGGCCTGAGGCCTTCTCGCAGGATGTGAACGCGCCCTGCCTCCGACCTCCTGCCGTCCAGCCCGAAACAGGCTGGCCGAACAGGCTCGTCGGGGGCAGGGTGTTCTCGTTGCGAGCGAACTCGAGGTGCTCGATGCGACGGCTGTTGTTACGGTTGACGCGCGACCACCGGCGACGGTGCCGCTACATTGGGCCGCGGACCGTCCTCCTCGGGGCAGCCCACATCACGTCAACGGAGAAGGCAGGAATGTCACCGATCAAGAGCCTCGTCATCGTCGAGTCACCCCACAAGGCCACGATGATTGCCGGGTACCTGGGGCCCAAGTACACCGTGCGAGCCAGCCAGGGCCACGTGCGAGATCTGCCCACCAGCGCCTCCGAGGTGCCCGCCAAGTACAAGGGTCAGTCCTGGGCGCGCACCGGCGTCAATGTTGACGACGAGTTCACCCCCATCTACGTCGTCTCCCCGGAGAAGCGGTCGACGATCCGTGAGCTCAAGGGCCTGCTCAAGGAGTCCGACGAACTTCTGCTCGCCACCGATGGTGACCGCGAGGGAGAGGCCATTGCCTGGCATCTGCTCGACGAGCTCAAGCCCAAGGTTCCGGTGCGCCGGATGGTCTTCAACGAGATCACCGAGAAGGCCATCAACGAGGCTGTCGCCAATACCCGTGAACTTGACACCGACCTCGTCGACGCCCAGGAGACCCGACGCATTCTCGACCGTCTCTACGGCTACGAGGTCTCCCCAGTGCTGTGGAAGAAGGTGCTTCCGCGACTGTCCGCCGGTCGTGTGCAGTCGGTGGCGACCCGTCTGGTCGTCGACCGTGAGCGTGAACGGATGGCCTTCACCAGCGCCAATTACTGGGACATGGAGGCCGTTCTGGCCGCCAGGTCCGATGAGTTCAACGCTCGTCTCGTCGCCCTGGACGACACCAAGATCGCTGCTGGACGCGACTTCGACTCCCATGGCGATCTCACCTCCAAGGCGCGTCGCCTCGACGAGGCCACCGCGACCACCATCGCGAAGGCCCTGGAGAAGGCCTCGTTCTCCGTCACCAAGGTCGAGTCCAAGCCGTACACCCGTCGTCCGTACGCTCCTTTCCGCACCACGACCCTGCAGCAGGAGGCCGGCCGCAAACTAGGCTTCACCTCCCAGCGCACCATGTCGGTGGCCCAGGAGCTCTACGAGGGCGGCTACATCACCTACATGCGTACCGACTCGGTGGCCCTGTCCCAGGAGGCCATCCGTGCGGCCCGCAGCCAGGCCGCTGAGCTCTACGGTTCCGACCACGTTCCGGACAAGCCGCGCATCTACGCCTCCAAGGTCAAGAACGCCCAGGAGGCCCACGAGGCCATCCGTCCCGCCGGCGAGCACTTCCGCACCCCGGCCGAGACCGGCCTGACCGGCGACAGGTTCAAGCTCTACGAGCTCGTCTGGATGCGTACCCTGGCCTCCCAGATGGCTGACGCCAAGGGCGAGACCCTCTCGGTGACGATCGGCGCCACCCCGTCCTCCCCGATCAGCGTTGCCGACGGTCACGTCAGGACTGCCACCTTCACGGCATCCGGTCGCACCATCACCTTCCACGGCTTCCTGCGTGCCTACGTCGAGTCGGTCGACGAGGGAGCCTCCGACGACGCTCAGAAGCGCCTGCCCCAGCTCTCGCAGGGCCAGGACCTGGATCCGCGCGAGGTGAAGGCCAACGGTCACGACACACGTCCGCCGGCCCGCTACACCGAGCCCAGTCTGGTGGCGAAGCTCGAGGAGCTGGAGATCGGCCGTCCGTCGACGTACGCCTCGATCATCCGCACCATCACCAGCCGTGACTACGTCTTCAAGAAGGGATCGGCCCTCGTCCCGACCTGGCTGGCCTTCGCCGTCACCAGGCTGCTCGAGGAACACTTCTCCAACCTCGTCGACTACCAGTTCACCGCCGACATGGAGGAGACCCTCGACCAGATTGCGCGCGGCAACGCTGACCGCGTTGCGGTGCTCTCGGCCTTCTACTTCGGCCAGACCAAGTCCGACGACGGTGGCGTCCCGACGCCCACCGAGGGCCACGAGGGACTGCACCAGCTCGTCACCGAGCTCGGGGACATCGACGCCCGGTCCATCTGCACCTTCCCGATCGGAGACTCCGTCGTCGTCCGGGTGGGTCGCTATGGCACCTACGTCGAGGACTCCGAGGGCAACCGGGCCAACGTCGACGACACCCTTCCCCCCGACGAACTCACCATCAAGGCTGCCAAGGAGCTGCTGGCAAGCCCGAACGGTCAGGATCGCGAGCTCGGGCTGGACCCGCACAGCCACCGTCCGATCGTGGCCCGCAACGGCCGTTTCGGTCCCTACGTCACCGAAGTGCTCGACGACGAGGCCACCGAGGTCGTCGAGACGACCACCAAGGACGGCAAGAAGCGTCGCACCAAGCGCAAGGTGAAGCCGCGCACCGCCAGCCTGTTCAAGTCGATGAATCTCGAGACCGTCACCCTCGACGAGGCTCTCAAGCTGCTCTCCCTGCCACGCGTGGTGGGCACGGCCGCCGACGGCACCGAGATCACCGCCCAGAACGGACGCTACGGCCCGTACCTCAAGAAGGGCACCGACTCGCGCTCCCTGGGCAGCGAGGAGGAGATCTTCTCCATCACCCCGGAGCAGGCCGAGGCCATCTACGCCCAGCCCAAACAACGCGGTCGCGCGGCCGCAAAGCCGCCGCTGCGTGAGCTCGGCGAGGACCCGACCTCCGGGCGTCCGATCGTCGTCAAGGACGGCCGTTTCGGCCCTTACGTCACCGACGGCGAGACCAACGCGACCCTGCGCAAGGACGACTCGGTCGAGGCCATCACCCCCGAGCGCGCACAGGAGTTGCTGGCCGAGAAGAGGGCCAAGGGCCCGGCCAGGAAGAGGACGACGCGGAAGACGACCACCCGTAAGACCACTGCGAGGAAGTCGACGACCAAGTCCACCTCGAGGTCCACGTCTTCCAAGTCGACCACGACGAAGAAGGCAGCTGCGAAGTCGTCGTCAGGAAGCTGAGATGACCACGGCGTGGCATTCGGGAAGCACCGAACCGTTGTACTTCGAGTTGGCGTGGACGGCTGCTCGACCGGTTCCGGCCGACCTGCACACCACCGTCGCCGCTGTCGGGGCGCGTCGCACCATTGAGTGCGAGGTCACCCTGCTCGATTCCCCGGACCACCGACTGCTGAGATCGGGAATCGTCATTGCTCACCGCGTCGTCGACGGGCTGGGGGAGTGGTACATGGACGCTCCGGAATGGTCGTCATGGCTTCCGGTTGCTCGGTCGGTGGCCCTCGACGCGGCTGGTGAGCTGCCCCGGGACTTCGCCTGCCTGGCTCGTCCGTTCCTGCGCGGGGCGACCCTGTGTCCGGTGGCGGCCCTGTCCTGGGAGCGCAACGAGACCATGCTGGAGGCCCCTGACTCCACCAAGTTGGCCCTCATCCGCGACGACCGGATTGCCGTCGTCCAGTCCGGGGTGACGACGTCGAGGGTTCGCGAGCTGACCATCAACCCGCGTCGGGGGCTCACAGAGGGTCAGCGGGAATGGCTTACCAACCGCATCTTCGCTCTGGGCGGGGTGCCCGTCACCCGTCATCCCTCGGTGCTGCGCCGCCTGGGCCCGGGTGCCGGAGCCCTGACCGATTACCCACGTCCTCATCTGCATGACGGCGCCGGTACACAGGCGTGGGTGTCAGCCCAGCTGGCCGGGCGACTGCGCGACGTCGTCGAGGCGGACCTGGCCGCGCGGTGCCAGGGAATGGACCTCGGGTCGACTGAGACGAAACGTACCGAGCCGCGCGTCCTTCCCGAGTCCCCGGATCGCACTGACCTGGTTGGCATGGGGTACGACCCGGTGACGGCCTCGGCTCCCAGCATCCACGACGGCACTCACGGGTCCATTCGGCCTCTCCAGAAGGAGATTCATGCGCTGTCGGAGGCCCTTGACGCGATGTCGGGCCTGCTCGATCCGCCATGGGTCGATCGTGCCCGGGATCTGTGTCTGCGGATGATGGAGCTGGACCCCAGCCACATCAGCATCCACAGCCTGCCCCGCGAGTACTACCAGTTGCTCGAGGAGATGACGGCGGCGGCGCGGTCTCCGCGTGTGACTGTTGATCCCGACCTTCCCGCCCGTTCGACGATGAAGCGCATGCTCAAGGAGTCGGTCGCTCAGGCGGTGGCGGCCTGCGATGACGTCGAGGGCTCCCAGGGATGGGCGGCGGCCGAGACGTCTGCCCGTCATGCTGTCGCAGTCGCCGGCATCCTTGACACCGGTCGAGCCGAGAAGGTAGCCAAGCGACTGCGGCCGGTCATCAAGGAACTTGCCCGGACCAAGAACAACGTGACCGAGGACGTCGACGTCTCCGGGATGTCTCCCGAGCAGGCCTTCGAGGCTGGACGTCAGGTGGAGCGAACTCGGGCGGCCATGTCCGCAGCCCGGCAATCGTTCCGGGACGACTGGCCACAGTATCGTCGCAAGATCCTGAAGGCCCTCCATGACTGATCAGCAAACTCGTACCGGACGCTATCTGGGCGGCCTCTTCATCGTCCTCGAGGGTGGGGACGGTGCCGGCAAGACGACTCAGTCCCGGTTACTCGACCAGTGGCTGACGAGTCAGCGCATTTCGCACCTCATGACCCGTGAGCCTGGTGGTTCCGGCCTCGGGCAGAGGATTCGGGAACTGGTGCTGTTCCCCGACTCGGCGGAGATCTGCCCGCGTGCGGAGGCCCTGCTCTACAACGCTGACAAGGCGCAACACGTCGAGCAGGTGGTCATACCGGCTCTGCGTGAGGGCAAGGTCGTCGTCTGTGATCGCTACATCGACTCGACGATCGCCTATCAGGGGGCCGGGCGAGTCCTCGATCCTGAGGAGGTGGCCCAACTCGCGAGTTGGGCGACGGCCGGCCTCGTCCCCGATCTGACGGTGCTGCTCGACGTCGATCCCTCCGAGGGGGCCGGGAAGATTGCCGCCAAGGATCGTATGGAGGCGGCCGGTGAGGAGTTCCACCGGCGGGTTCGTCAACACTTCCTCGACCTTGCCGACACTCACCCGGAGCGCTATCTCGTCCTCAACGCTCGGAAGCGTCGTGAAGAGATCCGCGATGCCATCAGCAAGCAGGTGAGCGAACTCCTCGGCCGGTGAGCAATCGAACGCCGTCACCACGAAGGTGTCGGCATGATCTGCAACGATGATCCCGTGAGTGATGTGTTGACCGGTGTGTGGGCCGATCTCGTGGGTCAGGAGAAGGCCGTCGAGGTGCTGCGCCGTGCGGCGGAGTCGCAACCGGGTCGCTCCTCCCACGCCATGAGCCATGCCTGGCTCATCACCGGACCGCCAGGATCGGGCCGGTCCAACGCGGCGAAGGCCTTCGCGGCTGCACTGCAGTGCGCCGAGCACGGCTGCGGACAATGCAATGCCTGCCGAACCACCTTGTCAGGCGCTCATCCGGACGTCACCCTGGTCCGCACCGAGGCGCTGTCCATCGGTGTCGACGAAGTGCGTGAACTGGTGCGACGAGCGGCGATGAACCCGGCGCACGGTCGTCATCAGGTGGTCGTCGTCGAGGACGCGGATCGCATTACCGAAAGAGGCGCGGACGCCTTGCTCAAGGCCATCGAGGAGCCGGCGCCGAAGACCGTCTGGCTGCTGTGCGCTCCCACTCCCGAGGACGTCATCGTGACGATCAGGTCTCGGTGTCGACGTCTCCATCTGGCCACCCCGCGCGACGAAGCCGTGGCAGATCTGCTGACTCGACGTGACGGGATCCCCCCTGAGATGGCCGCCGAGGCTGCTCGAGCTGGCCAGGGCCACATCGGCCGGGCACGCCGCCTTGCTCGCGATGAGGAGGCTCGAGCGCGCCGCAACGCCATCGGTGAGCTCCCTACCCGGCTGCGGAGCCTGGGGGATTGCCTGCAAGCAGCCGAGGACCTCGTCAACCAGGCCAGCGAGGAGGCCGCCGCTGCCACCGCTGAATCCGATGCCGCCGAGCGCGCCGAGCTGGAGAAGGCCCTGGGATTTGGTTCCTCGGGGGCTCGTCCGCGCAATGCGCAGGCTGCCATCCGGGATCTGGAGAAGCAGCAGGCCGCGCGGTCGAAGCGACTTCAGCGGGACGCCTTGGATCGCGTCCTGACGGAGCTGACCGCCTATCACCGCGATGTGCTGGCCATACAGACCGGGGCAGTGCGTCCGGAGGAGGAGAACGCCCTGCGAGGGGCTCGGCTGGTCAATGCCGGCTGGTCAGCCTCCCTGCACCGGGTGGCGCATTCCCAGAGTCCCGAACACACCGTCGCCACCATCGACGCCATCCTGGATGCGAGGAACTCCCTCGAGCACGGCGTCACCCCGTTGCTCGTGATGGAAACTCTCCTCATCACCATGACGGGAGCAGCCCGCTCCCTGGCGAATCCCGCCTGTCAAGGCCTGACGAAGTGAATGACAACAGTGTGTTGCACCGCTTTCGAAGCCATTTTCGTGGCACAGTGTGAATTGTGCCGTGCCGTATCCTCGGTGCGGTCCCCAAGTCGTGAGGATTGAGCGTGAGCAAGGCGATCAAGAGGACTGCAGCGGACTCCACCGACGCCGAGACCACCCGGGTCATCCAGACGGGGGCCTCCCGCGTGGATGCCGATGCCAACCGTACTGAGGTCATCAAGCCCAGCGATTCGGCGGACTCGGAGCGCACCAGCGTCATCGACGACGACGTCTTCCGTCCCGACACCGAGAAGACCCGCGTCGTTGATGATCGTGAGTTCGAGGAGGAGCGTCGCCGCCGTGAGCTGGCTGATCAGCGTGCCCGTGAGCGTGCTGACCGTCAGGCGATCGAGGCTGAGCGTCAGCGTCGTGCCGCCCATGCCGAGCCCGAGCCGGAGCCAGTGGCTGAGCCGACCCCCAAACGCACCACCGACAAGGCTATGGCCTCCCTGGGCATGTTCCTGTTCCGCATCGTCGTCGGCGGTATCCTGGGCATCCACGGGTTCCAGCACCTCACCCAGCGTGATCTGACCCTGCGCGCCGTGCAGACCCTCCCGTTGCCCAGCGGATACGCCCAGACCGGCGTATGGGTGCTCGGCATCTGCGAGTGCATTGCTGCCGTGTGCATCATCCTCGGCCTGTTCACCCGCATCGCCGGAGTCGGTGTCATCATCATCATGCTGTTGGCGTTGACCTTCATCTTCTGGGGCAGTTTCGCCATCTTCAAGACCATGGGCTTCAAGGGAGAACTGGAGCTCCTGCTGGCCGGATGCGGTGTTCTGCTGCTCTTCCTGGGCGCCGGTGGTTGGTCGATTGACGCCGCCTACCGGCGCAGCCGTGCCGCTGCGAAGGCTGAGGAGGCCGGCTACTGAGCCGAGTCGTGGCGGTCGCCTTCCGCGAATACGGACAACTTTTTCACCTCGACGTCGGGACTCTCGACGTCGAGGTGGGTTCATGGCTGCTCTACCCCACCCCTGACGGCCCGCTGGTGTGTCGGTGTGTGTGGGGGCCGGAAGAGGTTGTTGCTGATGGGGCCCTGCCGGTCTGCGCAGGTGTCGCCGATGACGAGGCCGTCGCCGCGGCGGCCCAGGACCGACACCACCGGGACGAGATATTGCAGACCGCTCGCCGAACCGTCGAGGACCTCGGCGTCGAGATGGAGGTCTTGGCGATCGACCTGGTGGAGTCCGAGGATGATCGCCTCATCGCGGTGTACTTCCGCGCTCCCCACCGGGTCGAGTTCGCCACCATCGTCGGGCCACTGGCGCGACGGCTGCACGCACGCATAGACCTGCGTCAGCTGCGCGGCCGAGACACCGCACGAGCCGTCGGCGGGGTAGGGGTGTGTGGCCGTCCGCTGTGTTGCGCGACCTTCCTGCCCGAGCCGTTGTCGGTGCCGAATCGTTTCGTCACCGAGCAGGGGATGGCGTCCAATCCCTTGGCAGTGGCCGGGGCATGCGGCAAACTCATGTGCTGCCTACGCTACGAGTCTCCCTATTACGCCGATTTCGAGGCTGCCCTGGGAGAAGCCAGCGGCCCGGACGGTCCGGGTTGTCCGCTGGTGTTGGCCTGCTCGACAGCTGGACGACGTCGGCTGCAAGAGGAGCGCAAGGATGCCAGACCCAGGAGGTCCCCATGACTCGACGCGATCCGCGACGACGCACGATTGCCGCGGCCTTGGTCGCCTGCTCCCTGTTCTCGGTGACAGCCTGTACCGCTGAGGAGCCCACCTCGGGGCCGACGGCCACTCACCCCGCCTCGCCGACCCAGCAGTCCGCCACCCCGAGACCCATGCCCTCGCCGTCCGTGACGGCGTCAGTCAAGCCGGCCCAGGGGAAAACTGACTCGAACCCTCCGGTCGCTTCGTTCGACCCCAAGGCCCACGCCCACATGGAGGGTCCGGAGAGCCCGGACCGCCAGACCATGCACCCGGCATCGCAGGACGACAAGCAGTTCAGCAAGCCGCCAGTCGGTAGAGGGATGAACCGATACCTGTCGCGCAAGATTTCGTGGCATGCGTGCGGGAACTTCCAGTGTTCCAAGGTCCTCGTGCCGTTGGACTGGGATGATCCGAATGGTCCGGCGATTACCTTGGCCCTCAAGCGCAAGCCAGCGGAGTCGTCGTCCAAGGCGACCCTCTTCGTCAATCCCGGTGGCCCTGGCGGTTCCGGCCAGGAGATGGTGGACAGCTTCAAGTCCTCCGCCTTCCCGAACCACGACGTCATCGGGTGGGATCCGCGCGGAACCGGCCAGTCCACCCACGTTGACTGCGGCCCGGCGACGACGATGGACGCCTTCTTCAACCTTGACGCGTCCCCCGACGATGAGGCCGAGTGGAAGGCGCTCGGCCGCGGCACGAGGGATTTCGCACGCAGTTGCAGGGCGCACTCCGGCGAGCTGCTGGATCATGTCTCGACGATCGACACCGCTCGGGACCTGGACTACCTGCGGTATCTCGTGGGCGACAAGAAGCTCGATTACCTCGGCATTTCGTACGGTACCTTCCTCGGTGCGACCTATGCCGAGCTGTACCCGGGGCGAGTCGGGCAGATGGTGCTGGACTCTACGGTCAACATCACCAACCACGACACCGTCAGCCAGAGCGTCGGGTTCGACCGAGCCTTCGGCGACTTCGCCAAGTGGTGCGCCAAACAGGGGCAGCGCTGCACGCTGGGGAAGAACGAGGCCGAGGTCCGCAAGACCACCCTGAACTTCCTCAACCATCTCGACTCCCACCCGTTGAAGGTCGAGAACCGAACCCTGACGCAAAGTCTGGCAGCGACTGGCATCGCCTTGTTCCTGTACTCGGGCAAGGAGGCATATCCCTACCTGGCGGGTTCCTTGCGTGGTGCCATGAAGGACGGGAACGGCAGCTACCTGCTGACAGCCTCCGATTTCTTGAACGGGCGTGGCAAGGATGGTCAGTGGGAGACGATCGTCTCTGCCTTCCCAGCGATCTCCTGCCTGGATCAGGCTGACTTCGGTCTGAACCACGTCCGGAAGGAGTGGCCCAAGGAGGCAGCCAAGGCGCCGACCCTCGGCAAGGCTCTGGGGATGACGCCGACCTGTGAGGTCTGGACGGCTCACCCGGCCCACCAGCTGTACCTGACAGCTCAGGGGGCGGCACCCATCTTGGTTCTGGGTGCCACGGGTGATCCCGCCACCCCTTATGAGCAGGCCGAGTGGATGGCTGATCAGCTCAAGTCCGGTGTGTTGCTGACCTGGCGGGGTGCCGGGCACTCGGCGTGGGAGCTTGGTAATCAATGCGTCAAGAAGGCCGTCGAGGGTTACGTCAATGACGCGAAGGTCCCCAGGGACAAAACGGTGTGCTGACGTAGGAGTGTGGCGGCAAGCCATCCTGGTGGGACGGTACCCGTTGTCCGTGACGGCTTTGAACACAGACGTGCGAGCCCGGCTGGAGGTTTGGGAGGCGTCGTTACCCTTGTCGTCATGAGGAGGGATCGCTCATGACGTTGGGTCAGCGCCATGTCATTGGCATCGTGTTGCGTGTCACAGGCTTGGCCCTGCTCGCAGCCGCACTCCTTGCCCTGGAGTGGGCGTGGCGGTCCCACGCATGGAACGACCTGGAATCCGTTGACGGGCACTGCGTCATGGTCGGGGCACGGGTCGACGACGGACGTGTCCCGAGGGTGGCATGCGAGGAGGACGGTGCCCGTTACGTCAAGGACGTCGTCAAGCCTGGTACGAATTGCCCGCAAGGATTGACGCGGGTGTCAGTGCGACACGAGCTCAGCCACGACACCGGGTACGTCGGTGCCCTGTGCCTGCGACATCCCTGACGTGAGGACCCGGTCCCGCCAGCCACCTCGTGGCCAACCGGCGGGATCTCAGGCATGAGTCCTCAGGAGAGCACCGCTCGACGCAGCACGTCCAGCGGCAGAGCACCCATACGCAGGACCTTGGTGTGGTACTCCTTCAGGTCGAAGTTCGGGTCCTTGGCCTTCGCGGCCTCCCGCAGCTCCAGCCAGGTGCGCTCACCGAGTTTGTACGACGGGGCCTGGCCGGGCCAGCCGAAGTAACGGTTGACCTCGTAGCGGGCCGATCCCTCGTCCATGGAGACGTGGTTGTTGAAGAAGGTCCAGGCCTTGTCCCAGTTCCACTCGCCGCCGACTTCCTCGGGGGCCTCGAACTGGCAGTGTAGGCCGATGTCGAGGACGACGCGGGCAGCACGCATGGACTGCCCGTCGAGCAGGCCCATGAAGTGACCGGGATCGTCCATGTAGCCCAGATCAGCCATGAGCCACTCAGCATAGAGGGCCCAACCCTCCCCGTAACCAGAGCTCCAGTAGTTGCGTCGCCACGAGTTGAGCTCGTCACGAGCAGCGATGGCCGAGGAGGTCTGCAGGTGGTGACCCGGGGCGCCCTCGTGGTAGACGGTGGTCAATTCTCGCCAGGTCGTGAAGGTGTCGACGCCTTCCGGCACCGACCACCACATCCGGCCGGGACGGGAGAAGTCCTCAGACGGAGGCGTGTAATACACCCCTCCGTCGTGGGTCGGGGCGATCATGCCCTCGATGTGACGAGCCTGCTCGGGAACCTCGAAGTGGGTGCCGTCCAGGGTGGAGATGGCTTCGTCGGCGCGCTCCTGCATCCATGCCCTGAGGGCCTCGGTGCCGGAGATCTGGTAGGCCGGATCGGCGTCGAGGACCGCCATGGCCTCCTTGACGCTGGCTCCCGGACGGATGCGCTCGGCGGTTTCGCGCTGCAACTGCTCGATGCGGGCGAGTTCCTGCTTGCCCCACTCGTAGGTCTCGGCGAGGTCCACAGTGGTGCCGACGAACTGGCGAGAAGCAAGACGGTAACGGTCGATGCCGACGGCGTCGGTCTCGGTGGCGAGCGGAGCGATCTCGGTAGCGAGAGTCTCTGCGGTGCGACGGAAGTTGGCCTTGGCAGCGTCGATGCCCTCGGCAAGTTCCGACCTCACGGAGTCGGGCAGGTCGTCGGAGGCAGTCCGCTTGAGGTAGTCGTCAAAAAAGCCACCGTCGCCGGTCCAGGAGGTGATCTGTTCGACGAGAAGGTTCACCTGACGGATGGCGGGCGCGATACCGGCATCGATCGAGGCGCGCTGGGTCTGTAGCCAGCCGTCGAGAGCCGCGCCGGTGGCCTGCAGACGACGTGCGACCGTCGACACCTGATCGGGGGTCTCGGTGGGCATGGCATCGTAAACCTCGCGGATCTCGTGAACGCCCGAGGCAATGCCGTTGAGGGTGAGGAGGTCGTATCCCTTGTCGTGGCTCTCGGCCTCCAGACCCAGGCTGGAGCGCATGGCGGAGACGGTGACCCTGTCGGTGTCGTCGGCAGGCATGGCCTGGTCGAGACGGTCCAAGGTGTCCATGACGAGCTGGTACCGGGTCTCCATTCCGGCGGGGGTCAGGTCGTCGTACTCATCCTGGTTGAGGTCCAGGCCGAGGGCGGTGGCCAGGATGGGGCTAGACGCCACGAGGGAGCCCCAGTGGTGGTCGGCAACCTCGTCGACCTCTGACCCCATCTGGTGGGTGGTGTGTGCGTTGTCGTTGGTCACGAGGATGACGCTATCGCGAGTCGTGGACAGGCGGGAGTCGCGTGGTGTTCCAGAAAGAAGCGTACCGGTTTCGCGACGAGGTCATCATGCCGGTATAGTCTTGCGAGCCTGCCATGGCAGGCGTGCCAACTTAGCTCAGTCGGTAGAGCGACGCTCTCGTAAAGCGTAGGTCACGGGTTCGATTCCCGTAGTTGGCTCCATGAGCGCCCGGCCAGGAATGCTCGCATGGGTCGTCAGGAATTGACGACGGCTCCCTGTCTTGCCGATGGATCCCCGTGGTGATCTACGGTCGCGGTGGTGACCGCTGCGAACACGCGAGGGCCACTGACGACCTTGGTCAGGTGAGTGATCGCTGCGGGCTTCTTGGCGTGGTCAGTGGGGATCATCCGACAGGCCAGGATTGTGGGGGTACTGGCCTCAAGGTCACTAGGGGTGGCCGTCTTGGTGCTCGGTATCGGTGGAGCGATGGTCCTCTTTATCGCACTCTGGCGAGTGGAAATTGAGCAGTCGTTTGAGGTGCGACCCGCTGATAAAGTGACGTGTAAGTCACCATGCGCCTGGATAAGTACTCCATTTATCTGCGATTTTGTTCTGGGCAGGCTGCGGTGACCCTGTGGATGGCATGATGGCACTGCTCACGCTGGGTGGGTCACCAATCTTTGGTTGGTGAGTACTCGAAGAAGGGATATTCACTATGCAGAACACTCTGACTCAGTCCAGGTCATCTCGAGGCGCTGTTGGCATTGCTGCGTTGGTTGCAGTTGTCGGCGTTATGCTGTCGACCTTCACTGGCGCTTACATTGCCGGTATGTTCGGTCTTTCCACCTCCGCAGCCAGCCAGATCGTGAACGCGGTCTCGGTTGGCGGTGCTGCGCTGTCCATCGCCATGGCTGTCGCTTCTGGCGGCATTGCTGCGGCCGCCGTGGCCACTGCCAAGTGGGCCATCAAGAAGTGGGGCAAGAAGGTCGCAATCGCCTGATGGCCGTCTTCTTTCGAAGGTGGGTGCACATGAGGAACCGCAGTTTCATCGCATCCTTCCTCTGCGCGCTCGCCATCTTCGCGGTGTCGGCAGTAGTCGCGTTCGGTACGCTCGACGGAGCGACACGAGGAGGTGGGGGCATGCTCGGCAAGCCCCTCGGGAGCTCCGGAGAATCTCTCTTCATTTCGATTCTTGTGCGAAATACCTCGGTTGTCCTGAGCTTGTTTGCAGGCGTCGTCTCAATCGGAATCATTGCGATGGTCGGCATTGCCTCTCTCGGTTTTCTGATAGGGGCGAGCACTGCGGCAGCTGCCAATGAGGTAGGGCTGACGATGGCATTGTGGTCCGTGAGTGGTTATGCCATCGTCGAGATCCTGGCATATCTGTTGGCTGCGACGGCTGGATTACTGCCAGTCGGCACCGCGGTGCTGACTTCGGGATCTCTCGCGGAAGAGAAGGTTGTCACCCGTTACTTCGCCCCATTGCGCCAGTCATTGGTCCTTCTGGCTGTCTCGTTGGTCCTAATCGTCGTGGGGGCTGGGCTCGAGGCGGCGATCATCCAGTCAAGAAATGGTTGACGTCATGAGTTCCGCATCAGCGAACCATGGTTCCGATGCTGTCGGGCATCTCAAAACGGATAGAGCGGTCGTGTGGACCGCGGTAGTGATGACAGGTCTTCTCATTGCCATTCGCCTCTGGATCCAGTTGGCGGATCGCATCAGCCAGGCCGGCTGGATACGAGCCCGCACGTCGGACCTCGGGGACCCGGCGCTTGCTCAGCTTGCCGTCCGTCTCGGAATTGTCCTCGCAATCGTTCTCTCGACCCTGTTCCAGGGGCTGTATCTCTTTCTGTGTGCAGTTGTGGACGAGAAGATTCTTCCGGGCATCATGGTGCCCGTCAGAGAGAGCAAAGGCGCCGACGGAAAGACCGGGTTGGGTCCTGCGGTTTTCGTCGGGCTGTGCGCCACGATCCCGGTGCAGTTGGTTGCCTTGATTGCCAATGTCTCCGCGCCGAAAGAGTATCCAGCAGCGTTCGTCTGGCTCTTCGTGGTTGTGGTCGTCGCCGTCGCATGGACGTGGAGGCGGCCCGCAATGAACCGGGCTGGAATACGTGGAAAAGTAATCTCGACCGCGTTGTTACTGGTGATCAGTGCGATTTCTCTCGTGTTGTGACGAAGTGAGGAGTGTTCATGCAAGTTATGTACATGCGTTCCCGGCGGATTCTTGCGGGAATTCTGGCCGTCACCCTCGGCGTGTTTGCGGTGATGACGCTGGTCAGGGATCCGCAAATCCCGGGCGTCATAGTGGGCATCGTCGGCATTGTCGTTGCGGCGTTGCTGGTATTGGTGGTCATCCGCCCGGGGACACACCTTCGACTTGATGTTTCCGCGTTCCTCAGCGGAGCGATCTGTCTTGGTGCCTGCCAAGGGACATTGGGGAGAAAACTCAGCGCTGCTGGGTACATGGTGGTTCCCGCTGTCGTCATCGCTGTTTGCTGTGCAACGGTCGCGGTCATGGTTCAGGCGGAAATTGATTCTCAGAGGACCAGGGATCGTCTGTGAACGCACCGACCTTCCGGACGGCGCATGACATCTGTGATGCCTCCTCCCTCGATGCCCTTGGGTGGGGGTTCTCTCTCAAGGGTTATCGAGTGATGCGCATTCTCATCGCCTTCCTCGCATTCGCGCTGGCAGTGGCGGTCGCGGTCGTGGGATTCGACTGGCTTGTCGGTCGGCTTGCCCAAGGCGGTGCTGTTGTCGGAGTCACACTGCCGCTGGTCATTGGCTTGTACGTCCTCATCCTTCATGCCTTCAGGGAGACGCTGACCTCCCGCCGAATACGGCTGACGAACCATCCATGTGCTGAGTTCTTCCGTGCCCTGGACATCTCGAGGTTCAGTGTCGTTGTGGCGGAAATGTTGGAAAGGCTCGTGATCACGACCGCGGTCGTCGCGGGGCTCTCCTGGGGTGCCGGATTGCGAGCTTCGCTGTCGGGGATGCCGCCTACCACAGTAGGGGCTCTGGTGGTGATTCCGGTCGCCACCACCTTGGGCATGGTGGCCATCACGGCATGGGTTGCCGCGAAACTCAATAACTCTCACCGTTCCAGCCAGGTGATGGCTGCCTGCAGCGGCGCTGCTACTGGAGTCATCCTTGCTCTGGTCGTCAGATGGGTTGCTGAGGCCAGTCTTCAGCATCCTCGCGCCATGCGGGGTCCCACCTGGACATGGGTCGCTGTCGGTGTTGCTGTGGTGACGGTCGCAACTGGCGCCGCGGCGGTCACCGGATACGTCGCCCTGAAATCTGCTCCTTTCCTGGTGCGAAACAGCGTGTCTCAGGAAAAGGCCAGGGCCCACTTGCGTCGACTGAAAGGAATCAGCCCATGGGTGCGCGTGGTCATGAGCGACCTGTCACCAGTTCCGGTTGCGGCCGCACTTGCTCGCCTTGTCTTCCTTGTGTGGAGCGTTGGTGCATTGGTCATGGCCATCGCTGTTATGGCGCTGGGCGGCGTGGGTGTGAATCTGCCGGCGCGGATCGTCAATCAGCTCTCGGCCATCTTGCTGTTGATCCTTGGTCTGGTGGTTTCGGACCTGCTGTCCATACGCATCGGGCCCGCGGCACTGGCGCCACGCTGGAGGATGGCGTGGGAGCTGGGAGCCAACCCGATGCACCTGGCAATCGCACCCCTGGGCGTTGCCGTCCTCTTTGGTCTCTTCCTCGTCGCACCTGTCGCAGCGGCAGCTGGCATGCTGGGCGGTGACGCCCTCATCCCGCTGCTCGTCGTCTGGGCATCGATCGCGTGCGCCTGGGTTGCTGCTGCCGTGGCCAGTGACGCGGCTCTTCCAGACGGTACGGTTCCGGCCTCGACGTCCGTCGGCTTGCTCAGTGTCCTGGCGTCCACAGCGATGATGGTCTTCATCCTCATGACGGCCATGCACGGGGTGGGTTGGATCGGCTTCATTCTGACCTTCGTCCTTCTGGGAGGTGCAACATGGTTGACGAGACAACGCGTTCTCGCCCTGCCATCGAGGCCATTGGCCTGACCCTCGGATATTCCCCGGATCGGCCGGTTGTCCAGGACTTGTCGTTCCATCTCCAAGGTCCCGCGACAGTACGGCTCGATGCACCAAACGGGACCGGCAAGTCGACCCTCGTTGAGGGGATCTCCGGCTATCTGCGTTCCACCCAGGGCGACCTGCTCGTCTGTGGGACGAAGGCGTCGGATCCTGCACTGCGGACGCGACGGCGGGTCTGTCGCGCCAAACCGTCGCTACATCCCAACCTGAGCATGGTTGACCACCTGACTCTCGCCGCTCGGTTGGCAGGCTGCGACAGGGAGGAGCCGATATCGCGTGCCAAGGCCTTCGGACTCGACGAATGGTTCGACTACCGCACATCCGCCTTGTCGACGGGAACCGCGAAACGGCTGTGGTACGTCATGTGCACGACGGGGGAGTTCGACGTCGTCGTCCTCGACGAGCCGTTCAATGGGGTCGATGAGGAGTCGAGTCGTGTGATGGTCTCTGACATCAACGAGTGGCGCAAGAACAGTCTCGTCCTGCTGGTGGCCCACGTCTTTCCGGACGGTCTCACCGTTGATGAGACCTTGGGCCTGCCTCGGACGACGGACAATTCGCGCCCCATGTCAACCCGTTGACGAGGCCGTGACCGATGTGGCCCTAATTGAAGACGAGGAAAGCGCCACATGGGGAGGCTGCCATGGAAGTGGGTATTAGAGAACCACGTGACAGTTTGAACAAACACGTTGCGCAGGTCAGGAACGGTCAGACGATCGCAGCGACTGACCACGGCAAGCCAGTCGCCCGACTGGTCCCCGTCGAGCAGTATCCCAAGTTGGAAATCATGATTGCCGACGGTTTTGGTCACGCCCTGTCGGGTCGGGAAGCCTCGTCTCCCACATCCGGTGGACGCCGGAGCGATGGTGAGCGATTTCGTCGAACTGCAGCGACGATGATTGCCTATGTCGACACGTCGTCAAGATCAGTGATCCTCTACTCGAAGTGGCGTGCACTATCGCGAGGGAGCAGCGGCTGCGCGGATATGACTCCGTCCACTGTGCTGCCGCACTGAGTGTCTGTGAGGACGACTCGGTCGCCGTACCTGGCGACCGAGCTCTCCTGACCGCCTGGCACGACTTGGGTCTCAACACGGTCGACACGGCCTTGTGAAAAGTCCCCTCACCTCGCCCAGAAGGTCGTGCAGTCCTTCTTGACCTCGATGGCGTGCCCGAGCATGTCGTCGATGAGTGGCCATGGAACCGGCTGATCCCACCTCACCTGCCACATCTTCTTGGACCTGGTGTAGCCCTCGTCGATGATTCGTTCCGTGAAGGCATCAAGGGTCGCTGCCTCGAAGGCCAGGGCCAGGTGCTTGGCCGAGGCACTCCAGCTCGCGATGAACGAGCCATGATCAGTGAGCATCGGCATATTCCATTTCCACACCAGGACGAGATTCGGGTGGGTGCGCAAGGTCTCGTTGAGCAGGTCGGAGACGCGCTGACGGTTGGCGTCAACGGGGATGGCCGCGAGCCAGGCGTCGATGAGATCGGCGTTGTCGAGCGGTGTGGCGTGGGCGATGGTGCGATCGAGGGTCATGGCTCTCCTGTAGGTGTCAGTGGAGCTGATGCCGGCTTACCCAGTGGATCGCCGGCAGTGCCGTCCTGGGCCTCCTGACGTGCCCGCACCATGTTCTGCACCTTGTGAGGACGACAACTGCAGGGTCCACTCCGACAGTCTGGGACAATACCCAACGACCACGCTGTGCCAGTGCTGGGAACCCAGACCGACGAGGGTCGTGATGACCATCCCGAACGAGGAGAACCCACACCAATACGCCACGGCCATGACGATCGCCGAAGTCGGCGTGGGTGTAGATGGTTGCCACCGAGGAACTGTGGCGCATTTCCTGCGCAGACGTCACGGATCATCCCCGCCGATCAACTCCGATTCGCGTTCGCCAGCTCAGGAAGGGCGAACCGGGGTATCGAACAGGGTCGACGCGCAATGCGTCAGGGTGGCCCGGTACGATCGAGGCACCACGATTCGTAGGTTGCGGCCTGACTCCTCGGTTCGGCCGTCCAGCGGAATTGCAAGGGGACGCATGTACGACAGCATCATTATCGGCGCAGGCCTCGCCGGACTGACGGCCGCCGAAGAACTCGCATCCGCAGGGCACTCGGTGGTGGTTCTGGAGGCTCGCTCCCGAGTGGGTGGGCGCCTCGAGAACGCGGAGTTGTCCAATGGGCAGGTCATCGAGTTGGGCGGCCAGTGGGTCAGTGAGGGCCATGAAGAACTTCGCTCCCTCATCGCCTCCCAAGGCCTTGAACTGGTCGACTCCACCGAGGGCGACGTCGTCGTCAAGGCTCGCGGACGGGTCTCCCACGTCACCAATTCCTCCAGCTCTGCCCACACCCTCAGCCCCTTCGAACTGTCTGACCTCGGTCAGGGCCTGCTAAGGTTCCGCCGTCTGGCCGATCGGGTCGCCAACAACAAGGGTTGGACGACGGCGAACGGTACGTGGCTGAATCAGTCCCTGAGTCAGTGGGTGGTCTCGAATGTGCGTACCGACGCCGGACGTGAATACATCACCAATCTTTTCCGGCGTGCCTTCGGGGTCTTTCCCGACGACACCACACTTCTTGATGGTCTGACGAAGGCCAACTCCGGGGTGGACCTGGAATCCCTCGTCGCCGTCAACGGTGGGCTCAAGCAGCAGCGCGTCAAGGGCGGTGTCGCCCAGGTCGCTCGCAACCTCGCGCAGCGTCTCGGCGATGACCTCAAGCTCTCATGCCCGGTCCGCTCCATCCACGCAGACGACGACACCGTCACCGTCGCGACGTCCGCCGGCACCGAGTACCAGGGGCGCAGCGTCATCGTCACCGTCCCCCCGCGTCTTCTCAAGGAGATCGAGTTCGATCCCGCTCTTCCGGCAGAGCGTCTCGAGATGGCCGAGAAGGTACCCGCAGGCAATGTCATCAAGGCCTACCTCGTCTACGACAGCCCGTGGTGGCGCACCTCCGGAGCCTCCGGCCAGATGGGTGCCGACGAGGGTGCCGTTCGCGTCATCTTCGACACCTCCGACGACGAGACCGGCCGGGGAGTCCTGATGGGCTTCTTCGAGGGCACCGAAGCGTCGGGCTACGGCAAACTCTCGGTGAGTCTGCGTCAGCGCGCCTTCGAGGAGGTCGTCGAGTCCGCCTTCGGTGAGGCTCCCCGCTCCGCGATCGAATACCTCGACCGCGACTGGCTCTCCGAGCCCTACACCGGTGGCTGCCACGGCGCCCACTTCGCTCCCAGCCTCTGGACTGCCACCGGCCCGATCCTCGCCCAGCCGTTGGGCAGGGTGCTCTTCGCCGGCGCCGAGTACGCCTCCTCCTTCAACGGCTACATGGAAGGCGCGCTGCGAGCCGGTGCTCGCGCGGCTCAGGAGGCTGTCGACCTGCTCTGATCCGTCAGACGCTGACCTCGGCGGCGGACCTTGCCACGAGGTCAGCAGCGGTGATGGTGTTCTCCGCGGCGACGTCATCAGCTGACGAAATGAGGTCTGACAAGGCCAGACCGTGACCGGAGCAGTCCTGCGCCGCCCTCAGAAGGACGGCGCAGTAGGTACTGCTCGAAATTGAGCTGTTGTTCCAGCCTGGGTTACGAATCAGATGGCGGCAGGGCCTCGTTCCCCGGTGCGGATCCGAATGACATCCTGGACGTCGCTGGACCACACCTTTCCGTCACCGATCTCCCCGGTACGAGCCGCGTCACAGATCGTCTCAACGACGTTCTCGAGCTCCTCGTCGGTGCACAGCACCTCGACGCGGACTTTCTCGAGGAAGTCGATGGTGAACTCCGCGCCTCGGTAGACCTCGGTGTGACCCTTCTGGCGGGCGTACCCGGCGGCCTCGGAGATCGTCAGACCAGAGACTCCGGCCTTGGCGAGTTCGAGTCGGACGGTGTCGAGTGCCGATGGCTGGATGATGGCGGTGATGAGCTTCATGCCGAGATCTCTTCCTTGTCGGCGGTGGAAACACGGATGCCCATCGTCTTCTTGATGACCAGACCGGTGAGGCCGCTGACGACGAAGGAGTAGGCCATCATCGCGAGGGCACAGATGACCTGGACCCCCAGCAGCTAGCCGTTACCACCGAGGAACAGGCCGGCTCCATTGGCCTCGAGGGAGGCGGAGGCGCCTTCAGTCATGGCATGCGGGTCGGCGAGGAATCCGACGAGGACGGTGCCTAGGAAGCCACCGACCATGTGGACGCCGACGACGTCGAGGGAGTCGTCGTAGCCGAAGCGGTATTTCAGGCTGACGGCCAGGGCACAGACGGCGCCGCAGATGATGCCGATGATGACGGCGCCCCACGGGGAGACCGACGCGCAGGCCGGGGTGATGCCGACCAGGCCTGCGACGATGCCCGAGGCAGCGCCAAGCATGGTGGGTTGACCGTCGCGGATGCGCTCGACGCAGATCCATGCGAGCATGGCGGCGGCAGCAGCGGCGAGGGTGTTGACCCAGGCCAGACCTGCGGTGTCATTGGCCTCCAGCGTAGATCCGGCGTTGAATCCGAACCAGCCGAACCACAGGCCGCCGGCGCCGAGCATGACGAGGGTGGTGTTGTGCGGGCGCATCGGCCTGGAACCAAATCCGACGCGTGGGCCGAGGATGAGGGCTAGGGCAAGGGCGGCAGCGCCGGCGTTGATGTGGATCGCGGTGCCACCGGCAAAGTCGACGGCGTGCATGGTGTTGAGGATCCAGCCGGTGCCGAACACCCAGTTGGCGGCCGGGAAGTAGACCAGCAGGCCCCACAGGATGGTGAATACGACCCAGGCGAAGAACTTCATCCGGTCAGCGACGGCGCCGCTGACGAGGGCAGTTGCGATGATGGCGAAGGCGGACTGGAAGGCGACGAAGACGAATCCGGGAATGGTTCCGACCTCGGTTCCCATGACCCCGTGGAGTTCGAAGTACTGGGCGGGGTTGCCGATGAGGCCTCCCCATTGCGGGTCACCGAAGGCCATCGAGTAACCGCAGACCACCCAGAGGACGCCGATGGTCCCCATCGCAACGACGTTCATCATGAGCATGTTGAGCACGCCCTTGGCTCGCACCATACCGCCGTAGAAGAAGGCGAGCATCGGTGTCATGAACAGCACCAAGGACGCGCTGGCGAGCACCCAGGCGGTGTCGCCGGCATTGATCTCAAGCAGTGGTGTCATGGTGTCAATCGTCATCTGGCAGCGTTGCGGAACCGTTTGGTCGGCGTTACTGACATGTGAAGAATCGCGCTCTTGTGTGACGACGGTGTTACGTCGGTGACAGGAACGTGACGCGGAGACCGTGAAAACATGCCATATCCTTGACGCGCCACTCATGGACGGAGATGAGACTATGTTTTGTGCGCGATGCGGCACCCAGGTGGGTGCGCACGATGCCGCCTGCAGACAGTGTGGGCTGGACCTGCACCTGCCCGGTGCCGTGCGCATGACAGACCCTGGCTCCTTCGACGAGACGGTCGTGCAGAGCCCCGTGGGCGCTGATGAAGCTCCGACGAGGGAGATTCCTCGGGTGCAGACCCCGCCGAAGCCTCGAGATCAGCAGGACATGACACCAACCCAGCAGTGGCAGCGACAGGATTCCACGCCGACCCAACAGTGGAGCACCAGCCAGCCCTGGTCGGGTCAGCAGCAGCCTCCGCAAGGCCAGGGTCAGGAGGCCGGGGATTCACAGCTGCCCGACGACTGGTTCCGTGACCCCGAGGCAGAGCGGACTCGCGCGATGGCGACGGTTCGGGATAATCCTGTCTTCACCCCACCCCCGCCGCCGTCTGCCCCTGCCACGTCACACCCGCAGCCTCCGGATGACTCGTCCCGCCACCGGAACGTGCTCATCGGCTTGGTGATCGGGCTACTCGTGCTCGTCATCCTGGGTGCGATCTTACTCTTCGCCGGTGGTCGAAAGGGGCGCTCAAACGGGGAACCCATTCCGGTGTCGACGCCGTCGGCCAGCGCTCATGCCGAGCAGTCCACCTCGCAGGAGCCCCCCGCCTCGGAGGAACCTCACGAGGGCGCCACATCCATCGACGCCACGCCCAGCTTCCTCGAGTCCTCGCCTGCGCCCGCGGCAAGCTCGGCTCCTTCCACCCCGGAATCCCCGACGTCGAGTGCTCGCCGGGTTGCCGACAAGCTTCCTGACGGTGACACTGTCTGCTCCTCGACGGTCGGTGCCGTGGGCACGACGTCATGCCCGTTCGCGCTCGAAGTCGCCAATGTAATTCCCGACGACGCCCAGGGCGGCTACGAGGTGAACGCCCACAGCCCGGTCACCGGCAGGAACTACACCATGAAGTGCAGGACGGAGGAGACGTACACCACCTGCACCGGCGGCGTCGCTGCCGAGGTTCACATCCTGCGTTGAGCGAGGACCAAGGCGGCTCGTCACATCGGCCGCTGGACCCCGACGAGGCGCACCTTGTCGAAGTACTCATCGGTCAGATCGGCCCAGGTGCCGGCGACCTCGACCTCGGTGAGGGTTGCTGGCGGGTACCAGCAGCCGACCTTTTCCTCGGCACCGCTCATCGCGGCCAGTTGTGCTGCCAAGCCAGGAATCGTCGGGGCGTGAGCGATGACGAGCAGGTTGTCGACGTCGTCGTCGATCTCTCCAATGCGCTGACGCATGGTGTCTGTGCCGCAGTAGTACAGGGCGCGCATGAATTCCACGGGGCAATCCAGCTGGAGGCAGTCCCAGGTCTGTCGGGTGCGGAGGGCGTCGGAGACCAGCGCATGGCCGACATTGCGCAGTCCAAGACGCATTCCGACCTCGCGGGCCTGGCGGCGTCCCAGGTCGGTGAGCGGACGCTCTCGGTCACCCCCGGCGGCGTGGGATGCAGGCTGGGCATGTCTCATGAGGAACAGGGTGTGCATGATTCCATGGTTGCACCCCGTGGGCGAGGTGGTCCTACGATGTTGGCATGCCGCTCACGGATATGGGCATTGACGAGGCGCGCAACTACCACCCGGTTGTCCCTGAACCCGAGGGTTTCGACTCCTTCTGGGCCGAAACCCTCGACGAGCACGCCAGCATCCCGCTCGATCTGACGGCAACCCCGTTCGACAATCGTCAGGCCCTCATCGACACCTGGGACCTGTCATGGGCGGGGTATCACGGCTCCAGAGTGAGTGGTTGGATGCACGCCCCCGCCGGGGCGAGCGGGCCGTTACCCCTTGTCATCGAGTACATCGGCTACTCTGGTTCGCGCGGGGTCCCGATCGGATCGGCCTTCGCGGCGGCCGGGTACGCGCACATCGTCGTCGATCCGCGCGGTCAGGGATGGGGCCACCCCGCTCTGACCGAGAACTCCCCGGACGTCCACGAGGGCTCCGGTGCTCCGGGATTCATGACCCAATCCCTGTCGGACCCGCATGGCCACTACTACCGCCGGTTGTTCACCGACGCCTTCCGGTGCCTGCAGACCGCTCGGGAGATGAAGATCGTCGATCCCACCAGAATTGTCGTCCACGGTCACTCCCAGGGCGCTGGTCAGACGATAGCGGTGTGCGGGTTGGCAGCCATGCGTGGCATCAAGCTGGCTGGTGCCTTCGTCGATGCCCCCTTCCTGTGTCACATGAGGCGCAGCTGTGACATCGTCACGGCTGGTCCTTATCTCGAGGTCGTCAAGTACCTGGCGGCTCATCCGTCCCTGTGTGGCAAGGCCTTCCAGACGCTGGGTTACTTCGACGGTCTGCACTTCGCCCGTCGCGCCCGTACTGCCACCTGGTTCTCCGTGGCGATGATGGACCAGTTGGTGCCGCCGTCGTCGGTGTGGGCGGCTTACAACGCCTGGGGCGACGGGATGGTTGCGGACAAGCAGATTGCCGTCTATCCCTTCGCAGGGCATTCGGCCGGGGAGGACGTGCAGCGCTGGAACCAGCTCGGTGTGCTTGCCCAGCTCTTCTCCTGAGCCTTTGCTCAGCTCTTGACAGCGACGACGAGGTCGCGGTGGATCGACGAGTCGACGCGGTGGCTGAACTGACGCCAGGGGTTGTCATCGAGGGTAGTCAGGCCTGCGTCGGACAGGATCGCCACAAGATCCTCACGGGACAGGCCAAGGGTGTTCCACGACATTCCCAGCGCACCGCCGTGGCGCAACTGGCCAGCCCACACCGGAACGGCTTCGCGCAGCAGATCAGCGGGGGAGCGACGTCGCGATGACCCGCTGTGGGATCCGTGCACGACGCCGTAAGGGGCGTCGGTGACGACGGCGTCGAAGGTCTTGCGTCCCCACAGGTTCGCCGAGTCGACGGCGTCCCCCGTGAACACCCCCATCGTCAGGGGCTCGGCTCCTGGGAGCCTCACCTCGGCGTCAAACCGCTTGCCGATGGAGTGGCCGTCGCGGCGCACCGGATGGGTGTCGCAGCTGTGCTTGAGACGCTTGCGACGCAGCCAAGTGGTGACGTGGGCGGCCATCGCCTCGACGGCTTTGGCGTCCTGTTCCACCCCGAATCCGTCATGACCCGCCATCCATGCGCACTCCAGGGTGGTACCACGCCCGGCCAACGGATCGAGAATGGCCAGTCTCTGGCCCTCGTCGCGACGAGTCGCGCAGCGGCCGTCGAGGCTGGCGATCGTGAGGTTGAGCAGCAGCCGGGTGAATTGCTCATTGGTCTTGCCCCGGTACTTGGGGATGGTGACAAGATCCTCATCGACGACGTCGACTCGCGGCAGTTCCAGGGGAGCCAACAGGTCGCCATGACGTTCGAAGCAGGCGAGAGCTGCCGAGGACCGCGCCAACGCAGCCAAGTCCGCAGGTCCGAGGGGCTCGTCGCCATTGACGGTGAGGTACTCGACCCCAGCCACCGTCACCGGTGAGACCGTCGTGGCATTCGGGCAGGTGAGGGCCAACTCCGCAGCGCACAGACGCCCTGCCTGCCCGGCATAGACGTGGTTGGCGGCAGGGGCGAGCAGGACGAGGGTCTCGGACATGGCTGACATTGTGTCATGACCCGTCCGACATGCCGAGGAAACAGCAATCGGCGGCCGCTGCGTCGCGACCGCCGATTGCGGTGTGTTGGTGAACCTCGTCTCCCGGTATCGGGGCGGTGTCGGGAGACGAGGCCGAGCCGTCAGGCCAGGTTGACCTGCAGGTGCTCGTAGGAGGTGCCCTTGGCGCGCTCGATCGAGGCCTTGATCTCGGCCTCGGCCTCTTCGCGGCCGGTCCAGGTGGCGCCCTCGACCGACTTCCCGGGCTCGAGGTCCTTGTAGACGGTGAAGAAGTGCTCGATCTCCATGAGGGTCATGCTGCCGACGTCGTCAAGGTCGATGAGGTTGGCACGACGGGGGTCGTCAGCGGGGACGCACAGCACCTTGTCGTCGCCGCCCATCTCGTCCTGCATCTGGAACATGGCCAGTGCGCGGCACTCGATGAGGCAACCGGGGAAGGTGGGCTCGGTGAGAAGGACCAAGGCATCCAGCGGATCGCCGTCCTCTCCGAGGGTCCCCTCGATGTATCCGTAGTCGTACGGGTACTGCGTAGAGGTGAACAACGTACGGTCAAGACGGATACGACCGGTCTCGTGATCCATCTCGTACTTGTTCTTGGTGCCACGCGGAATCTCGATCGTCACATCAAAGTGCAAGCTATCGGGCTGTTCTCCCTGGAATGGGTTGGTGAAATCGTCAGTCACGAGGGGCCCCTCTTCTTGTATTAGACACGGTGATGATCGACACTGTATCCGTTTGCAGGAGGGATTTTTCGTGCCACACCCAGATCAACGTAACCCGAAACGTGCTGTGCCCGAGCCGCGACGCCGTATGCCGGCATGGGTTCCAGTCCTTGTCGGTGTCGCCGTGACCGGCATTGTCGTGCTCGTGGTGGTCGTCAGTTCTCTGCGAACCGGTACGTCGACGAACGAGGCCGAGCGTGGACTGCTGACCCGTCGTCACGGGAACACCGCACCTGCGGTGCAGCCGGGTCGGGGGGTCGTCGCTGCGGTGGCCCCGAATACTCCGTCAACCAAGCCACTGGCAGCAAGCGTGGCCAATCGTGTGAAAGCTGCCGGTGCGGCCCCGGGCGTGCTTGGTGCCGACATCATGGATGCTGCGACTGGTGAAACCCTCTATCAATCCGGGCAGAGCACCCTGTTGACCCCTGCTTCGAACCTCAAGGTGATGACCGCGATTGCGCTGCTGGATTGCACGGATGCCGGGCACCGCTACACGACGAAGGTTGTCGCTGACGGGTCGGCGTTGACCCTGGTCGGCGGTGGCGATCCCTACCTGCGTTCCTCGGCCTCCGACAAGCATCCTGAGTACCCGTCGACGGAGCAGCTTGCCAAGCGCACCGCGGCGGCCCTCAAGGAGGCTGGCACGAGGTCGGTCACCGTCAGATTTGACGACACCCTGTTCTCCGGTCCCACGTGGAACAGTGCATGGCCGATCGACAACTACTCCGATGAGGTCACCCCGATCACCTCGCTGTGGGTTGACGAAGGAATGATCAACAACAATCCGTGGAATCGAAGCAAGACTCCTGCGGTCTTGGCGACGAATACCTTCGTCGGACAGCTCCGCAGCGCCGGTATCACGGTCACGGGATCGGTGGTTCGACACAAGGCGGGCGAGTCCGACAAGCAGATTGCTGCCGTGCAGTCGATCCCGGTGGAGGACCTCGTCACTCGCACGTTGGAGGAGTCCGACAACTCCGCCGCAGAGGTGCTGAGCCGTCAGATGGCCCTTGCGAGCGGCAAGCCGGGATCCTTCGCCGGCGCCTCCCAGGCCCTCGAGGAGCACCTCAAGAACATGGGAGCCTGGCAGGACGGCGCTGTCGTTCAGGATGGGTCGGGCCTGTCCCGAGGCAACCGGATCACGGCGGCCATGCTTTCCCACGCCTGGCAAAAGGTTTTGACGACACCGAAGCTGCAGCCGGTAGCCAATGCGGTTCCCGTCAGTCGGGTCTCGGGAACCTTGCACAAGCGCTTCTCCGAGCCGAGCACGGCAGCGGCGCGTGGCGTGGTCCACGCCAAGACCGGCAGCCTGCAAGGGGTTATCTCGATGTCGGGATGGCTGCGTGACGCCGACGGGCGCATCCTCGTCGCCTCCTTCATCGTCAACCAGACCGATGGCTCCGCTCGATCCTGGCTTGACGTCGTCTACGGCAACCTGGCCGGGTGCGGCTGCACCCGCTGATGGCACGACGTGAACTGGGTCCGGCAGCCCTGACGGTTGCCCAGGCCGTCGAGCATGCGGTCCGCGGAATTGACCGGTTCGTCGTCGGGTGTTCTGGCGGGCCGGACTCCCTCGCCCTGGCGTTGGGGTCGGAGTGGGCATCTCGACGCCGTGGAGCCGAGGTGATGGTCGTCATCGTCGACCATCAGCTGCAGGACGGGTCGGACGAGGTGGCAGCGCGTACTCGAGACCTGCTGACCGACCGTGGGATGGACGCCTGTGTGCGTCGCGTCGAGATCGATCCGAATGACCCTGACGGCCCGGAGGCGGCGGCTCGAACCGCTCGTCGAGCAGCGCTGGTTGACGTCGCCGGGAAGACGCCGATCCTGCTCGGCCACACCCTCGACGACCAGGCCGAACAGGTCTTGCTGTCCCTGGCCCGTGGCTCCGGGGCGACGTCGCTCGCCGGTATTCGGCCGCGGGCAGGCCAGTTCTGGCACCCGCTGTTGGGGGTGCGTCGGGCCCAGACCCTGCAGGCATGCCAGGAATGGGACGTCGAGCCATGGCATGATCCCCACAACAGTGACTCGCGGTTCCTGCGCTCCAGGGTGCGCACCGAGCTCATGCCGGTTCTCGAGGACGTCCTCGGATCGGGGGTGGCGGAATCCCTGGCCCGCAGCGCGTCGCTGTTGGCCGGAGAAGACGCCGTCGTCACGGCTGTGGCTGACCAGTGGGCACGAGACCACGAGGTGACGGACGACGTTCTGCCCGGGCTGCGAGGTGTGGAATCCGGGTTGGCTCGACGGGTCGTCAAGAAGTGGCTGCCCGAGGCGACAATGGTTCACGTCGACGCCGTCCTGGGTCTTCTGGACGGTCCCGGAGGCGCTGGGGTGGACGTTCCTGGCGGCCGCGTCGAGATGAGGCGTGGGACCCTGTACCTCACCCAGCGCCTGCGGCAGATCCGGGATCGGTAAGCTGGATCCGTGCGAGCTTCTGACATTCCCGAAGATTTCGACCGCGTTCTGTACACCGATGAGCAGGTGGCCTCTCGTGTCCGCGAGGTCGCTGCCCAGATCGACGCCGACTATGCGGGGCGGGAAATCCTCATGGTTGGTGTGCTCAACGGTGCTGTCATGACCATGGCGGACCTGTGCCGCGCGATGAAGTCCCACATGTCCATGGATTGGATGGCCGTGTCGTCCTACGGTGCCGGTACGAAGTCCAGCGGCGTGGTGCGCATCCTCAAGGACCTCACCAAGGACATCGAGGGCCGCGACATCCTCATCGTCGAGGACATCATCGACACCGGCCTGACGCTGAGCTACCTGGTGCAGAACCTGCGCAGCCGCAACCCCAACTCCATCGAGATCATGGCGATGTTCCGCAAGCCGGAGGCCGTGACCTGCCCGCTGGATGTCAAGTACGTCGGTTTCGACATTCCCAACGAGTTCGTCGTCGGATACGGCCTGGATTACGCCGACAAGTACCGCAACCTCACGGATGTGGCGACGCTGGCGCCGCACGTGTACAACTCCTGAGGGGTCGACGTCGAAGGGCGGACCGCCATCGGGTTGGGATGGTCGCGATGCGGTACAGCGTTCGTCAACACTGCGATGTTGTCATGCGCTGGTATCGTGACGCCTTGAGTCCCACCCACCCATGCCCCTAGGTAGTACATGAAAAACGTGTCCCGCATCTTCAAAGGTCCTCTGATCTGGATCCTGTTGTGCATCGGCTTGATCATTGTGTTCCTGCAGTTCACCGGGTCGGGGAACGGGTACAAGGACATTCCGACGTCTGAGGCCGTCAGCATCATCAACAGTGACAAGAAGTTGGATGGCGTCACGCTGACTGACGGCGATCAGGTCATCAAGATCACTGAGAACGACGATAAGAAGTACCGCTCGTACTGGGTTGGTAACCAGTCCGACCAACTCGTTGACAAGCTCAACGACCGGGTCCAGGACAAGACGCTGAAGTCGTGGCAGGGGGAGAACCCTGGGCAGAGCATCTGGAAGGCTCTGCTCATCAACTTCCTGCCTTTCGTCATCATCCTGCTGTTCTTCTTGTGGGCTATGAACGCAGCACAAGGCATGGGCGGCCGTGGCGGCGTCATGGGGTTCGGCAAGTCCAAGGCCAAGGTGGGCAGTAAGGACACCCCCAAGTCGACTTTCGCTGATGTCGCGGGCTGCCAGGAGGCGATCGACGAGCTGCAGGAGATCCGTGAGTTCCTCGCTGAGCCGGCGAAGTTCCAGCGGGTCGGTGCCAAGATTCCCAAGGGCGTCCTGCTGTATGGCCCTCCTGGTACCGGTAAGACGCTGCTGGCTCGTGCCGTGGCCGGTGAGGCTGGAGTGCCCTTCTTCTCGATCTCGGGTTCGGACTTCGTCGAGATGTTCGTCGGCGTCGGCGCCTCCCGGGTCCGCGACCTCTTCGAGCAGGCCAAGGAGGCCGCTCCGGCGATCATCTTCATCGATGAGATTGACGCTGTCGGCCGGCACCGTGGTGCTGGTATGGGCGGCGGCCACGACGAACGTGAGCAGACGTTGAACCAGTTGCTCGTCGAGATGGACGGCTTCGACGTCCACGGTGGCGTCATCCTCATTGCCGCAACGAACCGTCCCGACGTCCTCGACCCGGCATTGTTGCGTCCCGGTCGTTTCGACCGTCAGATCGCGGTGGAGGCCCCTGACCTCGACGGCCGTCTCAAGATTCTTCAGGTGCACGCCCACGGCAAGCCGATGGCCGACAACGTCGACCTGACCTCGATCGCCCGTCGTACCCCCGGCATGACCGGCGCCGACCTGGCGAACGTGCTCAACGAGGCCGCCTTGCTGACGGCTCGTGCCGACCTGCCGGTGATTGGCAACGCCGAGCTCGACGAGGCGATTGACCGCGTCATTGCTGGCCCGCAGAAGAAGACGCGGCTCATGAACGAGCACGAGCGGCTCGTGACGGCTTATCACGAGGGTGGGCACGCCTTGGTGGCCGCGGCCATGCCGGGTACCGACCCGGTACAGAAGATCACGATCCTGCCGCGTGGTCGGGCGCTGGGATACACGATGGTCATGCCCGACTCCGACAAGTACTCCCAGACGCGCAGCGAGTTGCTGGATTCGATGGCGTACATGATGGGTGGTCGTGCGGCCGAGGAGCTCATCTTCCACGACCCGTCGACGGGTGCCTCGAATGACATCGAGAAGGCCACGAAGGTGGCTCGCGCTCTCGTCACTCAGTACGGTTTGTCGGCTCGCGTCGGCACGGTGCAACTGGGGTCAGGGGACAGCGAGCCATTCCTCGGCATGACGACTGGGCAACAGCGCGACTACTCCGACGAGACCGCCAAGATCATTGACGACGAGGTGCGTGAACTTCTTGAAAATGCGCACCAGGAAGCATTTGACTGCTTGGACGCCAACCGTGAGGTGCTCGACGAGTTGGTGTGCCAGCTTTTCGCCAAGGAGACATTGAGCAAGGCTGAGGTCGCCGAGATCTTCAAGCCGCTCAAGCACTGGCCGGAGCGTGGCGCGTTCACCGGTTCTGACAAGCGTGTGCCGTCGTCCATCCCGCCGGTCAAGCCCCCACAGGTTGTCGGTGTGGACGAGGATGCTCCCGAGGTTGGTGCTCCGCGTCGTGGCGTCATAGCTCCCCCGGCTCCTGAGCCTGGTGGGGATCTTCCGGGGGACAATCCCGGTGAGTGGCAGCCGCCGTCCGACTGGCAGCCGCCGAGCGTCGGGGGAGGAAAGTCGCCTCAGCCCCCGACCCCCGGACCTACCCAGCCGGGTGAGGGCCCCCAGCCGCCGTCGAGTGGAAGTCCTTGGGGTCCGCGTAGGTCCTGACGATCGTTACGGCCTGCTGCGTGTGACGCGGCGGGCCGTCGTTCCAGGTTGCCCGCCGTCACTTCGACCCAACCGTCGGTTGAACCGAGGAGGCCCCCATGACCCGCAGAAGCCTGACGACGTACGGAGCCATCGTCGTTTACAACCTGTTCACGGTGGTCGGCGTCGTCCTGTTCGGCTGGCCGGTGGGCAACATTCTCTTGCTCGGCTGGTGCGAGAACGTCATGTTCGTCATTGCCGCGGCGCTGGCCAATGGACGTTTGCGGCGGGAGTCGAGGCGCACCGGCGAGCCAATTCCGGTCGATCCGTCGGCTTGGCGGATTGATAACGGTATGAACCTTGATGCCACTGCCTCGCCGCTCTCCTACCTCTTGGCCAATCTCTTCTTCTTGGTGGTCCACCTCGGTTTTGCCGGTGCGTTGGCCTTACTCCTCGGGGTGCAGTTGACCGTCACCGCGGCTGGTGTGCCTTTCGTGTTGGCGGTCTTGCGCCATGTCGTCGAGGGGACCAATGATTCCTTGGGTGACCCTGACGTGCGGCGTGCCAAGGATCTACGGGCCGCACGGGATGCCAACCGGCGGGTTGTGGTCCAGCACGTCTTCATTATCGTCGCTGGGGGTCTGAGTATCGCCATGCTAAACCTTGGAGGAGACCACCTCGGGGGCTTTAGCGGGTCGGGTCACGTTAGCGTCGAGGACATAAGGGATGTCGTGGCGCTCGCGGTGCTGGTGCTCTACGTCGCTGCCAAGATCATCGTCGAGGTGCTGATCGCCTGGGCGCGGGACCACGTGACGCCGACGTCGAGCCTGTCGGCTGCGGCCTGAAGCAGCCCTCGTCGCTGTCCTAGAATCGTTCGAGTGAGTGAGTCCATGCCAGAGCTACCAGTTGACCTGTCTCGGGCCCGGGCCGCGGTGCGCGAGTTCCTTCTGGCGATCGGAGAGGACCCCGATCGGGAGGGCTTGCGCGAGACTCCCGAGCGGGTCGCCCGGGCCGCCGCCGAGATCTTCCGGGGCCTGGCCCAGGATCCCGCCGAGATCCTCTCCAAGACCTTTGACATCTCCCATGACGAGCTGGTCCTCGTGCGCGACATCGAGGTGCAGTCGTGCTGCGAGCACCATCTGCTGCCGTTCACCGGCGTCGCCCACGTCGGCTACATCCCGGCCAAGGACGGCCGTGTCACGGGTCTGAGCAAGATCGCCCGACTCGTCGACGTCTACTCCCGACGCCCCCAGGTCCAAGAGCGGCTCACGACCCAGGTCGCTGACGCCATGGTCGAGTACCTGCATGCCCGCGGGGTCATCGTCGTCATCGAGTGCGAGCACATGTGCATGACAATGCGCGGCGTGCGCAAGCCGGGGTCGCGGACGGTGACCTCGGCTGTGCGAGGCATCCTTCGTGACCCCGCCACTCGTGCCGAGGCGATGGGGTTGATCACCGGGAGGTGAGGTGTGGCGGGCGTTGAGCCCGCCACTTTCATTGCCGCTGGTGAGAAATCGTTTCGGGTGATAACAGCGACAGGTGGAACAAAAGCGGAACAAGATCGTCCGGGATAGTGTCGGTGGCGCAGCCCAGACTTATCTCTGTCACTGCATGAACCAGTGCTAACGGCTTTGTCATGGAGTGACGTGTGTGCTCGGTGTGCGTGCCCACGCCATCACAACGAATGACAATGGGCCATTGGGGCCGCATTGATGAACAAAGGAGTGATTGATGTCCGAGACTTCTGCCGAACTGACCTTTAAGATGTTGCTGGAGGCTTGTAGTCCAGGAGGTGCCAGCAACCTGTCCGTGACGACTGAGCTGGAACCAGCTGCTGGCCTCCATGCCGGGGTCGCACCGGCACGATATGTACGCGGCAACAAGGGCACTTACGCCTATGAGCCTCGGTTTGTCGATGGGGAGCCCCAGCGATGCGTCGTTCTCGAAAGTAAGGGCGGGTTCCTGAACCTTCTCGAGGACGCACTTGGCTCCGCCATCTTCGACGAGGACGGCCCGCTCAAACTGACGCCGCGCATGAGCGTCACCTACGACAATGGCCAGTCCATGGCTGATTACGAAGCGCCCCACCGTGCGTTCGATGGCCACTTCCGGGCGGGGTACATCGACGGCAAGCCCGTCACCGCGAACCCGCGTTACCGTGCTCTTCGCGACTGCACGGCGATCAACATGAAGCCGCTCCTCGAGACCTCCCCGGTGAGCTTGCTATTCGGCGCGTGGGACTCGAGCAGGAAGGCCCATCAGGTTCGTGTTCGTTCGGCCATGACCGGCGAGATCATTGGTGTCCTCGCAGATCAGAACTCCACTACCACCCCCGAGCGTGGCGCTGCCCGCGTCGACCCGATTGCTGCGAGCGTCCAGCTGTCTGCGAAGGACATGCTGGCCCTCGTCGATCAGCAGGCCGATGAGTTCAGCGCGAAGACGGTCGCCAAGCTTCGTGACGAGGCGGCCAAGGCCAAGAAGGGAGCGATTTCAGGATCGTCCCTGGGGCTGGGCGCAATCCCGCCGTCACTGGAGAGCCTTGGTTTTGTTTCCTGCAAGCGCATCATCCGATCGACTGTTCTCAGCTTCAGTGCCCTCCGGCAGCTCCGCTTCGGAGGAGACACGGAGTCCGACGTGGCTTGCCGCGCTCTGCTGGCTGCCCTCGGCCTGGCCAGCCTCGCGCGATCCAACGAGGAACTGGTCATACGAGCCAACTGCGACCTGCGCGAGTCCGAGGCGCCTCACTTCGAGCTGGACTGCCGTAACGGAGAGGTCCAGACCTTGTCCCCGATCCTTCGGGAGCAGGCAGACGCACTTCTCGATCAGGCGATTTCGCACGCCCGCAACGCGGCTGGAATCTCCTGGAACGGCGAGGAGCTCGCGATCGTCGGTAACCCGATCGTCATCAGCGGTGCAACCGCCGAGGCCGAGGACGAGTGACCGTGACCGCGTTCACCATCACCGCTCGTTTCCCGTTAGGGGTTTATCAAGGGCATTCGCCCGACGGTGTGACGTCGGATCGGTTCCCCTCAACCTCGCGATTGTTCTCGAGCATGGTTCACGCAGCGAGCAAGGGATCAACGGCTGAACCTCGCGGCGCAGATTTACGCATGTCCGAGGCGAGTGCGACGGCCCTGCAGTGGGTGGAGAACAATCCGCCCGAGGTCTGGACGCCACGCGGACGCTTCGAACCTTTCGGGCACGACGTCGAGATCACCTCGTATCGCCCTGAGGCCACTTTCGATAAGAGCGTGCTCAAGAAACGCCCCAAGCGCATCAGCCAAGGAGTGGCCACTGAGTTGGGTTGGTCGTGGTCGTGGGCAGACGTGCCTGACGTCGTGGCGGCAACCTTGGAAGCCATTTGCGCTGACGTGGCTTGTCTGGGGGAGCGGGAGAGTTTCGCGGTTCTCGACACCAGCCGGGCAACGGTCGAAGGGCTCACCCTGTCCCAGAAGGGTCAGCTGGGCAATCGCGGAACCAAGGTCGAGGCACCGGCAGCCGGCCGTCTGGCCGAACTTGAGGCTGCCCATGACATGGTGCTCGGGGCCAAGCCACAGACTGTGTCCAAGGACGCGGTGGCCAAGAATGAGGATCTCCACACGACTCCTGCTCCTCGCGAGCGTGTCGTCAACACCTTCTACACGGTGACTGCGGCTCCGGACCCTGACCTGCCTTGGACAAGGGCGATTCGCATCCCGATCAGTCGGCAGTTGCCTGACGACGAACTCGTCAAATGGTCTGTGGCTTTTCACCGCACGATTGCCCGGCGCATCGGATCTGAGGCACCCGCGATCGTCACGGGCAGATATCCTCGCGGATTCGCGCCACCACCAAACCGAGTCGCCATTCAGTATCTCGATCCGAATCTGCCGACCCGTGCGCGGTTCGACGGGCCCTCCTTGGCCCTTCTCATCCCGCACGGGATGGACGCCATGGATGAGTGGAGACTTCGTAGCGCCCTAGGTACCTCGATGAGGCTGGTCCTGGGCAAGTCCGGAACGCTGGAGCTTGGTGAATTCGAAGACATGTCCGTGGAGGACTTCTGGGCGCCAGTACCGAGTGGACACCGCCGGTTCTGGAAGGCTCAGCCGGCAGCCGTTCCGGAGACGGGTACTCAGAAGATCCGAGGCGGAAAGTGGACCCTCGGTCACTCCGCCCTCCTTTCCTTGGGATTCGTCTTCAAAGATCCGTCGCTTCATGTACAGAAGGGCACTGCTGGGTATCTCGAACGGATCGCCCAGGTCGTGGAGAAGGGGGCTCGGGTCTTCTCCTGCCACGCCATTCCGGATCACAGGGTCGAGAGGTATGTCCACCGTATGCCGAAGCATGTGCAGTGCATCCCGTACCAAGCGCTGCTCGACCTGGGGTCTCTCACGACTGATTCAGCTTTGACCGCCATCGGTCAGTCGCGACATTTGGGAGGCGGCCTGTTGGTGCCGGTTGACCTTCCCACGGACCTTTTCGGAGGTGAGGAGTGATGCTGGACAGCTCTGATTTTGGTGAGTTCTTCGCTGCGGTCAATGACGGGTACAGGCCTTTTGCTTGGCAGGAGCGTCTCTTGGCCGATGTCATCGAAAAGGGCTCGTGGCCCGATGTCATCGGGGCCCCGACGGGATCCGGTAAGTCAAGCGTCGTCGACGTCTTCGTCTTCGCGAATGCCCTCGTTGCGCAGGGGTCTGCGCCGAGGCTGCCCCGACGAATGGCTGTCGTCGTGGATCGGCGGGCGCTTGTCGACCATCATGCCGAACGAGCTCGGCGAATTGCCGAAGCGCTTGACGGCGCCACGGACGGGATCCTCGCCGATGTGGCCGCAGCACTCAGATCATTGCGTGTCGACTCACGTGCCGAGGCCCTGATCGTCAACGAGATGCGTGGCGCGCTGCCGCCGGAACGTGGCTGGATCGATGATCCGACGGCCTGCGCGGTCATCTGCGCCACACCCGACATGTGGGGGAGCCGTCTTCTCATGAGGGGTTACGGCTCGAGTCGTCGGGCCCGTCCGCGAGAGGCCGGTTTCCTTGGTCTTGACGCGGTGATGGTCCTTGACGAGGCGCACCTCAACCAACAGTTGCTGCTCACAGCGCGACGAGTTCGTGAGCTTCAGGACAAGTTCGAGGAACCCCTCGGGGTCCCTCATCTTCAGGTGGTTGAGACGACGGCTACTCCGAGGAATGACGGATCAGGACGGTGTGTCTCGGTCACAGCAGATGATCTCGGGGACGAATCGTTGGCAGCACGTCTCACCAGGCCCAAGCCGGTCAACCTTGTCGAGGCTCAAGCATGGCCGTCGGGCAAGTCCGCTTCGAAGAAGCACATCGCGCAGCTGGCCGAGGAAGTTATCTCCCTCAAGGATCGCCTTGGTGAAGGGACGGTTGGGTGCATCGTCAACCGCGTCGACACCGCTATCGAACTCGTGAGCAGGCTCAAGGAGACGTTCCCTGACGGCATCGGGTGCTGGGTGGGTCCCATGCGCCCCATGGACGTTGGTGAGCTCCAGCAGAACAACCCCGAACTGCTCGACTCCTCTAAAGCTCCGAAGCTGGACGTGCTGGTTGCGACTCAGACGGTGGAGGTCGGTGTCGATCTTGACCTTGCCGGCCTGGTGACGGAACTGGCACCCGGTGATGCGATTGCTCAGCGGGTGGGCCGCGTCAATCGGCGCGGGCATCGCCCGGATGGGCCAGTAACGGTCATCGTCCCTGCAGATGAGAAGGTCAGGGACTATTTGCCCTACCTTGGCGACGATCTTGTTGCTGCGAGGTCGTGGTTGCAGTCATTGGCGGATGAACCGGAGGGTTTGTCTCCGTGGCAACTGGTGTCTCATCAGCCTCCCCCGGCCCGAACTCGCCGTCCCATTCCCATGAGGCTGGAATGGCATGACGTTGAGCGGCTTTCGCACACCTCGGAGCTCCCCTTTGCCTTGGAGGATCTTGACTTGTGGATTGCCGAGGACCTCGAGCAGAACGAGCCTGAGTGCGGCTTGGTGGTGCGAGACCTTCCCGAGTTCGAGGACGATGGAGCAGGTGATGGCGTCGCCCTGTCATTGCTGCAGGCCACACCACCACATACCGATGAGGTCTTTCCTACGAAGCTCTCCGTCTTGCGAGCCCACGTGACGAAGATCCTGGACGGGACGTCACGCACCTCGCGAGCCTTTGTGTGGCGAAGTGACGTTCGGCAGGCGGAGGCTGTGTGGACTTCTTTGACTGCACCAGAAGACCTCAGGGCAGGCGACGTCGTTTGCGTCGATAAGGGCCATAGTCTGACATGGCAACGCATTGTGGTTCCGCCTGAGAACGCCAGACGTGAGGACTTCCCCACGGCATGGGGAGCAGTCGAAGACGTCCAGGTGCGCGCGTCGCGTCAGCGAGTCGGGGACATTCGGGTGGCTGACCTGGATCCTGAAGACCCTCAATTCGTGCAGGATCTCCTCGGGTGCCGTGGAGAGTGGGACATCACGCTGTCTCCGCCCGACGACAAAGGCCGCACGTCCTGGGTCGTTCTGACCCGCGCCGCCAGGGTGCTTGATGATGAGGCATCACGACAGACATGGTCGCCGTCCGACCGGGTGCCGTTGACTCAACACTCCGAGGCCGTCGCGGATCGTGCCAAGCGTTTCGCCGAAAGGATCGGGGTGTCCGAGGAAATGTGTGAGACCTTGGCACAAGCCGGCTTGTGGCACGACGCGGGAAAGGCCGATCCACGGTTCCAGTTGTTGCTGGGCAATGACGGCTCGCTGGAACCGATTGCCAAGAGCACGGGGTTGAACCGACAGCGAACCCGCCAACGTGTTGCTGCATCACCGCTGCCCCGGGGGTGGCGGCATGAGCACAAGTCCGCTGTCATGGCACTGGCCGGAGGCCAGTCGGAACTCGTCGCTCGGCTCGCTGGCACGACCCACGGAGAGGGCCGGACTCTACCTGCGTACGACATGACGCAGCTGTGTACGAGCGCAGACCCCGAGGAACTCCAACATCTCTGCAGAGTTCTGTTCGAGGAAGGCGGCTGGGACGAGTTGATCGAGTCCACGCAGGCCGAGGTTGGAGTCTGGACGACCTGCTTCCTCGAGGGCGTCCTTCGCGCAGCCGACTGCCAGGTTTCCAAGGAGGGATCATGATTCGCCTAGTCGGAGATATCACCGACGCGTCCACTCATTTCGCCCAGGTTGGTCTGGCATTGATTCTCCAGAACGCAGGAGTCAAGAATGTCCGGATTTTCTGGGAGGACGGTTCCTCAGCTCGGGCGGTGGTCACATGGGACGGCGACACTGATGTCGGTCAAATCGTCAAGGATCATGCGGCGAGATGTTGTCAGGAGGGTTCCTGGGTATCTCAGTCGGTGATCGAAGCGAGCGGGAAGAAGCCGGTTGAAGCCGGTGTGTTCAGCCCCCGCGTCACTCCGCGAAAGACTGTCGAAGACTTGGCCAAGTGGGTCACGCTTAGGCGGACCAACATCGACGCTCTCCCACTCGACCGTTTGGATATGGCAATGGTGGGTGAGCTGGGGGAACCCGCTTACTGGCATGTGTCGCACAAGGTTGCGGCAAAAGATGTCGAGCCAGACCGTGGTGCCACCCGTTGGGAGATGACAATCCGTCTCAGCGGACGGAACTTTGTGCCTGATGCCTTGCTGAAGTACGCCGGAAAGCTTGCTGACCGGGAACCAAAAGACATCCTTGACGGCCTTGTGGGAAACTCGTTGAACGATGACTTCGGAACTGGTACGACGCCACTCGGTTTCAAGAACCGAAGCGCCATGGACACGGCTACAGCATGGTGCATGTTGTGGGGGATAGCAGCCACGACCTTGGTCCCCAGATCGCTGGCGGACATCCCGTCCAGAGGCTTTGCGCAGAGTTCTGGCGCTTACCCGAGAAACCGGGTTCACCCGAGGTACGCGACATTGCCAGTGATGTCGAAACCGACGTCTGTGTGCCGCTGGTCTGGTGTCTTGCGTAGCAAGACATGGGACGAGATTGTTCAGACTGGCGATGTCGAGGATTTGTCGCCAGTGGTGATGTCCCAGCTGGTGTCTTGGGGCGTTGAGAATGGCGTTCGGTTTGAAATCGAGGTGGCTGGAAGCGCCAGTGCGCCGGAACGAAGACTCAAGGGCGGATCAGTTTTCAGGATCGCCGATGCTTGGAGATGACCCCCTTCCGATCAGTTTGGTTCTGCATGCGGTTTTTTGCCCCAGGAACGCCTGGTTGCAGGGATCGGGAGAAACGACGGACACCTACCAAGTGCAGGCCGGCACCGAGGCACACCGGGCGGTTGATGACGCCACGACCGCCCGAGACAACGAGCACCGTGCAGTGCCGGTCTACTCGGAAGCCCTGGGAGTGGTTGGTCGTTGCGACTGCGTTCGCGATCAGCCGGACGGGACCGTCGTTGTGATTGAGTACAAGACGACTCCGGTCCGGCAACAGGCCATTGTGACGCCGGCCCATCGCGTACAGCTTGCTTTGCAAGCGATGTGTTTGGAAGAGGCCGGTCATACGGTTTCGGCTGCATTCGTGTGGTTCGTCAACCACCACAAAGACGTTCGCGTTGACCTAACCGATGAGTTGAGAAATGAGGCCGCGCGTTGGGTTCGTACGACTCGTCAGCTTCTCCAGAACTCTCGACCACCGGAGCCGTTGTCCAATGACGCCAGATGTAGTCGATGCTCTCATGTCAGTGTCTGTCTTCCAGATGAGGTCAGGAGCACCGCACCTGCTCGTCGTATTTCGGTGACCAGGAACCGCGGGGTCATTGTCCACGCGACGACTCCGGGCTCGCGAGTGCAGATTCGCCGTTCCCGGGTTGAGGTTGTTCGCGGCGGGGAGGTGCTCGCAGAGCTTCCTCTCGAGAAGGTTGACGGGCTGATTCTCCATGGCAACGTTGACGTCTCGAGTGCGCTTATGCGCGAGCTTCTGTGGCGTCGAAGAACGGTCGTCTGGTGTAGCTCGCGAGGCCGGGTGATGGGCTGGGCATCTACAGCCCAGACGGTCAACGGGCTTGGCCGCGTGCACCAACACGAGATATCGGCTCAAGGGTCTTTGCCCCTTGCTAGAGGCATGATTCGTGCCAAGATTGCCAACCAAGCGACCATGCTGAGGCGCTGGTACAAGGCCGGGGATGAAGCTACTTTCTTGAGGTTCTTGCAACACAGTATTGACGAGTGTGCGTCACTGCCAGAGATCTTTGCGGTTGAGGGTCGCGCTGCAGCGGTGTACTTCGGGTTGTTCCCGATGTTTCTCAAGGACGGTAAGCGGCAGGATTGGGTCGAGCATTGGTCGGGGAGGCAGGGGCGGGGTGCTGGTGATCCTCTTAACCTCTGCCTCAACTATGCCTACGGATTGCTTCTGACTGAATGCGTCCGCGCCTTGGTCGCGTGTGGACTGGACCCTCATGCCGGGATTCTCCATTCGGCCAACCGGAACAAGCCCGCGATGGCTCTTGACCTCATGGAGGAATTCCGTCCGGTCATTGCTGATTCCGTAGTGGTATCTGCCATCAACAATGGGCAATTGAGGTTGCGATATCTCTCTTCCGGTTTGGGCGAAGCCACGCTGGACCAGCGGGCCAAGAAGGTGTTGATCACGGCCCATGAAGCACGAATGGCAACGGAGATCATCCATCCGCTGTATGGATACAAGGTTTCATGGCGGCGCGTCGTCGAAGTCCAAGCCCGATTAGTCCTGGAGGCGGTCTCGGGATCTGCTGCGCCATATCGCGGGGTGACGGTGAGATGAGTCGCCAACCTGACGAGATGGCATATCTCATTGCTTACGACATAGTGGATGATCGCCGTCGCGACATGGTTGCGAAGGTGCTTGGAGGTTATGGCAACCGTGTTCAGTACAGCGTTTTCATTGTGGTGTGTACCAAGGCTGCGCTTCTTCGGCTCCGCCGGAAGCTGACGGGGGTCATTGATTGTGAGGAGGACTCGATACTTGTAGCGCTGTTGGGGCCTGATGGAGGGGCGGACCTCTCAGTGGATTGGATAGGTCGGAGCCGAAGAGTGTTTGACGATGCTCCGGTCATCGTCTGATGCGAGAGGGTCTTGAAACACGGAATCATGTTGACCGCTCGCAGCTGCGAAGCTGGTTCTCAGAGACGGTTTGACCGAGATTTCTCGGTCTGGATCTTGATAACTACGTGTTCCTGGCGCGGGCCCCTCGCGAAGGGTTGATATTCTTCCTAATGAGAGGCGCTTGGATCGCCACGCTGCCTCGGCTTAACTGCCGAGGCAACTTCGTTGAGGCAAAGGTGACGTTGACGAACGTGCCCTGGAGTGCAGATGCCTCGGCTTAACTGCCGAGGCAACTTCGTTGAGGCGCAAAACAAAAGCCGACACTCACGAACGAACCCCACCGCCTCGGCTTAACTGCCGAGGCAACTTCGTTGAGGCAGGCAGGAATAGGGACTGTAGTATCGAAAAATTTTCAAGCCTCGGCTTAACTGCCGAGGCAACTTCGTTGAGGCAATGAAAGAAATGTCAATGTTGGAGAACCCTGTAGAAGGCCTCGGCTTAACTGCCGAGGCAACTTCGTTGAGGCTCAACGCGGGCGTCGATCACAACACCAGCCTCGATAGGCCTCGGCTTAACTGCCGAGGCAACTTCGTTGAGGCTCAAGGAAGTTCACATCACGGAAATTCTTCTCGTCATAGGCCTCGGCTTAACTGCCGAGGCAACTTCGTTGAGGCTCCAGGGCGGCGTCGCAGCGCCCATGGGTGGCCCGCGCCTCGGCTTAACTGCCGAGGCAACTTCGTTGAGGCTCAGGACATGTCCTCGTACCCGTGGGTGATGCAGGGAGCCTCGGCTTAACTGCCGAGGCAACTTCGTTGAGGCGGCTACCCGACGTTCCGCACTCGCGCCGAGGCGGTCACGGCCTCGGCTTAACTGCCGAGGCAACTTCGTTGAGGCTTGCCGCCATGACGCCACTCGGCCCAGTGATTCCTCGAGCCTCGGCTTAACTGCCGAGGCAACTTCGTTGAGGCCGGAAAGAAGTGGCGCACCAAGGACGCACTGTGGTCTGCCTCGGCTTAACTGCCGAGGCAACTTCGTTGAGGCTGTTCGTGGGCGGGCTCCTCGGCGACGCGCTTGACTCCCGCCTCGGCTTAACTGCCGAGGCAACTTCGTTGAGGCTCTCTCGTCCCTCCCCCCGGTGTGCGCAGCCACAGGGGGCCTCGGCTTAACTGGCTCTTCCCAATCATCGGTGGAAGGCGGGTCTGAAACCGCCGGTGTCGAGTAT